>Ga0209963_1000115_pt1 | contig 321146 bp, 277 predicted proteins | sample ThiBio_1000_biof_2_FD_183957 | JGI IMG/M metagenome (GOLD analysis project Ga0209963, IMG submission 183957) | Wastewater bioreactor microbial communities from Cape Town, South Africa - Thiocy_cont_1000_biof (SPAdes) | ecosystem: Engineered > Bioreactor > Thiocyanate-remediating >...
CCATGCGCAAGCTCATCCACACCCTCCGCGACCACGCAGAACCCGCCCGCCCCGAGCTCTACCTGACCGCCTAACCCCATCCACCACCGGAAACAACCGAAGTGACACCACACCACGGGACTTGACCCATTTGGACCGGTTCGGGTCGTAATGGACCTGATGGTCGCGTCTCAGCGCGCCAGATTTGTAGTGGCATGGACCTCCCCCTCTCTCTACCGGCGACGCGCCCGCACGTCGACGCGACGGCATGACCGTCGACGCGCGCACCACCTCCGACGATCTCGCGACCCGCCTGCGGCACGATGCATGGCGCCTGCTGTTCGAAGACCCGGCCCGCCTGCGAACCGACCTCGCGGCACTCATCCGCTCCCAGCCCGACGCGCTCCCGCTCGCCCAGGGCTTCCGCGCCCTCGCCATCGACGTGATCGGCGCCGACCTGCTCTACGACATCCCCGGCGCCCCACCCGCGCGCGCCGGCGACGAACCCAGCCCCGGCATCCGACGGCTTCGAGGCCTCATCGAACACCGGCGAGCAGGGGATGCCGCGGCCGCCCTGCGCCACGTCGACAGTGCCCTGAGCGACCCCGAGCCCCCGCTGCCGCTATCCCGCGCGATCGTCGAAGAGCAACGGGCGCTCATCCACCTCGCCTCCGGCGAGACCACCGCCGCGCTCAGTGCCCTCGCCACCGCCGGAGCCCACGCCACCGCCGCACCCACCCTCGCACAGCGCATCCAGTTCGAATCGGCCGTGGCGCACGCGCTCCGCGGCAACCTGCGCGACGCCCGCCACTACCTCGCCGTCGGAGAAGCCATCCCCGCCGCGGCGCCGGCCGGCGCCGTCACCGGCGAGTGGCGTGACGTCGCCCGCGGACTCATCGCCGTCGAATCCGTCTCGCACCCGCAGCTCACCGCCAGCCTCCACCTGCCACCGATCGAGAGCGCCACCGACCTGTGGCCGCTCGTCGCCCTCGTGCGCGGACGAGAAGCCCTCGTCGCGCGCGCACCGCTCCGGGCGCTCGAGACCGCAGAGTTCGCGCTCGACTGCCACGACGCCACCACCCCCTTCGCCGCGTCCGCGACGACCTGGCTCATGGTGTCCGCCCTCGTCGACCTCGACGACGCACCCCGCGCCCACGCGGTCGTCGCCACGGCTCCCCCCACCACCCTCGTCGACCTCGCCCGTGCGCGCCTCGCCCTGCACGAGAACGCCCGCGCCGATGCGCTGCGCATCACCGGCGCCGTGCTCGCCCGAGCCGGCACCGCCATGGCAGAACGAGGCGAAGCGCTCCTCCTGCGGCTCTGGGCGGTCGCCCTCGGTGACGAGCTCGATCCCCGCGAGTGCACGATCGCCGCCCGCCTCGCCACCTTCAGCTCGCTCCGCCGACTCTTCGCCCTCGTGCCCACTTGGCTCATCGCGCAGATCGCGGCCGCCCTCGACGAGCCCTCCCGTGAGCGGATGTCCCGTGCCACCGTCGACCTCGCCCCGTACCGCCCGATGACCGCCACACCACCGGTCCTCACCACCCGCGAATCGGCGGTGCTGCAGGCGCTGTTCACCTTCGACTCGATCTCGCAGATCGCCGCGGCGATGTTCGTCACCCCCAGCACCGTCAAGTCGCAGCTGTCCTCCGTCTACCGCAAACTCGGCGCGCGCGGTCGCGCCGAGGCCATGGCCATCGCCACGAGACTCGACCTCATCGACCTCTGAGCGGTGGGCCGCGGCATCCTCGCGTCATCGTTCGCCCCGCGTAACAGCCCGTTCACATGACCCCCCTAGGTTCGCGCTCATGGGGATCAAAACCGTCATTCCGGCTGCCGGCCTCGGCACGCGTTTCCTTCCGGCCACCAAGGCCATGCCGAAGGAGATGCTGCCCGTCGTCGACAAGCCGGCCATCCAGTACGTCGTCGAAGAAGCCGTCTCGGCGGGCAGTGACGACGTGCTCGTCGTCGTCGGCCGCAACAAGAACGCGCTCGCGAACCACTTCGACCGGGTCACCGAGCTCGAGCACACCCTCGAACGCAAGGGCGACGCCGCGAAGCTCGCGAAGGTCATGGAGGCCAGCCGTCTCGCGGACATCCACTTCGTTCGGCAGGGCGACCCGCTCGGCCTCGGGCACGCCGTGCTGCGCGCCCGCCGACACGTCGGACAGGAGACCTTCGCCGTGCTCCTCGGCGACGACCTCATCGACGCCAGGGACCCGCTGCTGACCCGCATGATCGAGGCATCCGCCCAGAAGTCCGCGACCGTCATCGCCCTCATGGAAGTCGACCCGGCGCAGATCCACCTCTACGGATGCGCCGCCGTCGAGGCCACCGACGACGCCGACCTCGTCAAGGTCGTCGACCTCGTCGAGAAGCCCGCCGCCGCCGACGCGCCCAGCAACCTCGCCATCATCGGCCGCTACGTGCTCAAGCCCGAGATCTTCGAGGTGCTCGAGAAGACCGCGCCCGGCAAGGGCGGCGAGATCCAGCTCACCGACGCCCTCAAGGCCCTCGCCGCCGACGAGAGCATCGCGGGACCCGTCTACGGCGTCATCTTCCGCGGTCGCCGCTACGACACGGGGGACCGCCTCGACTACCTCAAGTCCAACCTGCTGCTCGCCCTCGACCGCGACGACCTCGGCCCCGACCTCGCCGCCTGGCTCAAGGAGCTCGCCACCGGCCTCTGATCGGGCATTCCATTCATCGGAAACAATTCCGAAACCGGACAGTGTCGTCCGAGAAATCTCGAACCTGAAAGATCCCCATGGGGAACCTCAGCACCAACTGAGCGCGCCGATCTTGGGGGTGAGCGCGTCGTACTCGCACATCACTCCACTGAAGGGTTCGCTCACCCATGCCTGCATCCACAGCAGCCGTGCGTTCTCGGCGCCTCGCGCGCACGACCGCACTCCTGATGTCGTTCGCCGCCGTCCTCGGCGTCGCGTTCGGCATCGCCCCGGCAGCCAACGCCGCATCCGTGCCGACCGTCGGCGTCATCACCCTCACGGCCCCCGCAACGGTCGATGAGGGAGACACCGTCACTGTCAGCGTCGCGGTCGACGCATCGACCGACCTGTTCGCCTACGACCTCGGCATCACCTACGACCCGACGCTGCTGAGCTACGACGGGTCGTCGGCCGTCTTCCCGGCCGGCGGCTACGGCACCTCCGCGCCATCCGGTGGCGTCGTGACCTTCACCTCGACGCGACTCGGCACGTCCCCCGCCCTCTCCGGCGCACAGACGCTCGTGACCTTCACCTTCACGGCCCGCGCCGGCGGCGCAGCGACGATCGCCCTGACCTCGCTCACCCTCGTCGGCACCGCGGCAGTGACCGACTCGCCCTCGCTGACCGCCGTCACCCCGGTCGTCACCGCGATCACGCCGGCACCCACTCCGACGCCCACGCCGTCGGAGACCGCCACGGCCACCCCGACCCCGACCCCGTCGGTCACCGGGTCGGCCGCATCGACCGACGACGACCTCGCCAACACCGGCGGCACGACCGGTGCCTGGATCGTTCTCGGCGCGGGCGGCCTCGCCCTCGTCGCCCTCGGCGTCGTCCTCGCCGCCCGCCGCAAGGCGGTGCAGCGATGAGCGTGAGCACCCCCTCGACCCACATCCCCCTCGATCAAAGGAGTTCCCGCGTGCGTCACACGTCCCGCGCGTCGCTCGTCGGGGTCGCCCTCGTCGGCGTCGCGGCGACCTTCCTCGTCGCTCCGGCCGCGACGGCCGCCCCCGCTCCGACGACCAGCGATGGTCACCTGCTCCTCGCGCCCTTCTACTCCGAGCTCGACCTGACCGGCGACGAGCAGGTCACGACGGCCGACCTCGATGTCGCCGCCGGGTGGCTCGGCCGCACCTCGACCGACGCCGGCTGGGCCGAGGCATCCGTCATCGACCTCGACCACGACGACAAGATCACCGTCGCCGACCTCGCGGGCCTCTCGCAGCGCATGATCTACGACGACGGGCCCTTCACACTGGTCGAGGCGACCACCGTCGACATGCAGGCTGCGATGAACGCCGGCGTGCTCACCTCGGTGAAGCTCACGCAGGACTACCTCGACCGCATCGCGGCGTACGACCGCGTCAAGGTCGACCCTGCGGGCAACGGGCGCCCGCTCAACTCCATCATCACCACCAGCACCGTCGCGCTCGACGCCGCCCGTGCGGCCGACGCCGAACGCGCCGCGCACGGCATGACGAGCATGCTCCTGGGTATCCCGATCGTGCTGAAGGACAACTACGACACGACCGACATGGTCACGACCGGTGGCTGTGGCTGCTGGAACAACAATCAGACGACGACGGATGCCGCCATGGTCACCGGCCTGCGCAGCGCCGGCGCCGTCATCCTCGCCAAGGCCAGCCTCGACGAGTTCGCCTACGGGTTCGTGTCGGAGTTCTCCTCCTTCCAGAACCCCGGTTCGTCGCTCCTCGTCGCCAGCCCCTACTCGACCTCCCGCACCGCCGGCGGCTCGAGCGGCGGCACCGGTGCGGCGATCTCGGCGAACCTCGCGGCGATCGGCTTCGGCACCGACACCGGCGGATCGATCCGCGTGCCCTCGACCTACAACCAGCTCGTCGGGGTGCGCCCGACGGTGGGTCTCACGAGCCGCGACGGCATCATCCCGCTCGCGCTCTCGCAGGACACCGGCGGCCCGCTGGCCCGCACCGTCACCGATGCCGCGATCGCCCTCGACGCCGTCACCGGCGTCGACCCGGCAGACCCCGCGACCTCGGCCCAGGTGGGTCTCGTGCCCGACTCCTACACGTCGTACCTCGACGCAGACTCCCTCGAGGGTGTGCGCATCGGCTACGTCGCGAGCATGGTCGGCTCCAATGCGACCACCGTGCGCCTCTGGAACAACGCCCTCGACGTGCTGCGCAGCAAGGGTGCGACGATCGTCCCGATCGCGTCCACGTCGCAGTTCAGTGCCGTGCTCAACGAGAGCAGCGGGTCGACGAACGAGTTCACCCACGACCTCAACACCTACATCGCGACGCATCTCGCACCCGGCGTCGCGGCACGCACGCTCAACGACATCATCACGGGCGGCAATTACGTCACGTCGCGCCGGTCGACGTACGTGCAGCGCGCCGCGATCAGTGAGCAGACCTATCAGGACTGGGCGGGCCCGACCGGCACGCACACGGTCGCGCTCGCGACGGGCAAGACCTACGTCACGCAGCTCATGGCCGACAACAACCTGTCGGCGATGATCTACCCGTCGGGCAACCCCTACGGCACGCAGGGTACCAACATGCGCCTGAGCCCCAACACGGGACTGCCGGCGGTCACGGTGCCGATGGGTCAGGCGTCGAGCACGGAGTCGATCCCCGGCGCCGGCGTCAACCTCGAGTTCGTCGGCCCGGCATTCACCGAGGGTCCTCTGCTCGGACTCGCCTATGCGTTCGAGCAGGCCACCCACGCCCGCACCACCCCGGCCCTCTACGGCGCGCTCACCACGACGCCCGCACCGTAAGTCCGACCTGAACGCCTCGAGGCGGGTCCCGAGTGGGCCCGCCTCGAGGCGTTCGCCCTGTGGCTGCGCGTCCACAGCAATCGCACCGCCGCCGCCCAGAAGCCACCGAGGAACGGAACGATCCGGTCGAATCCGAACGAAACCGGACGACGGAACGCGGTGCCCGCGGGCTGAGATGGCAGAGGTTTCACTGCGTGGGTCGCCCCGCAACCTTGCCGCTGACGTCACGCGGGGAGATGTGCGACCGTTCCGCCTCGCGCGGATCCCTCCGCGAGGCGATCTTGGGGGCCGGAGGGGTCCGCGCGAGCCCTCTGCCCGATCACACCGCGCTGCGCGCGAGTCCGATCCGCACACCGAAGTCGGACGCATCGAATCCGCCGTTCGACTCGACGTAGGCGATGAACGAGGCGACGATCACGAGCGCCAGCGTGACGGGAGGGACCCACATCCGCACCGTCCGGAACCGTCGCACGAAGGTCTGCACCGACGCGCCGACAGCGAGCAGAAGCACGACGGCGATCGTGTACGAGCTCGCCGCCCGCTCGACCGCGGCTCCGTCGCAGCCCGCGCAGTGATGCACGTAGACGACGCCGGCGAACAGCCGCCACGCGGTCTCCGCCGCGAGCGCGACAGCGGCGACCCATACGGCCACAGCGATGAGGCGACCCGATTGCCAGTGCTCCGCCGTACCCCCCGCCATGGCTCCACCCTCACCCGGCCGCGAGGCGACGGTCAACCCGAGGCGAGGTCTCGTCACACAGATTTCACGCGAGCGGCCGTGGCATCCGTTCAGGCCGGGTGCCCTAGACTCGATCACGACAGGGGGAGTACTCCCACGCGACGGACCCGTCAATACGGATGCGCAGACGCATCCCGGCCCGTCGGCCCCGCACCCGGGGTGGAGGAGACCTTGGCGACATCCGTGTTCCGCCCTACCCTCTGGAGTTCCCTGTGAACGTCACCCCCCTCGTCTGGATCATCACGATCGCGGTCACCATCGCGTTCTTCGTGTACGAGTTCTTCGCCCACGTGCGAAAGCCCCACGAGCCGACCATCGGCGAATCCGCCCGCTGGTCGGCCTTCTACATCGGGCTCGCACTCCTGTTCGGCGTCGGCATCGGCGTGGTCTCCGGCTGGACGTACGGCGGGGAGTACTTCGCCGGCTACCTCACCGAGAAGGCGCTGTCGATCGACAACCTCTTCGTCTTCCTCCTGGTGATGACGGGCTTCGCCGTGCCGAAGGCGTACCAGCAGAAGGTGCTGATGATCGGCATCGTCATCGCCCTCGTGCTGCGCGGCGGCTTCATCGCGATCGGCGCAACGCTCATCGAGAACCTCTCGTGGGTGTTCTACATCTTCGGTGCGCTGCTGCTGTTCCTCGCCTGGAAGCAGGCGTTCGGCAACCACGAATCCGACCCCGCCAACGGGGCGTTCATGCGCTTCGTGCGCCGCCACCTTCCCGTCACCCACGACTACCACGGCGACCGGCTCACGGTGCGCCTCGACGGCAAGCGCTTCGTCACCCCGATGCTTCTCACGATCATCGCGATCGGCTTCATCGACCTGATCTTCGCGGTCGACTCGATCCCGGCGATCTACGGGCTGACCAACGAGGCGTACATCGTGTTCACCGCCAACGCGTTCGCGCTCATGGGCCTGCGGCAGCTGTTCTTCCTCATCGGCGGACTGCTCGAGCGCCTCGTCTACCTCGCGCAGGGGCTCGCCGTCATCCTCGCCTTCATCGGCGTGAAGCTCGTCTTCCACGCGCTCCACGTCAACGAGCTGCCCTTCATCAACGGCGGCCACCATGTGGAGTGGATCCCCGAGATCCCCATCTGGTTCTCGCTGCTGTTCATCGCCGCCACGATCGCCGTCGCGACGGTCGCGAGCCTGGTGAAGACCCGGGGCGACCGGGCGGTGACGACGGGGCACTAGCCTCACGGCCCGGCCCCGGTGTGCGAGGGGTACGGTGTACGCGGATGTCCCGCACTCACCTGAACCCCGCAGGCGACGCCGCCCTCGGCCGCATCGCCGTCGTCGGCGACGGCAGAATGGGCCGGGCGCTCATCGCCGCTCTCGCGGAGATCGGGGTCACCGCGGCCGGCCCCGAACCCCGTGGTGCCACCGGGTCGGGCGCCGACATCGTGCTCCTCGCGGTGCCCGATCACGCGATCGCGGAGGCCGCTGCCGCCATCGCCCCCGGCCCGCTCGTCGGGCACCTCTCCGGTGCGCTGGGGCTGGCTCCGCTGACCCCGCACGAGTCGTTCAGCATCCACCCCCTCATGACCGTCACCTCCGCCGGTGCCCGCTTCACGGGCGTCACCGCGGCGCTCGCCGGAAGCACTCCGCGCGCCCTCGCCGCCGCCGAGCGGCTCGCCGCGAAGCTCGGGATGTCGCCGGTCGCCGTCGCCCCCGACGACCGGGCGGCGTACCATGCGGCCGCGTCGATCGCGGCGAACTTCCTCGTGACGGTCGAGGCGTTCGCCGAGCAGCTCGCGTCGACCGCGGGCATCGACCGCGCCGCCCTCGTACCCCTCGTGCGCGCCGCCGTCGACAACTGGTCGGCGCTGGGGGCGCCGGCCGCCCTCACCGGTCCCGTCGCCCGGGGCGATGACGACACCGTCGCCCGCCAGCGTGCCGCTATCGCCGAGCGCGCCCCCGAGCAGCTCGCGCTGTTCGATGCGCTCGTCGATGCCACGCGCGCGCTCGCCGAGCGCTCGCGCACCTCGGCGGCCCCGGCATGATCGTCGCGACGACGCTCGCCGAGCTGCGGTCCGCCCTCGCCCCGCGCCGCGACGCCCCGATCGCCGTCGTGCCGACCATGGGCGCCCTGCACGAAGGTCACCTGTCGCTCGTCACGGCAGCCCGCGCGCGTGCGGCCACCGTCGTGCTCACGATCTTCGTGAACCCGACCCAGTTCACCGAGCAGGCCGACCTCGACGCCTACCCCCGCGCTCTCGACGACGACCTCGCGAAGGCGGGCGCCGCGGGCGTCGACGTGGTCTTCGCGCCGACCGCCGCCGAGATGTACCCGACCGGCTTCGCGACCACGGTGTCGATCGCCGGATCCCTCACCGAGACCTTCGAGGGCGCCGTGCGCGGCCGCGCCCACTTCGACGGCGTCGCCACGATCGTGAGCAAGCTGCTGCTCGCCGCGCTCGCCGACACCGCGTACTTCGGGCAGAAGGACGCCCAGCAGGTCGCCGTCGTCCGACGGCTCGTGCGCGACCTCGGCATCCCCACCGAGATCGTCGTCGTGCCCACGTCGCGCGACGACGACGGCCTCGCGCGATCGAGCCGCAACGTGCGGCTGACTCCCGCCGACCGGGTCCGTGCCCTCGCCCTGCCCCGCGCGCTGGCCGCCGCCGCCCGAGCCGCCGCCGACGGTGAGCAGGATGCCGCGGCTCTCCGCGCGATCGCGGCGCACGAGCTCGACGCCGCCGGTCTCACCCCCGACTATCTCGCCGTCGTCGACAGCGATGGCTTCGCCGAGCTCGACCGTCTCGACCGCGACGCGGTGCTCGTCGTCGCAGCCCGCGTGGGAGCCGTGCGACTGCTCGACAACGTCGTGCTCGCGCCCGTGACGGTGAGCAGCGACATCCTCGACGACCGTCCGGTCGCTGCACCCACCGGGAGCCCTCGATGACCGAACGCCCGCCCGTCACCCTCGCCCGCATCGCCGAGATGCACGCCGCCGGCGAGCAGATCGTCATGGTGACCGCCTACGATCATCCGTCCGCGCGTGCCGCGGAGCGCGCCGGGGTGGACATGATCCTCGTCGGCGACTCGGCTGCCCAGGTCGTCCTCGGCTACGACGGCACCGCGCCCGTGTCGCTCGACGAGATGCTCATGCTCGCGCGTGCCGTGCGCCGTGCCGTGCGCACGGCCTTCGTCGTCGTCGACCTGCCGTTCGGGGCGACCGAGCTCAGCGACGAGCAGGCCGTGGCCTCCTCGCTCCGGCTCGTGAAGGAGGCGGGCGCCGACGCCGTCAAGCTCGAGGGCGGGCAGCCGGCGCGGCTGTCGCGCATCCGCGCCATCGTCGCGGCCGGTATCCCGGTCGTCGGGCACATCGGTCTCACGCCGCAGACCGCGACCGCGCTCGGAGGACTGCGCGCCCAGGGCCGCACGGTCGACACCGCCCTCCGCGTCGCTCAGGAGGCGCTCGACGTCGAGGCGGCCGGGGCGATCGCTCTCGTCGTCGAGGCTGTGCCCGCGGCGGTCGTCGCCGAGATCCGCGGAGCCCTCGGCATCCCCCTCATCGGCATCGGCGCGGGTGCCGCCGACGGCCAGGTGCTCGTGCACCATGACCTTCTCGGCATCACCGCCGGGCGCACCGCACGGTTCGTCAAGCAGTATGCGGCGCTCGGTGACGCCATGGCCGAGGGCATCGCCACGTACGCGACCGAGGTGCGCGCGGGGGAGTTCCCGAGCGCCGAGCACACCTACCCGGTGGCCGACGACGTGCTCGACCAGGTGCGCGCGCACCTCGCGGCACGCGGGCACTGAGGCTCCGCGCGGCCGGCGGGCCCGGCGGGTGCGCGCGTCACCGCACGTAGCTGCCGTAGTAGGCGAACGCCGCCCACACGAGCACCGCGACGCCCACGGCCAGCAGCGCAACACCGACATACATCAGCACGGTCGCCGGCCGCACCGGCGGCCGCTTCCGACCTTCGTCAGGGATCCCCATACCGCGGATATTACTGACGCGGTGTGTCCAGAATGTGTCCGATGACGGATGACGACGCTCAGCGCACGACGGCGGTGACCGTCGGCAGGGCGCCGACCACGTGCTCGCTCACCGAACCGAGCACGAAACGGGCGAACGCGCCCCGCCCGTGAGAGCCCACGACGAGCAGCGCCGCACCGGCGCCGGCCTCTTCGAGCGCGGTCGCCGGGTCGCCCTCGAGGGCGTCGCCGGTCACGGCGAGGTCGGGGTGGGCCGACGCGACCCGCTGCACCACCGCGTCGACGTTCGCCGCCGCGATCGCCGCGAGATCGGTGAGGTAGAGGTCGGGGTACAGCCCGAAATCGCCGGGCACGGCGACCGGCGTCCACGCCGACACGACGCGCAGCGGTTCGCCGAGCCGCGCGGCCTCGGCGGCGGCGAACGTGATCGCGGCATCCGAGACATCCGAGCCGTCGACACCGACGACGACACCCGATCCGGCGGCGTCGGCGGCGGGAACGACCACGACGGGGGAGTGGGCGGCGGCGGCGATGCGCGCCCCGTGCAGTCCGCGCCGACCGGATCCTCGCGACTCGCCGCCGATCACGACCAGCGCGGCATGAGCGGATGCCTCCACCAGCGCGGCGACCGGATTCCCGTGGTCGACGCGCGTCGACACGGCGACCCCGCCTGCGCCGAGCCGGGCCGCCTCCGCGGCGACCGCGTCGGTCGCGTGCGCGAGTGCGGCGTCCAGCACCTGCTGCTCGCCGACCGCGCCGACGGCGCCGCCGACGATCGCGAGCAGCTCGACCGCTCCGCCCGTCGCCGCCGCTCGGGCCACCGCCCAGTCGCCGGCATGTCCCGACACCGTCGCATCGACGAATCCCACCACGATCGCACCAGTCATGGCCGCCCCTTCGCTCGTGCCCTCAGCGTATCCCCGGCACCGGCGGCGGGCGAGGTCGATGACCGGGCAAACCCCGGTGCGAGCGGCCCCCGCGTGTCGGGTGATCGCAGCGTCCCGGCCGCCCGCCCGGGATCACTCGATAGAGTCGCCAGGTGAGCACTCCGCCGCACGACGGCTCCGACGCGTCAGATCCGATCGACGCGCCCGACGCCGCGCACCCGACACCGATCGTTCGCGCGCCGAAGCCCCCGCGTCATCCCGCGTCCCACCCGGCACGACGTCTGCAGGAAGCCGCGGGGTCGGCGCCGGCCGCGGAGAGCGCCCCCGCGGATGCCCTCTCGGCCTCCGCCGACGCCGCGACCAACGAGGACGCTCGGCGCATCGTCGCGAACCGCGACGCCTATGTGCTGCGTGTCGACACCGCTGCCGTGCCGGTCACCGGCCCGGCCGTCGACGACAGCGCATCGAGCCGTTCCGGCGACGCCGCGGAATCGTCGCCCGAGCACGCCCTCGTGTCCGACGCCGCTGCGCCGGACGCACCTGCCCCGAACGCTGCTGCGCCGAACGCCTCTTCGGTGAACGCCTCTGCATCGCATGCCCCCGCCGCCGCTCCGCGCGGTCGCCGTGCCCCGCGCCGGTCGCGCGCGCCCCGTGCTCCCCGCACGCGACGTCAGAAGTGGATCCGCGGCTTGATCATCGCCGCCTTCGCGCTCGTCGTGGTCGTCGTGCTCTCGGGCCTCGCGATCGCCGGCATCGCCGTCAACACCCTGGTGAACACCGTGTCTGCACAGCCGCCCCGCGTGGGCACCACGATCGTCGCTCCCGACGAGTCCAAGGCGGCCAAGGCCGCCGCCGCCGAGACGCCCGGCTCGGCCGAACAGGCGGCAGCCGCCTACCTCGCCGCCCAGCCCACCGCCTACTGGCTCACCCCCGAACAGGATCCGATCGGCGAGGTCTACGACCGTGTCGCCCACCTTGCCACCGAGGCCCGCGCACAGAAGGCGTCCCTCGCCGTCGTCGTCTACGGGCTCCCGGGCCGTGACTGCGGAAACCACTCCGCCGGCGGTCTCGACGAAGCCGACTATGTCACCTGGACGACCCAGATCGGTCAGGCGCTCGCCGCGGCATCCGACCTGCGCAAGATCGTCATCCTCGAACCCGACAGCCTCGCGCTCGCGCCGCAATGCGGCAACCTCAGCGACCGCGACACCCAACTGCGCGGGGCGGTCGACGTGATCGCGGGCACCAACACCTGGATCTACCTCGACGGCGGTCATTCGTCGTGGCTTCCGGCGGCGCAGATGGCCGACCTGATCAAGAGCGTCGGCGTGCTCGACAAGGTGCGCGGGTTCGCGACGAACGTGTCGAACTTCAACACCACCCAGAACGAGTTCAGCTACGCCCATGCCGTCGCCGCCGCCCTCGGGACGGGTCACGCGATCGTCGACACCTCGCGCAACGGCGCCGGGCCGACGAGCGACAACCAGTGGTGCAACCCGGCAGGCCGCCTCGTCGGCGACAAGGGCGGCACCTACGGCGACGACGTCGTCGACACCAATCTGTGGATCAAGCCGCCCGGCGAGAGCGACGGCACGTGCAACGGCGGACCCGACGCGGGTGTCTGGTGGCCTGCGGGAGCGGTCGCGCTCACGCAGGGGCTGGTGAAATGACGCACGCCGTGTTGCCGGACCCACGCTCCGGCTTCTCAGGGCTGTAACAGAACTATGGAACAATGACGAAGCGCTCGGGGGCCCGCGGGGTGACCGACGCGTGTCCCTCCGGTTCCTCCACGAGAAGGCCACCTGAATGAGCACACCTGAAGGCGGGCAGAAGACCGCCGTCATCGTCGAGGACGACCCCGACGTCCGCCACCTCCTCGTCGAGGTGCTCGAGGCCGCGGGATTCTCGACGGTCTCCGTCGGCAACGGCATCGACGGTGTGCGTGCAGTGCTGGCCTATCAGCCCCTCATCACGACGCTCGACGTGAACATGCCGGGCATCGACGGGTTCGAGGCGGCCCGTCGCATCCGCGAGAAGAGCAACTCCTACATCATCATGCTCACCGGCCTCGCCGACGAGGCCGATGTGGTGCTGGGCCTCGGCGCCGGCGCCGACGAGTACATCGTCAAGCCGTTCCGTCCGCGCGAGTTCCGTGCGCGCATCGAGGCGCTCCTGCGCCGACCGCGCCCCGACGGTGCGACGCCCCCGGCGACCCGGCAGGAGAGCGTCGGCCCGTCGTTCCCCGGCGCCCGGCCCGCGGCGTCCGCCTTCCCGACCCCGCCCGGCGCACCCGAAGGCGACCTGCCCCCGGCCTCGTGGGCGACGCCCGCCGCCCCGGCGGCCCCCGCCGCCCCGGCCTACGTCGAGCCGCAGCCGGTGGCTCCGGTCTACGTCGAGCCCCAGCCGGCCGCGCCGGTCTACGTCGAGCCCCAACCGGTCGACGCGCCGCCCTACGCCGAACCGCAGCCCTACCCGGCGGAGCCCCCGGCATATCCCGTCGTCGTGCCGGCGGCGCCGCCCACGCAGGCGATCGTCCCCGTCTACCCGTCGCAGGAGCTCGCCCGTCCGGGGATGCCCGCGCCGGGCGGCGGCTACTGGATCACCCACCGCGACCTCCAGCTGAACCCCGAGACGCGCATCGTGCTCATCGGCGGGCAGCAGGTCGAGCTCACCCGCACCGAATTCGACCTGCTCGCGACCCTCCTCGAGTCGAAGCGTCGCGTGCGCAGCAAGGCCGACCTCACCCTCGTGCTGCGCGGCGAGTCGTACGTGACCTCCTATTACGTCGGCGAGGCCGACAAGCGCGCGGTTGAGGCGCACATGACGAACCTGCGCCGCAAGCTCGGCGACAACCCGTCGAACCCCCGCTACATCGAGACCGTCCGCGGCGTCGGCTACCGCCTCACCACCGAGCTGCTCGCGCCCTGACGTGCGGAGAAACGCGCGGGGGCGGCATCCGATCGGATGCCGCCCCCGCGCGTTTCGCGGGATGTCAGACCTTGTACCCGTGGTGACGGCGCACGAGCTTGCTGAACATGAGGAGCGTCTGCAGCACGGTCACCACACCGACGATGGGCCATCCGACCCACAGGATCGACGACTGCGCGACCGGGCCGAGGATGCTCCAGATCGCGGCCGACGCGATCAGCACCGCGATCAGGAGGATCGCCGGCACCCAGTAGCCCAGCGAGCCGCCGCCGCGTTCCGCTTTGGCCTGCATGGCCCAGTTGTCGACCTTCTTCTTCGAGAGGAAGCGGCTCCAGGAACGGAGGAAGTGGCCGATGCGCACCCACATGAACATCTCCGCCGGCAAGAACAGCACCGCGAAGAGCACGTCGCGGTTGTCGCAGTACTTCATCGTGCGCGCGATGCGCAGGTTCAGCAGCATGGCGACCACGGGCGGGATGAGCCAGAACGCCGAGAACACGAACGCGTTGATCGACAGCGACGCGGCGAGCAGCGTGATGAACGCGACGCGCACGAACAGGTTCGTCAGCATGCCGAAGTTCTCGAACCAGCGCAGGCGCAGGTTGGGGTGGAAGGGCTGGCCCTTCGTGTCGCCGCGCTGGCCGGGCCACATCAGCTCGATGGCGCCGTACGTCCACTTCACCTGCTGCGCGTCGTAGCCGCGCAGCGTCGTCATGCCGCCCACGTACGCGCGCGCGTACGGGCTGATCTTGGTCAGGTAGCCGGCGCTCTTGATCTGCAGCGAGAGGAGCGAGTCCTCGACCTCGCTGTCCTTCACCCACGGCGTCGACTGGTGGTTGGCCTTCATCGCGTCGCGGAGGGCGTTCGTCGAGAAGATCGAGAACTGACCGCCCAGCACCGCCATGTTGCGTCCGCGCAGCAGGTTCTGCAGGTTGAAGGCGGCGAACTGAGTGCGCTGACCGGCGATGAGGAACTTCGCCAGCAGGCCCTTGATCGGCCGGTCGTCGATCGTGTAGATCGCCGAGATGCCGCCGATGCGGGAGTCGCCCATCGCCTCGGTCTCGAGGTACTCGACCGCCTTCGGGTGGGCGATCGTGTCGCCGTCGACGCCCAGGAGGAAGTCGCAGCCCTCGACGAGCGAGTAGCCGTAGTTGAGGGCGCCCACCTTCTTGTCGGGGTTCTTGCCGATGTCGTGCACGAACACCTCGGTGAACTGCTCGCCCAGGTCGGTCGTGATCTCGTGGGGTCCCGCGTACTCCGCGGCGATCTTCGCCGTCTGGTCGGTCGTGTTGTTGATCACGACGTGGATGACATCGGGCACGCGCGTCTGCGAGAGGAGACCCTCGATGACGTCGGCGATCGACTCCTCCTCGTTGTACGCCGGGATGACGCAGCCGATCGTGGAGCGGCGCGTCTGGCCGTCCTCGAGCACGGCGGTGAAGTCCTCGGAGAACTGGTCGGCTCCGTACGAGGCGTCGGCCGGGTAGCCCGGTGCCGGTGCGTAGCTGGGCGCGCCGTAGGCGGGTGCTCCGTAGCCGGGGGCCGGAGCGTACCCGGGGGCGGGCGCGTAGCCGGCGCCACCCGGGTAGGGGTAGGTCGGGTCGTAACCGGTCACAGCGGTCGACTGTGGCGCGGGCGTGGGCCGGTACTCAGCCAACGGGACCTCTTTCTCGCGATGGGGGAATGCACGACTCACGCCGTGTAAAACCCATCATGCCCCGCGATCCGCAAGGTCGGGAGGGCCTGCGGGCACGGAAATCAGAGACTTTCCGCAAGATTTCCGCAAGACGCCGAGGTGGGGCATCCGCGCTCGCGTTCCTCTGCCGCCGTCTAGGGCGGGCTATTGGTGGAAGATCGCGATCGGAACCGCCTCATACACCGACTGCTGGCCGAACGAGGTGTCGGTGTTCGCCTGCCCCTCGACCCACACGTTCATCGTGAACGACAGGGTGAGCCCGTACGTGTCGCCGGGGAGCTGGTGGATCACCGTGTCGGGAACGAGGAACCCGCCCTGGTAGGTGTTCAGCAGCAGACCCTTGTCGGAGCGGAGCGTGTCGCTCGGCACCATCGTGCGCGGGTCGGCGCTGAACTGGAACGGAGACTGCACCTGTCCGGAGGTCTGCGCGGTCTGCGACGAGATCGTGATGGACGAGAGGTAGACGCTGCGCTTCTGCGCGAGCACGGCCTTGTCGTCGACGCGCTTGTCGTAGACGTTCACCGCGAACCCGAAGTGCTTGTCGTTGCTCGGCGTCCACTCCTGCGTCTTCTTCGGGTCCTGAGCCCAGACGTTGAGCTCCAGCACCAGGCTGTCGGCGAGGTCCGTGTCGAGCTGCACCGAGCCGTCGCTCGTGAACACCGAGTTGTAGAGCAGCGACGCCGACGGGCTCGAGGAGGGTCCGGCGGTCGGCACGACGGTCGTGGCGCTGCGACCGGACAGCGCGTTGATCGCATCGACGATCTGCGCGCACCCCGTCGCGGAGGCGACCACGATGGCGGAGAGGGCGACCACGACGGCCAGCCGAGTGGAGCGACGCAACGAACGACCCATGACACTCCCTAGCTCTCGGACCGTGGGGATGGGGATCGCGGGCTCCCGGGCGAGGAGATCGCAACCACGCTCGGGACGAATCGTGCGGCACCGCCCCGGGCGTCACGAGTATACGCAATGGCCATGGCTACACTCGACCACATGTCCGCTGGGGACGGTGAACCCGATCGCCGCCTGAGGGCGCCTGTCGGCGCGCCTCGGGTCGTGGCTGGTGCGCGGACGCGCTCGATCTGGCAGACGCAGCTGCTGCTGGGCGCGGTGGTACTCGTCGTGGTGCTGGTCATGCTGGCCCTGCAGCCCGCCCAGTTCTCGACGGGCACATTCGCGATCGGCGCGGGCGGGGTCATCGGCCTCACGGTCGTCACGCTGGTGTTCCCCTGGCATCGGGTGGGCCGGCCGATCGTCGTGCTCGTCCCGTTCCTCGACATCCTCGCGATCGGGGTCATGCAGTGGGATGCGGGCTTCGCGCTCGACTTCCTGTGGGCGTTCCCCGTCGTCTGGCTGGGGTCCTTCTTCTCGATCTGGGCGATCATGCTCGGTGTCGGCGGGATCGGCGCGACGATGCTGCTGTCCGCGATGCTCACCGACGCCGACAGCCGCACGATGGTCGCCTACATCGTGGCCTTCCTCTCGCTCGCCTTCCTGGCGCTCGCCACCTCGATCAGCGCACGCCAGACCCGCGCGTTCAAGCAGCTGCTGCGGCGCCAGACCGCGAAGCTGCAGGACTCGCTGCACGGGGTCTCGGCGCAGCGGCGCCGTGTCTCGCAGATGTTCAACGCCCTCGACATCGGGGTGGCGCGTCTGTCGGCACGCGGCCAGGTGCTCGCCCTCAACGAGACCCTCGTGCGTCTGTACGGCCTCGACCCCGAGGACATCGATCAGCCGGGCGCGGCGGTCGAATACGACGAGCAGGGCGGCACGGCCATCCCGCAGAGCCGGCGCCCCCTCACCCGCGCGCGCCGCGGCGAGACCCTCGACGACGAGCGCGTGTGGCTGTTCGACGGCGAGGGTGAATGGCGAGCGTTGAGCGTCTCGACCCGCGTGCTCCCGGCGGGTCTCGACGAGGACACAACGATCCTCTACCTCGTGCACGACGTCACCGCGCTCATCGAATCGGAGCGCGCGCGGGAGAAGCTCGCCACCGTGGTCTCGCACGAGCTGCGCAACCCCCTCACCGTGATCGCCGGGCACACCGAGCTCGCCCTCGACGAGGTCGACGATGCGCCCCAGCTCGCCGAGCACCTGCGCGTCATCTCGGGCGCGGCCACCCGGATGGATGCGCTCATCGCCGAGCTGCTGACCTACGCCCGCGGCGGATTCTCGGCCGAGCCGGTGTGGTCGGCGGTCGACCTGACCGAGCTGCTGCGTCTGTCGCTGGAGTCGTTCGCCCCGACGGCGGAGGCGCGCGGGGTGCGGCTGACCGCCGACATCGAGAGCGGGCTGCTCGTCGACGGCGATGCGTTCCGGCTGCGCCAGGTCATCGACAACGTGCTCAGCAATGCGATCAAGTACACCGGCGCCGACGGGTCGGTGCGGCTCGTGGCGCGCACCGTCGAGCACTCCGCGCTCATCGAGGTCTCGGACACGGGCATGGGCATCGACGCCGACGACCTCGGGCACGTGTTCGAGCCGTACTTCCGTGCCCGCTCCGCGCAGGACAGCGGGGTCGGGGGCACGGGGCTCGGCATGGGGATCGTGCGGGAGATCCTGGTCGCCCATCGCGGCGAGATCGGTCTCGAGAGCACCGTGGGCAAGGGCACGCTGGTGCGCATGCGTATCCCGCTCTCCGACGCCTGGGTGCTCATATGAACGACCCCGTCGCCTACGGACTCGCCGTCGGCCAGGCCACCCTCGCGACGCTCGCACTCGTGCTGATGACGGGCCTCGGCTACGTGCGTCGTCCCCATCCCGCGACGCTGCAGTGGATGCTGGTCTTCGTCGCGGGAGCGGCGGGCGTCTACCTCGGGATGTACGCCGAGAGTGCCGGTGAGGAGTCGCTGCGGCGGCTCTCGCTCGGCATCTCCCTCGGTGCGGGCATCTTCATCTGGTCGGGGCTGCGCTCGTGGCGCGGCGTGCGCTCGGGCTGGGCCGTGCCCGTGCTCTACGTGGTGCTCGCGGCATCCGTGCTCGCGGTCGTGCCCGACGAGTGGTTCGGCCTCGCGTTCGCCGCCGCCTACGCCGTCTCAGGGGTGTTCGCGCTGCTGAGCATCATCGAGCTTCGCCGCATTCCCGAACGTGCCGATGGGATGCTGCTCCCGCTCGCCCTCATCTCCGGCGCCGTGACCGTCGTCGCCGCAGGCAACCTCGTGCACAGCATCATCGCCCGCCCGCGTGGCCCCGAGGACCTCGGCATCCTGCGGGTGCTCGACAGCGTCGGCGCGATGATCTACATCGTCTGCGCCCTGGTGACGCTGCTGTGGCTCGCGGTCGGGCGCGGGGCCGCGGCATCCGGTGTCCCGACGGGGCTCGCCGCGTTCATCGCCGGCGGCGGCGACAAGCTCGCGCGGGCGGCCGACCGGGGCGAGCGGGCCTGGTCGGTGCTCTCCATCCGCCTCGACGACGTCGACGACCTGCGGATCGCCGCCGGAGGCAGCCTGTTCTGGCGCATCGTCGATACGGTCGAACGCGATGTGCGCGCGAGCATCCCGAGCGAGGCCGACATCGCGGTCTCCTCGCCCGGGCACCTCTACGTGCTGCTGATGCGCCCGCCGATCGCGATCGAGTCGGCGCTCGACGACCTGCGCGCACAGGTGTCGCGTCTCGACACGTCGCGACCGCTCGCCGTGCAGCTGTCGGTCAGTGTCGGATGGTCGAGCGTGGACGCCTCGGGCTACGACATGGAAGCGTTGCTGCGCGATGCCCGCGCGGGTGCCGCACGGGCATCGGCCGACGGCGGCGACCGATGGGTCCGCGTGACGGAACCGGTGGCCTGACTCAGCCCTGCGCGATGGCGACCGAGAGCAGGTCGCTGCCCGTCTGCTTCGCGTACTCGCTCGAGGTCGGCGTCGTCTGCACGAGGAAGTCGTAGGTGAACTGGATCTGCACCGAGGTCGCTCCCTGCGGGACCTCGCCGATGGTGAAGGTCTGGGAGTAGCTGTACGGCGAGAGCGCGAGGTAGCCCGGCGGAACCGTCGACGTGTCCGACTGCGGGCTCAGCGCGGGGAACGTCTCGCCGTTCGAGCCCTGCGGGATCGCGGTCATGGTCGCCGACTGCAGATAGACCTTCTGGCCGTCGTTCGGGTCGACGGTCGTGGTCAGCGACAGCGAGATCGGCTTGAGCGCCCCGGCCTTCCAGCGGTCCATCGACAGTGTCGACCAGTAGTTGACGGTGGCCGTCACCGAACCGCTCTTCACCGTGCGCTGCGTCGAGCCGCTCGAGAGGTCGTTGGACACCGGCGTCGGCACGGCCGACGGCGTCGTCATCGTGGGGGAGGGCGTGCTGTTCTGCTGGCCGGCCCACGGTGCGATGCCGCAGCCCGTGAGCCCCGCGGCCAGAGTCAGGGCGATCATCGCCCCGGTCGCACGTCGAGCCGTCGCCTGCACGGTGTCCCCTCTCCGCGACGGTGCTGCCGTCGCGGGGCCAGTCTATGCGGCGCCGCGGCGCGCTCAGCCGTTGTCGAGGTCGCACGCGCCGGCGCACAGCACCCCGGCGAGCTCGCGGAGCGCCCCGAGCCGCTTCAGCTGCTGGCGTTCGGCGTCGGCGCGGGACAGGCCGTCCTCGACCGCCCCGGCGAAGATGCGCCCGCCGGCTCCGCCGGGGTGGATCTGATCGCCCGCGAGAAGGTCGACGTGCGGCGAGATCGCATCGTACCAGTCGGCGAGCGAGACGCCCGGATGCTGGCGCGCGAACGCGCGCAGCTCGTCGTTGACGCCGGGGATCCATGATCGCGGCGCGAACGCGTTGACGAGCACGACGGCACGGTCGGGTCCGGCGATCCGCACGATCTCGTCGAGGGTGTTCTGGCTGATCGCGCCGTTCGTGCCGAGTCCGATGACGATGTAGGGACGCAGCTCCCCGTCGGCGGCGAGCTGCGAGAGGATGCCCGGCGCGGCGTACATCGAACGGGAGACCTTCGCGTCGACGGAGATGCCGGGGAACGTCGCCATGAGGCTCGGCGCAGAGGCGAGCATCACGCTGTCGCCGATCGCGGTGATCTGACTGCCCGGGATCGGCGGGCTCGTCGCGGCCGCGCTCGGGGCGACCGGGGAGACCGTCGCCGCGGCGGGATCGGCGCCCGCGGGTGCGCTCGCGCCGGGCGTCGGGGTGCCCGCGTCGACGGCGGCTTCGCCGGCGGCGATCGCGTCGGCGGCGCTGGAGCGCGTCGGTGCGACGGCGACCGCGGTGGATGTCGCCGCCACGAGTGCGACCGTGACCACGACGCCGAGTGCCGCCCCCGCCCGCCGCCATGCGGTGCCCCTCAGCGCGCGGCCCCATCCGCGGATGCTCGCGCGGAATCCGTCGCGACGCACCGGCGTCTCGACCAGGCGCAGGGAGAGGTCGGCGGCGACGAGGGTGAACACGAGTGCGGCGACACTGAGCTGCCACGGCACGCTCGCGTCGGCGCCGCCCGTGCCCGAACGGGCGAGCGACGCCGTCAGCAGCACCATGATCGGCCAGTGCCAGAGATAGATCGCGTACGACCGCGCGCCGATCCAGCGCAGCGGCGGGGTGTCGAGGGCGCGTCCGAGCACGGCACCCGGCCACGTGCACGCGAGGATCACGACACCCGTCAGCGCGCTCGCGGCGATGAGAACCCCGGGGAAGGTCCATGCCGTGGCGGTCTCCGGCAGCAGCGCCAGCGCGACGAGTGCCGCGGCGGCGGCCGATCCGGCGACGAGAAGGATGCCGCGCGTCGCCCGTCTCCGCACCCACGGCCGCGCCGAGGCGCGCACGGCGGGGAGCGCGAGTGCCAGCGCGGCGCCGAGCAGCAACCCGAACGCGTGGCTGTCGGTGCCGAAGTACGCGCGGGTGATGGCCCCGCCCGTGGCCCCGCCGGTGACGGCGTCGCCGGCTCCGCCGGCCGCATCCCCGGGGGCCGAGGCGACGAGCACCGCCATCCAGACCGCGGATGCCACGGCCGCGACCATGACGACGGCGATGCCCGCACGGCGACGCCCGATCGCGAACCGGCGCGCGCGTCGCCCGATGAGCACGCCGAGCAGCAGCACGAGCGGCCAGAGCACGTAGAACTGCTCCTCGACGGCGAGCGACCACAGGTTGCGGAACAGCTCGGGGGCCGTCTGCGCGAAGTAGTCGCCTCCCGAGGCGACGGCGAGCCAGTTGTAGCTGAACGTCGCCGCCCCGAGCACCTGGCGACCGAGGTCGGTGAGGATGTCGCCCCCCACCGCCAGTGCGATGCTCGCGCACACCACGACGACCAGCACGAGCGCGGGCAGCAGGCGGCGGGCGCGACGGCGCCAGAACCCTGCGAGCGAGATGCGGCCCGTGGCATCCTTCTCTCTCGTCAGGAGCGACGTGATGAGGAAGCCGCTGATGACGAAGAAGACGTCGACGCCCAGGAAGCCGCCGACGAACGGCCCGCCCGGGAACACGTGATAGGCGACGACCAGCGCGACCGCGAGGGCGCGCATGCCGTCGAGACCGTCGAAACGGCCTGCGGGGGCGGGGGGAGGTGTGACAGACATCAGGAGTGGGGTTCCGGGGTCGGCCACCGAGTCTACGTCGGCGGTGCGACGGGGTTCGAGCGTCGGCGTGTCGGCCCGAGCGGGCGCCGGGGCGTGTCTGCAGCCGCTCGTTAGGATTTCGGCGTGCGCATCCGTCTCGATCTCGCCTACGACGGCGCTGACTTCTCGGGCTGGGCGCGCCAGCCGGGTCTGCGCACGGTGCAGGGCGTGCTCGAGGGTGCCGTCGCGCGCGTGCTCGGCGGCGAGCCGCGCCTCGTGGTCGCGGGACGCACCGACGCGGGCGTGCACGCGAGCGGACAGGTCGCGCACCTCGACCTCGACGAGATCCAGCACCGCCGGCTCGACGCCGGGCGGGGCGATGTCGACCAGCTCGCCCGCAAGATCACCGGCGTGCTCGGACGTTCCCCCGATGTCGTCGTGCACCGCACCTCGATCGCCCCCGACGGCTTCGACGCCCGCTTCTCGGCCGTGTGGCGCCGCTACACGTACCGCGTGGCCGACGAGGTCACCGGCTACGACCCGCTCGAGCGCACGCGCACCACCTTCGTGCGGGCACGCCTCGACGAGCAGGCGATGGATGCCGCGGCCCGCGCCCTCATCGGGCTCCACGACTTCGCCGCCTACTGCAAGCCGCGCGAGGAGGCCACGACGATCCGCACGCTGCTCGACTACTCGTGGCGGCGCGACGAGACCGGCACGCTCGTCGCGCACGTGCGCGCGGACGCCTTCTGTCACAGCATGGTGCGCGCCCTCGTCGGCGCCTGCGTCGCGGTAGGGCAGGGGCGCCTCGCGCCGGACGACCTCGTGCGGCTGCGAGATGAGGCGGTGCGCACGAGCGCGTTCCCCGTGCTGGCTGCCCACGGGCTCACCCTCGCCGAGGTCGGCTACCCCGCCGAGGACCTGCTCGCCGCGCGCGCCGACCAGACGCGTGCGCGCCGCGAGCTCGACTGAGCGCGTCCTTCGGCGACGCATGAGCGAACCCTGTGAGATCCACCGTGCGCCCGGCGCCGCGCCGGCACCGGCCTATCGTGGAAGCACGATGAAGGTCATCTCCTACAACCTGCGCAAGCACCGGGCCGCCGGCGAGCTCATCCACCGCGTCGCGGAGCACGACCCCGACGTGCTCTGCCTGCAGGAGGCGGACACCACCGACATCCCCGATCGCCTCGGCGGCCTCGTGCTCGCCGACGCCACCCAGCGCAACCGGCTGGGTCTCGCGGTCTACTTCCGCGAGAGCACGTTCCGGCTGCAGGAGGTGCGAGCCATCTCGCTGAAGAAGTCGCTGCACGACATGGTGCTCAAGCCCGCCGAAGAGCGGATGCTGGGGGTGCGCCTGCGGGACATCGACCACAACAGCGAGCTGCTCGTCGCCTCGTTCCACGCCGCCCCCCTCACGGCGCTGAACTCGCTGCGACGCCATCAGATCCGCACGGCGCTCGCCGAGCTCGCCGACCTCGGCCCGGGCCTGCCGACGCTCATGGTCGGCGACTACAACTACCCCGTCTTCAAGGAGAAGCTGGGCGAGCGCGTGCGCGACCAGGGCTACGAGCTGAGCCTCAGCGACTCCCGCACCTACACGCGCTACCGGTTCTTCCGCGGCCACTACGACTTCGCCACCTCGTCGGGGTTCACGATCGCCGACATCCGCACCCTCCCGCAGGGGCTCAGCGATCATCTCCCGATCCTCGTGACCGCCCAGCCCGACCCGGCGCGCATCGCCGCCTGAGTCGCGGCGCCCGTCGCCGCGTCACCGCGGGTGGGCGCCGGCGTCAGGAGTGCGGGTCAGGCCGCGGCATCCACGGCGCTCGGCGACGCCGCACGCGGGAGGCGAGCCGCGTCGGTGAAGCGGGCCCGGGCGATGACGACCGCGGCGACGACCATGAGCAGCGCCCCCAGCCAGTAGGGCGCCGCGTGGCTCACGACGGCGTAGAGGGCGCCGGCGAGGAGCGGCGCCACCGTGCTCATGGCGCCGTTGAGCGACTGCGTCGCGCCGCCCAGCCAGCCTTGCTCATCGGCGCCGACGGCGTTGGACATCGCGCCGTCCATCGCGGCCTGCGCGGCACCCTGCCCCGCGGCGAGCAGGAGCGATCCGGCGATGAACACCCACGGCTGGGCGAGCACCGAGGCGACGAGCGCGAGGGCCGCGAGTCCCAGTGCCTGGCCGATGATGCCGCTGACGATGACCGCGCGCTCGCCCATGCGGGGGAGCAGCACGCCGAGCAGGGCGCCCTGCACGATGATGTCGATGATGCCGACGGCGGCGATGAGCAGGCCGATCGCGGTCGGACCCCAGCCGATGGAGTCGTAGGCCATCACGCTGAAGTTGTTCACGAACATGCCGAACGGCAGCGCGAGCAGCGCGAAGCCGATCATGAGGCCGCGCAGCTCGCGGCGGCCGAAGGCCTCGCGGAACACGGCGAACGGGTGGAGGTCGGCGACGCGGATCGAGGCGATGCGGTTCTCGAGGCGCAGGCTCTCGGGCAGCAGGAAGATGCTCAGCAGCGCGATCACGAACGACACCGCGGCGGTGAGGAAGACGGGCAGCTCGACGCTGATCGCGGCGAGCAGGCCGCCGACGGCCGGCCCCACCATCGTGCCGATGCCGGAGAGGGCGCCGAGCAGGCCGAAGCGCTGGGCGCGCTTCTCGGGCGGGGTGATGTCGGCGAGGTAGGCGAACAGAGCGGGCAGGTCTCCGGCGGTGGCGCCCTGGATGACGCGGGCCAACAGCAGCACCCAGAGAGCGCCGCCGATGCCGAACAGCGTCATGCTGACGGCCGCGCCGAGCGCGGCGACGATGATGACGGGTCGGCGACCGAAGCGGTCGGACAGGCGACCGAGGAAGGGTGCGATGAGGAAGGCGCAGAGGCCGTTGACGGCTTCGAGCACGCCGACCCACACGGCGAGGTCGCTCTCGTTGGACACGTAGCGCAGGACGACGAAGGGGAGCACGGGGAGGACGACGGTCATGCCGGCGGTGGTCAGCATCGTCAGGACGATGAGCATGATCCAGGCGCGGCGGTCGCTGCGCGGGCTGGTCGAGGAGGAGGTCATGCGATAACTGTATCGATACCAGTTTTGTTGTCAATACAGTTTCGAACCCGATCTGGTTAGACTGGTGGCATGAGCACGTCTGAGCAGCCGGGGCGGCGCGAGAGTTCCCCTGCGCCGAAGGGTCGGCGCGAAAGTTCGCCTGCGCCGGAGGGTCGGCGCGAAAGTTCCCCTGCGCCGGAGGGTCGGCGCGAAAGAAAGAAGCGCGCGACGCGCAAGCTGATCTCCGACACCGCCACCATGCTGTTCCTCGAGCGCGGGTTCGCGAACGTCAGCATCCGCGAAGTGGCCGATGCCGCGGATGTCTCGCCGACGACGGTGTTCGCACACTTCCCGCAGAAGGAGGCGCTCGTCTTCGACGAGGACGACGAGCAGCGCGACAAGCTCATCGCCTCGGTGCGGGACCGAGGCCCCGGCGTGTCCGTCCACACGGCGCTGCACGACTTCTACCTCGCGGAGATCGCGGCGAACGTCGTCGAGCACGGCGATGCGGTGTCGCGCCGGTTCATGGAGTTCCTCAACGCGACCCCCGCTCTGCGCGACTACGCGGCACGCATGTGGCTGCGCCATGAAGACGCACTGGCAGCCGTGATCGCCGCCGACGCGGGCGTCGACGAACCGTCGCCGGAGGTACGCGCCTACTGCAGGTTCGTGCTGCAGATCCAGATCCTCGCGAGCGAGAGCGACGACCCCGTCGGCGTCTGCGAGGCGGGCTTCGCCGTGCTCACCGACGGCTGGCGTGCGGTCGAGCGCTCGCTCGGCGCATCGGTGTGAGCATTCAGGCCTCGAGAGCGAGACGGACGAGCAGGTCGATCGCGTCGATCCCCGGGCCCATCTCCGCCGCCGCCCGCTCGTAGGTCGCGCGCGACCGCCCGATGGGGTCGATCACATCGTCCTCGGTGAGATCGACCGGAGGCTCGACCTCACCGCGCGCGGTCGCGAGCCGCGCCAGCATCGCCTCGACACGGCGGGCGGGGACGGAGCCCGCGGCGGCCGCCGCGGCGCGCAGGCCGTCGTCGCCCACGGCGGCGGCCAGCCGAGCGAGCTCCCGAGCGGTGAAGCTCGACCGCAGCCGAGACGGCGCCAGCTCCACGACCGCACGGCGGTGCTCCCGCGACATCCCGATCACGACGTCCGGGGTGCGCAGGTGCGATTCGGTGAGCCACACCGCCGCGTGCGCCGCGGCGGCCTCCTCGGGCACGCCCGCGGCGACCGCGAGGTCGACGGCCTCAGGGGTCATCGTCGCGCCGGTGCGCGCGCGAACGCCTGCACTGGAGACCACGACGTCCATCCCCCGCAGCCGCTCGGTGAGCACCAGCTGCGCGTACGGCGAACGGCACACGTTGCCCGTGCACACCACGAGGATCTCGATCACTGCAGCCGCCCCTTCCCGCCGCGATCCGACGCGAGTCTAGCGATGCCGGATGGCGCCCGGTCGCCGCATGACGCCTCCCGACGCGCCGCCACGTGCCGATCCGGAACACCTGTGCGCACGTGCCGATCCGGAACACCTGTGGGCACGTGCCGATCCGGCACACCTGTGCGCACGTGCCGATCCGGCACACCTGAGCGCACTTGCCGATCCGGCACACCGGAGCGCACTTGCCGATCCGGCAAACCTGGGCGATAGTGAGGGGGTACCCCTCCGGGCGCCGCAACTTTGCCCAGGGGGGTCGGCTCACGCATGTCGGGGGCCTTCGCCGCTCGTCACCCGAGACGGGCGTGTGCCGTACGTGATGACGAGCGACGATGTGTGTCGCGAGCCGTCGCGCCTATTGGGGGGTGTCTCGGTGCGCCTGTTCTCTGTTTTCCGTCGTCGTGTGGTCGCGGTGGCCGCGGCATCCGTCAGTGTCGTCGTGATCGCCGCGGGCCTCGTCGCGATCGCCGCGCCCGCGCAGGCCGCCACCATCAACGCCTCGCAGGGCATCGTCAAGACGGCGATCCTCCCGAGCACGCCGCTCACGCCGGGCACGTCGTTCTCGTATCGGCTCGACTTCAGCTGCGGCACCTCGATCACGGGCGTCACCGGATGTGACACCACGACCATCACCGACCTGCTGCCCGAGTGGATCGACTACGTCGGTGCGAGCTCGTTCCCGGGCACCGCCCCCGGAACCGTCACGACCTCCGCGGTCGGAGACCGCACCCAGGTGGTGCTGGCCTTCACCGCCCCCGTGCAGACTCCGTCGGCGTCGACCGGACTGCCGCTGGGGTCGTACCAGATGGACATCCAGGTGCGGGTGTCGCCGAACGCGCCGTGGACCATCGACGGCACGACGATTCCGAACACCGCGAACATCGCGTCGGCGAACGCCGACCCCAAGTCGAGCACCGCGACCGTCACTCCCGTCGTGCCGCAGACCCCTGCAGCCACGGCGGACAAGTCGTTCTCCCCGACCCAGAACTTCAACACCCCGGGGCTCACGACCACCCTGACGCTCACCGGCACGAACACCACCAACGGCCCCGCCGACAGCCTCGTCGTGCAGGATCCGGCCGGGCCCGGCAACCCGCCGACCGGCGCGACGAGCCCGTTCCACTACCTCGCCTTCACCGGGTTCGGCGCGATGACCCTGCCCGCGGGCGCGACCGGCGTCACCGCCGAGGTCTACTCGTCGCTGGACAGCCAGTGGCACACCGTCTACACCGGCGCCGGTCCGCCGGTCTACCCGACCACCGGTGCGCCCGATCCGGCGGACGTCTACGGTGTGCGCTTCACCTACACCGGCGCGACTGGGGCCGCCATCGAGCGCGGCGCAGCGGGAGTCGCCGCGGTCGCCCTCGCCCAGCGCGCGAACGTCGCGGGCCTGCCGGCGACGACCGTGAGCAACAGCATCACCGCGAGCGCGACGCTCGGCACGCTCACGGCGAACTCGCCGCTCGTGAGCAAGAACTACCAGATCGTCCCCTACGGACTGCAGGTGACGGCGGCGAAGACCTTCGACGCCGACCAGGTCAAGGCCGGCGACCCGACCACGGTGCGCCTCGGCGCGACGAACGCGGGGACCGTCGGGCTCCGCTCCCTGTCGATCACCGAGCCGGGCGCCGCGACGACGAGCCCGAACCCGCTCGCCGACGAGCTCACCTTCGCGGGCTTCGGGCAGGTCGGCACGAGCACGACGGGTGTGCAGTGGCCCGACGGCGCCACCTCGGCGACCATCGTCTACACGTATTCCGACAACACGACCTCGGCGCCCCTCTCGACCACGACGGCCGACACGATCCCCGCCCCCGATGTCGCGACGCGCGTCGTCGGCTTCACGGTCACCTTCTCCTCCACGGCCACCGGCGGGATCGTCCCCGGCGCCGAGGCGAAGCTGCCGTTCATCGCGAACACCTCGCGTCCGACGCCGCTTCCCGACCGCACCGACGTGGTCAACGCCGTCGATGTGACCGGTGTCGCCGTCGACGACCCCTCTCGCACGGCGACGGCCCACGCGCAGGACACGCTCTCGATCTACGGTGACCGTCTCGGCGTGACCGTCGCGAAGACGATCACGCCGGGTCAGGGATACCTCACCGCCGGCCAGCAGTTCATCGCGCAGATCCCCGCGACGGTCGCCGGATTCCCGGCGACGACGGTGAACCCCACCCAGGTCGTCGTGACCGACTCCGACGCGCTGTCGGCCGACTGGTGGGACCTGTATGACGCCACCCAGCTCACGCAGCTCGGCATCCCCGGGAACGCCAGCCTCACCGTGCAGTACCAGACTGCGCCAGGCGTGTGGACGAACCTGCCGGGAGCGATCGGCCTGACCGCTCCGCCGCAGTACCGCACGATCGACATCCCCTCCTCACTGTCGGGGTCTATCACCGGGCTCCGTTTCGTCTACGACGCGCTGAGTGGGCAGAGCTTCGCCCCGGGTTCGACCTTCCAGCCGAACATCACCTTCACCACTCGGGCCGTGACCCGGTCCAGCTCGACCCCGATCGGGTCGGTGCCGACCAATGCGACCATCCCCGGACCGGGATCGGGCACGACCGACGTCGTGCAGCGCGCGAACTGCGGATCGGCGGATGCCTCGGCGACGAGCCCCGCGCTCTCGGCGACGACGGTGAACACCTCGCCGTGCGCCGTCGTGAACCTGGTTCCGCTCGGGGGAGGGAGCGGAACAGGCCCCGACCTCGTCGACAAGTCGCTCAACCCGATCGCGCTGACGGAGCGTACGCAGGCCACCGCGACGGGAACCCTCAACTGGTCGACGGGGGGGCTGACCGGCATCGCCCAGCAGTACGTCACCGAGATCGGCGCGGCCGGTGGGCCCGCGACCTCGGCGTCGCTCGGCACCTCGTTCTTCAACACGTTCGATCTCACCCGGATCGCGCCGATCACGAAGACCTCCGACCCGGCCATCGCCTACGACACGCTCGCCGCCGTGGAGCTGTTCAACGGCCAGACGGGGGTGTGGACTCCCGTCACGATCTCCGGCGCGACCTCGTGGGACGGCCCCACGTCGGGTTCGACGGTCTTCCCCGGGTACACGCTGAGTGCGAGTGAGCGTTCCACCACGACGGGCGTGCGCTTCCTGTTCGAGGAGAGCCCGAACCGGGCGTCTGTGCTCACGCCGGGCTCGCTCACCCAGCCTGCGGTGGGCAGCGGGGTGACGGCGACACAGAACCGGCGCCCGATCACGCTGACCTTCCAGCTGCGCGACGTGCTGCGCTCCGACGGCACGACGCCGGTGCTCTACAACGACCTGTACAACACGTCGACGCCCGGCCAGATCCACAACACGGTGACCTCTGACGCCTGCCTCACCGACTTCGTCGCCGGTGTCTGTGCGGACGGATTCTCGACGACCGATGGTGCGGACATCGCACTGCTGAACGCGACGGCGACGATCACGACGACCAAGACCTGGTCGGGCGGCCCGATCGGCGTGCCGCCGTCGGGAACGCCCGCCGCGGACTACCCGTCCACGCGGGCGACCCTCGACGTCACCAACAACGGCCCGCAGCTGGTGAACTCGATCACCGCGACGGAGCCGTCACCCGGAGTGCTGCCCGGCGACGCCGCCTTCGCGGGCAGCGCGTTCGACGCGTTCACGCTGACGGACATCGCCGGAGTGACCGCACCGCAGGGCGCGACCGCGACCGAGCTGATCCTCACCTACGCCGACGGCACGACCTCGTCGCCGTACACGATCGCGCAGGCCACCGCGTTGACCGCCGCCGATCTCGTGAACGTGGTCGGCATCTCCGCCACCAGCACCGGGCGCATCCAGCCGACGACCTCCGGCAACACCAACGGGCGTCTGCGCGTGGTGATCGACCTGCAGCTGCGCGAGACGTACCGTTCCGACCCGGCGACCGCAGTCGCCGCCGGCAGCGTGCCGAACACGCTGATCGGTCAGCTCGCGGACCCGTCGATCGAGACCGCGGGTACCTGCGCGGACTCGCCGGTCGCACCGAGCCCGGCACCGAACACCGTCATCGACTGCGACAGCGCGGCGATGCAGATCACCAACACGCAGACCCGCACCGTGACGGCCGCGAAGAGCTTCGCGCCGGACAGCCAGCAGTACGAGAACGAGTCCGACACGTTCACGATGAACATCGCGGGCACGCCGGGCGGAACAGCTCGCAGCAACCAGGTGCAGCTGACCGACCACTCGCCCGCGTTCTTCAACGCGTACTCGTTCGCCGGTCTCGCCTCCACCTTCGCGATCGCGAGCCCGGCCAACCGGGTCATGGTCGAGGTGCTCACCGGCGGCACCTACGCGGTCGCCCCCGACAACTCCCTGACGCTCACCGGCGGCACCTGGCAGACCGTGGTCGGCACCGCCGGCACCGCGTGGAAGTCCGCCGCGCAGGCGCGCACCGCCCTCCCGGGCGGCACCGCATCGAGCACGGCCACCCTCGCCGGCGGTGGTCTCGTGACCTACGGCGCGATCCAGGGTGTGCGCTTCACGTATCAGCGGGTCGCCGCGGCCTCCGTCAACGACCCGGCAGCCGCCCTGCTGCTGCTCGAGAACCCCGCGACGCCCACGCTGAACGCGGCCGTCTCGATCCAGCGCCGCACGGCGCTCGTCACGGGCGGTCCCGTGCCGACCGATCTGGCGGGCAACAGCCCCGCGCCGGGCACGACCGCGGCGGGCAGCTTCCCGAACAGCGTCGAGGCCCGTGCCAGTGGTGTGCCCGGCAACGGAGTCGACGCGGTCGACACCGCATCGGCGACCATGCACTTCCTGCATCTGCCCACCGAAGCCCGCCTGGTGAAGACCCCGTCCGGCACGATGCAGCCTGCCACCACTTTCACGGTGGGACTGGCGACCACGAACAACGGTCAGTACCCGATCATCGACCCCGTCATCACCGACACGCTGCCGGTGGGAACGGCGGTGGCGGGTGCCCCCGACTACGTGTTCCCCGCGGGCGTCGACCCGACCGACGCGTCGTCCTACACCTTCACCCGCACGGGCGGCACGGCCCCCGGCACGCCGTACACGTCGGTGCCGGTGGATCCGTCACAGGTCACCGTGCACGTGACGTACTCGACGGGTTCGACGCCGGAGCCGATCGCGATCCGTTTCTCGTTCACATCCGGCACCGCACTGGGCCTCGGTGAGACGTACACGATCAGCTTCCCGATGCGCCTGCGCCCGGGTCTGCTCGCCGGTCAGGTCATCACGAACACCTACTCGCTCGACGGACAGCGCCAGTTCGACCAGTGCAACCTGACCGGTCCGCCCAGCGACACCTGCTCGACGTCGGCCGCGGTCAGCGTGCTGCCGCTCGCGAACCTCGGGATGTATCAGGAGGTGCGTGCCGATGACGCGAGCCTCGGCGTGACCTCGTCGAACTCCACGCCGTGCTCGAGCGCTGACGCCACCAGCGACGGCTTCTACTCCGGGCACTGTGCGCCGATCACCAAGCCCGGAGCCGTGAACACCTGGCGCGGGCAGTACACGAACCAGGGCACCTACTCGCTCGACACCGTCTCGAGCATCCTGTATCTGCCCAACCCCGGCGCGAGCGGCATCACGCTGCCGTCCGCGACGACCGAATGGCACCCGACTCTGAGCGCACTGCCGACCCTGCAGGCCGCGGTCGCGCCGGGCGCGACGGCGAGCTACTACTACTCGAGCGTGACGCCCGGCACCGCGCTCTGCGACGACGTGCTCAACCCGGGGGGCAGCTGCCCGCCGGGGTACTGGAAGCCGCTCGACTCGTCGGTCGACCTCAGCACGGTGACGGCGATCTACGCGGTCGTCGACTTCGCCGGCGGCGGACACGCGCTGCGACCGGGGGAGACGTTCACCCTCAGCTTCCCGACGGATGCCCCGCCGGCAGCGGTCAACAGCGGCACCAACCCCATCGCCTGGAACTCGGCGATGACCGGCGCCACCTACACCGCGGGTGGCTCCTCGGTCACGCTGCTGCCGTTCGAGGTGCCTGTCGTCGGCGCGGCGCTCGCCTCGGGAAGCATCACGATCGAGAAGACCGTCACGGGTGATGCCGCGGGGGAGTCGTGGGTGCCCACGACCTTCTCCGGCTCGCTGCAGTGCACATCGAACGGCGTGAGCGTCGCCTCGGCGTCGCTACCGACGGTGCCGGCTCTGACCGCCAACGTTCCGGTCACCGTCGGCGGGCTCCCGTGGGGTGCGGACTGCGCGTTCGTCGAGTCGAACTCGGGGGCGGCGTCCTCGGTGAGTCCCGCGTCGATCACCGCTGTCTCCGGCACGACGCCCCTGCAGCTGCAGACAGTGACGAACGTCTACGACTACGCGAGCCTCACGGTGTCGAAGACCGTCACCGCGAGCACCGGCTTCCCGATCCCCACGGGCTTCGGCTTCTCGGTGGACTGCACCTTCAACGGCGCGAGCGTGCTGAGCACCACCTTCACGCTCGATGACGGCGGATCGCGCACGTTCACGAACCTGCCCGCCCGCGCGCACTGCACCGTGACCGAGACCGACCCGCTCTCGGCGCAGAGCACGGTCACGAGTGTCGACGTCACGAACCCGACGGTCACCCCGACCACCGACCAGGCCACGCGCACGGCGGACATCCCCGAGCTGAGCCCGAACGGCACCGGTGGGGCGACCCAGAACGCCGTGTCGTTCGAGAACCTCTACGACGTCGCCGGGCTCACGCTCAGGAAGTCGTTCGAGGGGGGCGGCGCGGATCAGTTCGGTGAGACCCAGTCCTTCACCGCGCACGTGGTGTGCACGCTGAACGGGCAGACGCTCGTCGACACCACCCGCACGCTCAGCGCGTCGGGCGCGTGGACGGCGTCCGTGACCGGCATCCTCGCGGGCTCCACGTGCGATGTGACCGAGAACGCGCTCCTCGGCGCCGACGCGGTCGTCATCACGCCGAACGACGGAACCGACACGACGACGGGCGTCGTCACGATCCCCACGAGCGGTCTGGCCACCGTCGCGCTGACGAACTGGTACCTGACGGGCTCCGTCCAGGTCACGAAGACCTTCGCCGGTGCGGGGGCGGCGACCTACGGCACCGCGCAGTTCACGTTCGACCTCGCGTGCACGCGCGGGGGCGAGTCGGTCGTGCTGCCCGGCGGGGCGACGCGCATCGTCGATGCGGCGTCCCCCGTGGCCGACTACACGGGCATCGCGAGCGGATCCTCCTGCATCCTCCGGGAGACCGACGCGGGCGGCGCGGGACTGAGTGAGATCCAGTCCGCGACGGGCGCGCCGCTGGCCGACGCGGCGACGGGTTACACCTTCACCGTCGCGACCGACCCGACCGTGCTCTCGGTCGGCGATCAGGCGCAGCCCGCGCTCCAGGTGCAGAACACCTTCCGACTGGCGCAGGTGACGGTCACCAAGACGGTCGACTCGCAGGCGACGGATGCCACGGGGCATCCGCTCACCTACGGGCCGTTCCAGGTCGCGCTCGCCTGCACGTTCAACGGGGCCGCGGTGGCTGCGACCGAGCCGTTGACGCAGAGCATCGCCGCAGGCGGCTCGTTCACCTGGACGGGTCTTCCCGAGGGCGCCGACTGCCGCGTGACGGAGACGGATGCCGCCGGCGCCGCGCGCACGACGGTGGCCGTCACCGAGGGTGGTGTGACCCAGCCCGCGGTGACGGGCACGACGGCGACCCTCTCGCCGCTGCCCGACGTGTCGGCCGCCGACCAGAGCACGGTGGCGTTCACGAACGCCTTCGACGTCGACCCGGTCGTCATCTCGAAGGAGCTGAGCGGACTCGGGTCGATCGGGATCACCCGCACCTTCCCGGTGCATGTCGTGTGCACCTACACGAGCACGGTGTATCCGGCGGGCGTCACACTGCGCGACGTCACCGCGCAGATCGGCGGGACGGCGGCGGCGACGCTGACCATCTCGGATGTCCCGATCGGCACCGTGTGCGACCTGACCGAGACCGACACGGGCGGCGCCACGGCGACCCGCATCCATGTCGGCACGACGGTGACCACGTCGGCGAGCGCCCAGATCACCCTCACGGGTGACGACTCATCGATCGTCGTGGAGAACGAGTTCGAGCCGCCGCTGGCCTACACCGGTGCCGCGATGAACGTGCTCGTGCCGATCGGCGGCGGACTGCTGCTGCTCGTCGGCGGGCTCCTGCTGTGGGTGCGCAGGCGCCGCAGCGCCTGATGACCGGATGCCGGTGCGCAGCGATCTGCGCACCGGCATTTGGCCGCGGCATCCCGATGACGTAGACTCTCCCTTTGGTGCGCCTTGCTGGGCGTCACCGCGAACGTGAGCCCTCCACTGGCGTCTTGCGCGAGCATCCCTCGCACAAGCACCCCGGAGCGGGATTCACGAACCTCTCCGTTCGATACAGAAAGCAGCACAACTGTGACGCGCACTTTCACCCCCAAGGCAGGCGAGATCCAGCGTGAATGGCTGGTCATCGACGCCACCGACGTCGTGCTCGGCCGCCTCGCCTCGCACGCTGCCGCGATCCTCCGCGGCAAGCACAAGCCCACCTTCGCGAACCACGTCGACACCGGCGACTTCGTCATCGTCGTCAACGCCGAGAAGGTGGCCCTCACCGGTCAGAAGCTCCAGCAGAAGCTCGCCTACCGCCACTCGGGCTACCCGGGCGGTCTCAAGGCGGTCGCCTACTCCGAGCTCCTCGAGAAGAACCCCGTCCGCGCCGTCGAGAAGGCGATCCGCGGCATGCTCCCCAAGAACAGCCTCGGTCGTCAGCAGCTGTCCAAGCTGAAGGTCTACGCGGGTGCCGAGCACCCGCACGCCGCGCAGCAGCCCAAGGCCTACACCTTCGACCAGGTCGCCCAGTAAGCGCCGCTCACCCAAAGGACACACTCGTGGCGAACATCCAGGACTCCACCGACAACAACTACTCGACCGAGACGCCGGCCGACGTGGTCGTCGACGCCCCCCGCCCCGTTCTCTCGGTGCCGGGTGCGGCCGTCGGCCGCCGCAAGCAGGCGATCGCCCGCGTCCGTCTCGTGCCGGGCTCCGGCTCGATCACGGTCAACGGCCGCACGCTCGAGGACTACTTCCCGAACAAGCTGCACCAGCAGCTCATCAACGACCCGTTCACGGTGCTGAACCTCGCGGGCGCCTACGACGTGATCGCCCGCATCCAGGGCGGTGGCCCCTCGGGCCAGGCCGGCGCGCTGCGCCTCGGCATCGCGCGCGCGCTCAACGAGATCGACGCCGAGAACAACCGCCCGACCCTCAAGAAGGCCGGCTTCCTCTCGCGTGACGCTCGCGTCAAGGAGCGCAAGAAGGCCGGTCTCAAGAAGGCGCGCAAGGCTCCTCAGTACTCGAAGCGCTGATCCGCTCCATGGCGCTGTTCGGCACGGACGGCGTGCGGGGGCTGGCCAACGGCCCCCTCACCGCCGATCTTGCTCTCACCCTGGCCCAGGCGACCGCGGTCGTCCTGGGCCAGGGCCGTTCCGCCGAGGCGCGGCGTGCCGCGGGGCGACGCCCACGCGCGGTGCTCGCGCGCGATCCGCGCATCTCCGGCGAGTTCCTCGCGGCGGCGGTCGCGGCCGGTCTGGCCTCCTCCGGCGTCGACGTCGATGACGCCGGAGTGCTGCCGACCCCGGCGGCCGCGTTCCTCGTGGCCGACACCGACGCCGACTTCGGCGTGATGGTCTCCGCGTCGCACAATCCCGCGCCCGACAACGGCATCAAGATCTTCGCGCGGGGCGGTGTGAAGCTCCCCGACGACGTCGAGCAGCGCATCGAGTTCGCGCTCGCAGGCCCCAAGCTGCAGCCGACCGGCGCCGGCGTGGGTCGTATCCGCCGCTTCGCGGACGCGGAGGACCGCTACGTCCTGCACCTGCTGCGTTCGCTGCCCCATCGCCTCGGCGGCCTCCATGTGGTGCTCGACTGCGCGCACGGCGCGGCATCCGGAGTCTCGCCCGAGACGTTCCGCGACGCGGGCGCCCGTGTGACGGTGATCGGCGCCGACCCCGACGGGCTCAACATCAACGAGGGCGTCGGCTCGACCCACCTCGACTCGCTCGCGGCGGAGGTCGTGCGGCTGGGCGCCGACATCGGCATCGCCCACGACGGCGACGCCGACCGGTGCCTCGCTGTCGATGCGGCGGGACGTGTGGTCGACGGCGACCAGATCATGGCGATCCTCGCGGTCGCGATGAAGGAACGCGGCGCGCTCTCGGACGACACCCTGGTCGCGACCGTGATGAGCAACCTGGGCCTGCATCGGGCCATGACCGATCGCGGCATCCGAGTCCTGCAGACCGCGGTCGGCGACCGCTACGTGCTCGAGGCGATGAACCAGGGCCGCTACTCGCTGGGCGGCGAGCAGTCCGGCCATGTGATCATGAGCGCCTTCGCGACGACGGGTGACGGCCTCCTGACCGGTCTGCACCTCGTCGCCGAGATGGCGCGCACCGGACGCTCGCTCGCCGAGCTCGCATCGACAATGACGGTCTACCCGCAGGTGTTGGTGAACGTGCGCGACGTCGATCGCACCCGCGTGGCCGACGCGCAGGTGGCGGCCGCGGTCGCGGCTGCGGAGGCGGAGCTGGGCGACACCGGCCGGGTGCTGCTGCGGGCGTCGGGTACGGAGCCGCTCGTGCGCGTGATGGTCGAAGCGGCGGATGCCGCCACCGCCGAGCGCATCGCGGCCACCCTCGCCGACGTGGTGCGCGAGCGCCTCGCGAACTGAGTCCCGCTCAGCTCCAGGCCATCGACTCGATGTAGCGCAGCAGCACGCCCTCGCGCAGTGCCCACGGGCTCACCTCGAGCTCGTCGACGTCCATGAGACGCATCGCGGTATGCACGACGACGGCGCTCGCGACGATCTGGAACGTGCGGTCGGCGGTGATGCCCGGCAGCTCCTGCCGGGCGGACGCGGGGATGCGCGCGAGCCGCGGAATCCACGAGCCGAGCGCGGCGCGGGGGAGCAGCATCCGCTCGATGCCCGACCAGCCCGGCACGGGGTAGCCGGCCAGCTTCGCGAGCGAGCGGATCGCCTTCGACGACCCGACGACGTGGTCGGGGCGCGCGAGGGCGCAGAAGGGTGCGAGCACGGGGTCGAGGGTCTGCTCGGCGTGTGCGCGCAGCCGCTCGACGGCGTCCTCTCCGGGCGGGTCGTCGTGCAGGAATTCGACGGTCATGCGTCCGCCGCCGAGGGGCACGGATGCCGCGGCCTCCGGCAGCTCGTCGGCGCCCGCCGCGATCTCGAGCGACCCGCCGCCGATGTCGAACAGCAGCACCTGTCCCGCCGACCAGCCGAACCAGCGGCGCACGGCGAGGAAGGTGTACCGGGCCTCGACCTCGCCCCCGAGCACCTGCAGCTCCTGTCCGAGGGCCGCCTCGATGCGGGCGATGACCTCGTCGCCGTTGGTCGCTTCGCGCACCGCGGAGGTCGCGGTCGCCAGCAGCTCGTCGACGCCCTGCTCCCGGGCGACCCGGGCGGCGTCCGCGACGGCCTGCTCGAGGGCGGACACGCCCTCCTCGCTGATCGATCCGTCGGGGGTCAGGAAGCGCATGAGTCGCAACACCGTGCGCGTGCTCGTCGACGCCAGGGGGCGGCCGCCCGGGTGGGCGTCGGCGACGAGCAGATGGACGGTGTTCGAGCCGATGTCGAGAACGCCGAGTCGCACGCGGTCAGCCTATCCGGCGCCCGCCCGCCGTCGCGGAGCGCCGAGACTCTACCCCGCCGTCGCGACCGGGGTGGGGACCGCGCTCATCGGCTCGGCGCACGGGAGGAGCCATGCCTTCACGAACGCCGTCGACTGGTAGAGGTACTGATACACCCACTGCCCGAAATCGAGGCGCTCCTCGACAGGCACGACGGTCACGTCGCCCGCATAGCAGCGTCCGAAGATGTAGCGGGTACGGGCGACATGGGGGGTGAAGGTGAGCACCACGACGCTCTGCGCGGCGTGATCGCGCGCGTAGGCCTGCAGCAGGGCGACCTCGCCCTTCGTGGTGAACGGTTCGGGCGTGGCGCAGGTCACGTCGGGCCGCGTGCACTCCGGCACGGTCGACGCCGGCATCCCCCCGCCGACCGAGACCAGCAGATGGGATGCCACGCCCTCGTCGAGCAGCTTCTGGGCGTCCGCCATGCGGGCCGGAGTGGGCGGCCCGATCACGTAGACGAGGTCCGCCCGCGCTACCGCCGGATGCGAGGGGAAGACGTAGAGGGGCAACCCGGCGACGGCGAGCACGACCGCCACGCCCATCGCGATGGCCGCGATGACGACCACCCGCCGTTCACGCATCGATAGCCTCCCTTCGGCGGCTCCGGTGCGCTCCTGTCACGGATGCTAGCGCAGCGGGGCCCGCCGGCCCGCGCCGCTAGGCTGACCCCGTGCCCGTCGACGACGCCTCACCCGAGACCCTCGCGCCCACGCTGTACCGCGCGATCGGTCGCGCGGACTGGTCGCGACTCGCGGCGGGCATGGAGCAGCCGCTGACCGAGGCGGAGGTCGTGCAGCTGCGCGGCATCGGCGACCGCCTCGACCTCACCGAGGTGCGCGAGGTCTATCTGCCGCTGAGCCGGCTGCTCTCGCTCTACGCGTCAGCGACGAAGCGGCTCGGCGCCGACGAGAGCGCCTTCCTCGGGGAGCCCGACACGACGACGCCGTTCGTCGTGGGCGTGGCCGGCTCCGTCGCGGTCGGCAAGTCCACGATCGCGCGTCTTCTGCGTGAGCTCATGAGCCGGTGGCCGGGAACGCCCCGCGTCGAGCTGATCACCACCGACGGGTTCCTCTACCCGAACGCGGAACTCGAGCGACGCGGCCTCATGGCCCGCAAGGGCTTCCCGGAGTCGTACGACCGGCGCGGCCTCGTCGACTTCCTCAGCGCCGTCAAGTCGGGCGCCGAGGAGGTCAAGGCACCGTGCTACTCGCACATGCGGTACGACATCGTCCCGGACGCCCACATCTCCGTGCACCGACCCGATGTGGTCATCGTCGAGGGTCTCAACGTGCTCCAGCCCCCGCCCTCGCCCAACGACGTCGCGGTGAGCGACCTGTTCGACTTCTCGATCTACGTCGACGCCGAACCCGACGACATCGCCCAGTGGTACACCGACCGCTTCCTCGCCCTGCGTCGCGGCGCGTTCAGCAACCCGTCCTCGTTCTTCAACGTGTTCGCGTCCCTGTCCGATGCGGAGGCCGTCGAGCGCGCGATGGGGTACTGGACCGAGATCAACCTGCCGAACCTCATCGAGAACGTGCTCCCCACCCGTCACCGGGCGAGTCTCGTCTTGCGCAAGGATCGCTCGCACGCGGTCGAGTCGGTGCTGCTGCGCAAGCTCTGAGGGCGCCGTCCGACACGCGGTGGGGCGACGCACCGAGAACTCTGAAGATCTCATAGCAATGCGCGCTGACGGTGCCGAAAAACACGGCAGGATGCCGCGAGATCCGCGTCATCACGCGGATCTCGCCCGCGAGGCGAATCCATAGAGACGCCATAGCGCAACCGCCCGCCAGCCCAGCCGAGCACTCCTAGCCTCGTCGAGGATTCACTCGAAAGGACCGAGGCATGGCAAAGAAGCGCGCTCCGCGCTCGCGTCGCTGGTGGCGCAGGCCGGCAGTCATCATCACCATCGTGGCCGTCGTCGTCGTGGCAGGAGCGGGCACCGCGGCGGCGGTGTTCTTCCTCTCGCCGAAGGCGGCGACCCAGCGCCTGGTCGCGGCCGCCGTCGGCACGTACGACCAGAGCGTCTCGGCGTCGGGCACGATCGAGCCGGCGACGGTCGCGAACCTCACCTTCTCCTCGAGCGGCACCGTCACGGCCGTCGACGTGCAGGTCGGGCAGACGGTCACGGTCGGTCAGGCGCTCGCCTCCATCGACCCGACTCAGCTGCAGAGCCAGGTCACCCTCGCCCAGGCGGAGCTCAACCAGGCCGAGACCCAGCAGACGGCCGCCGCCGGCGGCACCTCGGCGCAGGTGGCCGCGGCATCCGCTCAGGTCGCCTCGGCGCAGGCGAAGCTGCAGCTCGCGCAGACCGCCGTCAGCCAGGCGACGCTCAGTTCTCCGATCGCCGGCGTCGTCGCCGCGGTGAACGTGTCGGTCGGTGCCCAGATCGGGTCGAGCGGGACCTCCTCGTCGTCCAGCAGCTCGTCGGCGTCGCGCACCTCGACGAGCACCGGGACGTCGTCGACCTCGAGCACGCCGACGAGCTCGGCGGCGGCCATCACCGTCATCTCGCCCACCTCATGGGTCGTCTCCACCACGGTCAGCAACGCGGACCTCGCGAACATCAAGACCGGCATGCAGGCGCAGGTGACGCCCACGGGCGCCACCCAGGCGATCTTCGGCACCGTGCAGTCGATCGGCGTGCAGTCGACCTCGAGCACCGCCGGCGTCGCCCAGTTCCCGGTCACCGTCGCGCTGACGGGCTCGCCGACCGGGCTGTACGCCGGCACGGTGGCGAGCGTGAACATCATCACGAAGGAGCTCGACAACGTGCTCACCGTCCCGACGGCGGCCGTGCGCACCGAGAACGGCCAGACGGTCGTCACCGTCAGCGACAACGGGTCGCAGCAGACCGTGCAGGTCACCCTCGGCCAGATCTTCGGGGCCCAGACGCAGATCACCAACGGTCTGACGGAGGGTCAGGAGGTCGTGGTGCCGGTCACGCAGTCGTTCCGCACCGGATCGGGATCGGGCGGCTCCAGCATCTTCGGCGGCACCGGCGGCACCGGCGGCTCGGGTCGCACGGGCGGCACGGGCGGCTCCGGCACGGGTGGCTCCGGCCGCACGGGTTCGGGATCCGGATCCTCGACCTCGGGCGGCAACTGACATGCTCGGCGAACCGATCATCGAGCTCGACGACGTGCGCAAGTCGTACGTCATCGGCGACATCGAGGTGCAGGCGCTGCGGGGCCTGAGCCTGACCGTGCGCGAGGGCGACTACCTCGCCGTCATGGGCCCGTCGGGCTCCGGCAAGTCGACGCTGATGCACATCCTCGGATGCCTCGACATCCCGACCTCCGGCTCCTACCGGCTGGCCGGCGACGATGTGTCCACCCTCACGGAGGCGCAGCTGGCCGAGATCCGGAACCGGCGCATCGGGTTCGTCTTCCAGCAGTTCAACCTGCTGCCGAGCCTCACCGCCTGGCGCAACGTGGAGCTGCCGCTCGTGTACGCCGGTGTCGGGCGGGAGGAGCGCAAGCGGCGGGCCATCGAGGCGCTGGAGAGCGTCGGGCTCGGCAGTCGCATCGACCACCGCCCGAACGAGCTCTCCGGCGGCCAGCAGCAGCGCGTCTCGGTCGCCCGGGCGCTCGTCACGAAGCCCAGCCTGATCCTGGCGGACGAGCCGACCGGAAATCTCGACAGCGTCTCGACCGAGGACATCCTCGCCCTCTTCGACGAGCTGCATCAGCAGGGGCGCACCGTCGTCGTCATCACCCATGAGCACGAGGTGGCCGACCGTGCCGCGTACGCCGTGAGCATCCGCGACGGCGAGCTGCAAGACCCGGACGGCGTGCTGGCTGCGGCGGCGATCGTCCCCGCGGCGGGCGCGCACGCGGCATCCGCTCCGTCCCCCACCGACCTGCCCGACCACCCCACCTCGATCGGAGACGAACGATGAACTGGGCGGAGACGCTGCGCACCGCGCTCGACGCGATCCGGCACCGCCGGATGCGCTCCGCGCTGACCGTGCTCGGCATCCTCATCGGGATCGCCGCGGTCATGCTGACGGTCGGCCTCGGACAGGGCGCGCAGCAGCAGGTCGCCGCGCAGATCAACTCTCTCGGCTCGAACCTGCTCGTCGTCACGCCCGGCTCCACGACGAGTGTCGGCGGAGTGCGCGGCGGTGCCGGCTCGGCGTCGACGCTCACCTCCGCCGATGCCGCGCTGCTCGCCAACACCACGGTCGCGCCCGACATCGGGGCCGTCGCGCCCGTGTCGACGACCTCGCAGCTGGCGGTTGCCGGAACGTCGACCTGGACCACCTCGATCGTCGGCACCACGCCGACGTGGCTGACGGTGCGCGCCCGGTCGGTGGTGTCGGGCCGGTTCTTCACGAACGACGATCTGAACAACCTCTCGCGCGTCGCCGTGATCGGGTCCACGACCGCGTCCGATCTGTTCGGGTTCCGTGATCCGGTCGGCCAGCAGGTGACGATCGCGAACATCCCGTTCACGATCATCGGCGAGCTGAACACGGCCGGATCGACCGTCGGCGGCGACCAGGACGATCAGCTGGTCGTGCCGTCGACCACGTGGGCGTCGATCTTCTCCAGCTCGGGCGGCTCGACGATCTCCTCCATCTATGTCGAGGCGGCGAGCACGCAGGCGCTGTCGGCGGCCTACCAGGAGACCGACAATGCGCTGCTGACCCAGCACGGGGTGACGGCCTCGAACGCGGACTTCCAGGTCGCGAGCCAGGCCTCGCTGCTGCAGACCGCGACCTCCACGACGCAGATCCTCACGATCCTCCTCGCGGGCATCGCGGCGATCTCGCTGCTGGTCGGCGGCATCGGCGTGATGAACATCATGCTCGTGTCGGTGACCGAGCGGGTGCGCGAGATCGGTCTGCGCAAGGCGCTGGGTGCGACCCCGCGAGCCATCCTGCGGCAGTTCCTCGTCGAGGCGAGCGTGCTCGGCCTCATCGGCGGGCTCCTGGGCATCGCGCTCGGCACGATCGGCGCGCTCACCCTTCCTGCGGTGCTCGGCCAGCCCGTGCTGCTCTCCCTGCCGGTCGCGCTGGGCGCCCTGCTGGTCTCTTTGATTATCGGAATCGTCGCGGGGGTCTACCCCGCGGGACGAGCGGCGCGCCTTGCGCCGATCGACGCGCTGAGGAGCGAATGACATGAGGTACTCCAAGACCGGTCTGCTGGCGGTTCTCGCCGGCGCCGCCATCGTGCTGTCGGCCTGCTCGGCCGCCGGCGCCACCGATTCGGGCAACGCCGCCCCCAACCCCGCTCCCTCGAGCAGCCGCGCGGCCCGCATCCCGGGCGTCAGCGGGCAGGTCGCGGCGCTGAACGGAAGCACGGCGCAGGTGCAGACGCGCACCGCGCAGACGGCGGTCACGTGGACGGGGTCGACCACCTTCGAGGTGCAGAAGAGCGCGGATGCCACGGCTCTCGCAACCGGCGACTGCGTCGTCGTCCGTGCGGATCAGAGTGGGTCCAGCGGGTCCGCCACGCCGGCGACGCAGGTCGCCGCGGCCTCGGTGGAGATCACCTCCAGCGGCGGGTCGACGTGCACCGCCGGGTTCGGTGGCGGCGCCGGCGGCGGAGCCGGACAGGGCGGGTCGGGCGGCCCCGCATCCGGATCGGGCAGTGCGACCCCGCGCGCCGGCGGCTTCGGTGGTTTCGGTGCGTTCGGACAGATCGCGTCGCTCTCGAACGGATCGTTCGTGGTGACCGAGGCGGCGCGGGGCGGCGGCTCGTCGACCCAGGTGACGGTGACGACATCCTCCTCGACGACCTACACCCAGCTGGCATCCGGGACCGCGAGCGATGTGGCGGTCGGCGTCTGCGTGACCGCGACCGGAACGAAGGATGACACCGGCGCCCTGACGGCGACATCGCTCACCGTCAGTCAGCCCGTCAACGGCACGTGCTCGAGCGGCTTCGGAGGTCGCTCCGGCTCCGGCTCCGGCTCCGGTTCGGGGTCCGGCTCCTCGGGCTCCTCCGGCTCGAACTCCTGACCTCGCCGTCGATGACACAGCCCGCCGGCCCGATCGCGCATCCCGCGCGTCGGATCCGGCGGGCCTGACGAGAAAGAACTCCCCATGTCTCCCACGCGACAGCGTCGACGTCTCACCTGGATCATCGGCAGTGCCGTCGGTGCCGTGATCGTGATCGTGGCCGCGGGCGGCGCGGTCGTGGCCGTGCAGGCCTCGACCGGCTCCGACCGCTATCGCACGGCGGCGGTGTCCACCGGTGCCGTGTCGCAGGTGCTCACCCTCACGGGCACGGTGCAGCGGCTCGGCGACACCTCGGTCGGTTTCGCGACGTCGGGCACCGTGACGAGCATCCCGGTGGCGGTGGGCCAGACGGTGACCGAGGGGCAGACCCTCGCCACGATCGACCCGGCGCCGCTCGAGTCGGCGCTGCTGGCCGCGCAGGCGCAGCTCGCCAACGACCAGGTGACGCTCGAGTCTGCGCAGTCGGGCACCGCGACGAGCGGCGCCTCGGGTGGTTCCGGCGGCACCACCGCGAGCGGATCGTCGTCGGGTTCCTCCGGCGGATCGGCGGCGGGCGGATCGTCGTCCGGATCGACGTCCGCGCTCACGGCGGCGATCACCGCGATGGATGCCGCGGTCAAGGCGGAGGGCGCAGCGTGCGCCGCGCTGCTCGCCCCGGCCGCGCCGCACCCGTCGAGCTCGCCGTCGCCGACCGATTCCCCGACCGCCACGCCCGCTCCCACCGACAGCCCGAGCCCGTCGGCCACGCCCACCGATTCCCCGACGCCCACCCCGAGCCCCTCGGCATCGCCCTCGGCCCCGACGCCGGCGGAGATCCAGCAGTGCACGACCGCCATCGCGAAGGCGAGCGCGGCGATCTCCCAGGCCGCCGCGACGATCGTGCAGGCGTCGAAGAGCGCCGGGACGTCCTCGACGTCCAGCCACGGCGCGACAGGCTCGACCACGTCGACCACGTCGACCACGTCCTCGACGTCGCAGGCCGCCGCGCAGGCGAGTCGCGTCGCGTCCGCCGCCGTCGCCGTGCTGCAGGATCAGTCGGCCGTCTCGACGGCGCAGGCCAACCTCGCCGATGCGACGCTCGTCGCCCCGGTCGGCGGCGTGGTCGCCAGCATCCCGTTCTCGGTCGGCGACACCGCCACCACCAGCGAGGCGGTCATCATCTCGGCGGCGGGCGACGCCGACATCACCGTCGACGTGCCGATCTCCGACATGTCGCTCGTGAAGTCGGGTCTCGCCGCGCAGGTCACGCCCGACGGTGCCCAGGCGGCCCTCACGGGCAGCGTCGCGACCGTGAGCCTTCTCCCCGTCTCGTCCACGGCCTCCACGCCGTCCTATCCCGCCGTCGTGACGGTCGCCAACCCTCCGATCGCGCTGGCGACCGGATCCCAGGCGGTCGTCGCGCTGACCGTGGCATCCGCCACCAACGCGCTGCGGGTGCCGACGTCGGCGCTGAGCGGTCTGGCCGGCAACGCGGCCTCGGCGATCGTGCTCAGCGGATCCGACTCGACCTCGTCGGTATCGGTGCAGGTCGGCGCCGTGGGTGACGGCTGGGCGCAGATCGTCAGCGGGCTGCAGATCGGACAGCAGGTCGTCCTCGCCGACAACCAGGCGACGCTGCCCAGCAACTCGAGCACCTCGACCGGCCGTTTCGGTTCGGGCGGCGGATTCGGCGGCGGCTCGTTCACGGGCGGAACCCGCACGGGCGGCACCACGGGCGGCACCACCGGCGGATCGTCCTCGCGCACCGGCGGCTGAGCCGCGCTGACGGATTCCACACATGCCGGCGACCCTAGGATTGTCGGCATGTGTGGAATCGTCGGTTATGTCGGCCCGCGGCCGAGCCAGGACATCCTGATCGCGGGTCTCGCCCGCCTCGAATACCGCGGCTACGACTCCGCCGGCGTCGCCGTGATCGGTGAGGACGGCACACTCGGCATGCGCAAGCGGGCCGGCAAGCTCAGCGTGCTGCGCGACGACCTCACCGCTCATGCGCTGCCCGACGGCACGACCGGCATCGGCCACACCCGGTGGGCGACCCACGGCGGCCCGACCGACGCGAACGCACACCCGCATCTCGCCGACGACGACAAGCTCGCCGTCATCCACAACGGCATCATCGAGAACTTCGCCGCCCTCAAGGCCGACCTCCTCTCCGACGGCTACACGTTCCGCAGCGAGACGGACACCGAGGTCGCCGCGGTGCTGCTCGGCCGCGAATACCGCGCCACCGGCGACCTCGTCGAGGCGTTCCGCGCGACGGTCGCCAAGCTCGACGGCGCCTTCACCCTCCTCGCGATGCACCAGGACCAGCCCGGGCTCGTCGTCGGCGCCCGCCGCAACTCCCCGCTCGTCATCGGACTCGGCGAGGGCGAGAACTTCCTCGGGTCGGATGTCGCGGCCTTCGTCGAGCACACCCGCCACGCCCTCGCGATCGGCCAGGACGAGATCGTCGCGATCACGCCCGAGGGCGTCACTGTCACCGACTTCCACGGCGAGCCGGTCGAGGTGGAGCCGTTCGAGGTCACCTGGGACGCCTCGGCCGCCGAGAAGGGCGGCTGGTCGTCGTTCATGGCCAAGGAGGTCTCCGAGGAGCCGGAGGCCGTCGCCAACACGCTCCGCGGCCGCATCCGTCACGGCGCGGTGGAGATCCCCGAGCTCGACGGTCTCGATGAGCTGTTCGCCTCGGTGTCGCGCATCGTCGTGATCGCCTGCGGCACGGCCGCCTACGCCGGGCAGGTCGGCAAGTACGCGCTCGAGAAGTGGGCGAACGTGCCGGTCGAAGTCGAGCTGTCGCACGAGTTCCGCTACCGCGACCCGGTGCTCGACGCGAACACGCTCGTCGTCTCGATCAGCCAGTCCGGCGAGACGATGGACACCCTCATGGCGGTCAAGTACGCCCGCGAGCGCGGGGCGAAGACCCTGTCGATCTGCAACACGCAGGGCGCGACGATCCCGCGCGAGTCCGACGCGATCGTCTACACGCACGCCGGCCCCGAGGTCGCCGTCGCCTCGACGAAGGCGTTCACCGCCCAGATCACGGCCCTCTACCTGCTGGCCCTCCACGTCGCGCGCGTGCGCGGGTCGCTCTCGCCGACCGAGATCGCCCAGCACGTCCTCGAGCTCGAGGCGATCCCCGAGAAGATCCAGCGGGTGCTCGACCGTGAGCACGACCGCACCACGCAGCTCGCGCGCTGGATGGCCGACACCCGTTCGGTGCTGTTCCTCGGCCGCAACGTCGGCTACCCGATCGCCCTGGAAGGCGCTCTCAAGCTCAAGGAGATCTCCTACATCCACGCGGAGGGCTTCGCCGCCGGCGAGCTCAAGCACGGCCCGATCGCGCTCATCGAGCCCGGCCAGCCCGTGTTCGTGCTGGTGCCCTCCCCGCGCGGCTCGTCGGTCATCCACGACAAGGTGGTCTCCAACATCCAGGAGATCCGCGCCCGCGGTGCCCGGGTCATCGTCATCGCCGAAGAAGGGGATGCCGCGGTCCTCCCGTTCGCCGACGAGGTGCTGCACATCCCGCTGGCGGGTCCGCTGTTCGAGCCGCTGCTCGCCGTGGTCCCGCTCCACATCTTCGCGATGGGGCTCGCGAGCGCCAAGGGACTGGACGTCGACCAGCCGCGCAACCTCGCGAAGTCCGTCACGGTCGAGTGAGCGCGAGGCGCGGGGGATGATCGTGGGGATCGGCGTCGACCTGGTCGACGTGCCGCGGTTCGAGGCATCCCTCTCGCGCACCCCGCGGCTGCTCGAGCGGCTCTTCTCGCCCGCCGAGCGGGCGTTGAAGCCGCGTTCGCTCGCGGCACGGTACGCCGCGAAGGAGGCGCTGATCAAGGCGCTCGGCGGCTCGGACGGGGTGCACTGGACCGAGATCGAGGTGGCGTCGGAGACCTCCGGCAAACCCGTGTTCGCGCTCACCGGCGGCACCGCGCAGACGGTGGCCGCACGCGGCATCACCGCGGTGCACCTGTCGATGTCGCACGACGCGGGACTCGCGACCGCGTACGTGGTCGCGGAGGGCCGGGGAGAGCCGGGGGAGGGGGCATCATGACGCTGCCGGCGGGAACCATGCGCGAGGCGGTGATCGACACCGAGGCGATCGCCGACAATGTGAGGGCGTTCCGGCGCCGCACCGGCGTCGACGTGATCGCGGTCGTGAAGGCCGACGGCTACGGTCACGGCGCCGTCCGCGCCGCCCAGGGCGCGCTCGACGGCGGGGCGACCCGTCTCGGCGTCGTCGACGTCGACGAGGCGCTCGCCCTGCGTCGCGGTGGCATCGATGCGCCGCTCATGGCGTGGCTGCACGCCCCGGGACTGTCGTTCGGCCGCGCGGTCGAGGCGCACATCGAGCTCGGCATCTCCGACCTCGACCAGCTGAACCGGGCCGCGGCCGCCGCGACCGGCGACAGGCCCGCGCGCCTGCACCTGAAGGTCGAGACCGGACTCGCCCGCAACGGCATCCCGCCCGAGGCGCAGCGCAGCGTCTTCGCCGAGGCCGCGCGTCTCGAGCGCATCGGGCGCGTGCACGTCGTCGGCATCTTCAGCCACCTCTCCAACACGTCGCCCGATGACGACCGCGACGCCATCGCGCGGTTCGACGAGTCGCTCGCGGTGGCCGCGGCATCCGGTCTCACCCCCCGCGTGCGCCACCTCGCGGCCACGCAGGCGGCCATCGACCTGCCTGAGTCGCGCTATGACGCGGTGCGCATCGGGCTCGGCATCTACGGGCTCTCGCCCTTCAGCTACCGCTCGCCCGCCGAGCTGGGGCTGCGGCCCGCGATGACGCTGCGCGCCGCGATCGCGGCCGTGCGGCGGGTGCCGGCGGGCCACGGGGTCTCCTACGGCTACACCTACCGCACCGACCGCGAGACGACCCTCGCCCTCGTGCCCCTCGGCTACGCCGACGGGGTGCCGCGGCAGGCGAGCGGCGTCGGCCCCGTCGTCATCGGCGACCGCCGTTTCCCGGTGGCCGGTCGCATCGCGATGGACCAGTTCGTCGTGGATGTCGGCGACCACCCGGTCGCGGTGGGCGACGAGGCGGTGCTGTTCGGCGATCCGACCTACGGCGCCCCGCTCGCCGACGACTGGGCGCAGGCCGCCGGCACCATCAACTACGAGGTCGTGACCCGCATCGGCCCGCGCGTGCCACGGCGGACGGCGACGCGATGAGCGTTCCCGACGCGCTCCTGGGTGCGCGCCGCATCGAGGCGCCCGCCGACATGGAGGCGCTCGGCCGCGCGCTCGGAGAGGCGCTGCGCCCCGGCGACGTGGTCGTGCTCACCGGCCCCCTCGGCGCCGGCAAGACGACCCTCACCCGCGGGATCGGCGCAGGCCTCGGCGTGCGCGGCCCGGTGCAGTCGCCGACCTTCGTCGTCGCCCGCACGCACCCCTCGCTCGTGGGCGGCGCGCCCCTCGTGCACGTCGACGCGTACCGCCTCGGCTCGGCCGCCGAGCTCGACGACCTCGACCTCGACCTCGGCTCGTCGGTGACGATCGTGGAATGGGGTCGCGGGATGGTCGAGGCCCTCACGGACGCCTGGTGGGAGGTCGAGATCGAGCGTCCGACCGGCGGCCGCGGCGCCGACACGATGTGCGGCGACGCGTCGCGGCGCACCGACGAGCTCGACGCCGACGCCCCGCGGACTGTGACGATCTCCCGCCGTCCCTGATCGCGGCACGCGCCCGGCCGGGCCCGGCCGGGCGATCGGCCGCGATCCCCGGGACGTGCCGGTGGCGGCATACCCTAGAGAGGTGATCCTCGGCATCGACACCTCGCTCGGCACGGCCGTCGCCGTCGTCGACGCCGACGGGGTGGTGCGCTCCGAGGCGACGAGTGCGAATCCGCTCGGCCATGCCGAGGTGATCGGCGATCTGCTCGCCGCAGCGCTGGCCGCGGCATCCGTCACCGCCGCGATCGGCGCGCAGGTCGACGCGCCTGCGCCGACCGCCCTCACGCAGGTCGTCGCCGGCATGGGACCGGGGCCCTTCACCGGCCTGCGCATCGGCATCGCCGCCGCGCGCACGTTCGCGCTGGCCCGCGACCTTCCCGTGATCGCGGTTCCGAGTCACGACGCGGTCGCCCTGTCGATCCTGCTGCGCGCCGCGATCGCAGGCGACGATGCCGGCCGCTTCGCCGTCGTCACCGACGCGCGCCGCCGCGAGTTCGCCTACTCGGTCTACGAGGGACTCGACGACGACGGGCTGCCGGTGCGGATCGGCGACGCGGCACTCGCGCCGCGCGCCGACCTCGACGCTGCCCTCGCCGAGCGGGGCGCGCGACGCGAGGATGCGGCATCCATCCCGGCGGCGCTGCTCGCGCTCGCCGGCGCCCGGGCGGTCGCCGCGTCGCGCGTGCTCACGCGCGACGAGCCGCTCTACCTGCGCTCTCCCGACGTGACCCTGCCGGGCGCCCCGAAGCGGGTGACGGCGTGATCCGCGACGCGACCCTCGACGACCTCGCCGCCATCATGGCCCTCGAGCACGCGGCGTTCCCCACCGACGCGTGGAGCGAGCCGATGATGCGCGAGGAGCTGCGCTCGCCGCACGGGCGCTACTACGTCGTCGAGCAGGCCGGCCGTCTGATCGGCTATGCGGGGCTGCGCGCCCCGTGGGGCGGGCGCGACGGCGACGTCCAGACCATCGCGCTCGAGAGCGCGGCGCGGGGGCGGGGTCAGGGGCGAGCGCTGCTGCGGCACCTGCTCGCGGAGGCCGCCGCGCGGGGCGTCGCCGAGGTGTTCCTCGAGGTGCGCGACGACAATCCGGTCGCGCAGGCGCTGTACCGCTCCGAGGGGTTCGTCGAGGTCGGCCGGCGCCCCCGCTACTACCAGCCCGACGACGTCGATGCGATCGTGATGAGCCTGGATGTCGCGGCCTGGCGCGGCGCCGCAGAGGACACGGCCGCCGCACAGAGCCCCGCCGCCGGTGAGGGCCCCGCCGATACCGCCCGGGGAGCGTGGTGCACGTGAACCGTGACCAGCCCCTCGTGCTCGGCATCGAGACGAGCTGCGACGAGACCGGCATCGGCATCGTGCGCGGCCGCACCCTGCTGAGCAACACGATCGCGAGCTCGATGGCCGAGCACGCCCGCTATGGCGGCGTCGTGCCCGAGGTCGCGGCCCGCGCCCACCTCGAGGCGCTGCAGCCCTCGATCGCCGCCGCGCTCGCCGAGGCGGGCGTGACGCTCGCCGAGCTCGACGCGGTCGCCGTCACGAGCGGCCCGGGCCTCGCGGGTGCGCTGATGGTCGGCATCGGGGCCGCGAAGGGGCTCGCGACCGGGCTCGGCGTGCCGCTGTACGCCGTGAACCACCTGGTCGGGCACATCGCCGCCGACATCCTCGCCGAAGACGCGGCCCCGCTGGAGTACCCGACGGTCGCGCTGCTGGTCAGCGGTGGGCACACCTCGCTGCTGCTCGTGCGCGACCTCACGAGCGACGTCGAGCTTCTCGGCGAGACGATGGACGACGCGGCCGGCGAGGCGTTCGACAAGATCGCCCGCATCCTCGGGCTGCCCTACCCCGGCGGTCCCGAGATCGACAGGGCCGCGGCATCCGGAGACCCGGACGCCATCCGCTTCCCGCGCGGGCTGGCGCGGGCGTCCGATCTGCACGAGCACCGCTACGACTTCTCGTTCTCGGGGCTGAAGACGGCCGTCGCGCGCTATGTCGAGCAGCAGGGAGCGGATGCCTCGGTGCCCGACATCGCGGCATCCTTCCGCGAAGCGGTGGTCGATGTCCTCGTGACGAAGGCCCTCGACGCCTGCGCCCGGTTCGACGTGCCCCGGCTCCTGCTCGGCGGCGGGGTGATCGCCAACCGGCGACTGCGCGAGGTCGCGACGGCGCGGGCCGAGGCTGCCGGGGTCACCGTGCGCATCCCCCCGCTCAGCCTCTGCACTGACAACGGCGCGATGATCGCGGCGCTGGCCGCCGAGCTCATCGCCTCGGGCCGCGCACCCTCGACCCTCGCTTTCGGCGCGGACTCGACGCTGCCGGTGACCGAGATCCAGGTGGCCGAGGGGGTGCCCGCGTGAGCGGCGAGCGCGCGGGGGCCCCGGAGGACCGGTCCGCCGCGACGGCCGGCGGGGCGTGGCCGCTCCCGGCACACGGTGCCGACGCGGTCGAACCGCCCTCGCCCGATGTGGTGACACCGCCGGCGAGTGCGGCGCTTCCAGGCGCTCACCGTGGCGGCTTCTCGCGCGAGCTCACGGCGCCCGTCGATGTCGCCGCCCTGCAGCCCGTGCACGAGCAGACGGTCTTCGACGTGCCGGCGCCGGCGCCGGCGGTGCGTCATCCGGTGCCGCTGTCGGCGCTCGGCCTGGGCACCGCGATCATCGCGCTCGGCGCCTCTCTGGTCGTCGGATGGATGCTGCCGCTCGGCGTGCTCGCGGTCGGATTCGGCATCGCGGCCCGGCGGCGTCCGTCCCCGGGACGTGCGATGGCGATCTGGGCGATCGCGCTCGGCGCCGGGTCGATCCTCTACAGTGCGGCGTGGCTGACCTGGGCGGTCGTCGCCTCCGGCTCGCTCGGCTGACGGTCCCTCGCCGAGGGTCCCCTCGCCCGCCGACGTCGCGACCGGCGCCCGCGGCTCAGTCGTCGACGCGGTCGGCGAGCAGCGCCACCCGCCGGTCGCCGATGCGGGTGACGAACAGAGTGGCCGATTCATCGCCTCGCAGCGCGAGCGCGCGACGCAGCGCTGCCGGGTCGACGTCGACGCCCCGCTTCTTGATCTCGAGGCGGCCGATGCCGCGGGCGCGCAGCGCCTTCGCGAGCGGTTTCGTCGCGACGGGGAGCTCGTCCCGCACGCGGAAGCTCTGCACGAACGGGCTCGTGAGCGCGGCGTCCGAGGTCAGATAGGCGATGTGCGGGTCGATCGTGCCCGCCTCCAGCGCCCGCGCGACGTCGCCGATGAGGCGCGCGCGGATCACCGCCCCCTCGGGTTCGTGCAGGTAGGCGCCGACCGGGCGTGCGTCGACGTCGGGAGCGTCCCCGGCCGCCGTGATCTCGTGCACGCGCTCCCCGCGGATCACGAGTGCCGCCCGGCGCACGCCGTCGCGGGCGAGCGCGCCGGTGAAGAGCACGAGCTCGACGGTCGATCCGTCCACCGAGATCCACTGCGCCTCCGCATCCGCGGGGATCTCGGCCCGATCGAACGCGGGCCCGAGCTTGATGCCCGCGCTCGTGCGCGCCGCGAGCGGGAACACCCACTCCAGCGAGGGGGTGTACTCGGATGCCGCGACCCGCGCCTGCGCGTCGTGACCGGCGACGCGGCGGGCCGGGTCGAGCCACACGGCGTCCATGCCGCCGAGGTCCACGTCTTCGGCGCGGGCGTGACGCACCTCGACGGCATCGCCGAACGGGGCGAGGTTGTACGCGGCGACCGCGGCGGTGACCTCGTCGGCGTCGACGGCGAGGACCGACATCCCGAGCCCGGCGAAGCCGAGGCTGTCGCCGCCGATGCCGCAGCCGAGGTCCGCGACGCGCCCGATGCCGGCGTCGCGGAATCGGGCGGCATGGCGGGCGGCGACGACCGGGCGTGTCGACTGCTCCAGGCCCGCGCGGGTGAAGAGCATGCCGGCGGCGAGTTCGCCGAACTTGGCGGCGCCCCGGGCGCGCAGGTGCGCCTGCGAGACGAGCGCGGTCACGGTGTCGGGGTCGAGGCCCTCGGTCCGCAGGCGACTCACCGCGCGGGCGGTGTCGTCGGTCGTGGCGAGGGGTCCCAGCTCGTCGAGCCGGCGCAGCCCCTCGGGGGTGAGCACGGCGCGCAGCTGGTCCATCCGCATCCCGCCAGCCTAGGCCGGAGCGTCCCGCGACGAGCGCGACGGCGTATGACGTCTTCTGGCACTCGCGTTGCATGAGTGCCAGCACTTGCCTACACTGGCGTTAGCACTCTCGGTATGTGGGTGCTAACGAGTCTTCCGTCCAAGAAAGAGGTACACCGTGTCGGTTTCCATCAAGCCGCTCGAGGACCGCATCGTCATCCAGCAGGTCGAGGCCGAGCAGACCACGGCCAGCGGGCTCGTCATCCCCGACACCGCCAAGGAGAAGCCCCAGGAGGGCCAGGTCGTGGCTGTGGGCCCGGGTCGCATCGACGACAACGGCAACCGCATCCCGCTCGACGTCGCCGTCGGCGACCGCGTGATCTACAGCAAGTACGGCGGCACCGAGGTCAAGTTCGGCGCCGACGAGTACCTCGTGCTCTCGGCTCGCGACGTCCTCGCCGTCGTCGTTCGCTGATCGACTTTCCGAAGGGTCCGGATGCCGCGGCATCCGGACCCTTCGTCGTTCCCGCCGCACGCGCGGTGAACCGTGGCGGGAATCGTGCGCAGCCTGGCGCCCTGCGCGTGGTTGCCCCGCTCCCGGCACCGAGAGGCGGGAATAGGGTGGATCGGTGACCCCCGAGAGCCCCGCCGACGCCGCCCGCCGCAACACCGTGGGCGGCCTCTACGCGGCCGCGGCCTACCTCATGTGGGGCTTCCTGCCGCTGTACTTCGCGGCGCTCGCGCCGGCGTCGGCGTGGGAGGTCGTCGGCTGGCGCATCGTCTTCTCGCTGGTCTTCTGCGCGCTGCTCATCCTCGTCACGCGGTCGTGGGGTCGCATCGTCGCGATCGCCCGCCAGCCGCGTCTGCTCGCCCTCACCGCCCTCGCGGGTCTGCTGATCTTCGTGAACTGGCAGGTGTTCCTGATCGGCACCCTCAGCCACCACATCATCGAGACGAGCCTGGGCTATTTCATCAACCCGATCGTGACGGTGCTGCTCGGCGTCATCGTGCTGCGCGAGCGGCTGCGTCCGGTGCAGTGGGCGGCGATCGGTCTGGCGGTCGTGGCCGTCGGCGTGATCGTCGCCGGCTACGGCGAGTTCCCCTGGATCGCCGTGACGCTCGCGCTGTCCTTCGGCGTCTACGGCCTCGTGAAGAAGCGCATCGGCCCGAGCGTCGACGCCGTCAGCGGACTCACCTTCGAGTCGCTCTGGCTCGTGCCGATCGCCGTCGTCGAGCTCGCGATCGTGTCCGCGACGTCGGGTCTGACGATCGGCACGGCGGGCGTCGGTCACACCCTCCTCCTCGTCTCGGCGGGCATCGTCACGGCCGTGCCGCTGCTCCTGTTCGCCGCCGGCACCCGTCGTGCGACCCTCACTCTCGTCGGCCTCCTGCAGTTCATCGCGCCGATCCTGCAGTTCCTCACCGGGTGGCTGCTCATGGGCGAGCAGATGACGACGCAGCGCTGGGTCGGGTTCGGCATCGTGTGGCTCGCGCTCGCCGTGCTCTCGGTCGACTCCGTCGTCGCCGGGCGCCGTTCGCGGCGCGCTCGCGGCGCCTCGGACGTCGCCGAGCTCACCTGAACGGCGGCACACCGCAGACGAGCGGATGCCGCATCCCCGCGGCTCTTCACCGACGAGATCGTGCCTCTCACACGCCTTTCATAACGATTTCGTCGCGGAAAGATCACGTCTTCATGAGTGAAACATGTTCGTGACACAACGGGGATACGTTTTCGCGCAAGCGGACGCGGGGGAGAGGCTCCCGTGCGCCGCGCCCACACGAAAGGACAGAGCCACCATGGTTCATCCCAAGAAGGCCCTCGTGGCGGCTGCGGCCCTCGCGGGTGCCGCGACGCTCGTGCTGGCGGGGTGCTCGAGCTCGAGCACGCCGACCTCCAGCGCGAGCGCCTCGGCCTCCACGCACGCCGACCCCGCTGCGGCGTGCAAGCCGGGCACCCCGAGCACCGGCCCCCTGAAGATCGCGACGATCCTGCCCCAGACGGGTTCGCTGGCGTACCTCAACCCGCCCGCCGAGGCCGGCTACGGCCTGGCCGTGCAGGACATCAACGCCGCCGGTGGCGTGCTCGGCCAGCCTGTCCAGGTCGGCCCGATCACCGACTCGGGCGCGTCGAGCGACCTCTCCGTCTCGACCGCTTCGGCCGCCCAGATCGCCAGCTCCGACGCGCAGGTCGTGCTCGGTGCCGAGTCGTCCAGCGTCACGCTGAACTTCGTCGACACCATCACCTCCAAGTGCAAGGTGCAGCTCTCGCCCGCGAACACCGCGACGGCGCTGTCCGGCTACTCGAGCTACTACTTCCGCACCGCACCGCCGGACACCGTGCAGGGCTCGGCGCTGGGCAACCTGATCGTCGGCGACGGCGTGCAGAAGCTCGGCTTCCTCGTCTTCAACGACGCGTACGGCACCGGCCTGCGTGACGTCGTCGAGGACACCGTCACCAAGGCGGGCGGCTCGATCGTCTACGGCGCCAAGGGCAAGGGTCAGGAGTTCGCTCCCGGTCAGACGACCTTCTCGTCGGAGGTCTCGGCGGTTCTGGCCGCCAAGCCCGACGCGATCGCCATCCTCGCCTTCGACGAGACCAAGTCGATCGTCCCCGAGCTCAAGGCTCAGGGCTGGGACATGTCGAAGGTCTACATGGTCGACGGCAACACGGCTGACTACAGCACCACCTTCGCGGCCGACACCCTGACGGGTGCGCAGGGCACGATCCCCGGTGCTCAGCCCGACGCCACCTTCAAGCAGCGTCTCGTGGACTTCTACAAGACCTCGGCGAACGCCGACCTGAAGGACTTCTCCTACGCTCCCGAGTCCTACGACGCGATCGTGCTCGCCGCGCTCGCTGCCGACAAGGGCAAGGGCACCGACGGCCCCACGATCCAGGCGAACCTCGCCGCGGTCTCGGGTGTCAACGGTGGCGAGAAGTGCGCCGACTACGCCTCGTGCCTCGCCCTGCTGAACTCCGGCAAGGACATCCAGTACACGGGCAAGGCGGGCATCGGCCCGTTCAACTCCGAGAACGACCCGTCGAGCGCCTTCATCGGCATCTACAAGTTCGACGCGACCAACGTCCCGGTGTTCCAGAAGTCGATCCAGGGTTCGACCAACTGATCTCCTGATCACAGCGAAGGGGCGGGTGCGCGAGCACCCGCCCCTTTCGTGTGCCCGCCGTCGCCGCGCCACGCTTGACACGCGGAGCTCTGCATGATTGGTTAGTTACTCAAGTAATGAACCATGTGAGCACGTCGGGAGGGCCGTTACCGGATGGATGAGACGCGCCCGATCTTCGTGCAGGTCGCCGAGCAGATCGAGAACCAGATCCTCGCCGGCCTGCTCGCGGAGGACGCGCAGATCCCGTCGACGAACGAGCTCGCCGGGTTCCTTCGCATCAATCCGGCCACCGCGCTCAAAGGAGTGAACATGCTCGTCGACGCCGGGATCGTGGAGAAGCGTCGCGGGATCGGGATGTTCGTGACGAGTGGAGCCCGCGAACGGGTCGCGGGCCGTCGGCGGAGATCGTTCGCCGACGAATTCGTGCGTCCCCTGATCGTCGAGGCCTCGACACTCGGCATTGAGGCCGACCAGCTCATCGACCTGGTGCGCGCCGAGTGCGCCGCCGCCGCGAACACCGACGTAAGGATCGCCTCATGACCGCCGCAGTCGCCCGCACCCGCGGGCTGGTGAAGCGCTACGGAAAGCTCGCGGCGATCGACGGCGTCGACGTCGAGTTCGCCGAGAATCGCATCTACGGCCTCCTCGGCCGCAACGGCGCCGGCAAGACGACGCTCATGCAACTGCTCACGGGGCAGATCTTCGCCGACGGCGGCTCGGTCGAGGTCTTCGGCCGCTCGCCGGTCGAACGCGGCGACGTCCTGCGTCGCCTGTGCTTCATCGCCGAATCGCAGCGGTACCCCGAGGGCTTCACGCCGGCGCATGTCTTCTCTGTCGCTCCCTGGTACTTCGAGAACTGGGACGCGGACTTCGCGAGCCGCCTCATCGCCGATTTCGCGCTTCCCCTCCGCCGGCCCATCAAGAAGCTGTCGCGGGGGCAGCTGTCCGCCGTCGGCGTCGTCGTCGGGCTGGCCTCCCGTGCCGACCTGACGTTCTTCGACGAGCCGTATCTGGGTCTCGACGCCGTGGCGCGACAGATCTTCTACGACCGGCTGCTGACGGACTACGCCGAGCACCCGCGAACCGTCGTGCTCTCCACCCATCTGATCGACGAGGTCGCCGGCATGCTCGAACACGTCGTCCTCATCGATCGCGGGCGCATCCTGCTCGACCAGGACGCGGATGAGCTGCGCGGCTCCGCAACGGCGGTGGCGGGGCCGGCTGCCGCGGTCGACGCGTTCGCCGCCGACTACACGATCATCGGACGGGAGCGTCTCGGCGGGCTCGCGTCGGTCACGATCGACGGCCGCCTCGACGCGGCCGCGCGAGCCCGTGCCGCGCACTCCGGCCTCGAGCTCGCCCCGGTGTCGCTCCAGCAGCTCGTCGTGCACCTCACCGGAGACGATCTCGCGAGCCCCGACGCCCCGAACCGGAGGGAAGCCGCATGAACGCGCTCACCGTCGTCGGATCGGCGCTGCCTCGCGCCGGTCGCATGCGGCGCAATCCGATCTGGCGCACCGTACGTCTGCACGCCGTGAACCCCGCCGTGTTCTTCGGCATGCCATGGGTCATCGCGGGCAGCGCCTGGGTGGTCTCGATGGTCGTCGGCCTGATCATCCGGAGCGTGGCCGGTGGGATCGACATCGAGGGGATGCGCTACAGCTGGGCCGTGCTGTCGCCCCAGTGGTACCTGGTGGTGGTCGGGGTGCAGGCCGTCGGGCTCACGTTCTCCTTCGCACTCGGCATCGGCTCGACCCGGCGGGACTACTGGATGGGCACCCTCGTCATGTTCGTGCTCGTGTCCGCGGAGATGGCGGCGCTCACGGCCGCACTCGTACAGGTCGAGAAGGCGACGGGCGGCTGGTGGCTCGGCGTCCACATGTTCGACGCGCTCTGGTACGGGCAGAACGGCTGGCTGACCGACTTCTACACGACCTTCGCGCTCCAGCTCCTCGTCCTGTCGGTCGGCGCCGGTGCGACGACCGTCTACATGCGCTGGCGCATCCCGGGGATGATGGTGCTTGCGTTCGGCGCGACGGCGGCGCTGCTCGTGGCCGGAACGGTCGTCACCCTCCTGCAGGGCTGGGCCGAGCTGTTCGGCTGGCTCGCCGCGATCGGGATCGTCGGGCAGTTCACCCTTCTGCTGGGTCTTGCCCTCGCCTGCGCGTTCGGCGGCTATCTGGTGATCCGCCGCGCGACCCCGCGCTGAGTCGACTCGCCTACTTGCCGGCGGCCTCGACATCGGTGGCGAGGGTGCCGAGGTACAGCTCGATCACCTTCGGGTCCTTCGCGAGCTCACGACCCGTCCCCTCATAGGCGTTGCGGCCCTGATCGAGCACGTAGCCGCGGTCGCAGATCTGCAGGCAGCGGCGGGCGTTCTGCTCGACCATGATGATCGTGACGCCCGTCTTGTTGATCTCGCGGGTGCGGATGAACGTCTCGTCCTGACGCACCGGCGACAGCCCGGCGCTCGGCTCGTCGAGCAGAAGCACCTTCGGGTTCATCATGAGCGCCCGGGCCATGGCGACCGACTGGCGCTCACCGCCCGAGAGCGACCCGGCGCGCTGCTTGCGGCGCTCGCCGAGCACCGGGAAGAGCTCCCAGATCTCGGCCACGCGCTTCGCGAACTGCTTCGGGCGCAGGAACATGCCCATCTGCATGTTCTCCTCGATCGTGAGCGAGGGGAACACGTTGTTCGTCTGCGGCACGAACCCGATGCCGGCCTGCACGAGCTGATTGGCCTTGTTGTTGGTAATGTCGCGACCCTCGAGGGTCACCGAGCCGCTGCGCACGTTCACAAGTCCGAACAGCGCCTTCAGCAGGGTCGACTTGCCGGCGCCGTTCGGGCCGATGATGCCGATCAGCTCGCCCTGGTAGGCCTCGAGGGTGCATCCGTTGAGGATGTTCACCCCCGGCAGGTAGCCGGCGATGAGGTTGTCCGCCTTGACGACGGGGGTGGCGGTGGTCTCGCTCATCGCGACTCCTCCTCGGCCTCGGCCTCGGCTTCGGCGGCCTGCTCGATCTGTTCGATGAGTCCGGTCGTGAGCGCGTCGTCGTCGCCCAGGTCCGTGTCGTGGTGGGCGCCGAGGTAGGCGTCGATCACGGCGGGGTTCTTCATGACCTTGTCGGGCGCGCCCTCGGCGACGACCTCGCCCTGGGCCATGACGACGACCCAGTCGGAGATGTGGCGCACCATGTGCATGTCGTGCTCGACGAACAGCACCGTTGTGCCGTCCTCACGCAGCGCCTGGATGTGCTCGAGCAGACTCTGGGTGAGTGCGGGATTCACGCCCGCCATCGGCTCGTCGAGCATGATCATCTGCGGGTCGCTCATCAGCGCCCGCGCCATCTCGAGCAGCTTCTTCTGCCCGCCCGAGAGGCTGCCGGCCATGTCGTCGCGCTTCGCGTCGAGCTTGAAGCGGGAGAGCAGCTCGTCGGCCTTGGCGATGTTCGCCTTCTCGGCCTTCGACCACAGCGCCGGGATGAGCCCGACGGCGAGGTTCTCGCCGGGGTTGCCCTTCGCGCCGATCAGCATGTTCTCCAGCACCGTCATGCGCGAGAGCGCCTTGGTGAGCTGGAAGGTGCGCACCATGCCGGCACGGGCGACCTTGGATGCCGCGGTGTTGCCGAGGGTGCGGCCGTCGAACGACCAGCGGGCCGCGGCATCCGAGGACGGGCCTCCGATGAGCCGCTTGGCGCTGGAGGGGCGGTCGAACCCGGTGATCAGGTTGAAGAACGTCGTCTTGCCCGCGCCGTTCGGACCGATGAGGGCCGTAATGGCGCCGCGCTGCACCTCGAGGTGGTCGACGTTGACGGCGGTCATGCCGCCGAATCGGCGCACGATGTTGTCGACGACGAGGATCGGGTCGGGCTTCGTGGCGCCGGGGGTCTCCTCGACGCCGCCGAGCTGCGTGCGGATCGCGGTGGTGACGGGGCCGAGGTCAGGCATTGAAGCTCAACTCCTTCTTCTTTCCGAGGATGCCCTGTGGTCTGAAGATCACGATGAGCATGAGCGCGACGCCGATGAACACCCACGACAGCGCCTGCGTCTGCTGCGTGTTGAGGATGGAGGTCGGGATGAACTCGCCCATGATCTGCACGATCGCGATGCGCACGACGAAGAAGATGATCGCGCCGAGCAGCGGACCGAAGATCGTCGCGGCGCCGCCGAGCAGCATGATCGTCCACAGGTTGAATGTGAGGGTGCGGCTGAAGCCGTCGGGCTGCACGGAGGCGGGGAGCACGGTCAGGATGCCGCCGAGCCCGCCGAGCACACCGCCGATGATGAGCGCCTGCATCTTGTAGGCGTAGGAGCTCTTGCCGAGGCTGCGCACGGCGTCCTCGTCCTCGCGGATGCCCTTGAGCACGCGACCCCACGGGCTGCGCATCGCGAGCCAGGTGAGCGCGAGCAGCACGGCGACGAGGCCCCAGGAGACGATGCGCGTCCACCAGTCGTTGCCCGACCCCGGGTCGGTGTTCGGGTAGGTGAACCACAGGATGGTGGTCGACCCGGTGCCCAGCGGAGACAGGTCGGTGAACGGCCCGCGGTAGGTGGGTCCGACGAGGCCCGTCGAGCCGCCCGTGATGGGCGCGAGCGCAGCGAGGCGGCCCACCATGCGCACGATCTCGGCCGCGCAGATCGTGACGATGGCGAGGTAGTCGCCGCGCAGTCTCAGCGTCGGGATGCCGAGGATCGCCGCGAACGCGACGCACGCGAGGATCGAGACGAGCACGGCGAGCCAGAACCCGCCGCCGTAGATGATCGTCAGCGCGAACCCGTAGGCGCCGAGGAGCATGAAGCCCGCCTGGCCCATGTTCATGAGACCGGTGAAGCCGAAGTGGATGTTGAGACCGATCGCCGCGATGACGTACGCCGCGGTGACCGGCGCGATCGCGTTCTCGGTGAGCTGCTGCAGCAGGGAAACCCAGAAGTCCATCAGAACCCTCCTTAGCCGATCCGCTCGCGGCGGCCGAAGATGCCCTGCGGCCGGAACAGCAGGATGATGATGAGCAGCGCCAGGGCGGTCGCGTACTTCAGGTCGCCGGGCAGCCAGATGTTGGTCAGCTCGACGATGAGGCCGATGACCATGGCACCCGCGAAGGCGCCGAACGCGGTGCCGAGTCCGCCGAGGGTGACAGCGGCGAACAGGAGGAGCAGCAGCTGGCCGCCGGTCTGCCAGTTCACGCCGTTGAGCACGAGGCCGAGCAGCACGCCCGCGAGACCCGCGAGTCCGGATCCCATGATCCACACGCCCCGGATGACGCGGTCGACGTCGATGCCCGACGCCGACGCCAGCGCCGGGTTGTCGGACACCGCGCGGGTCGCGCGGCCGAAGCGGGTGTACATGAGGCCGAGCCCGACCGCGGCGATCGCGACGATCGCGATGCCCATCGACACGTAGGACTGGATCGTGAGGGTGATGCCCCAGATCGTGACGGTCGCCGGTGTGGCGAGGTCGATGCGCACGGTGCCGGCGCCGATCCACAGCTGCAGCACGTACTGCAGGGCGATCGACAGACCGATCGACACGATCATGAGCTGTGTGAGGCTGAGCCGCTTGCGTCGCAGCGGCTTCCACAGCACGACGTCCTGCGCCCAGCCGAACAGGGCCATCACCACGACGGCCGCGAGCCCCGCGAGCCACAGGTTGTTGCCGAGGATCGACATGAAGAACCAGGCCAGCACGCCGCCGAGGCTCACCATCTCGCCCTGGGCGAAGTTGCTGAGGCCGGTCGTGCCGAAGATGAGTGACAGGCCGAGGGAGGCGAGGGCGAGGAGGAGGCCCAGGCGCACGCCCTGCACGAACTGCTGCCAGAACCGCTGCCAGTCGAACCCGGTGTCGGTCGTGGTCGCGCCGTCCGCAGAATCGCTCAGCGAGAAGATCGCCGAGAAGTCCGAGTGCAGCGACACCTGCACCGTGCGGGTGTCGGCGCCGGAGACGTACTGGCCGTCGGGCAGCGAGGTCTTGTCGAGGGTCACCGTGTAGGAACCGGCGGCGGTCACCTCGAACACCCAGCGGCCCGAGTCATCCGTGGTCGTGTCGGGGGTGGATGCCGCGGGCCCGGCGATCGACAGCTTCACACCGCTCGCGGGCTTGCCGTCGCTGGTGCGGATCGTGCCCTGGATGCAGGCTGTCGTCGCATCGGCGGAGCAGGTGGTCGCAGCGTGGGCGGCCGGGGCGGGCATCAGCAGGGTGAGAAGCACCCCGAGCGCGAGCACGAGCGCGCCGATGCCGGCGAGTCGTCGTCGCGATGAGAGCAACCTGTGCGCGAACTGCACGGTCATCGTCCTCCACGGGTCGTAGCTGGGCAGGCGCGCCGGGTGGCGCGGATGCACGTCCGAGAGACTAGGAGTCGCATATGTCAGGGGTGTTTCGGTCCGGCATCGTCACCGAACCGATATCTCCGTCCACGCGGCCTCGTCGTCGCGTGCCGCCCAGTATGACTCGCGTTGGCCGATCGCGCGACTCGCGACACCCGAGTGCCGTCGCCGCTCGCGCGCGCGAGCGGGCGCGTACACGCGCGCGAGCGGAATACAGCCCGTTCCGCGCCGCTTAGAATCATCAGGCGGGATGACCCTCCGCCCTCGCCGCAACGATCGCGCCCCGACCGGGCGCCGCATGGGAGCACGCATGGAGCAGCACGACCCCTTCGGTTTCGTCGGACTCACCTACGACGACGTCCTGCTGCTGCCCGGGCACACCGACGTCATCCCGAGCGAGGCCGACACGTCCTCGCGGGTCACGCGCCGCATCACGGTCGCCACCCCGCTCATCTCGAGCGCGATGGACACCGTCACCGAAGCCCGCATGGCGATCGCGGTCGCCCGCGAGGGGGGTCTCGGCATCCTGCATCGCAACATCTCGATCGAGGACCAGGCGGCCATGGTCGACCGGGTCAAGCGCAGCGAGTCGGGCATGATCAGCGACCCGGTGACCACCACGCCCGACGCCACGATCGAGGAGGTCGACGCGCTCTGCGCGACCTACCGCATCTCGGGTCTTCCGGTCGTGGACGAGGACCGCCGCCTCGTGGGCATCGTCACCAACCGCGACATGCGGTTCGTGTCGGGCTTCGAGCGCCGTTCGACCCTCGTGCGCGACGTGATGACCAGCGAGGGCCTCATCACGGCCCCGGTGGGCGTGAGTGCGGGCGACGTGATCGCCGCCTTCGCCAAGCACCGCGTCGAAAAGCTGCCCCTCATCGACGCCGACGGACGTCTTGCGGGTCTGATCACCATCAAGGACTTCGACAAGAGCGAGAAGTACCCGCTCGCCACCAAGGACGAGCAGGGTCGCCTCCGCGTGGGCGCCGCGATCGGTTTCTTCGGCGACGCGTGGGAGCGCGCCGAGGCCCTGCGCGACGCGGGCGTCGACGTGCTCGTGGTCGACACGGCCAACGGCCAGTCGGCGGGCGTCATCGACATCGTGCGGCGCATCAAGGCCGACCCGACGTTCGCGCACATCGACGTGATCGGCGGCAACGTCGCGACCCGCGAGGGCGCTCAGGCGCTCATCGACGCCGGTGTCGACGCCGTGAAGGTCGGCGTCGGGCCGGGCTCGATCTGCACCACCCGCGTCGTGGCGGGTGTGGGCGTGCCGCAGGTGACGGCCGTCTACGAGGCGTCCCTCGCCGCCCGCGAAGCGGGCGTGCCGGTGATCGCCGACGGCGGTCTGCAGTACTCGGGCGACATCGCCAAGGCGCTCGTCGCGGGCGCCGACACCGTCATGATCGGGTCGCTGTTCGCCGGCACCGACGAGTCGCCGGGCGAGATCGTCTTCCAGGGCGGCAAGCAGTTCAAGCAGTACCGCGGCATGGGCTCGCTCGGCGCGCTGCAGACCCGCGGCAAGAAGACGTCGTACTCGAAGGACCGCTACTTCCAGGCCGACGTGCCCAGCGACGACAAACTGATCCCCGAGGGCATCGAGGGCCAGGTCGCCTACCGCGGCCCGGTCGCCGCCGTCGCCTATCAGCTCGTCGGTGGTCTGCGTCAGTCGATGTTCTACGTCGGGGCGCGCACGATCGAGGAGCTCAAGACCAAGGGGCGCTTCGTGCGCATCACGGCGGCGGGCCTGAAGGAATCGCACCCGCACGACGTGCAGATCGTCGTCGAGGCGCCGAACTACAAGAAGTGATCCCTGTCGTCCGGCGCCTCGATGAGGGGCTGGATGCCGCGGTTCACGCCGCGTGCGCGAGTTCCCGTTCGCTGTCCGCGGCCGTCGCCGGCGTGCCGCGGCCGGCGGGCAGGAACAGGGCGAGCACGGCGGTGACCAGCAGCACGGCCGCCCCGGTGAGGACAGCGGGGCGCGCGGCATCCACATACATGTCCGGGCGCAGCTGACCTCCGGCGCCGACGAAGATCGCCGTCATGACGGCGGTGCCGAGGGCGACGCCGATCTCGCGCACTGTGGAGTTGACGCCCGACGCCTTGGCGTGGTCGGCGATGCCGAGTGTCGACAGCAGAGCTGTCGCCGACGGCGCGAACACGAGCCCCATGCCGACGCCGGCGAGCACGAACGGCGCGACCATGTCGATGTAGGGCGTCGTGGTGGAGATCATCAGCGCGAGCCAGCCGAGGGCGATGCCTTGCGCTGCGAGTCCGGTGACGAGCAGGATGCGGGTGCCGACCCGCGGGGCGATGAGCCCGGCCAGGGGTGCGACGACCATCGGGGCGAGCGTCCACGGCGTGGTCTGCACGGCCGCCTCCAGCGGGGTCGAGCCGCGCACGACCTGCATGTACTGGATGAGGATGAAGATCGACCCGAACGTGCCGAAGCTGAACGCGAAGCCGACCGCGTTGGTGAGTGAGAACGAGCGGTCGCGGAACAGTCGCAGCGGCACGAGCGGGCTGCGCGAGCGCCACTGCCACACCAGGAAGGCGATCACCAGCAGCGAGCCGAGCACGATCTCGCCGATGACGGAGAACGTCGACCAGCCGTCGTCGTTGCCACGCACGATGGCGTGCACGAGGGCGAGAACCCCGGCGCCGGCGAGCACGGTGCCCACGACGTCGATGCGGGCGCGGGCGCCGCGCTGGTTCGGCAGTGCCCAGATCGCGAGCGGCAGGGCGATGACGGCGACGGGGATGTTGATCCAGAAGATCGTCTGCCAGTTCCAGCCCTCGATGACCGCCCCGCCGACGAGCGGGCCGACCGCGACGCCGAGGCCGGCGATCCCGCCCCAGATGCCGATCGCGAGCGGGCGCAGCCGATCGGCGACGCCGCCGGTGATGAGGGCGAGCGAGAGCGGCATGACGCCCGCGCCGCCGAATCCCTGCAGGGCTCGCGCGGCGATGAGCTGACCGGGGTCCTGCGAGAGGGCGGCGAAGATCGAGCCGATGCCGAACACCGCGATGCCGATCGTGAAGACGGTGCGACGGCCGTAGCGGTCGCCGAGCGCGGAGGCCAGCAGGATCGTCGAGGCGAATGCGAGGGTGTACGCGTTCACGAACCACTGCAGCTGCTCGACGCTGGCGCCGAGGTCCTTGTGCAGCACCGGCAGGGCGTTGGTCATGACGAGGTTGTCGAGGGTCGCCATGAACATGGGCAGGGATGCCGCGGCGATGACGAGTGCGGCGGGGCGGCGGCGCGCGGCGGTGGCGAGGCTCATGGTGCGGCCTTTCTGGTCGGAGGAGGAGTGGCGGGATGCGGAGCGAGGGTGTCTGTATCGACGCGCGACCCGGCAAGGCAACGCGTGTTTGTAATCGAATGATTACTTTGACATGGCCGACTGTAGTAATCGACTGATAACCTGTCAAGCGTGACCCCCACAGACGAGCCCGAACGGCGCCTGAGCTCTGAGGAGCGGCGCTCGCAGATCGTCGTCGCGGCGCTCGCCGTGTTCGGCGCCAAGGGGTACGTCGGTGCCACGACCGACGACGTCGCGCGCGCGGCATCCGTCTCTCAGCCCTATGTCGTGCGCCTGTTCGGCAGCAAGGAGAATCTGTTCGTCGCCGCCTGTACGGCGGCGCTCGACCAGCTCCTGGCGGGGTTCCGGGCGGCGGCCGAGGCGACCGACGACACGCTCGAGCACCGGCTCGGCCGCGCCTACATCGACCTGCTCGAGACGCGAGGTCTGCACCAGACCCTGACGCACGCCTTCCTCCTGGGTGCCCATCCGGTCATCGGCCCGGTCGCCCGCGACGGCTTCGCCCAGGTGTGGGAGTACCTGCGCTCCCTCGGGTTCACCGCCGAGCAGGCGCAGGGATTCCTCGCGCACGGCATGCTCATCAACACGATGATCGGCATGCGCCTCGCCGACGACTACGACGTGGACTCGCGGGTGACCGAGCTGTTCGACGCGTGCTTCCCGGCCGACAAGGCCCGGGTGCTCGGACTCGCGCCGCGCGTCGACGACGCCTGGTGACCGGCGCCGCTCAGGCCTGAGCGGCGCGCCGCACGAGCGGCAGCGCGGCGACCACGACGAGCACCGCGACGGCCGCGGCGAACACGACGAGCACCGCGGTCATCGGGGCGAAGACGAGCGCGGCGCCGATCGCGAGCACGGGCACCGCGAGTCCGAGGTACGACGCCAGGAACATGCCTGCGAGCGCCTCCCCGCGGCGCTCCGGGGCGGCGAGGCGCCCCGCCGTCATCATCGAGGCGCGGAACACGAGTCCGACGCCCGCGCCCGCGGCGACGCCGCCGACCGCGAAGACCGCGAGTGTCGCAGTGAGCACGCCGACCGCGAGGGCGGCGAGCCCGGCGACGACGAGCACGAGGGCGAGCACCAGCTGACGCAGCGCGCACAGGCGTCCGAACACCAGCTGGGCGAGAGCGGATGCCGCGAGCACCGCGAAGGTCACGGCTCCCCCCGCGAGCGGCGCGGGCTCGTGCATGACCTGGGTCATCACGACGGGGGCGAGCGAGGTGAACAGCCCGAACACCGAGAAGCCGGCGAAGCCCGCGATGGCGGCGGCCGTGTAGTCGCGGCGTCCCTCCGGCGGCACGGCGACCCGCTGCGGGCGGTACGCGGGACGCTCCCTCTGGCGCACCACGGTCTCGGGCACGAGCGCGATGCCGAGCACGGCGAGCGCGAGGAGGCCGGCGAAGAGCAGGTAGGGCGTCACGGTCGGGCCCGGAAGCCAGGTGACCAGGGCACCTGAGATGAGCGGGCCGAGCGCCAGGCCGCCGGTGTTGAGCACCGTGGCGACGGTCGTGGCCCGCACGGGGCCGGCGCCGGGCCGGGCGGCCGCGTCGAGCTCGACGAGGTGGGCCGAGGCCGTCGCGGTGATCGCGCCGATCCCGAAGCCCGACACCACGCGGGCGATGATCAGGCCCGCCACGTGCGGGAAGACGAGGAAGAGTCCCGCGGCGACGAGCTGCAGCGCGACGCCGAGGAGCAGCATCCGGCGCCGTCCCACCCAGTCGGAGATGTGCCCGACGAGGAAGAGGGCGGCGAGGACGCCCACGGCGTAGGCGGCGAAGATGACGGTCACGACCCAGGTCGGGAAGCCGTCGGCGCGTGCGTAGAACGCGTAGATCGGGGTGGGGATGGTCGTGAAGGCCATCGTCGCGAGGAACCCGAGCGCCACGACCCAGAACCCGGTGCGGTGCGAGACGCCGGGCGTGCGCAGGCGGATGACGGGGATGTCGGCGGTCGTGGTCATGACTCCAGTGTGACCGCGATCGGACATCGATGGAAACGAACGTTCCCGATGAGGGCGATCGTTCTGAACGATGACGGCGCTAGGCTCCCGCCATGGACCTGCGTCAGCTCGAGTACTTCGTCACCGTCGTCGACGAGGGCGGGTTCGGTCGGGCGGCGGCACGTCTGTTCGCCGCGCAGTCGACGGTGTCGGCGGGAGTGCGCGCCCTCGAACGCGAGGTCGGCGCGAGCCTGTTCGAGCGGGACACCCATCGGGTCGCGCTGACCCCGGCGGGCGAGGTCGCCCTGCCGCGCGCCCGCCGCCTGCTCGACGAGTGGGCGCTGCTGCGCGACGAGGTCGCCGACGACGGCGAGCTGCGCGGGACGCTCCGCATCGGAATCCTCACCAACGTGCTCGTACGTGGGGCGCTGCCCCGCGTGCTCGGCACGTTCCGCGCCCGACACCCCGGCGTGCAGCTGCACCTCTCGCCGTCGGCGACCGGTTCCGCCGGTCTCGGAGCCGACCTCGCCGCAGGGCGCATCGACGTCGCCTTCCTCGGCGCCGAGCCGACCGAGGCTGTGGCCGACCGGGCCTGCCTCATCGCGTCCGAGTTCGTCGCCGTGCTGCCCGCCGACCACCCCCTCGCCGCGTCCCGCACTGTGCCGCTCGCGCGCCTCGCCGAGGAGGACTTCGTCGACTCGCCCGCAGGGTTCGGCCAGCGGTCGGTCTTCGACGCCGCGCTCGCCGCCCGCGGTCTCGCGCGTCGCACGATCGTCGAGGTGGGAGACGTCGCGCAGATCCCCGAGTTCGTGGCGGCCGGGCTCGGCGTCGCCGCCATGCCGCGCTACCTCGTCCCCGACGCGCCGCGCGGCGCGGGGTTCGCCCTGCGCCCGCTCGACGAGCGCATCGAGTGGCGCCTGCTGATCGCGGTGCGCCCCGGTGCGAGCCGTGCGGCCCGCGTCTTCGTCGATGCCGTCGCGGCCGAGGTGGCCGCGGCATCCGTTCTGCCCGGCGACAGCGCGCGCACCGGCATCGGCGCTCGCGGGCGTCGCCGGTAGGCTGTGGGGGTGAGCATGGACATCGAGCTGGGTCGCTCCAAGCGTGCGCGTCGCGCCTACACCTTCGACGACATTGCGGTGGTGCCGTCGCGGCGCACCCGCAACCCTGAGGATGTCTCGACCGCCTGGACGATCGACGCCTTCCCCTTCACGGTGCCGGTGCTCGGCGCCCCGATGGACTCGGTGGTCAGCCCCCGCACGGCGATCATGCTCGGACAGCTCGGCGGGCTGGGCGTGCTCGACCTCGAAGGTCTGTGGACGCGCTACGACGACCCGGAGCCGCTGCTGGCCGAGATCGCGGCGCTCGACGAGTGCGACGCCACCCGCCGCATGCAGGAGCTCTACTCCGAGCCCATCAAGCCCGAGCTCGTGAGCGCGCGCCTGGCCGAGATTCGGGCGGCCGGCGTCACGGTCGCCGGAGCCCTCACCCCGCAGCGCACGCAGGACCTCTACGAGACCGTGGTCGCGGCCGGCGTCGACCTCTTCGTCATCCGCGGCACGACGGTCTCGGCCGAGCACGTCTCGAGCGTCGCCGAGCCGCTGAACCTCAAAAAGTTCATCTACGACCTCGACGTGCCCGTCATCGTCGGCGGCGCCGCGACCTACACAGCGGCCCTGCACCTCATGCGCACGGGCGCGGCCGGCGTGCTCGTCGGCTTCGGCGGCGGCGCGGCATCCACCACCCGGGCGACCCTGGGAATCCACGCGCCCATGGCGACCGCGGTCTCCGACGTGGCCGCCGCCCGTCGCGACTACCTCGACGAGTCGGGCGGCCGCTACGTGCACGTCATCGCCGACGGCGGTGTCGGCACCTCGGGCGACATCGTCAAGGCGCTCGCGATGGGCGCCGACGCGGTCATGCTCGGGGTCGCGCTGGCGCGCGCGACGGATGCCCCGGGGCTCGGCTTCCACTGGGGACCCGAGGCGCACCACCCGAAGCTCCCGCGCGGCCACCGCGTGAAGGTCGCGCAGGTCGGCACCCTCGAGGAGATCCTCTACGGCCCGGCCTCGGTCGCCGACGGCACCACGAACCTCATCGGAGCGCTCCGGAAGTCCATGGCGACCACCGGCTACTCCGACCTCAAGGAGTTCCAGCGCGTCGAGGTCGTGGTCGCGCCGTACGGCAGCTGATGAGCGCACCCGTCACCCCGTCCGCCGAGGCCGATGCGCCGCAGGTCTTCCCGCCGACGCTGCGGGAGGTCATGCTGCGCCCGCGGTGGATCGCGATGCTCCTGCTGTGCCTCGTCGTGGCGGGCGTGTTCGCGTGGCTCGGGCAGTGGCAGCTCGGACGGGCCCTGTCGACCAGCCCCGTCGCACCGGGCGCGAGCGAGCAGGTGCAGCCCCTCGCCGATGTGACGAAGCCGGGCATCGCCCTGCCCGACCCGCTCGCGGGTCAGCGCGTCGAGGTATCGGGCTCGTACGTGCCGGATGACTTCATCGTCATCACCTCGCGGCTGAACGACCAGACCGAGGGCTACTGGGTCTCCGGGCAGCTCCGCATCGCCGACGTCGCCCAGCCCACGTCGGTCGCGGTGGCACTCGGCTTCACGACGTCGAAGGATCAGGCGGATGCCGCGGCATCCGCTCTCAACGCCCAGGCGACCGCCGATCCGACGGCGCGCGTCGATGTCACCGGGCGCGTGATCGCGGACGAGGGACCGGTCGTCTCGGCGACCAAGAGCGACCCGTTCGAGCTGAGCCGTATGTCGCCGGCGGCCCTGCTCGGGCGCTGGCACGACATCGCGGGCCTGAACGTGTATCGCGCCTACATCACGGCCCAGACGCCGTCGGCGGGGCTGGATGCCATCCACTCGCCCGCCGTCGACAGCGGCACCTCGGTGAACTGGCTCAACATCTTCTACGCCGCCGAGTGGGCGATCTTCGCCGGCTTCGCGTTCTACCTCTGGTACCGCCTCGCGAAGGATGCCTGGGAGCGCGAGGTCGAGGAGCTCACCGGCGGCGGCGAAGACGACGACGAGCTGCCCGCGGAGGCCTGATCCCGCCCGGGTAGGATGGGCTCATGCCCGCCGGACCCAAGCTCGCCTCGTTCCCGGCCATCCGCGGCTCGCTCGTGTTCTACCAGGTCTGCTCGGCCATCACCGGTGTGATGCTGCTGCTGCTGGTGACCGAGATGATCATCAAGTACGGATTCGGCCTCGAGCTGTTCGCCGGCGGCAACGCCGGCTTCCTCTCCTTCCAGCCGCTCGACGCCTTCGGAAAGTCGACCGGCACCGGACTCAACCTGTCGCTGGGCATCCTCATCGCCCATGGCTGGTTCTACGTCGTCTATCTCTTCAGCTGCTTCCGCGTGTGGAGCCTCATGCGGTGGCCGTTCTGGCGCTTCCTCATGCTCGCCGCGGGCGGTGTGGTGCCGTTCCTCTCGTTCATCATGGAGGCCATCGTCGCCCGTGATGTGAAGCACTATCTCGTCGCCCGCGAAGACGCCGCCGCCGCGAAGAAGGCCGCCGCCGACGCATCCTCGCCCCTTCCGGAAGGCACCGTGTGACCGACTCGACCACCACCGACCAGCGCCCCGTGCTGGTCGTCGACTTCGGCGCCCAGTACGCCCAGCTCATCGCCCGCCGCGTGCGGGAGGCCGGGGTCTACAGCGAGATCGTGCCGCACACCGAGTCGGCGGCCGAGATCGCGGCGAAGAACCCGGTCGGCATCATCCTGTCGGGCGGCCCGTCGTCGGTGTACGAGCCGGGGGCGCCGAGCCTCGACGCGGGCGTGTTCGACCTCGGGGTGCCGACGCTCGGCATCTGCTACGGCTTCCAGGTGATGGCTCAGGCGCTCGGCGGCGAGGTCGCGAACACGGGACTGCGCGAGTACGGCGCGACGGATGCCGCGGTCACGGGTGACGGCGGCGTGCTGCTGGCCGGTCAGCCGGTCGAACAGAACGTGTGGATGAGTCACGGCGACCAGGTCTCCCGCGCCCCCGAGGGCTTCACGGTGCTCGCCTCGACGTCGGCGACGCCGGTGGCCGCGTTCGGCAGCGACGAGCGCCGCTTCTACGGTGTGCAGTGGCATCCCGAGGTCAAGCACTCCGACTACGGCCAGCGGGTCATCGAGAACTTCCTGCACACCGCGGCGGGCCTCCCCGCCGACTGGAACAGCGGAAACGTCATCGCCGAGCAGGTCGAGAAGATCCGCGCCCAGGTGGGCTCGGCCCGCGTGATCTGCGGCCTGTCGGGCGGTGTCGACTCGGCCGTGGCGGCGGCGCTCGTGCAGCGCGCCGTCGGCGAGCAGCTCGTGTGCGTGTTCGTCGACCACGGCCTCCTGCGCAAGAACGAGCGCGAGCAGGTCGAGACCGACTACGTCGCGGCGACCGGCGTGCGGCTCGTGACGGTCGACGCGGCCGATACGTTCCTCGCGGCGCTCGACGGCGTGAGCGACCCCGAGCAGAAGCGGAAGATCATCGGGCGCGAGTTCATCCGCACCTTCGAGCAGGCCGCGGCGGCGCTCGTCGCCGAGGCCGAGTCGTCGGGCGAGCCGGTGAAGTTCCTCGTGCAGGGCACGCTCTACCCCGACGTGGTCGAGTCGGGCGGCGGCACCGGCACCGCGAACATCAAGAGCCACCACAACGTGGGCGGGCTTCCCGACGACCTCGAGTTCGAGCTGGTCGAGCCGTTGCGCACCCTCTTCAAGGACGAGGTGCGCGCGATCGGCCGCGAGCTGGGACTGCCCGAGGTCATCGTCGGTCGTCAACCGTTCCCGGGCCCCGGGCTCGGCATCCGCATCGTCGGGTCGGTGACGCGCGAGCGTCTGGAGATCCTGCGGGACGCCGACGCGATCGCTCGCGAGGAGCTCACGCGCGCGGGCCTCGACGGCGAGATCTGGCAGTGCCCGGTGGTGCTGCTCGCCGACGTGCGCTCGGTGGGCGTGCAGGGCGACGGCCGCACCTACGGCCACCCGATCGTGCTGCGACCCGTCTCGAGCGAGGACGCGATGACCGCCGACTGGACGCGTCTGCCGTACGACGTGCTCAGCCGCATCTCGAACCGCATCACCAACGAGGTGCGCGACGTGAACCGCGTCGTGCTCGACGTGACGTCGAAGCCGCCGGGGACCATCGAGTGGGAGTGAGGCGCGCGCCTGCGGGCGTGCGCCGTGTGGCCGCCCGACGCGTCGGCGGCTGAAGGGGAGTGGGCTCGTGCGCTATGTGAAGCCGACCGCGTCGGACGAGGTCTTCAATCGCACCGTCGGCTTCTTCACGCGCATCGGGCTGCCGCTCGCGGGCTCCCGCGTGCTCGCGGTGCGCGGGCGCTCGTCGGGCGAGTGGCGCACGACCCCCGTGAACCCGCTGCGCGTCGGCGGTGAGCGCTACCTCGTCGCGCCGCGCGGCGAGGCGCAGTGGGTGCGCAACCTGCGGGTCGCCGGCACCGGCGAGCTGCGTCACGGCCGGCGGGTCGAGCCGTTCACGGCGAGCGAGGTCGTCGACGCCGACAAGACCCCCGTCCTGCGGGAGTACCTGCGGGCGTGGGGCTGGGAGGTCGGCCGGTTCTTCGAGGGCGTCGACAAGAACGCCACCGACGCGCAACTGGCGGAGATCGCGCCCGGGTTCCCCGTGTTCCGGCTGACCGCCGCGGGCTGAGCCGTGGCCGAGTTCCCCGACGCGCACTACCTCGTGCTGTCGTCGCGCCTGATCCCCGGGCTCGACGGCGGGTACACGGTGGCGACGCTCGCCCGGGCCCGGCAGTTCGCGGCCGCCGGTGCGCGGCCGCCGCTGCTGCTCACCGTCGATCCCGGCGCGGTGGCCGACCACGCCGCGCAGCGGGCGACGTTCGTGGCGCGGGGGGATGCGGCATCCGCGGATCTGTTCCGCAACCTGTTCGACGATGTCGTGGCGGATGCCGCGTGGCTGCGCGCCGCGGCACGCCCCGGTGAACGCGACGACGTGCTCGAGTACCGGGCGGTGACGGCCCCCGACGGCGCCGTCGTCGCCGAGCTGCCCGTCGTGCACGACCCGGACTGGCACCTGAGCACCGCGCCCATCGTGGTGCCGGGCGCCGGCATCGTCGACGGGTTCGGCGCGCTGTACGCGGCGTGGATCGCCCATGTCGTCGCCGGCGTGCGAGCCGCTGACGGGCTGCCCGTCGTGCTGGTGTGCGAGTCCCGGCAGCTCGGCGAGCTGCTGGTCGACCGGCTGCCGGCGGGTGTCGCGCTCGTGCACACGGTGCACACCGCCCATCTCGAGCCGCCCTACGACGCCGACGCCCCGGTCAACGCGCTGTGGCGGCGCTGGCTCGCCGTCGCCCCGCGCTTCGCCGCCGTGGTCTGGCCGACAGCCCGCCAGCTCGCCGATGTGACGGCCCGGTTCGGGTCGCGGCCGGGCGACGCGGTGGTGCCGAACGCCGTGCCCGTGGCGGATGCCTCCGACGCCGACCGCGCCAGCGACCACGTCGTCGTGCTCGGGCGGCTGGCGCCCGGCAAGCGGGTCGCCGACATCCTGCGCGCCTGGATGATCGTGCGCGAGACGGTGCCGGGCGCGGTGCTCGACGTCGTGGGCGACGGCCCGCTGCGCGCCGAGCTCGAGGCGCTCGCGCACGAGCTCGGGCACGGGGCATCCGTCGTCTTCCACGGTGCGACGACCGAACCCGGTGCGGTGCTCGAGCGGGCCGCGCTGCTCGTGCAGGCAACGGCGTTCGAGGGGCAGGGGCTCGCGGCTCTCGAGGCCCTCGGACACGGCTGCCCGGTGGTCAGCTACGACGTGCGGTACGGGCCGCGGGAGCTGCTCGGCACGGGCGCCGGGGTGCTCGTCGACGATGCGGATGCCGCGGCTCTCGGTGAGGCCGTCGCGTCGCTGCTGCGCGACCCCGCGCGTCGTGCCGCGCTGGCCGCGCGCGGGCGTGAGGTCGCGGCGGACTACACGCCCGAGGCGGTCATGCCGCGCTGGGCGGACGTCGTGCGGCACGCGCTGGAGCGTGCCGCGGGCTGACGCCGAGGCAGCGTGACGGCTGGGCGGGCCGAGGCCACCGCGGGCTCACGCCGAGGCCGGCGGAGAGGCGACGCGGCGCGGCATCCGGACATGACGAAGGGGCCGTCCCGTAGGACGACCCCTTCGTGGAGACTCGCGTCAGTTGTTGCCGCGCAGGATCGCGAGCATGCGCAGGATCTCGAGGTAGAGCCAGACGACCGTGACCAAGATGCCGAAGCCGCCGAGCCATCCGAACTGGCGGGGGGCGCCGTTGCGCACACCCTGCTGGATGGAGTCGAAGTCGAGCACGAGCGAGTAGGCCGCGAGGATCACGACGAACACACCGATGATGAGGCCGAGCGGGATGCCCGCGATGTGCACGCTCGAGAGCAGTCCGAAGCCGCCGCCGTTCGAGGAGTTCAGCACGCCGAACGCCATCAGCAGCACGTTCAACAGCGAGAAGACCAGGTAGCCGACCATCGCGATCAGGAAGATCTTGGTGGCGCGGGCCGAGGCGCGGATCTTGCCGCTCGCGAACAGCGCCAGGGTGACGCCGACCACCGCGAGGGTGGCGAGGGTCGCCTGCAGCACGATGCCGGGCCAGATGAACTCGAAGTAGGCCGAGATGCCGCCGACGAACAGACCCTCGAACGCCGCGTAGGCGAAGATCAGCGCCGGACGTACCTTCTTGCGCGAGGTGAAGATGACGACCATCGAGAGGATGAAGCCGCCGATCGCGCCGATGAGCCACGGGGCCATCGAGGGCGCCGGGTTCGCGGCGGTGACGGGGGCCATCGTCCAGATCCAGCCGGCGACGGCGGCGACCAGCAGGATCGCGAAGAGCGAGAGCGTCTTGAGGACGGTGTCTTCGATCGTCATGCGCCCGGTCGCGACCGCGTCGGCGGACGGGGAGGCGTAGACGCCCTCGAGGTGCGCAGTGGTCGCGGCATCCGTCGTCGCGGGGGGCGGGGTCAGACCCACGCCGCCGGCGGGCTGTCCGCCGCGAGCGCGCACGGCGCTCTGGTCTTGGAAGGCGGGGTTGTTGAACGCGGGGTTGGACGAGGCCATCGCCGGATCACACTCCAATGTCAGGTGGCGGCACGGTGCCGCACTTCCACGATAACGCCCGGAATCTCGCGGGTCGAAGGGAGACCCTGTGAGTGCGCTTTGAGCGCTCGCGCGACACGTGCGACGAGTACCCTGAGCGCGTGTCACCCCGGGAACGCCTGCTCGCCGCCTTCGACCGCACCCCCGAGGGCGGGCCGATCATCATCGGGCACCGCGGCGCCCCCGGCTATCGCCCCGAGCACACCCGCTCGTCGTACCTGCTCGCGATCGAGTCGGGCGTCGACGCGGTCGAGCCCGACGTGGTGGTCTCGCGCGACGGCGTGCTCGTGGTGCGTCACGACGCCGAGATCGGTGAGACGACGGATGTCGCCACCCGCCCTGAGTTCGCCGACCGCCGCACCCGGCGGGTGATCGACGGGATCGAGCTCGACGGCTGGTTCACCGATGACTTCACGTGGGCGGAGCTGGCGACGCTGCGGTGCCGGGAGAGGATCCCCGCGCTGCGCGAGGCGTCGGCGCGGTTCGACGGCGCCGAGCCGATGCTGCGGCTGCCTGATCTGCTCGCGCTGGTGGCCGCGGCATCCGATCGTGTCGGTCGCGAGGTCGGCATCGTGATCGAGGTCAAGCACGCCGCCCACTTCGCCGCGCGCGGGTGGGACCTCGCGGCGCTCGTCGCCCGCGATCTCGCCGCGGCGGGGTTCTCCGGCCCGGTCGTCATCGAGTCGTTCGAGCAGGGGGTGCTCACGGCGCTGCAGCAACGGGGTGTCGCCGCGTCGTACGTGTACCTCGTCGAGGCAGAGGGCGCCGCCGCCGATCTCATCGCCGCCGACGGTGAGGATGCCGCCACCTACGCGTCGCAGCTGACGCCCGACGGTCTCGACGCGCTCGCCGGTCAGGTCGACGGCATCAGCGTCGACAAGGCGCTGCTGCTCGACCCCGCGCGCCGTCGCGTCGTCGCCGACGCACACGCCCGCGGCCTCGCCGTGTTCACCTGGACCGCGCGGCCCGAGAACGCGTTCCTGTCGGAGCGGTTCCGGCGCGGCGGCGACGCGGCGTTCGGCGACTGGCGCGGTGAGTGGAGCGAGATCTGGGGGAGCGGGATCGATGGTGTGTTCGTCGACCACGCGGACCTCGGGGTGGGGTTCGCGCGGGGCTAGCGGGGAGTGTCGACCACCGATACGCGGAAAGCGCAAAGTGCATGACGACGTGGACGCGACGGCGGGAGTCGAACCCGCAACACGACCGGGTATGAGCCGGTGCCCGGGACCGCCCGGATCGCCGCGATGACCTCACGCTAACCCGGGGCCGCGACATCCGGAAGGCGTGTCTCGCACTATTGCCGACGATGACCCTGCGTGACCGGATCGCGTGTCCGCCTCCCCCTCTAAACTGGGAGCCCATGGTCGAGTCATCCGTTCCCGTCGTCGTTCCCGGCGGCACCGGCGGCGTCGACGACGACCTGCTCGACGGGCTCAATCCCCCGCAGCGCGAGGCCGTGACCTACCGCGGACCGGCGCTGCTGATCGTGGCGGGGGCAGGGTCGGGCAAGACCCGCGTGCTCACGCACCGCATCGCGTCGCTGCTGCGTCGCCGCGAGGCGTGGCCGAGTCAGATCCTCGCGATCACGTTCACGAACAAGGCCGCCGGCGAGATGCGCGAACGCGTCGGCCAGCTGGTCGGCGAGAGCGCCCGCGGCATGTGGATCTCGACCTTCCACTCGGCGTGCGTGCGCATCCTGCGGCGCGAGGCCGAGAACTTCGGCTTCACCTCGTCGTTCACGATCTACGACTCCGGCGACTCCCGCGCGCTCATCAAGCGCCTCGTGAAAGACCGCGAGGCCGAGCGCTTCGGACTCAGCCCCGCGGGCGTGCAGGGCCGCATCTCCCGCCTCAAGAACGAACTGACGGATGCCGCGGCTTTCGCCCGCCAGGCCAACTTCTCCGACCCCGCCGAACGCCTCTTCTCCGAGCTCTTCGGCGACTACGAGCGCGCGCTGCAGCGGGCAAACGCCTTCGACTTCGACGACCTGATCGCGCAGACCGTTTACCTCTTCCGCGCGTTCCCGGCGGTCGCCGACGCCTACCGCAAGCGGTTCCGGCACATACTCGTCGACGAGTACCAGGACACCAACGCCGCCCAGTACGCACTCATCCACGAGCTCACCCGCCCCGTCGTCGGCGCCGCCGAGGCGTATTCCAGTGGCGGCATGATGATCTTCGAACCCGAGCACGCGCCCGAGCTCGAGGGCGCGTCGCTGACGGTCGTGGGCGACTCCGACCAGTCGATCTACGCGTTCCGAGGCGCCGACATCCGCAACATCAGCGAGTTCGAACGCGACTTCCCCGGCGCCCGCGTCGTGCTGCTCGAGCAGAACTACCGGTCGACGCAGAACATCCTCTCCGCCGCCAACGCGGTCATCGGCCACAACTTCGACCGCAAGGCGAAGAACCTCTGGACCGACTCCGGCGCCGGTGAGCGCATCGTCGGATACACCGGCTACTCGCAGCATGACGAGGCCCAGTTCGTCGCGGACGAGATCGAGGCCATCCACCGCCGCGGTGTCGACTACTCCCAGGTCGCCGTCTTCTACCGCACCAACGCCCAGTCGCGTGCGCTCGAAGAGATCCTCATCCGCGCCGCCGTTCCCTACAAGATCATGGGCGGCACCAAGTTCTACGAGCGCGCCGAGATCAAGGACGCCCTCGCCTACCTCACCGCCGTCGCCAACCCGGCCGACGAGATGGCGCTGCGCCGCATCGTCAACAAGCCCAAGCGCGGCATCGGCGACGTCTCCATCGAGACCATCAGCCGCTTCGCCGCCGATCGCGGCATCACCTTCCGCGAGGCACTCGGCCACGCCGGCGACCTCGGCGTGGGCCCCAAGCTGCAGACCGCCATCACCCATCTGCACGGCGTGCTGGGTGCGGCATCCGAGATCATGCTGCCCGCCAGCGGCGAAGTGGCCCCGCCCACCGCCGTCGCCGACGGGCTCTCGCTGCTGCTGGGACGCAGCGGCTACCTCGACGCGCTGCGCATGAGCCGCGACCCGCAAGACGAAGCGCGCGTCGAGAACCTCGACGAGTTCGTCGCCGTCGCCCGCGAGTTCGCGCGCAACAACCCCGACGGCACCGTCATCGACTTCCTCGCCGAGGTCGCCCTCGTCTCCGACGCCGACGACCTCGACGACGCCTCCGGCTCGGTCTCGCTCATGACCCTGCACACCGCCAAGGGTCTCGAGTACGACGCCGTCTTCATCACCGGCGTCGAGGAAGACCTGCTGCCGCACCGCATCTCAGCCGGCGAGCCCGGCGGCCCCGCCGAAGAGCGCCGCCTCTTCTACGTCGGCGTCACCCGCGCGCGCAAGCGCCTCTACCTCTCCCTCGCCATGACCCGCGCGCAGTTCGGCGAGATCGCCTCCGCCGTGCCGAGCCGCTTCCTGCAGGAGATCCCCGCCGACCTCGTCGACTGGCGCCAATCGCCCGCCGACCTCGTGCGCCAGGCTCCGCCCCGGTTCGGCGGCGGCTCGGGCTCCCGCGGCGGATTCCGCAACGAAACCCCCGCGCTCCTGCCGAAGTCCACCTCGCTCGACCGCTTCGCGAACAAGGTGCCCGCGAAAGTGCGTGACAACGGCGACATGGAGCTCGCGGCGGGCGACCGCATCCGTCACGACGACTTCGGCGAGGGACGCGTCGACGCGGTCACCGGTGAGGGCGCGAAGCGCATCGCGCACGTGCGCTTCGACTCCGGGGCGGCCAAGAGGCTGCTCGTCAAGATCGCGCCCATCGAGAAGATCTGACGCGTTCACCGGCCGTCGGCCGCCGCGCCCACAACTGTCCACACCACCGATAGGGCCCGTCCGAGCCCCGACGTAGGCTGTGCCCATGGCCCTCTTCTCCCGACGCCCCGCGCCGAACGCCGCTTCCGAATCGACGGATGCCGCGGCCCCCGCGCCGACGGGCGAGACCGCCGCCGCATCGGCTCTCGGCACAGCTGCCGGCAACACCACCGACGGCACCGCTTCCGGTGAGGGCGACATCACCGCGGCCGCCGAAGCCGCCTCCATCGCCGACGCCGTTCCCGAAGTGTCGATCTCGATCTCCACGTTCGGCGCGCCGGGCGCCGCGCCGGCCGCCGTTCCGGCGCCGGCACCCTTCACGCTGCCCTCGCCCGAGATGCCCGCCGTCACCGAGGCCGTGCCCGGCATGCCCGACAACGTGCTGCTCAAGGCGGCGCTCGCCGCCCTGGTCGCCGACGCGCCGGCGCCCCAGCTCATGAACGTCGCCCGTCAGCTGCTGCAGGGGCACCTCTACCTGCGGGTCAAGGGCGACGCCCGCGCCCTCGTCGACGCGGGCAAGGAGTTGCCGCTGTCGATCGCGACCCGCGGCGACGAGCGGTTCGCGCTCGTCTTCTCAGGCGGCGAGGCGCTGCGAGACGCCGTGAATGCCGACGGCGACACCGACACATCCGCCGTCTCGAAGCCCGCGATCGAGGTGCTGAACGAGGTGCTCACCGATGACTTCGCGGGCATCGCGATCGACCATGCCTCCACTCCGCATTCCGCGATCCTGCCGCGGCAGCTGCTCGAGCGTGCGCTGGTCGACCTCGACCCCGAGCTCGCCGTCAAGACCCTGCTGCTCGGTGCTCGGGATGCCGCCACCCCCGCCGCCGTCGCCGGTGTGCTCGTCAGCGCGCCCCTGTGGCTCGCCGCCCGCACCACCGAGTCGGGCGACATGGGCATCGCGGAGGTGCACACCGAAGACGGCACCCGCTACATCGAGGTGTTCTCGCACCCGCTCGAGCTCATCGCGCTCGGCCGCGGCGACGAGCCCGTGCAGATCACGGGCCCGCAGCTCGGCGCCGCGCTGCGCAGTGACGACGGCATCACCGGAGTCATCGTGGATCCGGCCGGACCGTGGATCTCCCTCACCCGCACCGACCTCGCCCCCGTACTCGCGCTCGATGCGCCCTAAGGTCCCGGCGCTCCCGCGCTATGCGCCCTAAGGTGAGGCCATGGCCGGCGACAGACTGACCCTCATCGTCCCGGGGCCCCACGGCGATCGGGAGATCTCGCTGTCGAGCCCCGGCCGCGTCATCTGGGCGGAATCGGGCATCACCAAGCGGGAGCTCGCCGAATATCTCATCGCCGTGGCGGGGCCTTTCCTTGAGGCGAACGGGCAGCGCCCGGTGTCGCTCGAGCGGTTTCCCGGCGGCATCGACGGCGACAGCTTCTTCTCCAAGAATCCGCCCAAGGGCGCCCCCGCGTACGTGGAAGCGGTCGACGTCACCTACCCGAGCGGACGGGTGCACCCGCAGCTCGTGCTCACCGAGCCCGCGGTCGCCGTCTGGGCGGCGCAGATGAACACCGTCGTCTTCCACCCGTGGGCCTCGCTCGCCGCGGCGCCCGACCTCCCCGTCGAGCTGCGCATCGACCTCGACCCGCAGCCCGGCACCGGCTTCCGCGAGGCCGCGGCCGTCGCGCCCGTGCTGGGCGACCTGCTCGCGGACGCCGGGTTGACGGCGTGGCTGAAGACGAGCGGGAACCGCGGCATCCATGTCTTCTGTCCCATCGAGCCGACGCATGAGTTCCTGGATGTGCGCCACGCCGTCATCGCGGTGGCGCGCGAGCTGGAACGACGGCTCCCCGACCAGGTGACGACAGCGTGGTGGAAGGAAGAGCGCGGGCAGCGCATCTTCGTCGACTTCAACCAGGCCAACCGCGACCGCACGATGGCGGGGGCGTACAGCCCGCGCGCGACGGCGGCCGCGACGGTGTCGACGCCGCTGCGGTGGGACGAGCTCGACGGTCTCGACCCGCACGCGTTCACCGTGCGCAGTGTGCCCGAGCGCCTCGCCGCGGTCGGCGACCCCTGGGAAGGGTTCGCGGCCGCGCCGGGTCGCATCGACGTGCTTCTCGACTGGTGGCAGCGCGACCTCGAGGCCGGGCTCGGCGAGCTCCCGTTCCCGCCCGAGTTCCCCAAGATGCCCGGCGAGCCGCCGCGCGTGCAGCCCAGCCGCGCGAAGAAGGACTGACCCGCGGGCGCACCCCGCCCCCTATCGCCGAATCCACTCCCGCGAGCCGAATCCCTGCTTCACCTGCGACGGGATGACGTGGACTCGACGCCCACCCGTGGATTCGGCGCCAAGCGGGGGCAGCGCTCGCGCGGCGCTCAGTCGAGAACGGCGGCGAGATCGTACGCCGCGATCTGATCGAGCTGCGCGAAGGTGCACGACGCGGCATCCCGATCGGGACGCCATCTCTCGAACTGCACCGTATGCCGGAACCGAGCTCCCTCGAGCTGGTCGTAGCGCACCTCGAGCACGCGCTCGGGGCGCAGACGCACGAACGAGACATCCTTCGAACCGGTGAACCTCGACCGCTCGCCCGCACCCGTCACGACCTCTCCGTCGGCGTCGCGCTCGACGAGCGGCTCGAGCTCGTCGACGAGCTCGAGCCGGCGCGCGGCGGTGAACGCCGACACCCCGCCGACCTGCCGCAGCTCGCCGTCATCGCCGTACAGTCCGACCAGCAGCGACCCGACGCCCGCGCCCGACGCATGCACGCGGTAGCCGAGCGCGACGACATCGGCCGTGCGCGCATGCTTGATCTTCAGCATCGTGCGCTTGCCCGGCGCATACGGCTCATCGAGCCGCTTCGCCACGACACCGTCGAGCCCCGCCCCCTCGAACTCGGCCAGCCAGCGACCGGCGACATCGGCGTCGAGGGTGGTGCGGGTCAGATGAACCGGATGCCCCACCCCGGCCAGCATCCGTTCGAGCCGCGCGCGGCGCTCACGGAAGGGCGCATCGACCAGCGGGTCGTCGCCCTCGGCGATCAGGTCGAACGCGATCAGCATCGCGGGGGTCTCCGTGGCGAGGCGCGTGACACGCGACGCCGCCGGATGGATGCGGGCGCTCAGCGCCTCCCAGCCGAGCCGCTGTGCACCCGGCTCCCCGGTCGCGACGACCAGCTCGCCATCGATCACGCACGGGCCCGGCAGCACCCGGGGGAGCGCATCGACGATCTCGGGGAAGTAGCGGGTCAACGGCTTCGCGCCACGTGACGCCAGCTCGACCTCGGTGCCGTCCCACGCGGCGAGCACGCGGAAACCATCCCACTTCGGCTCGAACGAGAGGCCCGCGGCATCCGGGATCGCATCGACACCCTTGGCGAGCATCGGCGCCGGCACGTCGTAGCGCACAGTCACCTCGCCTTCGCCCGCGCCCACCGGGCGGGCAGCTGCGGGCCGTCCCAGACCTGCACCGCCCCCCACACGACCGCCGTGATCGGCACGGCGAGCACAGCCCCGATCACGCCGCCGAGCACCGTTCCGACCGTCAACGCGATGAGGACGACGAACGCGTGCAGCCTCATGGAGCGCCCCATGAGCACCGGCTGCAGGAAGCTGCCCTCCAGCTGGTTCACGAGCACCACCACGCCGACGACGAGCAGGGCGTTGACCCAGCCGTTCGCGACGAGAGCGACCAGAGCCGCGAGGATGCCCGCGAGCGTCGCCCCCACGATCGGGATGAACGCGAGGAGGAAGACGAGCACCGCCAGCGGGATCGCGAGGGGCACCTGCAGGATCAGGAGGCCGATGAGGATGCCCACCGCGTCGACCGCCGCGACCGCCGCCGTGCCGCGCACGTACGACCCGAGCACCGACACCGTCTTGGTGCCGATGCGGCGCGCCCGCGCGTAGTGCGCTCCCTCGAAGGGGCGCAGCAGGAAGCTCCACATGCGCGCGCCATCCTTCAGGAAGAAGAACAGCACGACCACCAGCAGCACGAGCGAGGTGAGGAACGTCGCGACCGCGCTCACGCCCGCGAGCGCGCCCGAGCCGAACTGCGCGCTCGTCACGAATCCGCGCGCGGCGGTCAGCCAGTCATCGATCTGCGCGGCGTCGATCGCGATCGGCAGTGTCGCGATCCACTCCAGGAAGTGCTCGAACCCGCTCTGCGCCTGCGTCGACAGTTCGTCGAACTGGTCCCGCACGGCCCAGACGATCAGCCAACCGACGAGGCTGAGCAGCACGAGAATCGTGAACAGCGTGATCAGGGTGGCCGCGACATCCGGCACCCCTCGGCGTCGCATCGCACCCATCACCGGAGCGAATGCCGACGCGAGGATCAGCGCGAGCAGCAGCGGGATGACCACCACCGTCAACGAGCGGATGCCCCAGATCGCCCCCGCGAGCAGCGCCACCACGACGATGATCTGCATCGCCCGCGTCGCGAGCGTGCCGAAGCCGTCGGTCCACAGCGCGGCGAGGCGGGAGCGTGGCGAGAGGGGCGGAAGGTCGGGCGCGGTGATGGCGCGCGCGGTCGGCGGAGCGGAGCGTCGTCGTCGGAGCAGTCCCATGCCCCGACGCTAGCGTTCGTGCGGCGGGTGAGACAGGGGGTTGCCTGGGCGGGGGCGATAGGCGGCGGGCCGAATCAACGTCTGCGCGTCGATTCCATGCGTCACCGCGGGGGAGAGGGGGTGGATTCGGCGCGCAGATGTGGATTCGGCGGGGGTGGGGGAGGGAGAGAGAGGGGGGAGGGGAGCGGGGCGGGAAGCTCGCGCGTGCTCAGAACAGCGTGGCGAGGGACACCCGAGTGCCGGCGTCGGCCAGCGCCGTACGGGCGGCGTGCCAGCCCGCCATGCCGTGCACCGCAGGTCCGGGCGGGGTCGACGCCGAGCAGAGGTAGATCCCCGGCAGCGGGGTGCGCCACGGCGACCCGGCGAGCACGGGCCGCGCGACGGCCTGCGCGAGCGTGAAGGCGCCGCCCGAGACATCCCCGCCGACCTCGTTCGGGTTGCCGAGCTCACGGTCGGCGGCGGTCGTCGTGTGCGCCGCGAGCACGAGGTCGCGCACTCCGGGCGCGTGCCGCTCGAGTTCGGCGAGAACCGTCTCGAGCGGGTCCCGCCGCGACCCACCCGGAACATGCGCGTACGCCCAGAGCACGGCGCGCCCGGCGGGAGCGCGGGTGTCGTCGACGACGCAGGGCTGCACGACGATCACGAACGGATGCCGCGGCTCCCGCCCGCTCGCAACGATGCGCTCCGCGCGCACGGTGTCAGAGGCCGCCCCACCGAGGTGCACGGTGAGGGCGCCCGCGAGGAGCGGATCGGTCCACGGCACCGGCCCCGCGAGAGCGAGGTCGACCTTGGCGACGCCAGCGCCGTAGCGGAACCCGCGCACCCGCCGGCCGTACGCCCGCGGCAGCGCGGGGGAGGACAGCAGCAGCCTCGGCGACGTGTCGAGCATCACGAGGTCGCCGCGCGCCGCGTCGCCGCGGTCGAGCAGCTCGAGAGAGCGCACCCGCACGCCCGTCTCGAGGGTGCCGCCGTGTCGGTGCAGGTCGGCGATGAGCGCGTCGATGATCGCGCCCGCGCCGCCGCGCGGGACCGGCCAGCCCGCCGCCTGCGCGTAGGTGCCGAGCACGAGTCCGGCGGCGGACGCGGTGGGGGACGGCAGCCGCGTGTTCGCGTGAGCCGCGAGGCCGGTGAGCAGCGCCCGGACGGCGGCGTCACGCGGCGGCAGGGCGGTGACGGCGGCGGCCTGCGCGGCCAGCAGCGCGGCGGTGACGGGATGCCGCGGCATCCCGAGCAGCGCATCGGTCGCCGAGCGGGCGACCTCGTCGGAGCGGGCGACGAGCGGGGCGAACACGCGTCGCCAGGCCGGGCCCCCTGCGCCGAGCTGCTCGACCGTGCGGTCGAGGGAGCGCCACACCGCCGCGGCTCCGCCCCTGAGCGCGTGCGCGAAGGACAACTCGGGTGTGATCCAGTCGATCGGCGACGCTCGCGTGAACGCCCCGAAGAACGGCGAGGCGAGTGCCGCCGGATGCACCGCCGACCCGACGTCGTGGCGGAAGCCCGGCAGCGTGAGCTCGGCCGTGCGGGCTGCCCCGCCCGGGGCGGCGGCCGCCTCGAGTACGCGCACCTCGTAGCCTGTGCGCGCGAGGGTGACCGCCGCGGCGAGCCCGTTCGGACCCGACCCGACGACGGTCGCGCGTGGCACGGTCAGGCGCCGACGTACGCGGCGAGGTGCTCGCCCGTGAGGGTCGAGCGGGCCGCGATCAGGTCGGCGGGGGTGCCCTCGAACACGATCCGGCCGCCGTCGTGTCCGGCGCCCGGGCCGAGGTCGACGATCCAGTCGGCGTGGGCCATCACGGCCTGGTGATGCTCGATGACGATGACCGACGTGCCCGCGTCGACGAGGCGGTCGAGCAGCGCGAGCAGCTGGGCGACGTCGGCGAGGTGCAGTCCGGTCGTCGGCTCGTCGAGCACGTACACCTGCGCCTTCGTGCCCATGTGCACGGCGAGCTTCAGCCGCTGGCGCTCGCCGCCGGAGAGGGTCGTGAGGGGCTGGCCGATCGTCACATAACCGAGCCCGACGTCGACCAGCCGCTGCAGGATCGCGTACGCCGCCGGCACGGAGGTCGCTCCGGGGGCGAAGAAGGCCGCGGCATCCGCCACCGACAGCGCCAGCACCTCGCTGATGTCGAGGTCGCCGAGGTGGTAGTCGAGCACCGACGCGTCGAACCGCTTCCCCTCGCACACCTCGCACACCGACGACACCGTCGAGAACGGTCCGAGATCGGTGAAGACGACCCCCGCGCCGTTGCAGTTCGGGCACGCGCCCGCCGAGTTCGCGCTGAACAGTGCGGGCTTCACGCCGTTCGCCTTCGCGAACGCCGTGCGGATCGGGTCGAGAAGGCCGGTGTAGGTCGCCGGGTTGCTGCGCCGCGAGCCCTTGATCGCGCCCTGGTCGACCACCACGACGCCGTCTCGTCCCGCGACCGACCCGTGCACGAGCGAGCTCTTGCCCGAGCCGGCGACACCCGTCACGACCGTCAGCACGCCGAGCGGCAGGTCGACGTCGACGCCCTGCAGATTGTGGGTCGACGCCCCGCGCACCTCGATCGCCCCCGACGGCGTGCGCACCTCGGACTTCACCGCCGCGCGGTCGTCGAAGTGGCGCCCGGTGAGCGTGTCGGCGGCGCGCAGCTCGTCGACGGTGCCGGTGAACACGATGTTCCCGCCCGCCGTGCCGGCGCGCGGGCCGATGTCGACGACGTGGTCGGCGATCGCGATCGTCTCGGGCTTGTGCTCGACGACGAGAACCGTGTTGCCCTTGTCGCGCAGTCGCTGGAGCAGCTCGTTCATGCGGCGGATGTCGTGGGGGTGGAGTCCGACCGTCGGCTCGTCGAACACGTAGGTGATGTCGGTGAGGGCGGAGCCGAGGTGGCGGATCATCTTGATGCGCTGTGCTTCGCCTCCCGACAGCGTCCCCGACGCACGATCGAGCGAGAGGTAGCCGAGGCCGATCGAGGAGAACGAGTCGAGCAAGTCGCGCAGGCCGACCAGCAGGGGGGCGACCGAGGCGTCGTCGATCGTGCGCGCCCACGCCGCCAGGTCGCTCACCTGCATCGCGCATGCGTCGGCGATCGAGATGCCGCCGACGAGCGACGTGCGCGCCCCTTCGTTGAGGCGGGTGCCGCCGCACTCGGGGCACTGCTGGAACGTCACCGCCCGCTCGACGAACGTGCGGATGTGCGGCTGCATCGCCTCGACGTCCTTCGAGAGCATCGACTTCTGGATGCGCGGCACGAGGCCCTCATAGGTCAGGTTGATGCCGTTGACCTTCACCTTGGTCGGCGCCTTGTAGAGGAAGTCGTCGCGCTGCTTCGCCGTGAACGTCGAGATCGGCTTGTCGCCCGGGTAGAAGCCCGACTCGGCGTAGCCGCGCACCATCCACCCGTCGGCCGTGTAGCCCGGGATCGTGATCGCACCGTCGATGAGCGACTTCGTCTCGTCGAACAGCTGCGTGAGATCGATGTCGGAGACCGCGCCCATGCCCTCGCAGCGCGGGCACATGCCGCCGGTCTGCTCGAACCGGCGCACCTCCTTCACGGTGCGGCCGTCGCGCTGGCTCGTGACTGCGCCCTGGCCGCTCACGGTCGGCACGTTGAACGAGAACGCCTGCGGCGAACCGAGGTGCGGCGAGCCGAGCCGGCTGAACAGGATGCGCAGCAGTGCGTTCGCGTCGGTCGCCGTGCCGACGGTCGATCGAGAGTTCGCGCCGAGCCGCTCCTGGTCGACGACGATCGCTGTCGTCAGCCCCTCGAGCTGATCGACCTCGGGCCGCGACGGCGTGCCCATGAAGCCCTGCACGAACGAGCTGTACGTCTCGTTGATGAGCCGCTGCGACTCGGCCGCGATCGTGCCGAACACGAGCGAGCTCTTCCCCGAGCCCGACACCCCGGTGAAGACCGTCAGGCGACGTTTCGGGATGTCGACGTCCACCCCCGCGAGGTTGTTCTCCCGCGCGCCGCGCACGCGGATCCACTCGTGGGCGTCGGCGGCGGGTGAGGGCGTCGTCATGACGCCAGGGTAGTCGCGGCGCCCGTCATACCGGCGGGGGTCCGGTGCGATAGGTGTGAGAGCAGCGGATGCCGCGGCTCAGAGCTCGGCGGAGAGCCGCCGCGTGACCTCGGCCAGCGGCATCCGTCTCGGGAACACCGCCACGACCACGTCGTCGTCGGCACCCTCGGGGGAGGGGCCGACGTCGAAGCGCGCGAGCACGTCGTCGAGGGCGGCGCGGAGGGTCTGGGTCGGGATGCGCTTCGTGCCCCGCAGCAGCTGCCGGAGCACGTGGTTGTGCACCGCGGTGACCTCGGCGGCGAAGCTCACCGCCGTGAGCGGCTCGATGCCCGGCAGCGCGCGCCGCAGGTACTCGTCGAACAGGCGCTCGTAGCGGAACACCGTGACGATCTCGCGGTCGCGCAGCGTCGGCACCTGGCGCACCACGGTGTAGCGGCGGCGGGCGAGCTCGGGATCGGCGAGGTAGTGCCGGTAGACGATGAGGGATGCCTCGCAGATCGCCTCCCACGGATCCGCGTGCGCCCGATCGAGGAAGGTGCGGAGGCGCTCGAGCACCGCGTCGTGGTCGGCGAAGACGACATCGTCCTTGCCTCCGAACTGCCGGAAGAAGGTCGAGCGGGAGATGCCCGCCGCCTTCGCGATCTGGTCGACGGATGTCGCCTCGAACCCCTGCGAGGCGAACAGCTCGAGCGCAGCCTGGACGACGACGGTGCGTGCGTCGTCCGCCGGTGTAGTCACGCTCATGGAGGCCGAGCCTACTCGCGCTCACGGCGGAGGCACATCGGCACGCGGTATAGGCTGGGGCACTGGTCGTTTATCTCGACGTCGAGACGCTTTTGGAGCGTCGTCATCCCGTTCGCCCCAGCGAAGGAAGCACTGTGGATCTGTACGAGTACCAGGCACGTGACCTATTCGAGAAGTACGAGGTGCCGGTACTCCCGGGCATCGTCGCGGACACTCCCGAAGAGGTGAGGGCGGCCGCGGAGAAGCTCGGCGGCGTCGTCGTCGTGAAGGCCCAGGTGAAGACCGGTGGCCGCGGAAAGGCCGGCGGCGTGAAGGTCGCGAAGACCCCCGACGAGGCGTACGAGGCGGCCAAGGCCATCCTCGGCCTCGACATCAAGGGCCACGTCGTCAAGCGCGTCATGGTCGCCGGCGGCGCCCGCATCGACAAGGAGTTCTACTTCTCGGTGCTGCTCGACCGCTCGAACCGCTCCTACCTGTCGCTCAGTTCGGTCGAGGGCGGCATGGAGATCGAGGAGCTCGCCGTCGAGCGTCCCGAGGCGCTCGCGCGCATCGAGGTGAACCCGCTCACCGGCATCGACAAGACCAAGGCCGTCGAGATCGCCCGCGCCGCGAAGTTCCCCGAGGAGCTCGTCGAGAAGGTGTCCGACGTCTTCGTCAAGCTCTACAACGTCTACACCGGCGAGGGCGCGACCCTCGTCGAGGTGAACCCGCTGATCCTCGACGCCGACGGCAACATCATCGCCCTCGACGGCAAGGTGACCCTTGACGACAACGCATCGGAGGTGCGTCACCCCGAGCACGAGCTGCTCGAGGACAAGGATGCGGCCGACCCGCTCGAGGCGAAGGCGAAGGCCGCCGGCCTCAACTACGTGAAGCTCGATGGTCAGGTCGGCATCATCGGCAACGGTGCGGGCCTGGTCATGTCGACCCTCGACGTCGTCGCGTACGCCGGTGAGAACCACGGCGGCGTGAAGCCCGCGAACTTCCTCGACATCGGCGGCGGCGCCTCGGCGACCGTCATGGCCGCGGGCCTCGACGTGATCCTCGGTGACGCGCAGGTCAAGAGCGTGTTCGTGAACGTGTTCGGCGGCATCACCAGCTGCGTCGCGGTCGCGGACGGCATCGTGAAGGCCCTCGAGATCCTCGGCGACGCGGCCACCAAGCCCCTCGTCGTACGCCTCGACGGCAACCAGGTCGACGAGGGTCGTGCGATCCTCGCGGCGGCCGGCCACCCGCTCGTGACCCTCGCCGCAGGCATGGACGAGGGCGCCGACAAGGCCGCCGAGCTGGCGAACGCCTGAGCCGCGGCATCCGGATAAGGAACTAGGACTATGTCGATCTATCTCAACAAGGACTCCAAGGTCATCGTCCAGGGCATCACCGGCGGCGAGGGCACCAAGCACACCGCTCTCATGCTGAAGGCGGGCACTCAGGTCGTCGGCGGCGTGAACGCCCGCAAGGCCGGCACCACCGTCGCGCACAAGGATGCCGCGGGCGCCGACGTCGAGCTGCCCGTGTTCGCGTCGGTGGCCGAGGCGATCGCCGCGACCGGTGCCGACGTGTCGATCGCGTTCGTGCCGCCGGCGTTCACGAAGGACGCCATGATCGAGGCCATCGACGCCGAGATCCCGCTGCTCGTCGTCATCACCGAGGGCGTGCCCGTCGGTGACACCGCCGAGGCGTGGGCCTACGCGCAGAGCAAGGGCAACACGACCCGCATCATCGGTCCGAACTGCCCCGGCATCATCACCCCGGGCGAGTCGCTCGTGGGCATCACGCCGGCGAACATCACCGGCAAGGGCCCGATCGGCCTCGTCTCGAAGTCGGGCACCCTGACCTACCAGATGATGTTCGAGCTGCGCGACCTCGGCTTCTCGACCGCCATCGGCATCGGCGGCGACCCGATCATCGGCACGACGCACATCGACGCGCTCGCCGCCTTCGAGGCCGACCCCGAGACCAAGGCGATCGTCATGATCGGCGAGATCGGCGGCGACGCCGAGGAGCGTGCGGCGGCCTTCATCCAGGCCCACGTCACCAAGCCGGTCGTCGGCTACGTCGCCGGCTTCACCGCACCTGAGGGCAAGACCATGGGTCACGCCGGCGCGATCGTGTCGGGCTCCGCCGGCACCGCGCAGGCCAAGAAGGAGGCCCTCGAGGCCGCCGGCGTCAAGGTCGGCAAGACCCCGAGCGAGACCGCCGCGCTGCTGCGCGAGATCATCGCGTCGCTCTGATCGGAGCGCATTCGACGGGCCGGCGGTTCACCGCCGGCCCGTCGTCGTTCCCGGATGCCGCGGCCCGCGCCGCCGCGGATCGGTCCGTGCCGCGCGGCCGTTGCGTCGCACATGACGGATGCCGCCCCGCGCCGCGGTGCGCGGGGTTAGGGTGAGCGCATGCCTCTCTCCGGTGAGTACCTTCCGTCCACGGCCGACTGGGCCCGCACCCAGGCGGAGGCCTTCGAGGCCTCGAACGGCGCCGACGCCTCATCCCTTCGCGGCGCGGCGATCATCGTGCTGACGACCGTCGGCGCGAAGACGGGCGGCCTGCGCAAGACCGCGCTGATGCGGGTCGAGCACGACGGTCACTACGCGATCGTCGCCTCGAAGGGCGGCGCCCCGCAGCCTCCCGCCTGGTACTGGAACGTGCGCGCCAACCCGCACGTCGAGCTGCAGGACGCCGACGTCAAGCTCGACTACACCGCGCGCGAGGTCGACGGCGACGAGTACGCCCAGTGGTGGGAGCGCGCGGTCGCGGCATGGCCCGACTACGCCGAGTACCAGAAGAAGACCGACCGGCGCATCGCGCTGTTCGTGCTCGACCCGATCGGGCACTGAGAGCTCGTGCTCGACCCGATCGAGCACTGAGAGCTCGGGCGCGCCCGCCCGGCGAGCGCGGATGCCGCAGGTAGGGTCGGAAGGCCATGCAGCGCCTGGTCGTCACCCTCCTCGCCGCCCTCGATGCCTTCGTCGCGGCGGCCATCAGCGTCGGCGCCGCGGTGGTGCCCCTCGCGCTCCTGTGGATCACCGCCGTCAGCGGCGCCGGCCCCGCCGCGCTGTGGCAGGCGACCGCGGCCGTCTGGCAGCTCGGGCACGGCGTGCCGCTGTCGGTGACACTGCCGACGGAGTACCTCGTGCAGGCGGGCATCGACGACACGGCCGCCACCTTCACGCTCTCGCTCGCACCGCTCGCGTTCCTCGCGTTCACCTTCTTCTTCGCCGCTCGATCGGGCTCGCGCGCCGCGCAGGCGGGCGCCTGGGTGACGGGGGTCGTCTCGGGGGTCGTCGTGTTCGCCGCGGCATCCGCGCTGATCGCGCTGACCGGGGCGCAGCCGCTGGCGAGCGCCGCACTCTGGCAGGCGGTGCTGTTCCCGCCCCTCGTCTATCTCGCGGGTGCCCTCGCGGGCGCGATCGCCCGCGCATGGAGCGACGGCGACGACGGGCTCATCGACGCGGTGCGGTCCCGCACCGACGCACTGCCGGGCATCTGGCCCGAGGTGCCGGGTCTCGCCGTGCGCGGCGCGGTGACCGCCCTGACCGCACTCGTGGGCGTCTCGGCGCTGGCCTTCGCGGTCGCCGTCATCGTGCGGGGCACCGCGATCGTCACCCTCGCGCAGCAGGGCGGCGTCGATCTGATCGGCGCGGTCATGATCGAGCTCGGCCAGCTCGTCTACCTGCCCACCCTCATCGTCTGGACGATGTCCTATCTCGCCGGCCCCGGCTTCGCGCTCGGTGCCGGCTCGACGATCTCCCCCGTCGGCACCCACGCGGGCGTCGTGCCCGGCGTGCCTGTGCTCGCCGCGCTGCCGCCATCGGGGACCGTGTGGCTGCTCGCGCTCGTGCTGCTGCCGATCGCGGCGGGTGCGGTGGCCGGGTGGGTCGTGCGCTCCCGGGTCGCCGACGAGACCGCCACGATCGGCGGACACGAGCCGTGGGGTGCGCTCCTCGCCCTCACCGGCGCGATCGCACTGCTCGCGGGCGGGGGAGCGGCGCTGCTCGCCGCACTCGCCGGCGGATCGATCGGCCCCGGACGCCTCGCCGTCACCGGTCCCGACCCGGGCGCGGTCGCGCTCGCGGTCGCGATCGAGGTCGCGGTGGGAAGCGGCATCCTGCTGCTCGCCCCCCGCGGCGCCCGCGACGACGCCGATCGCCCCGCGCCGGTGACTCTGGGAGGGTCGCCGAGCGCCTGGTTCGACGTCGACGGCACCGGCCGCCCCGACCCGTCGAGCACCGGAGCGGGCGGTCGCGACGAGGGCTCCGAGGCTCCCCGTTAGACTGACCGGGTGCTGACGGTCGCCGTACTGATCTCGGGCACGGGCTCGAACCTCCGAGCCCTGCTGGACGCCGCCGCCGACCCCTCCTATCCCGCCCGCATCGTCGTCGTGGGAGCCGATCGCGAGGCGGACGGCCTCGCGCACGCCGAGGAGTTCGGCGTGCCGACGTTCGTCGTGCCGTGGCGCGGCGCAGCCGAACGCGACGCGTGGGGCGCGGAGCTCTCCGCGCAGCTGCGCGTCTGGCAGCCCGACCTCGTCGTGCTGAGCGGGCTCATGAAGCTGCTGCCCGCCGCGGTCGTCGACGAGTGGTCGCCCCGCATCATCAACACCCACCCCGCGTTCCTGCCCGAGTTCCCGGGCGCGCACGGCGTGCGCGACGCCCTCGCCGCCGGTGCCACCCAGACGGGCGCCAGCGTCATCGTCGTCGACGGCGGCGTCGACGCTGGCCCGATCCTCGCCCAGGAGCGTGTGCCCGTGCTCCCCGGCGACGACGAGAACGCCCTCCACGAACGCATCAAGCCGGTCGAGCGCCGCCTGCTCATCGACATCGTGCGCCGCATCGCCGACGGCGAGCTCGATCTCGCCGCGCCCGCCCTTCCCTGATCCGCAACCCCCGAGAACCGAGGAGCTCCATGGCCGGTCCCCGACACGATCCCGCCGACTACCGACCCCGCGACGTCGTGCCCGTGCGGCGCGCGCTCGTCTCGGTGAGCGACAAGACTGGGCTGCTCGACCTCGCCCGTGCCCTCGCCGACGCCGGCGTCGAGATCGTCTCGACCGGCTCGACCGCGGCCTCCATCCGGGACGCGGGCTTCGCCGTGACGGATGTCGCCTCGGTCACCGGCTTCCCGGAGTCGCTCGACGGCCGTGTGAAGACGCTCCACCCCGCCGTGCACGCGGGCCTCCTCGCCGACCTGCGGCTGGCGACCCACGAGGCCCAGCTCGCCGAGCTGGGCATCGCCCCGTTCGAGCTCGTCGTCGTGAACCTGTACCCCTTCGTCGAGACGGTCGCCTCGGGCGCCCAGGGCGACGACGTGGTCGAGCAGATCGACATCGGCGGCCCCGCCATGGTGCGCGCCTCGGCGAAGAACTTCGCGAACGTCGCGATCGTCGTCTCGCCCATGTCGTACCCCGCGATCATCGACGCGCTCGGCGCCGGCGGCACGACGCTCGACCAGCGCCGCGATCTCGCCGCCCGGGCGTTCGCTCACACGGCGGACTACGACCGCGCGGTGGCGACGTGGTTCTCCGAGGAGACCCTCACGACCGAGGACCTGCCCGCCCACCTCACGATCCGCGCAGAGCGCATGTCGACGCTGCGCTACGGCGAGAACAGCCACCAGCGCGCGGCGATCTACACGCGTGCGGGCGGCCACGGCATCGCCCAGGCGACCCAGCTGCAGGGCAAGGAGATGTCGTACAACAACTTCGTCGACGCGGATGCCGCGCTCCGCGCCGCGTTCGACATGGTGCTGCCCGCGGTCGCGATCATCAAGCACGCGAACCCCTGCGGCATCGCGGTCACCGCGGCGAACGCGCTCGACCCGATCGCGTCGGCCCACCTGCGCGCCCACGCCTGCGACCCGGTGTCGGCCTTCGGCGGCGTGATCGCCGCGAACCGCACCGTGACGCTCAAGATGGCCGAGAACCTGCGCGACATCTTCACCGAGGTGATCGTCGCCCCCGACTTCGAGCCGGAGGCGCTGGAGCTGTTCAAGCTCAAGAAGAACCTGCGCGTGCTGCGTCTTCCCACCGACTGGCGCCAGGAGCCCATGGATGTGCGGCTCGTCTCGGGCGGCCTGCTGCTGCAGGACGCCGACCGCTTCCCGGCCGACATCGACTCGGTGTGGAAGAACTGGCAGCTCATCACGGGCGAGATGCCCACGCACGACGAGCTGCAGAACCTCGTGTTCGCGTGGAAGGCCGGTCGCGCCGTCAAGTCCAACGCGATCGTGCTCGCGAAGGACTCCGCCACGGTCGGCATCGGCATGGGCCAGGTCAACCGCGTCGACTCGTGCCGTCTGGCCGTCGAGCGGGCGGGCGACCGTGCCGCCGGGTCGGTCGCGGCATCCGATGCGTTCTTCCCGTTCTCCGACGGACCGCAGGTGCTCATCGACGCGGGCGTCAAGGTCATCGTGCAGCCGGGCGGCTCGGTGCGCGACGACGAGACCATCGAGCTCGCGCGCGAGCGCGGCGTCACGATGTTCTTCACGGGCGAGCGGCACTTCTTCCACTGACCCGCGCGGCGCGCGGCCTCAGGCGGTCGCGCGCCCATCGGTCTCGAGCAGGCGCAGCCACACCTCGCTGATCGTCGGATACGACGGCACCGCGTGCCACAGCCGCTGCAGCGGCACCTCGCCGACGATCGCGATCGTGGCGGAGTGCAGCAGCTCGGCGACATCCTGACCGACGAACGTCGCGCCGATGATCACGTCGCGCTCGCCGTCGACGATCATGCGGGCGCGGCCGCGATAGTGGTCGGCGTAGGTGGAGGCGCCCGCGACCCAGGACAGGTCGTAGTCGACGACCCGGATGCCGCGCCCCGCCGCCCGCGCGGCCGCCTCGGTGAGACCGACCGACGCGACCTCGGGATCGGTGAAGGTCACCTGGGGAACGGCGGCGTGGTCGGCCGTCGCGACGTGCCGGGACCACGGGGCATGCGACACGTCGGCACCCGTCGCGCGCGCGGCGATCACGTCGCCCGCCGCGCGTGCCTGGTACTTGCCCTGATGGGTGAGCAGCGCCCGACGGTTCACGTCGCCGACGGCGTAGAGCCAGTCGGTGCCCTCGACCCGCAGGGTGTCGTCGACCGTCAGCCACGCCCCGGGGGCGAGGCCGACGGTCTCGAGGCCGAGGTCGTCGGTGCGCGGCACGCGTCCCGTCGCGACGAGCACCTCGTCGGCGTGCACGCGGGTGCCGTCGTCGAGCGTCAGCACGGCGTTCTTCTCGGCACGGTGCGCCGCGGTGACGTTCACGCCGGTGCGCACGTCGACGCCGCGCTCGACGAGCGCGTCGCGCACGATCTCGCCCGCGAACGGCTCCATTCCGCCGAGCAGACCGCCGCGTGCGAGCACCACCACCGATGCGCCGAGGTCGTTGTAGGCGGTCGCCATCTCCACAGCGACGACACCGCCGCCGATGATCGCGAGGCGCCCGCGGATCTCGGTCGCGGCGGTCGCCTCGCGGCTCGTCCAGGGGGCGATGTCGGCGAGTCCCGGAGTCGCGGGCAGGAGGGCGGCCGTGCCGGTGCTCACCGCGACCGCGTAACGGGCGATGAGCGTCGTGCGGGTGCCGTCCGGGCCCTCGACCTCGACGCGCCGCTCGCCGGCGAGGCGTCCGTGACCGCGCACGAGGTCGATGCCCGCTCCCTCGAGCCAGCGCACCTGCGAGTCATCCGACCAGTCGTGGGTCATGCCGGTGCGTCGACGCAGCACCCCCGCGACATCAGGTCGTTCGCCGGTGACCTGACGTGCACCGTCGACGTCGCGGGCCGCTCGCAGCGCCGCCCCAGCGCGCAGCAGCGCCTTCGACGGCATGCACGCCCAGTAGGAGCACTCGCCGCCGACCAGCTCGCTCTCGACGATGACGACCGACAGGCCGCCCTGCACGGCGCGGTCGGCCACGTTCTCGCCCACCGGCCCCGCGCCGATCACGATCAGGTCGTAGGTGCGTTCGCTCATGACCTCACGGTAGCCCCGGGGTGGGACGCTCCGGCACGGCGATGTCCGAAAACCGCGAGCCGGATGCCGCGGCCCGTGCCAGGCTGGGGGCATGCCCGGCCTCAGTCTCACCTTCGACGAGCGGTATCGCGCCATCCGGTCGCGCGACGTGCGCTTCGACGGGCAGTTCGTGACCGCCGTGCGCTCGACCGGCATCTACTGCCGGCCGAGCTGCCCGGCGCGCACCCCCCACGAGCGCAACGTCACGTTCTACTCCACGAGTGCCGCGGCGCACGAGGCCGGCTACCGCGCCTGCAAGCGCTGCCTGCCCGAAGCCGCTCCCGGCTCGCCGGACTGGAACCTGCGCGGCGACATCGCGGGCCGCGCCATGCGCTTCATCGCCGACGGCATCGTCGAGCGCGAAGGCGTGCCCGGGCTCGCGCGCCGGCTCGGCTACTCGAGCCGGCAGCTCGGTCGCATCCTGCAGGCCGAGCTCGGCGCCGGCCCCCTCGCCCTCGCCCGGGCGCATCGGGCCCATACCGCGCGCATGCTGCTGGTCGGCACGGACCTGTCGATGACGGATGTCGCCTTCTCCGCCGGGTTCGCCAGCATCAGGCAGTTCAACGAGACCGTGCGAGAGGTGTTCTCGCTCGCTCCCACCGACCTGCGGCTGCGCCGGCGCTCCCGGGTCGCCGCCGGGCACGGCGAGATCGACCTCGCCCTGCCGCACCGCACGCCGCACGAGACCGCCGGAGTATTCGCGTGGATGGCGGCGCGCGCGGTGATCGGCGCCGAGGTCGCGACATCCACCTCGTTCGCCCGCACCCTGCGTCTCGCCCACGGCACCGCCTGGTTCGAGGTGCGCAGCGACGGCGACACCCTGCGGCTGCGCGCCCGCCTCGAACGCCTCGCCGACCTCGCCAGCCTCGTCGCCCGCGTGAGGCGGCTGTTCGACCTCGACGCCGACCCCGACGCGATCGACGAGGCGCTCGCCTCCCATCCCGAGCTCGCCGCGAGCGTCGCCGACGCACCGGGCGTGCGGGTGCCGGGCGCCGCCGACCCGCACGAGATGCTGATCCGCGCCATGGTCGGCCAGCAGATCACCGTCGCCGCGGCGCGCACCGCGCTCACGACCCTCACCGACGAGCTCGGCGAGCGGATCGAGCCGATCGAGACCGCCGACCGACTCTTCCCGACGATGCGCGCGATCGCCGACCACGGCGCCGAGGTGCTGCGCGGCCCGGCCGCCCGCATCCGCGCCATCACGGGGGCGGCCTGCGCGCTCGCCGACGGCGAACTGGAGCTCACCACCGGCGACGACGGCGCCGCCCAGCGCGAGGCGCTGCTCGCGATGCCCGGCATCGGCCCGTGGACGGCCGACTATGTGCGCATGCGCGTCATCGGCGACCCGGACGTGCTGCTGCCGGGCGACGTCGCCGTGCGCACCGGCGCCGCACGGCTGGGCATCCCTGCCGATCCCGCCGGGCTCACCGCCTGGGCGGACCGCGTCGCGCCGTGGCGCAGCTACCTCACCGCACACCTGTGGCGTGCGGCATCCGCCCCGCTGACTCCCCGAAAGGCGTCCTCATGACCGCCCGCACCTTCGCCGTCGTCGACACCCCCGACGGCCCCTTCGCACTCCTCGCCGACCCGGACGGCGCCGTCGTCGCCTCGGGCTGGACCGCCGACCTCGATGCCCTCCTCGCGCGCCTCCCCGAGCGCGAGCGCGGCGTCGACGTCGTGTCCGGTGCGAGCGAGCACACCGCCGCGGTCGAGGCGTTCTACGCGGGCGAGGTCGCCGCGATCGACACCGTGCCCGTGCGCCAGTGGGGCACGCCGCTGCAGCAGCGCGGGTGGGCCGGTCTGCGGGCGATCGCGGCGGGGCATCCGCTCACCTACGCCGAGTTCGCCGTCGCGCTCGGATCGCCGACCGCCGTGCGCGCCGCCGCCTCGATCTGCGCCCGCAACGCGCCCGCGCTCTTCGTGCCCTGCCACCGCGTGCTGCGCACCGGCGGCGCCATGGGCGGATTCGCCTGGGGCGTCGAGGTCAAGCGCTCGCTGCTCGCGCGCGAGGCCGCCGCGCGCTGACGCGCCACGCTGCGCGCCGCGCTCGCCGTCGCATTCGCCCCCACCCCACCCCCACCTCCACCTCCACCGATTTCGCCGAATCAACCCCCGCCCGCCGAATCAACGCGCCGCCGACGTCGCTATGGCGTGGATTCGGCGCCAACGTGTGGATTCGGGCCGTGGGGTCGGGCGGCGCGGAGGGTGGCGGAGATCGGGTGGGGGAGTGCGCGGCGCGGAGGGTGCGCGGCAGGCTGTGGATGCCACGGCTCGCGCCGCGCCGGCACCCGCGGGAATCCGCGGCGACACGCCAGCGTTGCGCTCCGGAGAAGCTGGGAATAAGCTGGAGGGCTCGCCACTCGGCGGACCTCCCCCCCCACACGACACACAGCATCACCATGACTCAGCGACCCCAGGAACAGCTCTCCACCCTGCGCGCGCTCGCGCGCCTCATCCCCTTCGCCCGTCCGGTGCTCCCGCGCCTCGCGGCCGGCTTCGCGTCCGCGCTCGGCGCGGCGATCGTGAGCCTCGTCATTCCGATCGTGCTCCAGATCACCGTCGACGGGCCGATCGCGCAGGCCAACATCGCCCTCATCATCTGGGCGTCGCTCGGGGTGCTCGCCCTCGGCGTGCTCGAGGCGCTGTTCGTGTTCCTGCGCCGGGCGTTCGTGCTGACGCCGGCGACCGGTGTCGAGTTCGAGATCCGCCAGCAGTTCTACCGGCGCCTGCAGCGTCTGCCCGTCGCCTTCCACGACCGGTGGCAGTCGGGGCAGCTGCTCAGCCGCATGATGCAGGACATCAACCTCGTGCGCCGGTGGCTCGCGTTCGGCTCGATCCTGCTCGTCGTGAACCTCATGACGGTGCTCATCGGCGCGGTGCTGCTGTTCAACTGGCACTGGGCGCTCGGCACCACCTTCCTCGTCGTCTCGGTGCCGCTGTGGTACTTCGGCTTCCGGTTCGAGCGGCAGTACGGCCGTCTCGCGCGCCTCAGCCAGGACCAGGCCGGCGACCTCGCCACCGCGGTCGAGGAGAGCGTGCACGGCATCCGCGTGCTCAAAGCGTTCGGCCGTGGCCCCCACGCCCTGCGCAAGTTCACCCGCCAGGTCGAGTCGCTGCGTGCGACCGAGCTCGGCAAGGCCCGCGAAGTCGGCACCCTGTGGTTCTGGCTCGAGGTCGTGCCGATGGTCGCCTTCGCGCTCTGCCTGCTGGTCGGCATCCTGCTGGCCAGCTCGGGTCAGCTGAGCGTCGGCGAGCTGTTCGCGTTCTTCGCGATGGCGACCGCGCTGCGGTGGCCTCTCGAGTCCCTCGGGTTTCTGTTCTCGTTCCTCATCGACACGCGCACAGCGACCGACCGCATCTTCGAGGTGCTCGACGAGGAGAACACGATCGTCGACCCCGAGACGCCGTCGACGGTCGCCGACCCGCGCGGGCGGCTCGTCTTCCGCGGCGCGCGGTTCCGCTACCAGGATGCCCCGGCGACTGAGCGCGATCTGCTCGACGGCATCGACCTCGAGCTCGAGCCCGGCGAGACCATGGCGCTCGTCGGACTCACCGGCTCCGGCAAGACGACGCTCACGACCCTGCCCGGACGCCTGTACGACGTCACCGGGGGCTCGGTCGAGATCGACGGCGTCGACGTGCGCGACCTGCGGCTCGACGAGCTGCGTCGCCACATCGCGATGGCGTTCGAGGATGCCACGCTGTTCTCGGCGTCCGTGCGCGAGAACGTGCTGCTCGGCCGTGACGATCTCGACGTGCGCAGCCCCGAGGCCGAGGCAGTGCTCGCCGAAGCGCTCGAGATCGCGCAGGCCCAGTTCGCCTACGACCTGCCGCAGGGCGTCGACACGACCGTCGGCGAGGAGGGTCTGAGTCTCTCCGGCGGTCAGCGTCAGCGCCTCGCGCTCGCCCGCGCCGTCGCGGCGGCGCCGTCGGTGCTCGTGCTCGACGACCCGCTTTCGGCGCTCGACGTCGAGACCGAGGCCAAGGTCGAGGCGGCACTGCGTCGCGTGCTGGCCACCACGACCGCGCTGATCGTCGCCCACCGTCCCTCGACCGTGGCGCTCGCCGACCGGGTCGCAGTGCTGGAAGACGGCCGCATCACTGCGGTCGGCACCCACTCCGACCTGCTGCGCGACAGCGAGCACTACCGCTTCGTGATCTCGAGCCTCGAGATCGAGAGCGAGCAGCGGCGCGAGGCATCCGATGACGACCATCGGTACGACGAAACCGGTCCGATCGATCTGAGCGAGAGCGAGGTGCGGGCATGAGCACCACCGTGCAGGGCACCCAGGGCGAAGACCGCAACGACTACACCGCAGCCGAGAGTCGGGCGATCCGTCGCCGTTCGCTGCGCCTGCTCGGCTCCCTCGTCTCGCCGATGAAAGGACTGCTGAGCCTCACCGCGATCGTCGTCATCGCCTCGACGGGCTTGCGCGTGCTCGGTCCCGCGCTCATCGCGTACGGCATCGACAACGCCCTGCCGGCGGTGCTGCAGAACGCCGATTGGATGCCGGCGGCCGCCGTCACCGCCGTCTACATCGTCACGGGCATCAGCGGCGCGCTGCTGATCGGCTGGTTCGTCGTGCTCTCGGCTCGGCTCACCCAGGCGATCCTCATGGACCTGCGCACCCGCATCTTCCGGCACACCCAGCGACTCAGCCTCGAGTTCCACGAGACGTACACCTCGGGTCGCATCATCTCGCGGCAGACGAGCGACCTGGAGTCGATCCGCGAGCTGCTCGACGGCGGACTGAACCAGCTCGTGCAGGGCGCGCTCTACGGCATCTTCACGCTGGTGGCGCTCTTCCTGATCGACTGGCAGTCGGGGCTCGTGCTCGTCGCAATGGGCATCCCGCTCGTGCTGCTCATGCGCTGGTTCTACCTCGAGTCGCAGAAGGGCTTCCGCGAGTCGCGCGTCGTGAGCGCCCGTCTCATCGTGCACTTCGTCGAGACGATGACCGGCATCCGCGCGGTGAAGGCGTTCCGCAAGGAACGCCGCAACGACGAGGAGTTCGCCGAGGTCGCCAGCGACTACCGGCGCGTGAACCTCAGCCTCGTGAAGCTGTACGGCGTGCTCGACCCGGGTCTCATCCTGCTCGCGAACGTCACGATGGCGGTCGTGCTGGTGTGGGGCGCGGTGCGCGTGACCGGCGGCTTCCTCGAGATCGGTGTGCTGCTGGCCGCCGTGCTCTACATCCGCAACTTCTTCAGCCCGCTCGAAGAGGTCGCGATGTTCCTCAACTCGTACCAGTCGGCCACGGCGGCGCTCGAGAAGGTGTCAGGCGTGCTCGAGGAGTCGCCCAGTGTGCCCGACCCCGCCACGCCGACCGCCCTGCCGAACGCGCGCGGTGCGGTGCGGTTCGACGAGGTGCAGTTCGCATACGGCAGTGGCCGCGTCATCCTGCCGGACTTCTCCCTCGACATCCCGGCGGGTCAGACGATCGCGCTCGTCGGCACCACGGGAGCCGGCAAGTCGACGCTGGCGAAGCTGATCTCGCGCTTCTACGACCCGACTCGGGGAGCGGTGACGCTCGACGGTGTCGACCTGCGTGCGCTGTCGCAGGGCGACCTTCGCCGGGCGATCGTGATGGTCACGCAGGAGGCGTACCTGTTCAGCGGCACGGTCGCCGACAACATCGCGCTCGGCAAGCCCGACGCGACGATCGATGAGATCCGTGCCGCGGCGCGCGCGGTCGGCGCCGACGGCTTCATCCGGTCGCTTCCGGACGGCTACGACACCGACGTGAACAAGCGCGGCGGTCGCGTCTCGGCCGGTCAGCGGCAGCTGATCTCGTTCGCGCGCGCGTTCCTCGCCGACCCGGCGGTTCTGATCCTCGACGAGGCGACGGCGTCGCTCGACATCCCATCGGAGCGCCTCATCCAGGACGCCCTGCAGACCCTGCTGGCCGACCGCACGGCGATCATCATCGCCCACCGCCTCTCGACGGTCGCGATCGCCGACCGGGTGCTCGTGATGGAGCACGGCCGCATCATCGAGGACGACGCCCCCGCCGCCCTCATCGCGGGAACCGGCACGTTCGCGAAGCTGCACGCCGCCTGGCGCGAGTCGCTGGTGTGAGGATGCCGCGGCCCGCGCTCTGCGCGTCCCGGCGCCGCGCTCGCCGCGCTCCTCTCGCCGTCACCCCGCCGAGTCCACGCTCGCCCGCCGAATCCACGCGTTCCTCGCAGGCACGACGTGTGGACTCGGCGGTGGGGTGTTGATTCGGCGTCGTTCGAGGGTGAGTGCGAGAGCGACAGCGAGGGCGAGGGCGAGGGCGAGAGCGAGGGCGAGGGCGAGGGCGAGGGCGAGGGCGAGAGTGAGAGCGAGAGTGAGAGCGAGGGCGTCAGGGCTGGGAGCGGATGAGGTCGCGGTACCACAGCGCGCTCGATTTCGGCGTGCGCGCGAGCGTCTCGAAGTCGACGTGCACGATGCCGAACCGCTTCGCGTAGCCGTATCCCCACTCGAAGTTGTCGAGCAGCGACCACACGTAGTACCCGCGCAGATCGACACCCGCATCGAGGGCGTCGCGCGCGGCCGCGAAGTGCCGTGCGAGGTAGTCCACTCGCAGCGGGTCGTCGACGCGGCCGTCCGGCGAGACGACGTCGTCGAAAGCCGCGCCGTTCTCGGTGACCATGAGCGGCTGCGCGGGGAACTCGGCCGACAGGGCGAGCAGCAGCTCCGTCAGGCCTTCGGGCGCGATGTTCCAGCCCATCGCCGTATGAGGACCGGGTTGCTCGACGAACTCGACAATGGCGTCACTGCCCGGCCAGGCGGTTCCGCCCGCCGCGGCCTTGTGCCCGTCGTTGCTCTGGCGGGGGGAGGCTCCGTCCCACAGGCGCACAGTCGCCGTCGAGTAGTAGTTGACCCCGAGTACGTCCAGGGGGTGGTGGATGAGTGCCAGATCGCCGGGCCTCACGAACGACCAGTCCGACACGGCGGACGTGTCCGCCAGCAGATCCGCGGGGTATTCCCCGTGGAGCATGGGCCCGGTGAAGGCGCGGTTCGCGAGGGCGTCGATGCGACGCACGGCCTCGTCGGCGCCGTCGCCGGCACCGCGAAGCACGTGGAAGTTGAGCGTGACCGACAGGCCGGGATCCGCGGTCGAGGATGCGCGCAGGGCCGCCGCACCGAGTCCGTGAGCCAGGTTGAGATGATGCACGGCGGCGAGCGCCGCCGCCGGCTCGGTGCGTCCGGGCGCGTGCCCGCCTTGCCCGTAGCCGAGGTAGGCCGAGCACCAGGGCTCGTTCAACGTCGTGAACGTGTCGACGCGGTCGCCGAGCGCTGCGCCGACGACCGCCGCGTACTCCGCGAACGCCTCCGCGGTCTCGCGCACCGGCCAGCCCCCGGCATCCTCCAGCGGTTGGGGGAGGTCCCAGTGGTACAGCGTCGCGACGGGACGGATGCCGCGTGCTCGGAGCCCGTCCACGAGGCGCGAGTAGAAATCGAGTCCGGCGTTGTTCACTGCGCCGCGCCCGTCGGGAATCACGCGAGGCCACGAGATCGAGAAGCGATAGGCCCGCAGGCCCAGTTCCGCCATGAGGTCGAGGTCGCTCTCCCACCGGTGCAGATGATCGCACGCGACATCGCCGGTGTCGCCGTTCCAGACCTTCCCCGGAGTGCGGCTGAACGTGTCCCAGATCGACGGTCCGCGACCGGCGTCGGTCGCCCCGCCTTCGACCTGGTAGGCGGCGGTCGCCGATCCGAACACGAATCCCGGCGGGAAGACGAGCGGATGCGTCATCCCGTCACCGCCGTGCGGTCGACGTCGAAACTCTGCGCACGCCCATCCGGTGTCGTCACGGTGATCGTCGCGATGCCCGAACCGCCCGGGAAGACCCGCAGCTGCAGGCCGTCGAGGTAGTCGTAATCGGGACGGTCGGTGCGGGCGCCCCAGGGGAGCACCGCTCCGGGCCGCACGTAGAGGGGGAGACTCGTGACGTCGTGCATTTCGCGACGCCAGCCGCCGCCCTCGACGACCTCGCCGGTGAGCAGGTGCGTCCACGGCCCGGCGGGAAGGTAGAACTCCACCTCGCCCGACGCGGACAGCACCGGGGCCACGAGCAGATCAGCGCCGAGCATGTACTGGCGGTCAAGGTAGGCGACGGCCGGGTCGTCGGGGAACTCCAGGATGAGCGGGCGCATCACGGGGGCGCCGGTCGCCGCCGCGGCGATGCCGAGCTGGAAGAGATACGGCATCAGCCGCATCTTCAGATGGGTGAAGACGCGCGTCACCTCCACCGCCTCCTCGTCGAACGACCACGGCACCCGGTAGGACTCGGAGCCGTGGAAGCGGCTGTGGCTCGACAACAGACCGAACGCGGTCCAGCGCTTGAACACCAGCGGCTCGGGCGTGCCTTCGAACCCGCCGATGTCATGGCTCCAGTGCGCGTACCCGCTGAGCGCGAGCGACAGGCCGCCGCGCAGCGTCTCTGCCATCGAGACGAAGCTCGAGGTGTTGTCGCCGCCCCAGTGCACGGGCATCGTCTGGCCGCCGGCTGTTCCCGACCGGGCGAACAGCACCGCCTCGCCCTCTCCCCGTACGCGCACGAGCACGTCGTGCACGGCGCGGTTGTACAGCTGGGCGTAGAGGTTGTGCATGCGCTCCGGATCGGATCCGTCGAACCACGCGACATCCGTCGGGATGCGCTCACCGAAGTCGGTCTTCACGCAGTCGACGCCCTGCCCGAGGAGCACCTCGAGCTTCGACTGGTACCAGGCGACGGCGTCGGGATTCGTGAAGTCGACGAGCCCCATGCCGGCCTGCCACATGTCCCACTGCCACACCGAGCCGTCGTGGCGGCGCACGAGGAATCCCCGCGCAGCACCCTCCTCGAACAGCTCCGAGTGCTGCGCGATGTAGGGGTTGATCCACACGCACACCTTGAGGTCGCGGTCGTGGAGTCGCCGCAGCATCCCCTCGGGATCGGGGAACACCCTCTCGTCCCACCGGAAGTCGCACCAGGTGAACTCGCGCATCCAGAAGCAGTCGAAGTGGAAGACCGAGATGGGAAGCTCGCGCCGCGCCATCTCGTCGACGAACGACGTGACCGTTGCCTCGTCGTAGTCGGTCGTGAAGGATGTCGACAGCCACAGGCCGTACGACCATGCCGGAACGATCGGCGGGCGGCCGGTCAGTGCGGTGTACCGTTCGAGAACCTGTGCGGGGGTAGGCCCCGCGATCACGAAGAACTCGATCGCCTCACCCGATACCGAGAACTGCACGCGCTCGACGGCCTCGCTGCCGACCTCGAAGGACACGTGACCCGGGTCGTTCACGAAGACCCCGTATCCGGCCGAGCTCAGGTAGAACGGTACGTTCTTATAGGCCTGTTCGCTGGATGTCCCGCCGTCGGCGTTCCAGATGTCGACCGTCTGCCCGTTCTTCACGAGCGGCCCGAAGCGCTCGCCGAGGCCGTAGACGAGCTCGCCGACGCCGAGGTCGAGCTGCGCGTGCATGAAGTGACGCCGACGCGGCACGCCGGTCTCGGCGGCGGCCCCGTCCACGGGACCCGGGTCGATCGAGGCATCCGCCGCGGTGTGCACCCAGGCCAGGGATCGATGTCCGCTGCCGGTCAGGCGGCGCCCGGCGAGCTCGAACGAGAGATCCCACGCACCCCTCCCGACCCGGGCCCGCAGGTCGCCGGTGACCAGCTCGCCCCCGTCTTCGGTGAGGTGTGCGGCGCCGGCGCGCCCCGCTCCCGGGAGCGGGAAGCCCGGCGTCGCGGGCGTGCCGCGGTGGTGTTCGACGCGCACGCGCACGACCCCCTCCAGCGGCGACGAGAGCGACACCGTGAGCGTCGGGCGGTTCAGCACATCGCCGCGCCGCTCGATCACCTTGGTCGGGGCGAGCACGGTGAGCGCTTCGCCGTCGACCCCGTCCTCGCGGCGGTCGATCTCATAGGCCTCCTGGGCGTAGAGCGCAGCGACTCCCGGTCGCATCTGCCAGAACCCGTCGGTGAACTTCATTACTTGACTGCTCCTGCGGTGATGCCGCGCGTGAGTGTGCGCTGGAAGATGAGGAAGAAGAGGAGGGTGGGGATGATGCCGAGCAGTGCGGACGCGCTCGTCGTGGTGACATCCATCAATCGATCGCCCTGCAGCACGCTGATCGCGACCGGCACCGTCTGGTTCGCGTTCGACACCAGGAATGTGAGCGGGATGAGGAACTCGTTCCACGTCCAGATGAAGAAGAAGATGAGCAGCACCGACAGGGTCGGTCGGCTGATCGGGAACACGACCCGCCACAGGATCTGCCACCGGCTGGCGCCGTCCATCGCGGCGGCCTCGAGCACTTCCTTGGGGAAGGTGCCGTAGACCGCGGACAGGAGGTAGGTGCCGAACGCCGCCTGGATCACGGTGAAGATGATGATGACCGACCAGACGTTGTTGTACAGCCCCACCGCCTTGGCCATGTAGTACAGCGGGTAGAGGAGCGCCTCTTGCGGCAGCAGGTTGGCCAGGAGGAACAGCAGCACGATCCACGTGCGTCCGCGCACGCGGCCGATGCCGATCGCGAAGGCGTTGAGCACCGAGATCAGCACGGCCAGCACGGCGACCATGCCGGAGATGAACACGGAGTTCCACACCTTCTGCGGGAAGTCCACGCGCTGCCAGAACGCGGCGAGACCGTCGAACGAGATGTGCGTCGGGAACGCGAGCGGTCCGCCGTTGGAGTAATCGGCGGGCGTCTTGAACGAGTTCACGAGGATCAGGTAGAACGGCGCGATGATGAGCAGCGCCGCGACGATCGCGAACGCGAGCATCAGCCAGTCGACGCCGCGCGCACGGTTGGCGCGCCGAGGGCGACGGCTCGGGCGGGTCGCCGTGCGTCCCGTCGTGAGAGTCATGGTGTCGGCCATCAGAGTCCCGCCCGTTCCTTGCGCTCGGACGCGTTCTGCGCCCGGATGAACAGCACCGCGACGATCGCGATGACGATGGTGAGCGCGGTGGCGATGGTCGCGCCGTAGCCGACCTGCTGCGCCTGGAAGAACTGGCTGTACGAGTAGTACGACGGCACGATGGTCGCCGTTCCAGGCCCGCCGCGGGTGAGCACGTACACGGGCCCGAACACCTTCAGTGCGGCGATCGTGCAGGTGAGGGCGACCACGTAGATCTCCGGTCGGATGATGCTCACGGTGATCGCGCGGAAGCGCTGGAACCAGTTCGCGCCGTCGAGCTCGGCAGCCTCGTACAGCTCGGGGTCCACGCGCTGGAGGGCCGCCATGAACACGACGACCGGGTAGCCGATCTGCACCCAGACGAGCACCGCCATGATGGCCCACAGCGCCGTGTCGGGGCTGCCGAGCCAGTCGTGGGTCAGGCCGCCGAGGCCCACGGCCTCGAGCAGCGAGTTCAGGGCGCCGTCCTGCGGACGCAGCACCCAGCCGATCACGATGCCGGCGATGGCGACCGGCAGGATCTGCGGGAGGTAGTAGGTGGCCCGCAGGAAGCTCGCGAGTCGACCGCCGAACTTGCGCCCGATGACGTCGAAGAGCAACGCCGCCAGCACCAGCCCGATGATCGTCGGGAGCACGACCATCGCGACGATCATCCAGATGCTGTTCCCGAACGACGTCCAGAACTTCTCATCGCCGAGCAGCCGCGTCCAGTTGGCGAGGCCCACCCACACGGGGGGCTTGATCCCCCGCCACGTCGTGAAGCTCAGGTAGACGTTCCAGGCGAGCGGGATGATGATCACCGCCGTGAGGAGCACGAGCCCGGGGACGAGGTAGAGCCAGTACGCACCGCGTCCGGCACGGCCCCGCTGCGGGATGAGCGGTTCGTCGGGAGGAAGGCGTCGAGCGCGGGCGCGCCGGACGAAGGGAACACTGGTCATGGTGGGTCTCTCGCGGTTCGGGTCGGTGGGGGCGGGGCCGGTGAACCGGCCCCGCCCCGGGGTGTCAGCGCATCGTCGAGGCGTACGTCTCGTACTCGCTGCCGAGAGCGGACTGCACCTTCGACGGATCCGTCCCGTTGACCAGGTTCTGCAGCTGGGCGACGAGGGTGTCGTAGAAGGTCGGCGTCGGCCAGTCGGGATAGAACGCGAGCCCGTCCTTGGCGGTGATCGCGTTGAACGCCGAGATCAGCTCTTTGCTCTTTGCGTCGGTGATGTCCGAGGGGTTCGCCGCAACGGGGACGCCACCGTTGTTGCCGATGATCGCCTGGATCTCGGGGCGCATGGTGATGTCGATGAACTTGTAGGCGAGGTCCTTGTTCTTCGCGTTCGCGGGAACCACCCAGAGGTTGCCAGAGGATCCGAGGCTGAGGTCGGAGCCGGGGAAGGGGAAGATGCCCCAGTCGTAGTTCTTGATCTCCGAGGTGAAGCGGCCGTACCACCAGCTGCCGGAGACGAAGATCGGGTACTTGCCGGCGATGAACGCCGTGCCGGCGTCCTCCGCCTTCATCCCGGCGACGTCCTTGGAGATGTAGCCCTTGTCGACGTACTGCTTGAGGGTGTCGGTGGCGTAGCTGATCTGCGTGCCCTGCCAGTCCACGGGCGACTTGTAGAGCTGGTAGTCGTTGACCCAGTTGCGGTCGGCCTTGCTGAGGGCGAGCTGGTACCAGAGCTGGCCGAGCGGGTATTCGGCACCGGCCTCGGCGAGGGGGGTGATGCCCTTGGCCACGAAGGCGTCGAGCACCTTCACGAAGTCGTCGTAGGTGGTGGGCACCTGCAGGCCGGCGTCGGCGAACATTTGCTTGTTGTAGTACACGGTGACGAACTCGCCGTAGTTGGGCACGCCGTACCACTTGTCGCCGCCCATGATGCCCTTGTCGTCGTACTTGGCGGTGGTCTGCAGCGACGACGCGAGCTTCTTGTCCCAGCCGTACTGGCTCACCGCACCGGAGATGTCGGTGAGCAGTCCCTGGCTCGCGAGCAGGCCGGCGGTGGCGTTGCCCTTGTTGTACTCCATGACGTCCGGAGCCTCGTCGGAGTTGAGCACCTGGCTCGCCGTGGAGCGAATCTGCTCGAAGCTCTTCGACTCGTACTCGACCTTGGCGCCGGTCTCCTGTTCGAAGATCTTCACGGCCTCGGCCCAGCCCTTGCCCATCGCGCTGTCCGCGCTCTCGTAGTCCCAGAGCTTGAGCGTGTTGGACGAGTCGGTGGCGGCGGAGCTTCCGGCGCCGGAGCAGCCGGCGAGCACGAGCCCGGCGGCCATGACGAGGCCGACGGCCGCGGCCGCCCGCTTCGCGGTGAGGTGTGATCTGCGTGCCATCGTTGGCACTCCTTTCTCGGTGACCGTCATCGGTCGGGTGTGTGTGGAAGGGACGATGAGTCGAAGCGCTTCGATAACGCGGATGCCACAGCTCGGCGGAGCGGCGTCATCCCGCGCGACGAGCGGCGGCCGGGGGTGGGGCGATCGAGGCGTGAGATCGATAGGTCGGCGGGATGAGGTGGACGCCGGGTGCACAGCGCCCGTCGTCGAGGCAGGCCATCGCGAGCGCGACCGCGCGCTCGCAGGACTCCTCCGGAATCAGCGGGAGGGCGTCGATCGGCGTGGTGAGCGTCGCCGTGTCGAAGGAGGATCCGACCGAAATCAGGGAGATGTCGGTGGGAACGTCGAGGCCGCGCGCGTCGAGCGCGGCGAGTGCGATCGCGTGGCAGGTGTCGGAGCAGTGCAGGAGGATGGCCGTCGCCCCGGCGTCGAGCATCTCGGAGATGCCCTGGCGGACCGCCGAAGTGGAGGTCGCGCCCACACCGGTGTGGCGGAAGTCGTGCGCGATCCCATGGTCGTCGGCGCGACGCCGGAAGGCCTCGCGCACGCGGGGAGGGAAGTTCGACCGGTCGTACGAGACTTCGGGATGCCCCAGCATGCCGATGCGCCGGTGGCCGAGGGCCGCGAGACGGTCGACCGCCTCGATGGTCGCGGCCTCGAAGTCCAAGTCGACGCAGACGAGTCCGTCGTGGTCGTCGGGTACGCCGATGAAGACGCTCGGCACCGGGATTCGGCGCGCCAGCGCGACCCGGTCGTCGTCGGGCGCGACGTCGAGCACCAGAACCGCGTCCGCGAGCGCGCTGTCGGCGACCCGCTGCATCCCCGTGGTGGTCTCGGCGTCGGTGAGCAGCAGCACGTCGTAGTCGACCTTCCGCGCCGCGATCGCGGTGGCCAGCACGAACGCCATGTGGGTGGGCGCGTGGGTGTCCAGGCGCAGCGGCTCGGTGAGTGCGAAGATGCGCGTGCGTCGGCCGGCGAGCATGCGGGCTCCGGCATTGGGGCGGTAGCCGAGTTCGTCGATCGCGGCCTGGATGCGCCGCCGGGTGTCGACCGCGACGGGCCGCTTGCCGCTCAGGGCGTAGGAGACGGTGCTGATGGACACGCCCGCGGCTCGCGCCACGTCGTCGATCGTCGCCATCTCTGCTCCATCGTCAGGACTTCGAAGCGCTTCGATCGGCGCCTCGACAGGGAGACTATTCAGAGCGGAGGACTTCGCGCAAGTCTTTTGTCGAGATTGCCAACAAATGACGTCGCGCACGCCGGCGGGTGCGCCTCTTCGACGCCGTCGAATCCACCCGCGCGCGTCGAATCCACGCCTCCCGCGCGGGCATGACGCGTGGATTCGGCGGGGTCGTGTGGATTCGGCGGAAGTGGGGGAGGAAGGGAGAGAGGGGGGAGAGGGGAGAAAGGGGGATGCCGCGGCATCCGCCCGATCAGAGCGAGATCTCGGCGATCGTCTCGCCGAACTCGGTCTCGCCCACGGGGGTGAAGCCGACGCGGCGGAAGAAGGCCTCGGGGCCGCCGTCGCCCGGCTCGTAGATGACGGTGAGACGGCTCGAGCCGCGCGTGCGCGCCTCGGCGAGCAGGCCGTCGACGGCGAACCGCCCGATGCCCTTGCCCTGGTCGTCGGCGTCGACGTTGATGCGCCAGAGCACCGAGCGGAAGTGGTCCTGGAGGGCGTCCGGGTCGAAGTTGCCGCTCACGAAACCGACCACATCGTCACCCTCGAGCACGACGCGCTGCCAGGTGGTGGTGGGGTTCACGACGGTCGCGGCGATGCCGTAGCTCACCGGTGCGAGGAACTGCTCCTGCCCGGGTTTCAGCGACAGATTGTTCACGGCCACAATGGTGGCGGCGGAGAGCTCTTCCAGACGGAGGTCGGCCATGGTCACAGGCTAGCCCCTGTGCGGGTGCGTCCCAACGCCTGTGTGCGAACCTCACAAGAAGCCCATGGATGCCGCTGCCACCGGGGGTCGCGGCATCCATGAATTCTCTTGATATCGAGATACTTTCTCCGTGCGATAGGCTGGTCCGCGGTCTGAGAAGCGCACGAGAAGTGAGGATCCACCGGTGGAGAAGATCAAGGTCGAGGGAACGGTCGTCGAGCTCGATGGCGACGAGATGACCCGCATCATCTGGCAGTTCATCAAGGACTCCCTCATCCACCCGTACCTCGATGTGAACCTCGAGTACTACGACCTCGGCATCGAGCACCGCGATGCGACCGACGACCAGGTCACGATCGACGCGGCGCACGCGATCCAGAAGCACGGCGTGGGCGTCAAGTGCGCCACCATCACCCCCGACGAGGCCCGCGTCGAGGAGTTCGGCCTGAAGAAGATGTGGAAGTCGCCCAACGGCACCATCCGCAACATCCTCGGTGGCGTGATCTTCCGCGAGCCGATCATCATCTCCAACATCCCGCGCCTCGTGCCGGGCTGGAACAAGCCGATCATCATCGGCCGCCACGCCTTCGGCGACCAGTACCGCGCGACCGACTTCCGCTTCGCCGGCAAGGGCACGCTGACCGTCGAGTTCACGCCCGAGGATGGCAGCGAGCCGCTGAAGTTCGAGGTCTACCAGGCGCCCGGCGACGGCGTCGCCCAGGTGCAGTACAACCTCGACGCGTCGATCCGCGACTTCGCCCGCGCCTCGCTGAACTACGGTCTCGCGCGCAAGTTCCCGGTCTACCTCTCGACCAAGAACACGATCCTGAAGGCCTACGACGGCCGCTTCAAGGACCTGTTCCAGGAGGTCTACGACGCCGAGTTCAAGCAGGCGTTCGAGGCCGAGGGACTGCACTACGAGCACCGCCTCATCGACGACATGGTCGCCTCCTCGCTCAAGTGGGAGGGCGGCTACGTCTGGGCGTGCAAGAACTACGACGGTGACGTGCAGTCCGACACCGTCGCGCAGGGCTTCGGCTCGCTGGGCCTCATGACCTCCGTGCTCACCACCCCCGACGGCAAGATCGTCGAGGCGGAGGCCGCGCACGGCACCGTCACGCGTCACTACCGCCAGCACCAGCAGGGCAAGCCCACCTCCACCAACCCGATCGCCTCGATCTTCGCGTGGACGCGCGGCCTGCAGCACCGTGGCGTGCTCGACGGCAACCAGCCCCTCATCGAGTTCGCGGCCACCCTCGAGGACGTCGTGATCACCACGGTCGAGTCGGGCGCCATGACCAAGGACCTCGCGATGCTCGTCGGCCCTGAGCAGGCCTGGCAGACCACCGAGGACTTCCTCTCGACGATCGACGCGAACCTCAAGGCGCGCCTGGGCGCCTGAGACGTCACGACGAAGGGGCGGATGCCGCAGCATCCGCCCCTTCGTCGTGACAGGGGTTCGACCCGGGCTCAGTAGTGCACGCTGACCTGCGTGCCGATCGGCGCCCAGGTGTAGACGAACTTCGCGTCGGGGATGCGCATGTTCACGCAGCCGTGGCTGACGCCGCGGATGCCGAACTCGTTGTGCCAGTAGGCGCCGTGCAGCGCCTCGTCCCCGTTGTAGTAGGAGACCCACGGCACGTTCTTGGTGCAATAGGTCGAGGTCGCCGTGCACCCCATGTCCTGCAGTGCGATGTGCGCGTAGATACGGAAGTTGCCCGTCGAGGTCGGCGTGGACGGCTTGCCGGGGGAGACCGGGTAGCTCGCGACGACCTGCCCGTTCTCGTAGAGCGTCGTGGTGAGGGTGGTCAGGTTGACGTCGATGTTGCGGCTCACCGTCTCGGTCTGGAACGCGGTCTCGGCGACCTGGAGACGGTAGACGCCGGCGTCGGGGGATGTGGTGGCCGACCCGAGCTGCGACGCGAAGGCTGCGGCGATGCCGGTGGTGTCGCCGATCGAGCGGCCATTCGTGCCGTCGTTCTCGGTGCCCAGCTGCTTGCCCTGGAGGTCGGTGATGATCTTGGCGTTCACGGGCGCGGTGTCGACCGCCGCGGCGAGTCCGTCGACGGCCTTCTGGATGCCGGTGCGGTCGGCGGTCACCGTGAGGGCGCCGTTCGCGTCGCTGACCGTCAGCCACGAGGCGACCGTCGCGGCGTCGAGCGGGACCGTGCGCTCCTCGCCGACGTAGAAGCCGGCCGTGGAGAGCACATGGTTGAGGTTCGAGGCCACGGCGGTGGCGGCATCCGTGGTCACCGCGGGGCTGAGCGGCACGCGCTGGCCCGAGATCGTCGTCGCTGAGCGACCGTCGGTGAAGGCGCTCACGAGGGCGGCCGTCACGGCGGTCGCGTCGAGGCCGGAGCCTGCGACCGCCGGGGTCACGGTGTACGCGCCGGATGCGCTGTCGAAGCCGACCGATGCATCGGTCGGCTCGGTGTTCTGGTCGGGGGCCGCGGCCGCGAGCACCTTGTGCACGGCTGCCGCGTCGACGGTCACGTTCACCGCGACCGGGGTGCCGTTCCACTGGGTGACGTTCCATGCCGGGCGGGTCTCGAACACCGACGAGGCGATCTCGGTGGCGTTCACCGTCGCGCCCAGATCGGCACCGGTGACCGAGACGGTGCCCGCCGACGTCGTGATGTCGACCGTGGTCTCGGCGAGTCGCTGGGTGATGGCGGCGGCGGCGGACCCCGGCGTCATCCCGCCGACGGTGACACCGGCGACGGCGGTGCCCGGAGCGATGAGCACGAGCGATGCGGCGACGACCGCGACGACGGCGAGCGCGACGGCCGGCGCACCGATCCACCAGCCCAGGCGACGGCGCGCACGCGGCGGCTCGGCTGGCGCCCAGGCGTACTCGGGCTCCGGCGTGTGCGCGGACTCGTTGGACATCGGCAACCCCCTGCGATTCGTGCCTCCATGGTACGCGTGGGGCTGGAGGGGAAATGCCCGGTGAGGTCACATTCGCATCACACCGGGCAGGGGGTCAGGACACGCCGCAGACCTCGCCGAACCGCCCGAGCGCGCCCTGCATGTCGGCGGAGAGTCCGGCGAGGTCGTCGAGCTTGCTCGCGTCTCCGGCGGCCATCGCGGTCATGGCGTCGCCGACCGACGCGTAGAGCTCGATGAGCGGCACCACGGCCGCCGCGACCGCGTCGTTCGTGATCTGCGGCTGGGTGTCGCGCAGGCGCGCCGAGGCGTCGGCGAGAGCGGATGCCGCGGCCTGCGCGTCGCTCTGCTCGGAGACTCCGCTCCCCACGTCGGCGATCGTCGACGCGACGAGCGCGCAGGCCTCGGCGGTCGATTGGCCCGCGTCGCCGGGCTGGTCGACAGCGGTGCCGGAAGAGGCGGGCGCCGCGGTTCCGGTGCACCCGGCGGCGAGGAGGACGACCACGAGGAGGAGTGCGGCGACCGCGCCGTTGCGGGCGCCGCGGCGGGGGGAAGCGGGCATGTCTCTGACCTCCAGACCGGGTCAGGCTACGGGCTGGCGCGGGAGCGTGTGCATCGTTCCCCACAGGACCGTGGCGCCGGCACGGCCACGTAACGGTTGTGTTAATCGTCGGCGGCGCGGGAAGGAAATGCTTGCGTCAAGTTTGTTCGTAAGGTGTACTAACAAACATGACGACGACGGATGTCCCGCGCAGCCCCTCCGGGCACGAGGGAGCAAGTGCTCTCGCCTTCGCCCCCGGTCGTGCCCTCCGGTCGGGCGTCAAGGTGCTCCCCGAGCACGCGCGCGCCCACAATCGATCCCTCGTCCTCCAGACGCTCTACCACCAGGGCGCGATGAGCCGGGCCGACCTCTCGCGGGAGACCGGCCTCACCCGCGTCACCATCTCCGACCTCGTCGCCGAGCTCATCGGCGACGGGCTCATGATCGAGAAGGGCGTGCGGGAGGACTCCCGGCCCGGAAAGCCCGCGATCCTCGTCGACATCCACCGCGACGGGCACCGCATCGTCGGCCTCGACCTCTCCGGTGCCGACGTCTTCCTCGGTGCGGTGCTCACCCTCGACGGCGACATCGTCGCGCGCGCCGAGCGGCCGCATCCGTCCGACCCCGCCGAGGTGCTCCCCACCGTCATCGACCTCGCCCGCCAGCTCGTCGGCGAGGCCCACGCCCCCGTGCTCGGCGTCGGCGTCGGCACCCCGGGCGTCGTCGACGACCGCGGCATCGTGCTCACCGCCCCCAACCTCGGATGGGCCGGCTTCGACCTCGAGGGCGCCCTGAACGCCGCCCTCGACCTGCCCGTGCTCGTCGCCAACGACGCGAACGCCGCCGTGCTCGCTGAGTACACGTTCGGCGGCGCGGGCGACGACGTGCTGCTGGTCAAGGTCGGACGCGGTGTCGGCTCGGGACTGCTCGCGGGGGGCCAGCCCATGCGCGGCGCCCGCTTCGCCGCGGGCGAGCTCGGACACGTCACCGTCGGCACCGACGGCGGCCCCGTGTGCGCGTGCGGCAAGGTCGGCTGCCTCGAGGCGTGGCTTGCCGTGCCCGCGATCGAGGCGCGCATCGCCGCCGACCCGGCCGCGGGCGACACCGTGCTGCGTGAGGCGGGCGAACGGCTCGGCATCGCGCTCGCCCCCGTCGTCGGGGTGCTCGACCTGTCGGAGATCGTGCTCTCCGGCCCCACTGAACTCCTCGGCGGTGTGCTTGCGCAGGCCACCGCCGAGGCCCTCCGCACCCGAACGCTCGCGCCCTTCCATGAGGGCGTGCGGGTGCGGATGACGGCGCAAGGCGCGGACATCGTCCTGCGCGGCGCCGCCGTCATGGTGCTGACCGCCCGGCTCGGAGTCTCGTAGCCGGCGGTCGACCAGGAAGCAGGCGGCATCCGTCGCCACCACCCACCACACCAGAGAGAACACAGAAGGACACCCATGAAGAAGTCCCTCGGAGCGGTCGCCCTCCTCGGCGCCGCGGCCCTCGCGCTCAGCGGCTGCGCCGGCAGCGGCAGCGGCGGGTCGACCTCCAGCGGCCCTGCGCAGATCCGCGTCTGGCTCGTCGGAACGGACACCCCCCAGGAAGCCCGCGATTACCTCGTGAAGACGTTCGAGGCGCAGAACCCCGGTTCGACGCTCGTCATCGAACAGCAGCAGTGGACGGGCCTCGTCGACAAGCTCACCACGAGCCTGTCGTCGAACGACACCCCCGACATCGTCGAGATGGGCAACACCCAGGCCGCCGCCTTCACCTCGAGCGGCGCCCTCGCCTCGCTCGACGACATCAAGGACCAGCTGGGCGGCAGCGACCTGCTCCCCGGCTTCGTCGAGGCCGGGACGTACGACGGCACGCTCTACGCCGCCCCGTACTACTCCGGTGCCCGCGTCGTGTTCTACAACACGGCCCAGTACCAGCAGGCGGGCGTGTCAGTGCCGACGACGCTCGATCAGTACATCTCGAATGCGCAGACCCTCGCCCAGAAGCTCCCTGGCGTCTCGGGCGTGTACTTCCCCGGGAAGGACTGGTACAACGCGCTGCCGTTCATCTGGGCCAACGGCGGCGACATCGCCACGCAGGACTCGAGCGGCAAGTGGACCGCCCAGTTCGAGAGCGACGCGTCGGTGAAGGGCCTCCAGCAGGTGCAGGAGCTCATGAAGACCTCGCTCGCCCCCAAGGACGGCGACGAGACCGACGGCTGGGTGCCCTTCCGCACCGAGAAGGCCGCGACCTACTCCGCCCCCAGCTGGGCGTACTGGTCGATCGTCGCCGACGAGAACAAGGCGCCCACGGCTCTCGCCAACACGACCGGCTACTTCGCCCTCCCGGGCGCCGGCGGCGGTGTCGCCCCCGTCTTCGCGGGCGGCTCGAACATCGGCATCGCCGCGAAGTCGCAGCACCAGGACCTGGCCAAGAAGGCGCTCGAGATCATGCTCGGCACCGACTACCAGGGCCTGCTCGCCAAGGCGGGGCTCGTGCCGGCGCGCACGTCGCTCGGCGGCCAGGTCGCCGCGGCCACGCCCGAGCTCGCGAAGGTGATCGCCTCGGCGGCCGCCAACGCGAAGCTCACCCCGGCCTCGCCCAAGTGGGCGGACGTCGAGGCCAAGGGCATCCTCCAGGACTTCTTCGTGCAGCTGGCCAATGGCGGCGACGCGAAGACCCTGGCGACGGCGCTCGACCAGCAGATCGACAGCATCCTCAACGGATGACCCACCCCGGGGCGCCCCGCATCGCGGGGCGCCCCGTTCCCTGCCCGGATTCCCCCCCCGACCCCCGACGAGAGGAGGCGCGCGATGACCACCCAGCTCGCCCCGACGGTGACGGATGCCGCGTCCGGCGGCTCCGCCCGCTCCGCGCCGCCCGTCCGGCGCCGCCGTTCCCGCACCCCGTGGGTGCTGCTGCTGCCGGCGTTCATCATGCTGGCCGTGTTCATCGGCTGGCCGCTGGTGCAGCTGATCGTGATGTCGTTCCAGAAGTTCGGGCGCGAGCAGATCTTCGGGAAGCCGCCGCTGTTCGTCGGCCTCGAGAACTACGCGCGGGTGCTCAGCGACCCCGAGTTCTGGACCGTGCTCGCCCGCAGCGTCGTGCTGTGCGTCGTGAGCGTGACCGCCACCATGATCCTCGGCGTGCTGATCGCGGTGCTCATGACGAAGCTGCGCGCGGTCATGCGCACCGCCGTCTCGGTCGCACTGCTGCTCGCCTGGGCGATGCCGGCCCTCACCGCCACGATCGTGTGGGGCTGGATCTTCGACACCCAGTACGGTCTCGTGAACTGGGTGCTCACCCGGGTGACGGGCCAGGACTGGACGGGCCACAGCTGGCTGATCGACCCGGTGAGCTTCTTCACGGTCGCCGCCATCATCATCACGTGGGGCGCCGTGCCGTTCGTCGCCTTCACCGTCTACGCCGGTCTCACCCAGGTGCCCGATGAGGTGCTCGAGGCGGCCGCGCTCGACGGGGCCGGCGGGCTCCAGCGGTTCCGCCTCGTGGTCTTCCCCTACCTCCGCTCGATCCTCACGGTGCTGCTGATCCTGCAGATCATCTGGGATCTGCGCGTGTTCGCGCAGATCTACGCCCTGCAGACGGTGGGCGGCGTGCGCGCCGACACGAACACGATCGGCGTCTACATCTACAGCGTCTCGATGGCCTCGGGCGACCTCGGCGCGGGCGGGGCGATCAGCGTCATCCTCGTCGTCATCATGCTCGCCCTCTCGGCGTACTACATCCGCTCCATGCTCAAGGAGGACCGCGCGTGAGCGCCCTCGCCCGCCGACGCACCTCCCGCGTGCTGTTGAACGCCGCCGCGGTCGTCGTGATCGCGTGCTCGATCTTCCCCGTCTACTGGATGGTCAACACCTCGCTGCTGCCGGGGTCCGCCATCAAGAGCGACACCCCGCACCTGTGGCCCGACCTGTTCACGGTGCAGAACTACGTCACCGCGCTCGGCTCCAGCGGCTTCGGCGCGGCCCTGCTCACGAGCGTCGTCGTGACGGTCGTGACGGTCGCCGCCGCCCTCGTCTTCGCCTTCCTCGCGGCGATCGTGCTGTCGCGGTTCCGCTTCCGCGGGCGCACCGCGATCATCGTGACGGTGCTCGTCGTGCAGATGATCCCTGCGGAGTCGATGATCATCTCGACCTTCCGCGTGCTCGACGGCTGGCACCTCGTGAACACGATGATCGGGCTGTCGCTCGTCTACATCGCGCTCGTGCTGCCGTTCACGATCTGGACCCTGCGGGGGTTCGTCGCCGGCATCCCCGCCGACCTCGAGGAGGCGGCGATGATCGACGGCTGCAGCCGTACCGGCGCGTTCTGGCGGGTGACGTTCCCCCTGCTCGCCCCGGGACTCGTCGCCACCGGCGTGTTCGCGTTCATCCAGGCGTGGAACGAGTTCGTGTTCGCGCTCGTGATCATGACCCGCCCCGAATCGCAGACGCTGCCGATCTGGCTGCGCAGCTTCGTGCAGGCCACGAAGGCGACCGACTGGTCGGTCGTGATGGCCGCATCCACGCTCATGGCGATCCCCGTGATCGTGTTCTTCCTGATCGTGCAGCGGCGCATGGCCGCGGGCCTCGTGTCGGGGGCGGTCAAGGGATGACCCGGATGCCGCGCAGCGCCCCTCCTCGCGGGGGAGGCGCCTCATGAGGGTGGGCCTCGACGTCGGCGGTACGAAGACCGACGCCGTCGCCGTCGACGACGCGACCGGGGAGGTGGTCGTGCGGGTGCGCCGCCCGACGCGAGTGGGCCCGGAGGGCGTCGTTCGCACGATCGTCGACACGGTGCACGACCTCGCCGGCGAGCTCGGCGTCGCCGTCGCGTCGTTCGCCTCGGTGGGGGTCGGGCTTCCGGGCCAGGTGGACGACCGCGGCGAGCGGGTCGCGCACGCGGTCAATCTGGGGCTCGAGCGGCTGGAGGTGGCATCCGTCGTCGCGTCTGTGCTCGGCACGCCGGTGCGGGTAGAGAACGACGTGAAGGCGGCCGCGCTCGGCGCCTACGCGATCGAACGGCTCGACCGCAGCATGGCCTACCTGAACCTCGGCACGGGCGTGGCCGCCGGCATCGTCGTCGACGGCGACCTGTGGCGCGGTGCACGGGGGGCGGCGGGCGAGGTGGGCCACGTGTCCATCGATCCGCGCGGGCCCGCGTGCCGTTGCGGCCAGCGCGGATGCATCGAGGCCCTCGCCGGAGGCGGGGCGATCGCCGAGAGGTGGGGGCGCGCGGCCGTGCTGCCGGTGCGCGACGTGTTCGACGCTGCCGACGCCGGCGATCCGCGGGCGGTCGAGCTGCGCGACGGCCTCGCGCGCGGCGTCGCCGCCGCCGTGCGCCTGCTGGTGCTGACGTGCGACGTCGACACCGTCGTGCTCGGCGGCGGGCTGACCGCCCTGCGCGAGCGCCTCACCGTGCCGGTGCAGGCGGCGCTCGACGAGGGCACCGCGGCATCCGGATTCCTCCGTTCCCTCGACGTGCCCGCCCGGCTGCGTCTGCTGCCCCCGGCCTCGCCGGCACCCGCCTTCGGTGCGGCGCTCGTCGGCGCCGCCGCGACCCGGAAGACGATGACCCATGGCTGAGATCGTGATCCTCCCCGACGCGGATGCCGCGGGCTCCCTCGTCGCCCGCGAGATCGCCGCCCTCATCGCCCGCACGCCCGACGCGGTGCTGGGGCTCGCGACCGGTTCCACGCCGCTGCCGGTCTACCGCGCCCTCGCGCGGCTCGTTGCCGACCTCGATGTGTCGCGGGTGCGCGGCTTCGCGCTCGACGAGTACGTCGGGCTCGAGCCGGGGCATCCCGAGTCGTACCGCGCGGTCATCACGCGCGAGGTGGTCGAGCCGCTGGGCCTCGACCCCGACCGGGTGCGCACGCCCGACGGGGCGCTCGAGGGCATCGCGCACGCCGGCGCCGACTACGAACGGGCGATCGCCGAGGCGGGCGGGGTGGATCTGCAGATCCTCGGCATCGGCTCCGACGGGCACATCGGCTTCAATGAGCCGGGCTCGTCGTTCGCCTCGCTCACGCGCGTGAAGACCCTGACGGCGCAGACGCGGCGCGACAACGCGCGCTTCTTCGCGTCCCCGGACGACGTGCCGATGCACTGCATCACGCAGGGACTCGGCACGATCCTGCGGGCGCGCCACCTGGTGCTCCTCGCGTTCGGCGAGGGCAAGGCGGCGGCGGTCGCCGGCGCGGTCGAGGGACCGCTGTCGGCCTCGGTGCCCGGGTCGGCGATCCAGCTGCACCCGCACGCCACGGTCGTGATCGACGAGGCCGCGGCGTCGGCGCTGGGCGACGCCGACTACTACCGCTACGCCTGGGCGAACAAGCCGGCCTGGCAGGGTCTGTGACCGGAGCCGCTCACTCCCACGCGAGTCGCAGCAGGTGATTGCGGCTGAGGTTCGCGAGCGGGGTGGATGCGGCATCCGCCGCGGTCAGCCAGCGCAGCTCCTCGATCTCCCCGCCGCGCGCGACGTCGGCATGGCGCACCCGCACCCGGAACGCGTCGGCCACGACCGTGTGGCCGGGCTCGTTCGCCGCTAGATCGCGGAACACTCCGAGCGGCTCGACCTGCGCCGGGTCGACGTGCACGCCGATCTCCTCCGCGATCTCCCGCACGAGCGCCGTCGTGGCGTCCTCGCCGGCCTCGGGCTTCCCGCCCGGCTGCTGGAACACGACCGCACCGGCCTTGCGCACCACGACCGCCCGGCCGTGCTCGTCGATCACGACGCCGGCGCTCACCCGGATCTCGGGGGCCGGCTCGAACACCTTCCCCGGGTTGAGGATGCCGGCCGGATCGAACGCCTGCCGCACGCGCTGCTGCAGCTGCCACTGGGCGTCGCCGAGCTCGTCGCGCAGCCACCGGCGCTTCAGCACGCCGACGCCGTGCTCGCCGGTGAGGGTGCCGCCGAGCCGCAGCGCCGCCTGGAACAGCGCGTCCGCCGCCTCCCAGACCGCCGGGGGCACCTCGGGTCCGTCGAAGATGAAGTTGGGGTGCAGGTTGCCGTCACCGGCATGCGCGACCGCGGGGATGCGCAGTCCGTAGCGCGCCTCGACGGCCGCGATCTCGTCGAACATCGCCGCCAGCTGCGAGCGGGGCACCGAGACATCCTCGATGAGGGTCGTGCCGAGCCGCGCCATCGCGGGGTGCATCGACCGGCGGATGCGCAGCAGCTCCTCGCCGCGGGCGGCGTCGGTGGTCACCTCGACCTCGCCGCCGTGCGCCGCGAGGATCTGCGCGACCTCGGCGGCCTCGGCGGCGGCCGCGGGGCCGTCGGTCTGGATGGTCAGCTGCGCGGCGCCCGCGGGCGGCGGCGCGAGCTCGAGCAGGTCGTGCACGGCCGCGAGGCTCGCGGCATCCATCAGTTCCATGATGGCGGGCTGCACTCCGGCGGCCGTGACGGCGGCGGACGCCGCGGCAGCGGTGCGCACGTCGGCGAACACCGCCGCGATCGTCGAGACCTCGCCGGGCACGCGACGGCGCAGCTTCAGGGTCGCGCCGACGATGACGCCGAGGGTTCCCTCCGACCCGATGAGCAGCGATGTGAGGTCGTAGCCGGTGACGCCCTTCACGGTGCGGTGGCCGAGGTGCAGCAGGGTGCCGTCGGCGAGCACCGCGTCGACCCCGAGCACCGCGTCGCGCACGACGCCGTACTTCGCGCACAGCAGGCCGCCGGCGCCGGTCGCGATGTTGCCGCCCACGGTCGAGATCGCGCGGGAGGCCGGGTCGGGCGCCCACCACAGGCCGTACGGGGCGAGATGGGCGTCGAGGTCGGCGTTGACGATGCCCGGCTCGACGACGGCGATGAGGTCGTCGGGCCGCACCTCGAGCACCCGGTCCATGTGGCGCACCGACAGGGCGATCTCGCCGCCGCCGGCGTTCGCGCCGCCCGCGAGACCCGTGCCGGCGCCACGGGTGACGACGGGGGTGCCGGTGGCGCTCGCGATGCGCAGCACCTGCTGCACGTCGGCGACCGATCGGGCCTCGACGACGCACAGCGGCGGGGCGGATGCCGCGTGGCCCGACGCGTCCGCACGGGCGGCCTCACGGGCGGCGACGCTCACGTCGACGCGGCCGGGCAGCGTCTGCTGCAGCCGGGCGACGACGTCGGCCGCGCTCATCCCAGGCGCCGCAGGCCCGCGATGAGTCCGACCGTCACCGCGACGATGCCGTAGCCGAGGCCGACCCACGCGAGCCCCATCGACCAGAAGGCGATCGTGGCGCTCACGTAGACGAGCAGCTCGACGGCGGCGCGCACGAACGGGTGCACCCGCAGCACCGCGCGGGGGCTGACGAAGAGCGCCCACAGCAGGATCGCCACGACGGGCGCGCCGATGCCGACGACGATGTTCCACGGGAACGGCCAGGCGGCGAAGCCCCAGAAGGCGAGCACGACGAACGCGATGATCTCGCACAGGAACGCCAGCAGGTCGAGCGGCGTCAGGGCGGGGCGGGTGCCCGCGGGAAGCGGCGCGTCGGTCGGAGAACTCACGCCGTCAAGTCTAGATTCGCGCCCGCCGTCCAGACGCCGCGCACGGTGAGGCGCGCATCGAGCAGCACAGCATCGGCGAGGCGGCCCGGTGCGAGCGCGCCGAGGTCGTCGCGGGCGATCGCGCGGGCGGGCGCCCCGGTGAGGGCCTCGACCGCGACGGGAAGGGAGACGCCCGCGGCGACAGCGGTGCGCAGCGCGGCGTCCTGCGTGAGGGTGGAGCCGGCGATCGTGCCGTCCCCGGCGAGGCGTGCGACGCCGTCGGTCACGTCGACGTCGAGCGCGCCGAGCAGGTACCGCCCGCCGCCGGAGCCCGCGGCCGCCATCGCGTCGGTGATGAGCGCGACGCGTCGGGGTGCGGCATCCATCAGCACGCGGATCAGCGCGGGGTGCACGTGCACGCCGTCGGCGATCGCCTCGATCGTGACACCGTCGCGGGCCAGTGCCGCCCCCAGCGGCCCCGGCGCGCGGTGGCCGAGCCCGGGCATGGCGTTGAACGCGTGGGTGACGAGGCTCGCGCCGGCGTCGAAGGCGGCGGATGCCTCATCCCACCCGGCCTCGGTGTGTCCGACGGCGACCGCGACCCCCGCTGACACGAGGCGTCGCACGGCGTCAAGCCCGCCGGGGAGTTCGGGGGCGAGCGTCACCTGCACGATCGTGTCGTCGCCCGCGGCGAGGAACGCGTCGAGCAGATGCGCGGTCGGCGGCGTGAGGAGGGCCGCTTCGTGGGCGCCGCGCCGGGCGGGAGCGAGGAAGGGGCCCTCGAGGTGCGAGCCGAGGATGTCGGCATCGGTGCGGGTCAGCTCCGCCACCATCGCGGCGCGGCGGGCGAGCAGCGGCGGCGGCGCGGTCACGAGGGAGACCACCGCCCGGGTCGTGCCGTGCGCACGGTGCAGGGCGCGTGCCGCCCGCACGTCGTCGGGGCCGTCGTCGTAGGCGTGACCCGCGCCGCCGTGCCCGTGCAGGTCGAGGAACCCGGGCGTGAGCACGGCACCGGGGCCGGCGGCATCCGTCGCGTCGACCACCCGGTCCGCGGGTTCCCACCCGTCGCCGGTGCCGATCGCGGCGACCTGCGCGCCCTCGAACCGCACCCACGCGTCGGCGGTCTCGACTCCGGCCGTGACGAGCCGGGCCGAGTGGATCACCGTGCTCGTCATGAGACGCCTCCGAGCGGACGCCACGCGATGCGCGCGACCCGCCCGTGGAAGTCGGCCGCGTCGATGCCGCGCGGTGACCACGCCTTCTCGGCCGCCGACGCGAGCCGCGGCCAGATGAGGCGGTCGATGTCGGCGGCGGTGCGCACCGTCTCGGTCCACATCGCGGCCTCGACCCCGAGGATGTCCGCTTCGGCGACGCCGGGGACGACCTCCGCCGGGTCCCAGTCGTACGAGCGTTCGAGGCTCGTCGGGCCGTCAGCCCAGGTGAGGCCGAGCGGCTCGTCGGCGTCGGGCTTCATGTCGAGGTAGATCGCGTCGGCCGGAGAGAGGATGACGCGGCCCCCGCGTCGCACGAATCCGCGGGCCTTCTCGTCCATCCCCTCGATCGGGGTGCGAAAGCCCCAGTACTGCCCGACGGTGCCCTCCGGCAGGTCGGGCGTCGTTCCCGCCTCGTGCCAGGTGACCGGGATCTTGCCGGCATCGATCACGAGCCGGGCGGCGCGTGCGACGAATCGGTCGAAGTCGGCGCGGTCGGTGCCGAGCGCCTCGTCGCCGCCGAGGTGCAGGTAGGGGCCGGGGGTCAGCGCGGCGAGCTCGCCGACGACGTCGCGCACGAAGTCGTACGTCTCCTCGAGGTCGGTGCGCAGCGACGAGAACCCCACCGCGAACCCGGTGTACGGCTCGTCGCGTGTCGGCACCCCGCCGCCGTAGGCGGCGACGACCTCGTCGATGTGCGGGCTCAGTACGGGGTCGCACGCGATGTCGGGGTAGGCGAGCGAGACGGCGTGGGTATGTCCGGGCATGTCGATCTCGGGCACGACGGTCATGTGCCGGGAGGTCGCGTGGGCGACGATCGTGCGGTAGTCGTCGGCCGTGTAGAAGCCGCCCGCATCGCCGAGGGCCGCTGTCGCGCTCGCGCGCTCGGTGAGGAGGGGCCGCGTCGCCATCGCCAGGCGCCAGCCCTGGTCGTCGCTCAGATGCAGGTGCAGCACGTTGAGCTTCAGGTCGCTGAGCCGGTCGATGAGGGCCGTCACGACCTCGACCGGGAAGAAGTGGCGCGCGACGTCGAGCATGAACCCGCGGTGCCGGAACCGCGGGGCATCCTCGATCTCGATGGCGGGCACGACCCAGCCCTCGTGGTCGCGGGTGGCGAGCTGCGCGAGGGTGCGACCGGCGTAGAACACGCCCGCGTCGTCGGCGGCGGAGATCTCGATGCCGGACTCGTCGACCCGGAGCCGGTACGACTCCGCGGCCCCCGGGTGGCGCGTGACGATCACCCCGTGGGCGCCCGGCTCGGGCGCCGCGACGCCGCGCCACGGCGCGGTGCCGGCGACCCGGGTGACGAGCGGGCGGGGGAGCAGCGCGGCATTCGTCATGTAAGGAACCCTAACAAACTACGGATGCCTCGCCCAGACCCTCCGATCCGATATGCTCGACCCGTCGCGACTGGCGTTGAGGTGGGACACCACCGGGGAGCGACCGACACGGTTATCGACCGCACGCCTGGGCCGATACGGAACCCCTTTTTTCCGAACCGTCGTCAGGAGATCGCCATGACCGATTCGTACTTCAACGCCCCGCTCGCCGAGGTCGACCCCGAGATCGCGCAGGTGCTCGACCGAGAGCTCGCGCGTCAGCAGGGCTACCTCGAGATGATCGCCTCCGAGAACTTCGTTCCCGTCTCGGTGCTGCAGTCGCAGGGCTCGGTGCTGACCAACAAGTACGCCGAGGGCTACCCCGGACGTCGCTACTACGGCGGCTGCGAGGAGGTCGACGTCGCCGAGGAGCTGGCGATCGCCCGCGCCAAGGCGCTCTTCGGTGCCGAGTTCGCCAACGTGCAGCCCCACTCGGGCGCCACCGCGAACGCCGCCGTGCTGCACGCGATCGCCCGCCCCGGCGACACGCTGCTCGGCCTCTCGCTCGACCAGGGCGGCCACCTCACTCACGGCATGAAGATCAACTTCTCGGGCCGCCTCTACAACATCGTCGCCTACGGCGTCGACCCGGAGACCTCGCTCATCGACATGGACGAGGTGCACCGTCTCGCGGTCGAGCACCAGCCGAAGGTCATCATCGCCGGCTGGTCCGCCTACCCCCGCCACCTCGACTTCGCGCGCTTCCGTGCGATCGCCGACGAGGTCGGCGCACTCCTCTGGGTCGACATGGCCCACTTCGCCGGGCTCGTCGCCGCGGGCGTGCACCCCTCGCCCGTTCCGCACGCGCACGTCGTCTCCTCGACCGTGCACAAGACCATCGGCGGCCCCCGCTCGGGCTTCATCCTCACCAACGACGCCGAGCTCGCGAAGAAGATCAACTCTGCCGTCTTCCCGGGCCAGCAGGGCGGCCCGCTCATGCACGTGATCGCCGCGAAGGCCACCGCGTTCAAGCTCGCCGGCACACCGGAGTTCAAGGACCGCCAGGAGCGCACCGTGCGCGGTGCGGCCCTCATCGCCGACCGGCTCAGCCAGGCCGACGTCGCCGGCGCCGGCATCACCGTGCGCTCCGGCGGCACCGACGTGCACCTCGTGCTCGTCGACCTCCGCAACGCGGAGCTCGACGGCAAGCAGGCCGAAGACCTGCTGCACGAGATCCACATCACCGTCAACCGCAACGCGGTGCCCAACGACCCGCGTCCGCCGCTGGTCACCTCGGGCCTGCGCATCGGCACCCCGGCGCTCGCGACCCGCGGCTTCGGCGACGCCGAGTTCACCGAGGTCGCCGACATCATCGCGCTCGCGCTCGTGCCCGGCGCCGACCTCGAGGCGCTGCGCACCCGCGTCGCTGCCCTCACCGCGGCCTTCCCGCTCTACGACGGCCTGCAGCAGTAAATCCGCTTCCGGGCGCGGGGGCTGTGGCCCCCGCGCCACGAAAGGACGACCCGTGACAGCAGAACGACTCGACGGCAGGGCCACCGCCGCCGCCATCAAGGACGAGCTGCGGGTGCGCGTGGCCGCGCTCGCCGCGCAGGGCGTGGTGCCCGGCATCGCGACCGTGCTCGTCGGCGCCGACCCCGCCTCCCAGCTCTACGTCGGCATGAAGCACCGCGAGGCGGAGGCGATCGGCATGGCCTCACTCCACGTCGAACTGCCGGGCGACGCCACGCAGGACGATGTGGAAGCGGCGATCGACGCGCTCAACGCCGACCCGGCGTGCCACGGCTACATCGTGCAGCTCCCGCTCCCCGGGCACCTCGACACCGAGCGGGTGCTCGAGCGCATCGACCCCGCGAAGGACGCCGACGGGCTGCATCCGACCAACCTCGGCCGCCTCGTGCTCAACGTCAACGGCACGATCACCAGCCCCCTCCCGTGCACGCCGCGGGCGGTCATCGAGCTGCTGCAGCGCAACGGCTACGACCTGAACGGCAAGGATGTCGCGGTCGTCGGCCGCGGCGTCACGATCGGCCGGTCGATCGGTCTACTGCTCACCCGCCGCGAGATCAACGCGACGGTGACCCTCACCCACACCGGCACGCGGGACCTCGGAGCGCACCTGCGGCAGGCCGACGTCATCGTCGCCGCGGCGGGCGTGGCCCACCTCGTGCGCGCCGAGCATGTGAAGCCGGGTGCGGCGGTGCTCGATGTCGGCGTCACCCGCGAGCGGGATCCCGAGACCGGCAAGTCGATCGTCTACGGCGATGTCGCCCCGGAGGTCGCGGAGGTCGCCGGCTTCCTCTCGCCGAACCCCGGCGGGGTGGGACCGATGACCGTGGCGCTGCTGCTGACGAACGTCGTCGAGGCCGCCGAGCGGGCCGTCGCATCCTGACGCAACCCTACGGTCGGCTCCCTCCCGGGTGCGCGTGGCAGAGTGGTCCCACGCCGCGGGCGGAAGGACAGCAGTAATGAGTGAGGTCGCCACCAAGCGGGCCTACGACTCGTCGGGCCGGCGCAAGGCAGCCGAAGAGCGCAGCAGACGGATCCTCGAAGCCGCGGCGCGCCACTTCGACGAGTGGGGCTGGCCGGGCACGACGATCGCCGCGATCGCCGCCGAGGCGGATGTCTCCGAGAATCTCGTGTTCCAGAGGTTCTCGTCGAAGTTCGATCTCCTGATGGCGGTGATGAGGGCCGGTGCATTCGGCCGCGCCCCCGACCTGCGCGGCGCGCTCGCCGAGCTCGACATGTCCGCCATCGCCGACCCCGGTGAGCGCCTCGAGCGCTTCCTCGACCTCGCGTGCGCCGCCGTGCCGCACTTCGCGCATTACGCGATCGTGTGGGCGCAGGCGTCCGCGTCCGATGACCGGGCCCGGGATCAGATGGATGCCGCGGCCCGCGCCCATCGCGACAACGTCCTCACTGTCGTGCGGGGCCTCACGGGAAGGCCGGACACCCCGGCGGATCTCGTGGACCGGGTGACCGTCGCGACCTCGGCGGAGACCTACCTCCAGTTCGCCCAGCTCGGGTGGGAGATGTCGTCGTACCGGGTGTGGCTGCGTGCCACGCTGCGGGGCATCCTGGCACTCGATCGAATCGTTACGTAAGCACCTTCCCTCGGGCCGCCTGCGCTCGTATATTCAGAGGAGTCCGCTCGTGTCAATTCGCGGCGGACCGTCGACCCGGGGGTAGCGGGGTGGCGGGGGGTGTCGAGAGCGCCGGGGGTTCTCGACACCCCCCGCCCTTTCTGTCAGCGACGCGTCAGTAGCCGGCGCGGGGCGCCGCGTCGTCGCCCGGCACGAAGCGGGCGGCGAGGGCCTCGGAACCGCGGGCGAGCAGGGTGACATCGGCGCCCACGAGCACGAACGACGCGCCCGTGGCGATGTAGGCATCGGCGACAGCCGGGTCGAACGCGTTCACGCCGACCGGCTTCCCGGCCGCGCGGACCGCGTCGAACGCCCGGTGCACGGCCGCCACGACATCGGGATGCGTCTGCTGGCCGAGCACGCCCATCGATGCCGCCAGGTCGCTCGGACCCACGAACACACCGTCGACGCCGTCGACCGCGGCGATCTCCGCGGCCGCGGCCACGCCCTCGGCCGTTTCGATCTGCACGAACAGCGAGACGTGCCGGTCGGCGTCGGCGAGATAGTCGTCGACGCGGTTCCAGCGTGCCGAGCGGGCGAGCGCCGAGCCGACGCCGCGGCGACCGCGGGGCGGGTAGCGCACATCGGCGACGAGCTCGGCGGCCTGCGCGGCCGAGGACACCATCGGCACGAGCACCGTCTGCGCGCCGAGATCGAGCACCTGCTTGATGGTGACGGTGTCGCCGATCGGCACCCGTACGACGGATGTCACGGGGTACGCCGCCACCGCCTGCAGCTGCGCGAGCACGTCGGCGAGGCCGTTGGGGGAGTGCTCCATGTCGATGAGCACCCAGTCCAGGCCCGACCCCGCACAGATCTCGGCGACGAGCGGCGAGCCGGTGCAGGCCCAGATGCCCGCCAGTGCGCGCGGCGACGAAGAGGCGCGCTGCGCCGCGAGCACATCGCGCAGGGTCGGGGTCAGGCGAAGCGGCACGAGATGACCCCCAGCGGTCCGTAGTCGGCGAGCACGGTGTCGCCGCGCGAGATCCACGTCGGGCGGGTGAACGAGCCCGCCAGGATGATCTCCCCCGCCTCGAGCCGGGCGCCGTGCTGGTGCAGCTTGTTCGCGAGCCACGCCACCCCGAGGGCGGGGTGGCCGAGGATGCCGGCCGCGACACCGGTCTCCTCGATCGTCTCGTTGCGGTACAGCAGGGCCGAGATCCAGCGAAGGTCGACAGCGTCGGGGGCGACCGGCGACCCGCCCAGCACCATGCCGCCGTAGGCGGCGTTGTCGCTGATGGTGTCGACGATCGTGCGCCCGTCGAGCTCGATGTGGGAGTTCAGCACCTCGAGTGCCGGTGTCACGTACTCGGTCGCCCGCAGCACGTCGAACACCGAGCAGTGCGGACCCTCGAGAGGGGCGGCCAGCACGAACGCCAGCTCGACCTCGATGCGCACGTTCGAGAACGCGTCGAACGGGATCGTCGCGCCGCTCTCCCACACCGTGTCGTCGAACATCACTCCGTAGTCGGGCTCGGTGATGCCGGTCGCCTGCTGCATCGCCCGCGACGTCAGCCCGATCTTGCGGCCGACGAGGCGACGGCCCGCCGCAAGGCTGCGGTCGCGCCATACGCCCTGGATCGCGTACGAGTCCTCGACGGTCGCGTCGGGGTGGCGCGCCGTGATGCGCGGCACGACACGCTTCTCGCGGTCGGCGACCGCGAGCTCCTCGGCGAGCGAGGCGATGACCTCGGGGGGCAGCATCCGGATGTCTCCTCTCGCCCTGAACGCTACAGCTGCGCGCCGAGCTTGAACTCGCCTGCGGCGACGCTCTCCTCGTCGCGTCGCGTGTAGGAGAAGCCGTCGGCGCCGATCGTGACCGCCATCTCCGAGGCGTCCGTGCGTGCCACGACGGGCTTCGGGTTGCCGTCGAGGTCGAGCACGAGCGACGCATCGGTGTACCACGACGGCACGACGGGGTTGCCCCACCAGTCGCGGCGCTGGTTGTCGTGCACGTCCCACGTCACGACCGGGTTGTCGGGGTCGCCCGTGTAGTAGTCCTGCGTGTAGATCTCGACGCGGTGGCCGTCGGGGTCGCGCAGGTAGAGGTAGAACGCGTTCGAGACGCCGTGGCGACCCGGTCCCCGCTCGATCGCGTCGGAGCGGCGGAGGGCACCGAGCTTGTCGCAGATCGCGAGGATGTTGTGCTTCTCGTGGGTCGAGAAGGCGACGTGATGCATGCGGGGGCCGTCGCCGCCGGTCATGGCGGTGTCGTGCACGGTGGGCTTGCGGCGCATCCACGCGGCGTAGACGGTGCCCTCGTCGTCCTGGATGTCCTCGGTCACCCGGAAGCCGAGATCCTGCATGAACGCGACCGCGCGGGGCACGTCGGGGGTGACCTGGTTGAAGTGGTCGAGACGCACGAGCGCGCCCGGGGTGTACAGGTCGTAGCGCCAGGCGAGACGCTCGACGTGCTCGACCTCGTAGAAGAACTCGTACGGGAAGCCGAGCGGGTCCTCGACGCGCACCGACTCGCCGATTCCCTTCGTGAAGCCCTCCGCACGACGCTCGACGCGGCATCCGAGCTCGGTGTAGAACGCGACCGCGCGGTCGAGGTCCTCGGGCGTGCGCACGCGGTACGAGAACGCGGCGACGGCGGCGACCGGGCCCTGACGCAGCACCAGGTTGTGGTGGATGAACTCCTCGATCGAGCGGAGGTAGACCGTGTTCTCGTCCTCCTCGGTGACCACGAGGTCCAGCACGTCGACGTAGAACTCGCGCGACGCGGCGAGGTCGGTCACGACGAGCTCCATGTACGCGCACCGCAGGATGTCGGGTGCCGGCGAGGTCGGCGTGGGCACCGGGTTGTCGGTGCGGATCGGCGCCTCCTGGGAGACGTAGAAGCCCGACGAGGTCAGGGTGCGGTCTTCGGGATTGGTCATGTCAGCGTCCTTGCTCGATGGTGGGAAGAAGAAGGGATGCCGCGGCGACTGCCCGCGGCATCCGGGTCAGTGGTGGGTGCTCGCGCCCTTGCCGAAGGTCGGGTTGTGCACCTCGCCGAGAGTGATGTGCACGGCCTGCTGCTCGGTGTAGAAGTCGATGGAGCGGTAGCCGCCCTCGTGGCCGAGGCCGGACGCCTTCACGCCGCCGAACGGAGTGCGCAGGTCCCGCACGTTGTTGGAGTTCAGCCACACCATGCCGGCGTCGATCGCCTGCGCGAAGTTGTGGGCGCGCTTCAGGTCGTTCGTCCACACGTAGGCGGCGAGTCCGTAGCGCACGCCGTTGGCGAGGGCGAGGGCCTCCTCGTCGGAGTCGAAAGGCGTGATCGCCACGACCGGGCCGAAGATCTCCTCCTGGAAGATACGCGCGTCGGGGGCGACGTCGGCGAACACCGTCGGCGACACGAAGTTGCCCGTCTCGAAGCCCTCCGGACGGGACCCGCCCGCGACCAGGCGCCCCTCGGACTTGCCGATCTCGACGTAGCTCATGACCTTCGCGTAGTGCTCCGGGTGCACGAGCGCGCCGACCTCCGTGGCGGGGTCGTGCGGGTAGCCCACCGTCACGCGCTTCGCCTGTGCCGCGTAGCGCTCGACGAACTCGTCGTAGATCCCGCGCTCGACGAGGATGCGGCTGCCGGCCGTGCAGCGCTCGCCGTTGAGGGAGAACACCCCGAAGATGGTCGCGTCGATCGCGGCATCCAGATCGGCGTCGGCGAACACGATCGCCGGGCTCTTGCCGCCGAGCTCCATCGACAGACCCTTGAGGAACGGGGCCGCGTTGCCGAAGATGATCTGGCCGGTGCGGCTCTCGCCGGTGAAGGAGATCAGCGGCACGTCCGGGTGCTTCACGAGGGCGTCGCCGGCGTCCTCGCCGAGACCGTTCACGAGGTTGAAGACGCCCTGCGGCAGGCCGGCCTCCTCGAAGATGCCGGCCCACAGCGATGCCGACAGCGGCGTGAACTCGGCGGGCTTGAGCACCACGGTGTTGCCGGTGGCGAGCGCGGGGGCGAGCTTCCACGACTCGAGCATGAACGGGGTGTTCCACGGGGTGATGAGACCCGCGACGCCGATCGGCTTGCGGTTCACGTAGTTGATCTGGCGCCCCGGGACCTTGTAGGTGTCATCGGCCTGGGCGACGATCAGGTCGGCGAAGAAGCGGAAGTTCTCGGCGGCGCGGCGCGCCTGGCCGAGCGCCTGCGTGATCGGCAGCCCCGAGTCGAACGACTCCAGCTCGGCGAGGCGGGCGTCGCGGGTCTCGACGATGTCGGCGATGCGGGTGAGCACGCGGGCGCGTTCGCGCGGCAGCATCCGCGGCCACGGACCCTCGTCGAATGCGCGGCGCGCGGCGGCGACGGCGCGGTCGATGTCGGCCTTCTTGCCGGCGGCGGCCTCCAGGTACACCTCGTTCGAGACCGGGTCGAGCACGTCGAACGTGTCGCCGTCGATCGAGTCGACGAAGGCGCCGTCGATGTAGTGCTGAATGCGCGTGGGCAGATCGGCGGGCACGTGGTGGGTGTCGAGTGCGACGGTGGTGTCGGACATGGGACCTCCTCGAAGGGTCAGAAGGCGGGAAGCCCGAGGGCTTCGTCGGGGTGTTCGTGGATCATGTAGGCGTCGAGCGTGGCGGAGCGGTGGCGGCGGGCCGCCTTCTCGATCTCGCCGAGGGGGGCGCCCTGCTCGATGAGCAGCACGATGTTCTCGTGCTCGTGCACCGACTCCTGGGCGCGGCCCGGGACGAAGCTGAAGGTCGAGTCGCGCAGATGGCCGAGCCGGCCCCACTCCGCCTCGACGAGCTCGAGCATGCGGGGGTTCGCGCACTTCGAGAACAGCGTCGAGTGGAACTCGTGGTTGAGACTCGTGAACGCGCGGGGGTCGAAGCTGTCGAGGGTCTCGATCATCAGTTCGTTGATGCGGCGGGCCCGGCGCAGGTCGTCGGCCGTGAGCCGGCGGGCGGCGAGGGCCGTGGCCGTCCCCTCGAGGATGCTCAGGGCCTGCATGCTGTAGCGGTACTGCGTGTCGTCGACCATCGAGACCCGCGCGCCGACGTTGCGCTCGAAGGTCACCAGCCCCTCGGCCTCGAGCTGCCGGATCGCCTCGCGCACCGGCACCACGCTCATGTCCAGCTCGCCCGCGATGCCGCCGAGCACCAGGCGGTGGCCGGGCGCGAACAAGCCGCTCGCGATGCGCTCCTTGATGAAGTGGTACGCCTGCTGCGACTTGCTCAGGTCGGCGAGGCGCTCGGCGCCCCGCTCGCTCGTCAGTTCGTCTCGCGCCATGCGCGGTACCTCGCCTTCCACTCCTCGTTGGGCGGGAAGAGGCCGTCGACGGGATGTCCCTCCCGCACGCGGTCCGCCACCCAGGCATCCTCCTCCTCCTGGGCGAGGGCCGCCTCGACGACCTCCGCGACCAGGGCGGGCGGGATGACGATGACGCCGTCGGCGTCGCCGACGATGACGTCTCCGGGCTGCACGACGGTGCCGCCGCAGGCGATCGTGACGTCGATGTCCCAGGGCACGTGGCGGCGTCCGAGCACGGCGGGGTGGGCGCCCACCGTGTAGACCGGGATGCCCACGGCGGTGACGGCGTCGGCGTCGCGCACGCCGCCGTCGGTGATGACACCGGCCGAGCCGCGCGCCTGTGCGCGCAGCGCCAGGATGTCGCCGAGCGTGCCGGATCCGCTCTCGCCACGGGCCTCGATGACGATGACCTCACCCGGTCGCACCTCGTCGAAGGCGCGCTTCTGCGCGTTGTAGCCGCCGCCGTGCGAGGCGAACAGGTCTTCGCGATGCGGGAGGAAGCGGAGCGTCTTGGCGAGTCCGACGAGCTTCTGATCGGGATGCAGCGGCCGCACGCCGTCGATCGTCACGTTGTTGAGCCCGCGCTTGCGCAGCTGCGCCGAGAGGCCGGCGACCGGGGTGAGGGCGAGCTTCGCCCGCAGGTCGTCGTCGAGGGCGAACGGGCGGGGGAGCGGCGGGAGGCCCGCCTCCTCGCGCGATCCCCAGGCCTCGGCGCGCTGGGTGTCGTCGACCGCCGGAAGCGAGCCGAGGGTCTCATCGAAGACGTCGTCGCCCTCGACCACGCGCGAGCGCAGGCGGCCCGACGTGGGGGAGCCCGCGGCATCCGGGGCGTCGACCTCGACCTCGACGACGGACCCCGGGCGCACGACGGACGAGCCCGCCGGGGTGCCGGTGAGGATGACGTCGCCGCGCTCGAGCGTCATGTGCTGGGCGAGGTCGGCGACGATCTGGGCGAGGGGGAAGATGAGGTCGGCGGTGGTGTCGTCCTGTGCGAGGACGCCGTCGACCCAGGTGCGCACGCGCAGTGCGGCGGGGTCGACGGTGCGCGCGTCGATGAGGCCGGGCCCGATCGGGGTGAAACCGTCGCGGCCCTTGGAGCGCACGTTGGATCCCTTGTCGACGGCGCGGAGGTCGTACACGCCGACGTCGTTCGAGGCGGTGACCCACCCGACGTGCGCCCAGGCGTCGGCGAGCGTCACCCGGTGGGCGGGGGTGCCGATCACGAGCGCGATCTCGCCCTCGAAGGCGAGCAGCTCGGTGCCGGCGGGGCGCACGAGCACGCCGTCGGTGGGGGCGAGGGTGCTCGACGGCTTCAGGAAGTAGCTCGGCTGCGCAGGCCGGCGGCCCCGCTGGTCGGCGCGGGACGCGTAGCTGAGGTGCACGGCGATGACCTTGCCAGGCCTCGTCGGCAGTGCCGCGAACCGCGGATCGGCCGCGGTATCGGTGTCGTGAGTCATGAGCTCCCTCGCTCTTGCGTCGTATTCGAAATCGTATATGATCAACCGCACACCGGCAAGCCGCACCATCACGCTGCCGGAGACGATGAAGTCCCCTTGACGAAGGAGTCACCGCGCATGAGCGCAGAAGCACAGCAGGGCTTGACGCCCACCGGAACCATCGCGTCGGCGGTCGACCGTCGACGCGTCGTCTTCGCCACAGTCGTCGGCACCACGGTCGAGTGGTACGACTTCTTCATCTACGCCTCGGCCGCCGCGCTCGTGTTCGGCGAGCTGTTCTTCAAGCCGGCCGGTGCCGGCGTCGCCACGATCCTCTCGTTCCTCACGGTGGGGATCAGCTTCCTGTTCCGTCCGCTCGGAGCATTCCTCGCGGGCCATTTCGGCGATCGCATCGGCCGTCGCCGCGTGCTCGTGCTCACGCTCATCCTGATGGGCGCCGCGACGGCGCTCATCGGACTTCTGCCGACGTACTCGGCGATCGGGATCGGCGCGCCGCTCATCCTCATCCTGCTCCGCGTCCTGCAGGGCATCTCCGCCGGAGGCGAATGGGGTGGTGCCGTCCTGATGGCCGTCGAGCACGCGCCGCGCACGAAGCGCGGTCTCTTCGGGGCCTCGCCCCAGATCGGCGTGCCGATCGGGCTTCTGCTCGCCTCCGGCGTGATGGCCCTGATGGCGCTCATCGCACGCGGGGACGCATTCCTCGCGTGGGGATGGCGAGTGCCGTTCCTGCTCAGCATCGTGCTCATCTTCATCGGCTACTGGGTGCGTCGTCGTGTCGAGGAGAGCCCGGTCTTCGTCGAGATCGCCGAGCGCAAGGAGCAGACGCGCATGCCCATCGTGCAGCTGTTCCGGCGTCACGCCCTGCTCGTCATCATCGCGGCGCTCGTCTTCGCCGGCAACAACGCGGTCGGGTACATGACGACCGGCGGCTACATCCAGAACTACGCCACCGACCCGAAGGGTCCGATCGCGCTCGACCGTGAACCGGTGCTCTGGGCGGTCGCCGGATCCGCTGTCACATGGCTCATCGCCACGTGGGTCGCGGGATGGCTCAGCGACCGCATCGGGCGTCGCACCACCTACATCATCGGATGGGTCGCCCAGCTTGTCGGCGTCTTCACCCTGTTCCCGCTCGTGAACAGCGGCAGCGTGGGCGCTCTGTTCCTCGGACTCGCCATCCTCACGATCGGACTGGGGTTCACCTACGGTCCTCAGGCGGCCCTGTACTCCGAGCTGTTCCCCGCCTCGATCCGTTTCTCCGGGGTGTCGATCTCGTACGCGCTCGGCGCGATCCTCGGTGGCGCGTTCGCTCCGACCATTGCGACGGCGCTCGTGCAGGCCACCGGCTCGACCCTGTCGGTCACGGTCTACCTCGCCGGCATGACGGTGATCGGCCTGATCGCGACGCTCCTCTTGCGCGATCGCAGCGGCATCCCACTCGGCCCCGAGCATGAGGCCGAGCAGGCGAAGAGCCCGATCTACGGAGCGGCGCGCGGCTGACGCGCTCCGCGACGAGGCCCGCACGTCCGAGGAGTCGGCGTGCGGGCCTCGTCGTCGCGCCCGACCGGGCGTCGTCGAGGTGTTCCGCCTGGTGACTCCCGCCGCGCGCTGATCCGTCAGCCGTCGAGGGCCGAGCGGATCGCCGCGGCGCACCGCTCGAGGCGCCGGGCGATCGGCTCGGGGTCGTCGGGGCTGGCGACGTGCACGACGGCTATGGCAGCGGCGGGCCGTCCGCGCAGGGCGAGCGGCACGGCGACGGCCTGCACGGTCGGGATGACCTCGTCGGCGCTCGTCGCGTATCCGCGTTCGCCGGCGGCGCGCACCTGGTCGCGCAGCGCGTCGGAGGCGCCGCGGGGCCATTCGCCGGGGGCGAGCTGCGCGAGGATCGCCTTGCCGGGTGCGCCGACGGTCACGGCGTGACGGGCGCCCGGCCGCTGGGCGACCGAGGCGACGGCGTGGCGCGGTTCGACGCTGGCGAGGGTGACGCACTCGTCGCGGTCGTGCACCGCGAGGAAGCACGTCATGCCGAGCTCGTTGGCGACGGCGGTGAGCTCGGGCAGTGCCTCGGCCTGCAGGTCGGCGGAGACCCGCGAGGCGAGCGCGGCGAGCCGGGCGCCGAGGGCGAGCCTGCCGCCGGCGTCCCGCACGACGAGTGCGTGGTCCTCGAGGGTGCGCACGAGCCGGTAGGCGACCGAACGGTGCACGCCGAGTCGCGCGGCGACCTCGTCGATCGAGAGCGGACCGGTCGCCTCGGCGAGCACCTCGAGCACGCGGATGCCGCGGCTGAGGGTCTGCGAGGCGGGCTGATCGCGGGCGCTCTCGGGGGGCATGCGGCATCCTCTCGTCGCCGTTCCCTTGTGGGCGCCGGACGTCGTCGTATACGATCCATTCAATAGTAGAACGGCGTGTTCGAATATAGAACATAGCGCGCGAGCGCCCCGCCGTCCACACCCTCGACGTCGATGTCGCAGGAAGGGATCGAAGACGATGCAGTTCCACCACCACGGTTACGTGTCCACCGACCCGCGGGTGCAGCCCGCCGCCGGCATCGGCCTCGACCGGCCCGCCGATCTCCCCGACGCCGTCGACGTGCTCATCGTCGGGTCGGGCCCCGCGGGCATGCTCCTCGCCGCCCAGCTCTCGCAGTACCCGAGCGTCGTGACCCGCATCGTCGAGAAGCGGGAGGGACGCCTCGTGCTCGGCCAGGCCGACGGCATCCAGCCGCGCAGCGTCGAGACGTTCCAGGCCTTCGGGTTCGCCGAGCGCATCGTGGCCGAGGCCTACAACATCGGCTGGATGAACTTCTGGGGACCCGACCCCGACGATCCCACCCGCATCGTGCGGCGCTCCCGCACGGCCGACTACGCCTTCGACATCAGCGAGTTCCCGCACCTCATCGTCAACCAGGCGCGCGTGCTCGACTACTTCGCCGAGGCCGCCGCCGCCGGCCCCGGCCGCATCGTTCCCGACTTCGGCGTCGAGTTCGCCGGCCTCACCCGCGACGACGCCGAGGAGTATCCGCTCGCCGTCGAGCTGCGTACCGCCGAGGGCGCCCGCACCGTGCGCGCGAAGTACGTCGTCGGCTGCGACGGCGCCCGCAGCCAGGTGCGCGAGGCGATCGGCCGCCGCCACCTGGGCGGCATCTCGGCCCACGCCTGGGGGGTCATGGACGTGCTCGTCGAGACCGACTTCCCCGACTGGCGCGTGAAGTGCGCGATCAACTCCGAGGCCGGCAACATCCTGCACATCCCGCGCGAGGGCGGCTACCTCAGCCGCATGTACATCGATCTCGGCGAGGTCGCCGCCGATGACGACCACCGCGTGCGTCAGACGCCCATCGAGGACGTCATCCGTCGGGCCAACGAGATCCTGCATCCGTACTCGATCGACGTGAAGGATGTCGCGTGGCACAGCGTCTACGAGGTGGGACACCGCGTGACCGACCGTTTCGACGACGTGCCCGACGACGGGTCGCGCTCGCCCCGGGTGTTCCTCACCGGTGACGCGTGCCACACGCACAGTGCAAAGGCCGGGCAGGGCATGAACGTGTCGATGCAGGACGGCTTCAACCTGGGCTGGAAGCTCGGCTCCGTGCTGACAGGTCTCAGCCCCGAGACGTTGCTCGACACGTACTCGTCGGAACGGCAGCCCGTCGCCCAGCAGCTCATCGACTTCGACCGGGAATGGTCGTCGCTCATGGCGCGCAAGCCCGAGGAGATCTCCGACCCCGGCGACCTCGCCACCTACTACCTCGCCACCGCCGAGTTCCCGTCGGGGTTCATGACCCAGTACCCGCCGTCGTCGATCGTCGCCGCCCACGCCCGCCCCGAGCTCGCCACCGGCTTCCCGCTCGGCAAGCGCTTCAAGTCCTCGCCCGTCGTGCTCGCGAGCGACGGCAACGTCGTCCACCTCGGGCACCACGCGCGCGCCGACGGCCGCTGGCGCATCTACGCGTTCGGCGACGCCGACGGGCTCGCCGAGGGGGCCGCGCTGTCGCGGTTCGCCGACTGGCTGCTCACGGCCGACGCGTCGCCGGTGCGGCGCTTCACCCCCGCGGATGCCGCGCTCGACGCCGTGTTCGACGTCAAGGCGATCGTGCCCCAGAGCTTCGAGGACGTCGACGTCACGGCCGCACCGCGGGTGTTCCGTCCGCGCAACGGCGCGCTCGGGATCACCGACTGGGAGAAGGTGTTCGCCGCCGGCGCGAGCCGCTGGAACGACACCGACATCTACGCCGAGCGCGGCATCGACCGGGCGGGCGCGGTCGTGGTCGTGCGCCCCGACCAGTACGTCGCCGACGTGCTCTCGCTCGCCGACACCGACGCGCTCGCCGCGTTCTTCGAGGGCACCCTGCGGCCCCAGCGGCAGCCGGCCGCCGTCTGACTCACCGCGGTGCGCGGGCGCCGTCGAGCCGCAGCTCCTCCAGGTCGAGGCCCGACTGCAGTCGCCGGGCGACGAGGTCGTCGATCGTGCCCTCGCGCCGCAGGCGCAGCAGCACCTCGCGCTTGCGTCCGAGCAGGGCGAGCCGCAGTCGGGATGCCTCGTCGAACCGCACGATCGGGGAGCGCTGCGCGACATCCACGTCGGTGCTCGACGCGAGCATCTCGAGAGGCGCCGCCGCCGCGGCACCGCTCGGCGCGACGAACGACGTCGTCGAGGTGTCCGCGCGCACCGCGTCGTCGTCGGTCGTCGCGATCACGATCTCGAGCTCGGCGATCTCGCGGTTGAGCAGCGTCTGACGCTGTCGTTCGAGTGCACGGGCATTGGCGAGCTCGAGGTGCTCGTAGCCGTCGCGCCGCGCGCGGTCGCGCACGTCGTCGCTGATGCCGTGCTCGAGGGCGAGGTCGTCGAGGGCCGCGAGGGCGGCCGCCGAGATCGCCCGCTGGGCGATCTCGATCTCGTCGAGGTCGGCGTCGTCCTGCGGCAGGCGCGCCCAGCGCACGACGCCGACGAGCAGCGGCCCCTGCACGAGCAGGCTCAGCACGATGACCCCGGCGGTGACGAACACGACGGCGTCGCGTCCGTCGAGGGGCGCGCCCGCCGCGGTCACCGTCGGCACCGAGAGGGCGATCGCGAGCGAGACCGCGCCGCGGAATCCGGCCACCGTGCTCACGAGGCGCGACCGGTGCCGGGGACCGGCGGCCGCGCCCGCGGGCGGGCGCGAGAACGGGGCGAACAGCAGTTGGAAGAGGTACCGCACGACCAGTAGCGCGAGCCAGGCACCCACGGTCACGAGCGAGAGCCACCCGATCTGCGCGGGGGAGATCTCGTGCACCACGTGCTGCACCTCGAGACCGATGAGCACGAACAGCGCACCGTTGAGCAGGTAGACGCCGAGCGGCCACGCGGCATCCGCCTGCCGTCTCGACGAGGCTGTCGTCACCCGCGGCGAGACCCAGGCCACGATGATGCCCGCGAACACGACCGCGAGCACGCCCGACGCGTCGATCAGCTCGGCGATGAGGAAGGCGGTGAACGGCACGAGCAGCAGGGTCAGGTTGATCGCGAGGGTTCCCGACAGGCGCCGCAGCAGCAGGTACGCGGCGGCCGCCACGACGATACCGGCCGCGGCTCCGCCGACGTACGACACGAGCACCGTGAGGGTGACGCTCCACGGCGTGATCTGGCCGCCGAGGGCGAGGGAGAGAGCGATCGCGTAGAGCACGAGGGCCGTGCCGTCGTTCGTCAGGCTCTCCGCCTTGAGCTTCATGAAGGTGCGCGCGGGCAGCAGGCGTCCGAGCGCCGCGACCGCCGTGGCATCCGGCGGGGCGACCGCCGCCCCCAGCAGCAGGGCCGCCTCCCACGGCACACCCATCGCCGCGGCGATGCCGGCGACGGCGAACGCGGATGCCACGACCAGCAGCGTGCTCATCGGCACGATGTAGCGCAGCGACCGGCGCACCGCCCGCAGCGACGTGGTGAGGCTCTCCCAGAACAGCATCACCGGGAGGAACAGCAGCAGCACGGTCTCCGGCGGGAGCTCCACACCGCGCAGGGCCGGCACGAATCCGAGCGCGAGCCCGATGATCAGGAGCACCAGCGGGGTGGCGAGCCGCAGCTTCGGCGCGAGGAGCGTCCCGGCGAGGATCGAGACCCCCAGCAGCACGGTGAGTTCGAGGCCTTCCATGGCGGCTCCCTTCGTCGCGCTCCAGTGTGCGCCCGCACCACAACGCTGCGCCAGGGACCGGCATTCCCCCTCTCGGTGACGGTCGTCCGCGTCAGGAGTTCACGCGGATGATCTCCCGCTGGTAGGGCGCGATCACGTCGGGCGAGATGCGCAGATCGAGCATGAGGAACCGCCGCTCGCCGACCGGCTCCGCCGCCCACGTGCCGAGCCGGTCGAGGTCGGCGAGCGAGCGCACCACGACTCCCTCGGCACCGACGGCCGTCCCGAGGGCCGCGAAGTCGACGTCGGGGATGAGCATGGGCTCCGTCGCGAGGCCCTTCAGGCCGTAGAGGTTCACCTCGGCGCCGTACGCGCCGTCGTTCCACACGACCGCGACCCCCCGGCCGCCCGCCACCCGCACCGCCGACTCGAGGTCTGCGAGCGCCATCAGTCCGCCGCCATCGCCGGTCGTGAGCACCACGGTCGAGTCCGGCCGCGCGAGGGCTGCGCCCGGCACGCTCGCGAGCCCCAGTCCGATCGACTGGTAGGCGGTGCCGACCATCATGGCGCGGTCGGGGGAGGCGACATCCCAGTACATGTTCGACCAGCCGAGGAAGTGTCCGCCGTCGCTCACGACCACCCGGTCGCGCGGCAGCAGCTCACCGATGCGCGCCGCGGCCGAGCGGGGATCGAGGCGGCCGTCCGGCGCGAGTGCGTCGCCGGCCTCCCGCGCCCGCCAGCCGGCGACCTCGTCGGCGGACGCCCAGGGCGCTCGCGACGCGGAGCCGATGGCGTCACGCAGCACCTCGGCGGCGAGCCGCGCGTCGGCGCGCACGTACACACCGACATGAGGATGCGTCGCCGCCGGCGCCACATCCACCTGCACGACATGCGTGCCCGGGGAGAACAGCTCGCCGAAGCGCATCGTGAACTGGTTGAGCGAGGCGCCGAACACGACGGCGACGTCGGCCCGGGCGATGGCGGCCATCGCGCCGTCCGCACCGAAGCCGCCTGTGACGCCGAGGTCGCGCGCCGGGTCGGCGAACAGGCCGCGCCCGAGGGCGGTCGTGGCGGTGAGCGCGCCGGTCGCCGACGCGAGGGCGTCGAGGGCCGGGCCCGCCCCCGCCAGCCAGGCACCGCGCCCCGCGATCAGCACGGGCCGCGACGCCCCGGCGAGCAGCTCGCCGACACGACGCAGGGTCACCGTGTCGAAGCCGGGCTGCACGGCCAGCGGTGCGGGCACCGCGGGGGCCGCGGCATCCGGCACGTCACCCGCGTCGCGCCGCGCGACGTCGTAGGGGATAGCGAGCACCGCGGGTACCCGGTAGGCGAGGGCGTGCTCGATGGCGATCGCCGTGGTGGCCGCGGCATCCGTGCGCCCGACCGTGTACGTGCGTGCGCCGACGGCCGACGCGAGGGCGATCTGGTCGACGTCCCACGGACGTGGCCCCGATGTCGGCTCGTCGCCGACGACGAGCACGAGCGGCACGTGGGCCTGCACCGCCTCGGCGAGGGCGGTGAGGGTGTTGGTGAAGCCGGCGCCGTAGGTGGCGGTGGCGGCGGCGATGCGTCCGGACGCACGGTAGTGCGCGTCGGCGGCGACGACCGCGCCCGCCTCGTGCCGCAGCGCGGTGTAGGTCGCGGCGGTGCCGGTCACGAGGGCATCGAGGAAGTAGGCGTTGCCGTTGCCCATCACGCCGAAGACGTGATCGACGTGTCGGGCGAGGGTGTGGGCGACGTGGGCGGAGACGGTGGGCATGGCGAAGCGCTTTCGACAGGAACGGAACTGAGGCCGTGTGTGTCTCGCGCGCCGGCAGGCGGCTTCGTGCCCTTTTTTCGAGCACCGGGGCGTCGATGCCCGCGGACACGGTGAGTATACGACGCGTGCGGAGACCGTCGTCAGCGACCGCCGATGCGCCGCGCTGTCGAGGTGACGTTCGTGTGATCGCCGTGATGGCGAAACGTCCCGCGCACGACGGCGTGAGAATGGGACCGAACCACCGATTGATCGTATACGATCCATACCAGGGCGCCCGCGCGGTCGCCCGTGACGAGGGAGTCCTATGAGCGAGAACCGCGAGCGCGACCTGCTGGCCGCCGTCCCCGACAGCCTGTTCATCGGCGGCGAATGGCGTCGCGGCGAACGCGAGAGCACCGTCAAGGTCTACGACCCGGCGACCGGGGAGCTCATCAAGGAGATCGCGGATGCCTCGCCCGCCGACGGCATCGCGGCACTGGATGCCGCGGCCACCGCGTTCGAGACATGGTCGCGCACGCCGTCACGTCAGCGCGCGGAGATCCTGCGCCGCGCGTTCGACCTGCTGCAGGAGCGCAAGGAGGACTTCGCGCTGCTGATGACCCTCGAGATGGGGAAGCCCCTCGCCGAGGCCCGCGGAGAGGTCGCGTACGGCGGCGAGTTCCTGCGCTGGTTCAGCGAGGAGACCGCCCACGTGCAGGGCCGGTACGGCGCGAACCCCGAGGGCACCGGCCGCATGATCGTCTCGCAGCACGCCGTCGGGCCGTGCTTCCTCATCACCCCCTGGAACTTCCCGCTCGCGATGGCGACCCGCAAGATCGCGCCCGCGCTCGCCGCCGGGTGCACGGTGGTCGTCAAGCCCGCCGAGCTGACCCCGCTCACGACCCTCGCCTTCGCCAAGCTGCTCGAAGATGCGGGCGTGCCCGCCGGTGTCGTCAACGTCATCACGACCTCCACCTCGGGCGCCGTGTCGGAGCCGATCATCCGCGACCCGCGGCTGCGCAAGCTCTCGTTCACGGGTTCCACCCCGGTGGGCCAGCGTCTGCTCGAGCAGGCCTCGCAGGGCGTGCTGCGCACCTCCATGGAGCTCGGAGGCAACGCGCCGTTCGTCGTGTTCGACGACGCCGACCTCGACAAGGCCGTCGACGGCGCGATCGCCGCGAAGTTCCGCAACATCGGCCAGGCCTGCACGGCCGCCAACCGCTTCATCGTGCACCGCTCGGTCGCCGACGAGTTCGCCCGCCGGGTCACCGAGCGGGTCGAGGCGTTCGGCATCGGACGCGGAACCGAGGACGGCGTCACCATCGGCCCGCTCATCGACGACCGTGCGGTCGCCAAGGCGCAGAGCCTCGTCGCCGACGCCGTCGGGCGCGGCGCGAGCCTGCGCACCGGCGGCTCGCCGATCGACCGGCCCGGTACGTTCTTCGAGCCGACGGTGATCTCCGACGTGCCGGCGGGAAGCGACATCCTTCGGGAGGAGATCTTCGGACCGGTGCTCGCCATCGTCCCGTTCGATGACGAGGACGACGCGGTCGCGCTCGCCAACTCGACCGAGTACGGACTCGTGTCATACGTCTACACCGAGAACCTCGCCCGCGGGCAGCGCATGATCGAGCGCCTCGAGACCGGGATGATGGGCCTGAACATCGGCGTCGTGTCGAACGCCGCCGCCCCCTTCGGCGGGTGGAAGCTCTCCGGGCTCGGTCGCGAAGGCGGCGCCGAGGGCATCCACGAGTACCTGCAGACCAAGTACACGCTGACGCCGAACCCTTTCGCCTGAGTTCGCCGATGTCGACGGGTGCCGCCAGACTGACGCGGTGGCATCCGTCGACCTGATCGAGCACCGCCTGCGTTCGCACCTGCTCGTCGCGCCCGAGGGCGGGGTGGTGGCGGCGGCACGCCACATGGTCGCGACCCAGGCGCAGGAGTGGTGGGCCGGGCGGTGGGGACTCGCACTGCGCACCTCGGGCACGCCGGGCGCGGCCGCGGTCGACAGTGCGTTCGACGACGGCCTGCTCGTGCGCTCGTGGACGCAGCGCGGCACCCTTCACATCGTCGCGGCGGGCGACCTGCGCTCGTTCCTCGCCCTCACCGCCGATCGTCAGCATGCCCAGGCCGCGAGCGTGCACCGCAGCCGCGGGATCGACGCGGCTGTGATCGCCCGCGTCGAGCGCTCCGTGCACCGCGCGCTCGCCGATGCGGGCCGCCTGTCGCGCGCCGAGCTGTTCGACGTGATGCGTGCCGACGGCCTCGACACGGGCGACATGCGTGGCTCGCTCCTCCTTCAGGCGCTGAGCCTGCGCGGTCTGATCTGCCAGGGACCGACCCGCCCGGAGCCCGATGGGCTGTCCCGCGAGCAGTGGTTCGTGCTCGTCGACGACGTCGTCCCCGACGGGAAGGCCGCCGACCTCGCGACGCTGTTCACCCGCTTCGTCCACGGGCACGGTCCGGCGTCCAGCCGCGATTTCGCCTGGTGGATGGGGCTCACACGCACCGCCGCGCGCGCCGCCGCGCTCGCGGCGATCGATGTGGAGAGGCTCGACGACGACTTGTGGGCGCCGCTGCTCACACCCCGCGACCCCGCGGCGCCCGACCTCGTCGCCCTCCCCGCCTTCGACGAGTACGTGCTGTCGTACGTCGATCGCAGCGCGGTGTGCGCGCCGGAGGATCTGAGCGCGGTGGGACCCACGGCCAACGGCGTGCTGAGTCCCGTGCTGCTGCATCGGGGCCGCGTCGTCGGCACGTGGACCCACTCTCGCGCCCGCGGTCGTCTCGCCGAACGCCCGGTCGCGACGCTCTTCGCCACCGCCGCCGATCAGGTCGCGCCGGGCGAGATCGAGGCCGCACTCTCCCGCTACACCGGGTTCCTCGGCGGGTGAGGGGTCCCGCCGTCTGACACACTGATCGCGTGAGCACCGAGACCGGCGCGGACGCGCCCGCGGCCCCCGCCCCTGCGCCGCGCCGACGCCGCGGGCTTCTCTGGATCGCCGTCGGCGCGGTCGTGGTGGTCGCGGTCTACGTGACCGTCGCCGTGCTCTACGCGATCAGCGCGGCCGGCTCGACGTCGACCCCGATCAGCGCGGCGAACCCGCAGGCGGTCGTGGTGCTCAGCCCGCAGTCGATGGATGCCGCCGGCAACCGTCTCACCCTGTCGATCGACGTGCAGCCGGGGGAGTCGCTCACCGGCGGCGGCCTGTTCCTGACGAAGCCGCTCACGCTGCTCATCAGCGATGTCGACGGTCCGCGCACGATCACCTTCGCGGCGGGGCAGGCTCCGTCTGTCGTGAGCGTCAAGGTGATCACGTCCGGGCTCGTCGAGCAGTGGCCCTTCGATCGATACGCGGTGTCGCAGATGAACATCGCCCTCGCGCAGACCGCCGACGACGGCACGACACTGCACACCGTGCCGGTCAGCTGGCAGGTGTCCGACCGGGTGCCCGGCTGGAACGTCGAGTTCCGCGGTCAGCCCGATTCCACGAACGACGAGGTGTTGGTGACGGATGTCGCCGCCTCCCGTTCCGCGTCGACGGTGGCGTTCGCGATCGTCCTGATCACCCTCATGCTGGTGCTGCCCGCTCTCGCCCTCACGGTCGCGATCTCGGCCTTCCGGGGGCGTCGCAAGACGGAGGCGACCCTGCTCAGCTGGATCGGCGCGATGCTGTTCGCGATCGTGCCGCTGCGCGGCTTCTTCCCCGGCTCCCCTCCGATCGGGTCGTGGGTCGACTACCTCGTCGTGCTGTGGGTGGTCGCGGGGCTCATCGCCGCGCTCGTCGTGTTCGTCGCGGCATGGATGCGCTGGGTGCCGGGGGCCGGCGAGCGACCGGTGCGCTGAGGCATCCGGGTCGTCCCCGGCCGGTCCGCTCCCGGGCCGGGGTGATCAGCCGCCCGCGTGCCGTTCGAGGAATGCATACACCTCGGAGTCGTCGATGCCGGGGAACAGGCCCGTCGGCAGCGGCGAGAACATCTGCATGTGCACGCGTGCGCTCGGCCAGGCCTTGCCGACCCAGCGGGCGGCGACCTCGTCGGCCGGGCGGCGGCAGCACGACTCGTCGGGGCAGCGCGACACGGCGCGCTTCTGCGTCTCACGGCCGCGGAACCAGCGGGCGTCGTCGAACGGCACGCCCACGGTGATGGAGAACTCGCCATCGGAGGTGGACCCCGTCTGCGTCGAGCACCAGTAGGTGCCGGCGGGGGTGTCGGTGTACTGGTAGTGCTCGACGGTGCGGTTCTGCTCGGCGAACGCCGACCGTGCCGAGAACCACCGGCAGACGACCTGACCCTCGACGGCGCCGGTCACGTCCATCGGCAGCGGCAGGTCGTCGTTCTCGTAGACGCGGGAGACGGCGCCGGCGCCGTCGACGCGCAGGAAGTGCAGCGGGATCTCGAAGTGCCGCGTGAGGAGGTTGGTCATGCGCATCCCGGCGGCCTCGTGGGTGACGCCGAACGCATCGCGGAAGTCCTCGACGGCGAGGTTCCGGTCCTTCTTCGCCTGCTGCAGGAACGCGACCGACTGCGTCTCGGGCATGAGCGCGCACGCCGCGTAGTAGTTGATCTCGAGTCGCTGCTGCAGGAAGTCGGCGTAGTCGGTGGGCGGCTTGTGGCCGAGCAGGCGGTGCGCCATGGCCTGCAGCGCCATCGACCGCAGGCCGTGGCCGCCCGGGATCGAGGCGGGCGGCAGGTAGATGCGGCCGTTCTCGAGGTCGGTGACCGAGCGCGCCGAGTGCGGCAGATCGCTCACGTAGATCAGCTCGAAGCCCAGCTGCTCGGCCATGATGCTCACCGTGCGGTGGGTGAGGGCGCCGCCGTGGTGGCCCGCCGCCTTGAGCTGCTTCTCGGCGAGACGCTCGATGTCGCCGAGATAGTTGTCCTGGTCCCGCATCCGCAGGCGCAGGTCGGTGTTCGCGCGCCGCGCCTCCTCGGGGGTGGCGATCGTGGCGCGCTCACGGCGCTGCAGCTCCCGGTGGAGGCCGAGGATCGTCTCGATCGTCTCGTCGGGGAGCCCCTTGGACACCTTCACCGGCGGAATGCCGAGCTGGCGGAACAGATGGCCTCCCTGCGCCCGCTCCAGCTCGATCTCGAGCGCTGCCCGTCGGTTCGGCGGCTCGCTCGAGAGGAGGTCGGAGAGCTGGCTGTCGGTCGCGTCGGCGATCTGCTGCAGCAGGGAGAGCTTGGGCTCGCGCTTCCCGTTCTCGATGAGGCTGAGGTGGCTGCCGGCGACGCCGACGAGTGCGCCGAGCTCGTCGAGGGTGAGCCCCTTCTCGGAGCGACGGTGTCGGATGCGGTGCCCCAGGGTGGACAGCTCGATCGAGGTCGCCATTGTTTGAGTATACGGAAAGAACGCATCTTCTTTCGCCGAAAACGTGGGAAAAGAGTGCGCGCTCCTCCGTGAGAGTGGAGGCACGACCCGTCCACGACACCGACCGTCACGACACGAGGAGCGCGCCATGGCCCTGGCTGAGACCTTCACCCCGACCGCATCCGGCACCCGCGCCGGCGGCGTCGCCGCCTTCGGGCAGCGACCCGAGGCATCCGGCCCCGCCGTCGAGAAGCTCTATGCCTGGGTCGACGAGCTCACCGCGCTGCTCAAGCCCGAGCGGGTGCACTGGGTCGACGGATCGCGCGCCGAGAACGAGGCCCTGCTGCGCGAGCAGGTCGCCGAGGGCAAGCTCATCAAGCTCAACCCCGAGTGGCGGCCGGGCTCCTACCTCGCCCGCTCGCACCCCAGCGATGTCGCCCGCACCGAGGGGCGCACCTTCATCGCCTCCGAGAAGGAGGAGGACGCCGGACCCACGAACAACTGGGTCGCGCCGGCCGAGATCCGCACGACCCTCACGGGCCTGTTCGACGGGGCGATGCGGGGCCGCACGCTCTACGTCGTGCCGTTCTCGATGGGTGCCGTCGGCGGACCCCTCTCCCACATCGGCGTGCAGCTGACCGACAGCGCCTACGCGGTCACCTCGATCGGCATCATGACCCGCGTCGGCGCGGAGGTCGTCGAGCAGATCGCCGCCGGCGCTGCGTGGGTCAAGACGGTGCACTCGGTGGGTGCGCCGCTCGAGCCCGGTCAGGCGGATGTCGCGTGGCCGTGCAACGACGACAAGTACATCGTGCACTTCCCCGACACCCTCGAGGTGTGGTCGTACGGCTCGGGGTACGGCGGCAACGCGATCCTCGCGAAGAAGTGCTTCGCGCTGCGCATCGCCTCGGTCATCGGACGCGACGAGGGCTGGCTCGCCGAGCACATGCTGCTCATCCGCGTCATCAGCCCCGAGGGCAAGGCCTACCACGTGGCCGCCGCGTTCCCGTCGGCCTGTGGCAAGACGAACCTCGCCATGCTGCGGCCGACGATCCCCGGCTGGCGCGTCGAGACCCTCGGCGACGACATCGCGTGGCTGCGTCCCGGGGAGGACGGCCGGCTCTGGGCGATCAACCCCGAGGCGGGCTTCTTCGGTGTCGCGCCGGGCACCGGCGAGTCGACCAACGTCACCGCGGTGGAGACCCTGTGGGGCAACACGATCTTCACGAACGTGGCGCTGCGTCCCGACGGCGACGTGTGGTGGGAGGGTCTGACCGACCAGCCGCCGGCAGAGCTGACCGACTGGGAGGGCAACGCGTGGACCCCGGCGTCGGGCCGGCCGGCCGCGCACCCGAACTCGCGTTTCACTGTCTCGGCCGCGCAGTGCCCGCAGATCGCCCCCGACTGGGATGCTGCGGAGGGCGTGCCGCTCGACGCGATCCTGTTCGGCGGGCGCCGGGCGACGAACGTGCCGCTCGTGGTCGAGGCCACCGACTGGACGCACGGCGTCTTCCTCGGCTCGACGATCTCGTCGGAGCGCACCGCCGCCGCCGAGGGCACCGTCGGCGAGCTGCGCCGCGACCCGTTCGCGATGCTGCCGTTCTGCGGCTACAACATGGCCGACTACTTCGGCCACTGGATCGAGGTGGGGCAGAAGCTCCGCTTCGACCGTGCGCCGCGCATCTTCCAGGTGAACTGGTTCCGTCGGGGTGCCGACGGCCGGTTCCTGTGGCCGGGCTTCGGGGACAACGCCCGTGTCATCGACTGGATCATCCGTCGCGTCGAGGGCAGCGTCCCCGCCGTGTCGAGCCCCATCGGTCGCCTCCCGCGCACCGATGACCTGAACCTCGAGGGCATCGAGGTGCCCGATGAGGACCTGGCCGAACTGTTCTCGATCGACCGCGACTCGTGGCTGACCGAGGCCGATCTCACGGAGCAGTTCTACGCCACCTTCGGTGGCCGGGTTCCGGCGGCGCTCCAGTCGGAGCTGTCGTCGCTGCGCTACCGCCTCAAGAGCGCGTAGCTCTCGCCCTCCCGGGCACGAACGGACCCCCGTCGATCGCGCGACGGGGGTCCGTTGCGTCCGTGCCGCCCGGGTGGTCGGCGCGGTGATCGTTCAGGCGGCGGGCTCGAGCGTGGCGGCCGGAACATGCATGCCGGGCCGCGAGCGGAAGTGGCCGGCGACCGTCAGCACGACGCCGAGCACGACCCACCCGCCGAGCACCAGCCACTGAGCGGTGGCGTCGGCATCGGGGAAGTAGCTGAGCCCGCGCAGCAGCCAGGACGCCGCGCCGGGCACCAGGTACTGCCCGATCGCGCCCCAGGGGGCCACGAGGAACTGCCACGGCATGGTCGCGCCCGAGATCGGGTTCGCGAACAGGATGGTGACCACGGCGCCGATGCCGATGCCGGCGGGGCCGAAGAGCGATGCGCACCCGACGACGAAGGCGGATGTCGCGGCGATCGCGAGGGCGATGGCGGCGGCGTTGAGCAGGAAGTCGCCCTGCAGGTAGCCGAACCAGGTCTGCAGCACCACGGCGAGGAGGAGCCCGACCCCGACGCCGTACGCGAGGAGCGCCGTGAGGCGGCGGAGAGGGCCGACCACGAGCAGCGAGATGAGCACGCCGCCCAGCATGCCGCCGAGGGTCAGTGGGAACGCGGCGGCGGCGAGGCCGGTGCCGGACGGGTCGCTGTCCGACAGCGGCACGACGGCGGTCACGGCGACCTGCGGCACGGTGGGCGCGCCGGCGGCGTGCGCCTGCTGGCTGAGCTGGGCCTGCAGCTGCGCCGCGAGGCCGGTGAGCAGCTGGGTGGGCACGGCTCCCGCGGCGGGGGCGGTCAGCACCTCGGGGGCGGCGGTCGCCGACAGCACGATCGCACCGTAGGTCGCCCGCGTCTCGATCTGGTGCACGGCGTCCTCGCGCTCGGTCGCGGCCACGAAGGTGATGCTGTCGCCGCGGGCGGCCACGGCGTCCTCGATCGCGGTGACCGCGGCGTCCGGGCCGCTGATGCCGATCGGGAGGTCATGGGCGCTGGCGGTCTTGGTGGGCCAGAGGAAGGCGAGCACGACGACCCCGACGACGAGGGCGCCGATGAGCCCGAAGGCGAGCGAGAGTGTCCAGCGGGTGTGCGGACGGACCGGAGCGGCCATGGGGATCCCCTCTAAAAAGAACATCTGATCTGTTTGAGATCACCATAGCAGAACGCCTATTCTGTGTACGTGCCCCGCTTGAAAGAGGAGACCCGCCTCGCCCGCCGCCGCGAGATCGCCGAGGCGGCCCTGCGGTGCTTCGCCCGTCAGGGGTTCGCCGCGACATCCATGGCCGACATCATCGCCGAGTCGGGGCTGTCCGCCGGATCCATCTACTCGCACTACGACAGCAAGGCGGCGCTCGTGCACGAGGCCGCCAAGGAGATCCTCGACGACAGGTTCCGTCAGGTCGTCGCGGCGATCGACCTCGACGGCACCGCGACGATCAGCCCCGGCCGGCTCTTCCTCGCGGTCGTGGAGACGATGTTCGTCGCGAGCGCGGGGCCGGTGCTGCTGCGTGTGTGGGCCGAGATGCCCGTCGACCCGGAGCTCGCCGCGGTCGGCGTGAAGAACGTCGGGTTCATGCGCGCCCGCGTCTCCGAGCTGCTCGTGCCCTGGGTCGGCGCCCGCGCCGGCGCTGAGCTCACCGCCGACGATCCCCTCGTCGGCCGCACCGCCGACCTCGTCATCGCCGCCGTGCAGGGACTTCTCGTCCGTGCCGCGTTCGACGAGCCCGAGACGCTCGCCGCACTGCGTCAGACCCTGGCGCGCGCGCTCGACACCGCCGAGGTGTGAGGCGGCTGCCGCTCAGACCAGCAGCTGGTGCTTCGCCAGGTCTCGGTAGAGCGGCGTGGACGCCACGAGCTCCGAGTGGGTGCCGACCCCGACGACCTCGCCGCGATCCATCACGACGATGAGGTCGCTGTCGACCACCGTCGACAGGCGGTGCGCGATGACGACGAGCGTGCGACCGGTGGCGACCGCGTCGATGGCCTCCCGCATGCGCTGCTCGTTGAGACCGTCGAGCGACGACGTCGACTCGTCGAGCAGCAGGATCGGGGGAGCGGCCAGCAGTGCGCGGGCGATCGCGAGGCGCTGGCGCTCGCCGCCCGACAGCATCACTCCCGCCTCGCCGACCTGCGCATCGAGCCCCTCGGCACTGCGGTCGAGCACGTCGCCGAGGTTCACCGCCCGCAGCACCGCCTCGCACGCCTCGTCGGTCGCGTCGGGGGAGGCGAGGCGCAGGTTGTCGCCGATCGAGCCCGCGAGGGTCGGGGCATCCTGCTCGACATAGCCGAGCCGCGCGCGCAGCGCGGTGCGATCGTGCAGGCGCACATCCACCCCGTCGACCAGCACCGCACCGCCCGTCGCGTCGTAGAACCGCTCGATGAGCGCGAGCGTCGTCGACTTCCCGGCGCCCGAGGGGCCGACCAGCGCGACGCGCGATCCCCGCGGCACCCGGAAGCTCACCCCGCGCAGCACCTGCGCGCCCGCCTCGTCCCCCTCGTCCTCGATCGCCGACGCATCCACCCGCACGCTCGCCAGCGCCCGCCGTGCCTCGCCCTCGGCCCGGCGGCGGGTCGCGACGACGGCATCGGGATAGGAGAAGTGCACGTCGCGGAACTCGACGGCGGGGGCGGATGCCGCGGCATCCGCATCATCGACGACGACGCCCGCCGCGCGCTGCGCGTCGTCGGCGTCCTCGGTGGGGAGGTCGAGCACCTCCTGGATGCGTCCGAGGGCGCCGAGCGCTTGGTTGATCGACAGGATCGCGCCCACGAACGTGCCGAGGGGAGCCACCAGCAGGAAGAGGAACATGATGAACGCCACGAGGTTGGCGATGCCGAGATCGCCGGAGGCGACGCGCAGGCCGCCGACCCCGAGCACCACGAGCAGGGAGACCTGCAGCGCGATGCCCGCGACCGGAACCACGAGCGCCGATACCTTCGCGATGCGCACCCCCACGGTGTACGCCTCGTCGGCGAGGCGGGTGACGCTCGCCGTCTCCCGCTCGGTCGCGCCCGCCGCCCGCACGGTGCGGATCGACCCGATCGCGCGCTCGACGCCCGAGGCCAGCTCGCCGACCTTCGCCTGCTGCGCACGCGTCGCGACCCGGATGCGCCCCGAGAGCACCACGACAGCGCCGATCGACGCGCCCAACACGATGACGATCAGAAGCAGCAGCACCGGGTCGATGACCGCCATCGCGATGAGCGCCCCGAGGAAGATGAGGGCGTTGCCGACGGCGTCCGCGAGGCCCTGCGTGAGCACCGCATAGAGAAGAGTCGTGTCGGTGCCGACCCGCGAGACGAGATCGCCGGTGCGGCGGGCGTCGAACTCGGCGATCGGGAGCCGCAGGATGCGGGCGATGAGCCGGCGGCGGCTGGATGCGACGACCGCGGTGCCGGTGCGCTGCAGCAGATAGTGCTGGTACCCGGAGATGAGCGACGTCACGACGACGAGCGCCACGATGGCCCAGACGAGCGGGCCGAGCCCGGTGCCCGACTGCACCTCGGCGATCACCTGCTGCACGACGAGCGGCTGGGCGAGCGTGGTCACCGCGCCGACGACGCTCAGCAGCGCGACGGCGATGAGGGTGCCGCGGTGGTCGGCGAGGAAGGGGAGGAGCTGCCGCACGCTCGCGCGCGGACCGTCGTCCTTCGACGGACGGGCGAACGGGCTGCGACGCGGGGTGGCGGGTGCGGACATGACTTCCTCATCGGTCTCGGCCGGCGCCCCCACGCGCCCGACGGGCGCCTCGGGGGATGCGGCACCGCTCACGAGTATCGCCCCGCACCGGGTCCCGCTCACAATCGACCCGGCGATGTCGCCGCCGCGGGCTACGGTGGATCGCGTGCCAACCCCCGTGATCACCGCTCAGAACCTCGCCAAGTCCTACCGCGTCAAGGGCAAGCCCGACTTCGTCGCCGTCGACGGACTCAGCTTCGAGGTCACGGCCGGGGAGTCGTTCGGGTTGTTGGGGCCGAACGGGGCGGGCAAGTCGACCACCATGAAGATGGTCGGCGCCGTGTCGTCGCGCACCGGGGGGAGTCTCAGCATCCTGGGGCTCGATCCCGACCGCTACGGACCCGAGATCCGCTCGCGCCTGGGCGTCGTGCCCCAGCAGGACAACCTCGACGCCGAGCTCAACGCGCGCGAGAACCTCTACATCTACGGCCGCTACTTCGGCCTGCCGGGAAAGGTCTGCCGCGAGCGCGCCGAGGAGCTGCTCTCGTTCGCGCAGCTCGAGGACAAGGCCACCGCCAAGGTCGATCAGCTCTCCGGTGGCATGAAGCGCCGCCTCACCATCGCCCGGGCTCTTATCAACGAGCCGCGCATCCTGCTGCTCGACGAGCCGACGACCGGCCTCGACCCGCAGGCGCGCCATGTGCTGTGGGACCGGCTGTTCCGGCTGAAGGAGCAGGGCACGACTCTCGTGCTGACGACCCACTACATGGACGAGGCCGAGCAGCTGTGCGACCGCCTGGTCGTCGTCGACAAGGGCCGCATCATGGCCGAGGGGTCGCCCGCGACCCTCATCCGCGAGCATTCGAGTCGCGAGGTGCTCGAGGTGCGCTTCGGCTCCGACCGCAACGAGCAGGTCGCGCCGCAGCTGGCCGGCATCGGCGATCGCGTCGAGGTGCTGCCCGACCGCATCCTCATCTACGCCGACGACGGCGAGGCGGCCCTCGAGCGCATCCACGCCCTGGGACTCGAACCCGTCACCTCGCTCGTGCGCCGCTCGTCGCTCGAGGACGTCTTCCTGCGCCTCACCGGACGGTCGCTGGTCGAATGAGCGAGCTGAGAACCACCCCGACCCTCGACGAGCTGCGCGACGAGGCGCTCGCCTGGGGTCGCACGCCCCGGCGGGCGGGCACCCTGTTCGTGCTCGAGCACTGGCTGCGCGCCATGCGCGCGTACGGCTGGACGATCGTCGTCAACGCGATCGGGCAGCCCATCGTCTACCTGCTCGGCCTCGGCCTCGGCCTCGCCGCGCTCATCGCGGTGCCGATCGACGACGGCACGCAGCACGTGCGCTACGTCGTGTTCGTCGCGCCCGCCCTGCTGGTCACCGCGGCCGTCGCCGTGGCATCCGAGGAGTCGACCTATCCGGTGATGGCGGGCTTCAAATGGCGTCGCTACTTCTTCGGGTTCAACGCCGCGCCGCTCTCGCCCCGGCAGATCGTGAACGGCGTCGCCGCCGGCGCCTGCGTGCGCATGTTCATCGTCGTTGCCGCGTACTACGTGATCATCTGGGTGTTCCAGGCCGTGCCGCACCCCGAGACCGGGTGGCTATCGATCATCGCCGGCGTGCTCGGCGGGCTCGCCTTCGGCGCCCCCCTCATGGCCTACGCGGCCTCCATCGAAGACGACCGCGGCCAGTTCGCGCTCGTGCAGCGGTTCATCTTCATGCCGCTGTTCCTGTTCTCCGGCACGTTCTACCCGCTCGGCAACGTCGGCTGGCTGCAGTGGATCGGGTGGCTCTCGCCGGTGTGGCACGCCTCGGAGCTCTCCCGCATGGTGACCTACGGGCGGGCGATCGAGCCGTGGCTGATCGCCGTGCATCTCGGCTACCTCGTGGTGCTGGCTGCGGTCGGCCTGCTCGCGGCGCACCACTTCTTCGGACGGAGGCTCTCGCGATGACAAGCACCGTCGCCTCCGCACCCGTGCGCGCCGGCAGCGTGCGAGCCCTCTGGGCCGGCAACCCGCAGTCTGTCGTGCAGCGCGGTCTGCTCTCGGCGCGATCGTCGAGCTGGGTGGTCGTGCTCTCCGGCTTCTTCGAGCCCGTCTTCTATCTGCTCGCGATGGGCGTCGGACTCGGCTCCCTCATCCCGGGTGTCACGGTCAACGGCCAGAGCGTCGCGTACGCCGCCTACATCGCCCCGGCACTCCTCGCGGTGTCGGCGATGAACGGTGCCATCTACGACTCGACGTGGAACGTCTTCTTCAAGATGAACTACGGCAAGCTCTACGAGGGCATGTTGGCCACATCTCTCGGCCCGCTCGACGTCGCGCTCGGCGAGATCCTCTACGCGCTGCTGCGGGGGCTCCTCTACGCCTGCGGCTTCATGGTGATCATGCAGGTGCTCGGGCTCAATCTCTCGTTCACCGCGCTCCTCGCCCTCCCCGCGGTGCTGCTGATCGCGTTCGGGTTCGCGAGCGTCGGCATGGCGGTCACGAGCTACATGAAGACCTTCCAGCAGATGGACTGGATCAACTTCGTGCTGCTGCCGATGTTCCTGTTCTCGGCGACGTTCTTCCCGCTGTCGGTCTACCCCGAGCCGGTGCAGTGGATCGTGCAGGCGTTCCCGCTGTGGCACGGCGTCGAGCTCATCCGCGGGCTCACCACCGGCATCCTCACCCCGGCGATGCTCATCCACGTCGGCTACTTCGTGGCGATGATCACCGTCGGGCTCGTCTTCACCACGACGCGACTGCGCGCGCTGTTCCTCGACTGACGTCGCACAGAACGCGGATGCCGCGGGGCGCCCGGCCCCGCGGCATCCGCGTTCTGTCGTGGTGTGCGGTTCAGAGGGAACCCGTCGATCCCACGCCGATGTTGTCGTCGTACGAGGCGTCCTTCGTCTCGCGCGACAGGAGCAGCGCGATGAGGGTGAGCACGGAGCATCCGGTCAGATACAGCCCGACGAGCCACGGCGAACCGCCCGCCGCGGCCCAGAGGGCCACCGCCACGATGGGGGCGAGCGCGGCGCCGAGGATCGACGACACGTTGTACGAGATCGCCGAGCCCGTGTAGCGCACGTTCGTGGGGAACAGCTCCGGCAGGATCGCGCCCATCGGGCCGAAGGTCGAGCCCATCAGCACGAAGCCGAACACGAGGAACGCCTGCGTGAGCGCCCCGGTGAGCTTCGGGTCGGCGTACGGCGCGAGGAACACCGAGAAGGTGAGGCCGAACACGATGATGCCGACCGTCACCCAGATCAGCAGCTTGCGGCGTCCAATCGCGTCGGCGAGGGGGCCGGAGATCAGCGTGAAGATGCCGAAGAAGACCACGCCGATGATCTGCATGATGACGAAGTCGGTGTAGGCGAAGCCTTGGCCGGGCACATAGCTCGCGGCGAACGCCGCGGGATCGAACACCTTGCCGGCCGCCTCCGCGGCCTTCTGTGCGGCCGCGCTCGCCGTCGCGAGAGTGGCCTTGGTGCCGTACGAGAGGGTGAAGCTCGTCATCAGGTAGAAGAGCACGTAGGTCGCCAGCATGATGAACGTGCCGAGCACCAGGTGCCACCAGTGGCGCCGCAGCACCTCGCCGAGCGGGAACTTGCGGATCGCGCCGGTCTTCTCGGCCTTCGTGAACGTCTCCGACTCGACCAGACGCAGACGCACCCACAGGCCGATGATGACCATGACGGCGGAGAAGAGGAACGGCACGCGCCATCCCCAGCTGAGGAAGGCCTCCGAGCGCTGCGCGCCGCCGTCGGGGTGGGGCAGGGCGAAGTTGATGACCAGGAACACGCCGTTGGCGATGATGAAGCCGATGGGGGCGCCCAGCTGCGGGAAGGTGCCGTACCAGGCACGCTTGCCGGCGGGTGCGTTCTCGGTGGCCACGAGGGCAGCGCCCGACCACTCCCCGCCGAGCGCGAAGCCCTGCGCGAGGCGGAGGATCAGCAGCAGCACGGCCGCCCAGACGCCGATCTGGTTGAAGGTGGGCAGGCAGCCGATGAGGAACGTCGCGATGCCCATCGTGAGCAGCGACGTGACGAGGGTGGCCTTGCGGCCGAACCGGTCGCCGAAGTGGCCGAACACGACGGCGCCGATGGGTCGTGCGACCATCGCGGCGCCGAAGACGCCGAACGAGGCGAGCAGCGACGCGGTGTCGTTGCCGGTGGGGAAGAACAGCACCGGGAACACGAGCACCGCCGCCGTGGCGTACGCGTAGAAGTCGTAGAACTCGATCGTGGTGCCGATGAGGCTCGCCGTGATGACGCGCGAGCGCGGATTGGCGGGTGCGGGAGCGGAGGAAGGTGCGGACGAGACAGCCGTAGACATGCAAAACCTGCGTACAGAGAAGGGAGGAGGGGAGCGGTGCCGGAGGCGACGCACCTCGCGGGTGTGCGAGGGCCGGGACCGGGGCGCCACGGGATGGGTGACGCGGACCAGGTGTTCAGCCTACTCTTCGGCGACACCTGTCGGATTCGCGGTCCCCACCGTCCGGGGAGCGGCTCCAGCGATACCTTCACCTACGATGAAGGTATGGACACGCTTCTCGGAATCCTGCACGTCGGCACGGCCGTCTTCATCGTCGGACCGCTCGCGATCCTCCCGCACACCGCCCTGCGGGCGCTGCGCATCCGCAACGTCGACTCGGTGCGCACCCTCGCCACTTCGACGATGGTCTTCGCATGGCTGTCGTTGCTTACGTTCGTCTTCGGGTTCGGCGCCATGGGCATGGCCGATCCGAAGTATCAGCTGACGTTCACGACCCCGTGGATCCTGATCTCGATCATCCTGTACGCCGTCGCGTTCTTGCTGGCGGTGTTCCTGCTCGTCCCGCGCCTGCGCGCCGGGGCCGACGCCATCGAGGCGGCGGGGGCGGATGCCGCGGCGAAGCCCGCCGGCTACGGCGCGATCGCCGGCGTCAGCGGTGTGGTCACCCTGCTGCTCGTCGCGATCGTCGTGCTGATGATCTGGAAGCCCTGAGGCCCGTTCGGCGTCGCGCCCCTCGGCGCGCGACGCCGATCCGTGTCAGGCCCCGCGCAGCTCGCGCAGCGTGAGCGCGGTGCGCAGCGCGGCATCCGCCGCCTCGGCGCCCTTGTCCTCGGTCGACCCGGGGAGGCCCGCGCGGTCGATGCCCTGCTGTTCGTCGTCGAGGGTGAGCACCCCGAACCCGACCGGCTTCCCGGTGTCGAGCGCGACGCGGGTGAGCCCGTCGGTCGCGGCCGACGCGACGAAGTCGAAGTGCGGGGTCCCGCCGCGGATGATCACCCCGAGGGCGACGACCGCGTCGGCTCCGCTCGTGAGTGCGGCCTGAGCGACCACGGGAAGCTCGAACGACCCGGGCACCCGCACGAGGCGCCAGGTGGCGCCGGCGGCGTCGAGCGTGCGGGCCGCTCCGGCGATGAGTCCGTCGGTGATCGTCTCGTGCCACGTGCCGGCGATGACGACGACCTCGATGCCGGTCGCGTCGATCTGATCGGCGGTGCGCGGGGCGCCGTGTCCGCTCATCGGGCGTTCTCCTCGGTGCTGGGGGCCGCCTGGTGGGCGGCGGTGGTGGCGAGCGCCTCGGCGAGAGCGCCGTCGGCGATGATGTGACCCATGCGGTCGCGCTTGGTCTCGAGGTAGCCCTGGTTCGCGGGCCCGACCCCGACGATCAGCGGAACCTGCTCGACGACGTCGACGCCCAGGCGGCGCAGCTGCGCGACCTTGTCGGTGTTGTTCGTCAACAGCCGTACGCGCGCGACGCCGAGGTCCGAGAGGATGCCGGCGGCCGCCGCGTAGTCGCGGGCGTCGGCCGGGAGCCCCAGGGCGAGGTTCGCGTCGACGGTGTCGAGTCCGCGCTCCTGCAGGCTGTACGCGCGCAGCTTGTTGATGAGGCCGATCCCGCGACCCTCGTGGCCGCGCATGTAGATGACGATGCCGCCGTCCTGCTCGATGACGTCGAGGGCGGCGTCGAGCTGCGGGCCGCACTCGCACTTGAGCGAGCCGAACGCCTCGCCCGTGAGGCACTCGGAGTGCACGCGCACCAGCGGGGCCTCCTCGGTGAGCTCGCCCGAGACCACGGCGAGGTGGTCGGTGCCGCTGATGCGGTCGCGGTAGGCGAGGAAGCGGAACACGCCGTGTGACGTCGGCACGAGCGCCTCGGCGCGCAGACTGACGCGACGGCGCGGGCCGGAGGCCGCGGCATCCGTCGGCTCGACCTCGTCGAGATAGGCGATCAGCTGCTCGATCGTGATCACCGGCAGACCGTCGGTCTCGCCGAGCTCGAGCAGCCCGGGCAGTCGCATCATGCTGCCGTCGTCGGACACGATCTCGCAGATGCCGCCGACCGGGGGGAGCCCGGCGAGGCGCATCAGGTCGACAGCTGCCTCGGTGTGACCGGCGCGCTCGCGCACGCCGCCGTCGACGGCGCGCAGCGGCAGGATGTGGCCGGGGCGGATGACGCTCGACGGCGTCGACGCGGCGTCGGCCAGCACGTTGAGGGTGTGCGCGCGGTCCGAGGCGCTGATGCCCGTCGACTGGCGGTCGGCGGCGTCGACGCTGACCGTGTAGGCGGTGCCGCGGGCGTCCTGGTTGACCGGCACCATCGGGGGCAGGTCGAGGCGGTCGGCCCACTCGCCGGGGAGCGGGGCGCAGATGAATCCGCTGGAGTGGCGCACGATCCACGCGATCCACTCCGGGGTCGCGAGGGCGGCGGAGATGATCGCGTCGCCCTCGTTCTCGCGGTTCTCATCGTCGGCGACGATGACGGGCTTGCCCTGACGCAGGGCTTCGAGGGCTTCGGGAATGGTCGACAGGCTCATCGGGAGCCTCCTTCTTCGGGGGACGCAGCGGGGGTGATCGGGGCGCCGGCGGCCGGGAAGGCCAGCAGTCGGCGCACGTGGCGGGCGAGGATGTCGGTCTCGAGGTTCACCGCGTCGCCGACAGCGCGGCGGCCGAGCGTCGTCGCCTCCAGGGTCTCGGGGATGAGCGAGACCTCGAACCAGGGGACGGGTGCCGCGGGCTCGCTGACCGCGCTCACGGTCAGGGACGTGCCGTCGACCGCGATCGATCCCTTGTCGACGACGAGGGGCGCGAGCTCGGTGGGCAGCGAGATGCGCAGCACGCGCCACTGGGCGCCCGGGCGCACCTCGAGCAGTGCGCCGGTGCCGTCGACGTGGCCCTGCACGATGTGGCCGCCCAGGCGTCCGCCCGCGCTCGTCGCGCGCTCGACGTTGACGGGGGTGCCGGCGCCGACGCCCGCGAGGGTCGTGACGTCGAGCGTCTGGCGCATCACGTCGGCGGTGAACCAGTCGTCGCCCTGGTCGATGACGGTGAGGCACACGCCCGAGATCGCGATCGAGTCGCCGTGGTGCGCGTCGGACACCGCCGCGGGCGCCCGCACGGTGAACCGTGCGCCGTCGCCCGAGGGCGAGACATCCGTCACGGTGCCGATCTCTTCCACGATGCCGGTGAACATCAGCTCTCCTTCTCAGAGGTGGTCTCGGATGCCGCGGGCACCGCGACGACCAGCAGGTCGTCGCCGAGCCGCTCGAGGTGGGTGAGGGCGAGGCGGCGCTGGTCGGCGATCGTGTCGACGCCGATCACCCGCAGTGCGGGGTTGTCCCGCCCGTCGGAGCCCGCACCGATGAGCGTCGGGGCGATGTAGGCGAGCACCTCGTCGGCGAGCCCGGCGCGCAGGAACGCGCTCGCGATCGTCGGGCCGCCCTCGACGAACACGCGCTGCACGCCGCGGTCGCGCAGCTCGGACAGCACGGATGCGGCGCGGTCGTCGCCGGGGTGCTCGCCGAAGAGGTTGTGACCGTCGCGCTGCAGGAATCCGCGCGGGTGCGCGCGCACGAGCGCACGGTCGGGCACGATTCGGGCGCCGAGCACGACCGGCAACGGCTGGTGGTCGTAGAGGGTGCCGTCGGGGTGACGGGCGGTGAGGGCCGCGTCATCGACGAGGATCGTGCCGATGCCGGCCACGATCGCGTCGGCCTCGGCGCGGCGACGGTGCACGTCGGCGCGCGCTGCGGCTCCCGTGATCCAGCGGCTCGTGCCGTCGGCGGCGGCTGCGCGGCCGTCGAGCGACTGCGCCCACTTGACGGTGACGTGCGGACGGCCGAGCCGCTGCACGGTCAGCCACGAGTCGAGCAGGGATGCCGCGGCATCCGCCTCGAGGCCCGACTCCACGTCGACGCCGCCGTCGCGCAGGGTGTCGCCCCCGCCGTGGGCGTTCTCGGTCGGATCGGGGAGCGCGTACACCACGCGGGCGACGCCGGCGGCGAGCAGCGCCTGCGCGCAGGGGCCGGTGCGGCCGGTGTGGTTGCACGGCTCGAGAGTGACGATCGCTGTCGCACCCTGCGCCTCGCCCGGGGCGAGCCGCGAGAGCGCGTCGACCTCGGCGTGCGCGGTTCCGGCGCCGCGGTGGAAGCCCTCGGCGAGCACGTCGCCGGTGGGGGAGAGGATCACGGCGCCGACCTGCGGGTTGACGCCGCGCGGGCCTTCGGCGGCGAGTGCGAGGGCACGTTGCATCGCCGCGTGTTCGGCGGGGGTCGTGCTCATGTCGTCTCGTCCTGTCGGTGTGGACTCCGGGCAGGGTCGACGAGCGCACCGTGGTGCGCGTGCCTCCTCCCATCCGGACTAGATACGCCTGAGCGCCTCATCACCGTCGGTCCCGGAATTCCACCGGGTCGACCGCGACGGTGCCGATGTGGCACGGAAGTCGCGGCTCGCGGACTGTCACCGCCGGTTCGGATTCTCACCGACCCCGGAGCACGTTGCTGTACTCGAGTGTACTGAACGCCTCCGACACGGATTCATTCCGCGACATGTGGGGACCCGCAGCATCCGCTCAGTGCAGCAGCCGCGACATCCGCCGGTCGGCGAGCGGCGTGCCGCCGGTCTGACACGTCGGGCAGTACTCGAGCGAGCGCTCGGCGAAGAACACCGACCGCACCGTGTCGCCGCAGACCGGGCAGGTCTCGCCGCGCCGGCCGTGCACCTTCATGCCACGCCGCTTGGCGTCCTTCAGGTCGGCCGGGGGCTTTCCGGATGCCTCGGCCACCGCCTCGGCGAGGGTCGCGACCATCGCGTCGTAGAGCCGGGCGACCGTCGCCTCGTCGAGGGTCGCGGCGATCGCGTAGGGCGACAGGTGCGCGGCGTGCAGGATCTCGTCGGAGTAGGCGTTGCCGATGCCCGCGATCGTCGCCTGATCGCGCAGGAGCCCCTTGATCTGCGTGCGACGGCCGGAGAGCAGCGCCACGAAGGCGTCGCGATCGAACGCGGCATCGAGGGGGTCGGGCCCGAGGGTCGCGACCTGCGGTACGTCAGCGGGGCGGCGCACCACCGACACCGACAGCGACTTCTTGGTCGCCGCCTCGGTGAGATCGAACCCGGAGCCGTCGTCGAAGCCGACCCGCAGGGCGATCGGGCTGCGGCCCGGGCGGATCACTGTCGCCGGGAGTGCGTCGTACCAGCGCAGCCACCCCGATTTGGCGAGGTGGAACACGAGATGCAGGTCGCCCGCTGCCGCGGTGGCCGCGATGTCGAGGAACTTGCCGTGCCGCGCCACGCCCGACACGACGGCTCCCTCCAAGGCATGCACCGGCGGATCGAACGTCTTCAGCGCGGCGACGGCCGTCACCCGCACGGTGCTGAAGGTGCGCCCACGCAGCCGCCCGTCGAGAAACTCGACGAGCCCCTGCACCTCCGGCATCTCCGGCATGCGGCCATCCTCGCACGGGTGGATGCCAGCGGGTCAGTCCCCGAGCGGCGGCCAGGGCCGCGGCATCCGATCATCGCTCGCGAGCAGCCCGCCGGCCCAGGCGTCGAAGCGCTCGCCGGCGCCGTTGAGCAACGACTGGCGCAGAAGGCCCTCGTAGCGGATGCCCACGGCGCGGGCGAGGCGTGCGGAGCCGATGTTGCCGACGACCGCCCGCCATTCGATGCGGGACAGCGCCGCGCCGTCGGCGGCGAAGCCGAACGCGATGACCTCGCGCGCGGCCTCCGTCGGGAACCCGCGGCGCCGGCCGCCCGGGGCCATCCAGTAGCCGATCTCGGCGTTTCCGCGCGCGACGCGGTGCAGACCGATCATGCCCACGAGCTCGTCGTCGTGACGGATGCCCCAGGTGAGCTCCGTGCCGTCCTCCCACCACCCGGCGGCCTTCTCGACGAACCCGACCGCGTGCTCGCGCAGGTAGGGCGTCGGCACGGTCGTGTAGCGCTGCACGTCGGGGTCCTGGCAGGCCGCGAAGATCGCGTCGACATCGTCGGACGTCGGAGGCGAGAGCGTGAGCCGGGCGGTGTGGAGCGTGACGGGGGTCATGCCCCGAGAGTAGCGGCGGGGTGCGTGCAGGGAATGCGGGGGCTCGCTACGATCGCCCCGTGAAGGACGTGCACGGATGCCGCTCTCGCTGACCGCGCGCGGCGCCATCGGATGGGATGAGACCGGGCGCGCCGACGACCCGCCGCTCGTGCTGATCCAGGGGCTGGGGTCGCAGCTCGTGGGCTGGGCGCCCGGGTTCACGCGCCTGCTGGCGGACGCCGGGTTCCGGGTCCTCCGCTACGACAATCGCGACGTCGGCCTCTCGCAGCGCTTCCCGGCCGGCGGGTACACCATCGGCGACCTGGCCGATGACCTCGAGGCGCTCCTCGACGACCGCGGCATCGCGGCCGCCCACGTCGTCGGCCAGTCGATGGGCGGGATGGTGGCGCAGGAGCTCGCGCTGCGGCATCCCGAACGCGTGCGGTCTCTCGCCCTCCTCTACACGACCGCCTCGCCTCGGCACCTGCTGCGCGCCGACGTGCTCGACGAGGAGAGCGTGCTCCCGGACCCGCTCGCGCCGACCACCCGGGAGCGGTTCATCCCGTACTACGTGCGCGGTGAGGCGACCTGCGCGTCGAGGGTCTACCCGCAGGACACCTCGTGGCTCACCGAACTCGCCGGCACCGTGTGGGATCGCGGCTGGGAGCCGGACGGCGCGGCGCGGCAACGGGCCGCGATCCGGGCGAGGGGGGACCGGCTCGATGCGGTCGCGGCGATCACAACCCCGACCGTCGTGCTCGCCGGTGATGCTGATCAGCAGATCGACGCGGCCGGGTCGGTCGAGTTGGCCGCCGCGATTCCGGGCGCGCGGCTGCACATCTACCCCGGACTCGGCCACGAGATCGCACGCCCCGTCTGGGACGACCTGGTCGGACGCATCGCCGCGAACGCCGCGCGCGCGTCCTGACGCGCCGCGGCGGGTGGCTCACCGGCGGCGCAGCAGGCCGATCTTGTCGTAGACCGCGTCGAGGGTCGCGTCGGCGACGGATGCCGCACGCTCGGCGTTGGCCGCGAGCACCCGGTCGAGCTCGGCCTCGTCGGACAGCAGCGCCAGCGCACGCTCGCGCACCGGACCGAACTCCGACACCACGACCTCGGCGAGGCCCTTCTTGAAGTCGCCGTAGCCACGACCCGCGTACTCGTCCTCGATCGAGGGGATCTGGCGTCCGGTGAGGGCCGCGTAGATCACGAGCAGGTTCGAGACGCCGGGCTTGTTCTCCCGGTCGTAGCGCACCGAGCCCTCGGAGTCCGTCACCGCGCGCATGACCTTCTTGGCCGACACCGACGGCTCGTCGAGCAGCCACAGCACGCCCGCGTCGGACTCTGCCGACTTCGACATCTTCGCGGTCGGGTTCTGCAGGTCGTAGATGCGTGCGGTCTCCTGCTGGATCATCGGCACGGGCACGGTGAAGGTCTCGCCGAACCTCGAGTTGAAGCGCTCCGCGAGGTCGCGGGTGAGTTCGACGTGCTGCTTCTGGTCGTCGCCGACGGGCACGACCGACGCCTGGAAGAGCAGGATGTCGGCGGCCATCAGCACCGGGTAGGTGAAGAGTCCGACCGTGGTGCCGTCGGTGCCGTAGCGCTGCGACTTGTCCTTGAACTGCGTCATGCGGCTCGCCTCGCCGAAGCCGGTGAGGGTGCCGAGCACCCACGCGAGCTCGGCGTGCGCGGTGACGTGCGACTGCACGTACAGCGTCGACTTGGCGGGCTCGATGCCCGCCGCGATGTACTGCGCGGCCGTTCGGCGGGTCTTCTCACGCATCTCGGCGGGGTCGAACGGCTGCGTCAGCGCGTGCAGGTCGACCACCGAGAAGTACGCGTCGTACGACTCCTGAAGGTCGCGCCACTGCAGGAGGGCCCCGATGTAGTTGCCGACCTGCAGAGAGTCGGCGGAGGGCTGCATTCCCGAGTACAGACGCGCTTTGGTCACTCCCCGATTCTAGGGCGGTCGGATGCCGCGCCCCGCGGCATGCGGACGGCGGCGGGCCCCGCATCGGCAGGGCCGAGATGACGACAGTGCGCTCTCAGCGACCGATCGCGTAGTCGGCGACGACCGGGGCGTGATCACTCCACCGCTCGGCGTAGGTCGCCGCCCGCGCCACGTGGTAGCCGCTCTCGCGTGCCGCGAGCGCGGCGGTCGCCAGGTGGTAGTCGATGCGCCAGCCGGTGTCATTGTCGAACGCCTGACCGCGGTTCGACCACCACGTGTACGGACCCTCGACCTCTCCCGCATGACGGCGGCCGATGTCGACCCAGCCGAGACCGGTGCCGGTCGAGCCGTCGACACCGACGACCTGTGCGCCCTCGTCGCCGAGGAACCGGTCGACATAGGCCCGCTCCTTCAGCAGGAAGCCGGCCTTCTTCTGGTTCCCTCGCCAGTTCTTGATGTCGAGCGGGCGGTGGCCGACGTTCAGATCGCCCGTGACGAGCACGAGCGCACCGCCGGCGGCGAGGCGCGACATGCGCTCGGTCATCGCGTCGAGGAAGCCGTACTTCGCGTCCTGGCGCGGGGTGCCGTCCTCCCCGGAGTGCACGTAGGCGCTCACGACGGTGACGGTCTCGCCGTCGACCTCGAGGTCGGCCTCGATCCAGCGCCCCCGGGAGTCCACGCCCTCGCCGAGGTCGATGCGCGATGCGGCCGCAGGGATGCGGGACAGTACCGCGACCCCCGATCGCCCCTTGCTGAGCGACTCGTCATGCACGATGTGCCACCCGGGCAGCAGCTCGGTGATGTGCGTCGTTTCGGCGCGCACCTCTTGCAGCGTGAGGATGTCGACGCCGGCACCGTCGAGCCAGCCGGTCATGCCGTTGCGCACGGCCGCCCGGATGCCGTTGACGTTGACACTGGCGATGCGGACGGAGCGGGGCACGGGCTCCACCCTAGCGGCGGCCTCCGACGTCCTCGCCGTCCTCGGCCTCGAGCTGCTCCACCTCGAGTTCGGCCTGTGCGACCCGGCGGCGTGCGGCACGACTGCGCCACCAGGGAGCCTCGGTCTGCTCCTGGCGTGCGCGCCGCAGGTCGACCCGTGCGACGACCAGCCGAGCCTCACGCTCGATCGCGCGTCGCTCGGCGTCGGAGGTCGGCACGATCGCGACGTGGCGGTCGGCGGCGGCGACAGCGATCCACGCCGAGGCCACGAGGATGACCACGCCGACCACCCGGAACAGGAGCAGGAATCCGATGAAGGCCGTGAACGTCGCGAGCAGCGGATTGCGCGGGGCGTAGAGCAGCAGCAGCCCGGCGCCGAGCTGCACGATCGCGAGCGCAGCGCCGCCCATGAGCGACCCCGGCAGAATGCGTCGCCATCGCAGCGCGGCGCCGATCAGGAACCGGTAGAGGGCCGCGAGGGCGGCCGAGTTGATGACGAAGGCGACGAGCAGAGACGCGCCGCGCACGCTCACGCTCGACCAGAACGAATCACCGTCCAGCCCGAGCAGCGACCACACGAGATCGATCGCCCAGGTCGTGAACGAACCGACCACGGCGCCGAGCAGGAGCGCGACGCCGAACACCAGCGCCGCGAGGAAGTCGCGTGCCTTCAGCAGCACGTACGACCTCGAGTCGTAGGGCAGGCCGAAGATGTCGCGCACCGCGCGGCGCGCGTAGGTCACGAAACCGATCGCGGTCCAGATGACGACGATCGCGGCCACGGCGCCGGTCACACCCAGCAGGCCGCGCCCGCCGCTCGCGACATCCTGCACCTGGTCGGTGCTGACCAGACTCGACTCGCCGCCGATGAGACCGGGGATGTACCGGTTGATGAGGTCGATGAGACCCTGCACGGCCTGGGGAGAGCCGCCGAGCCACAGACCCACGGCGGCGAACGCGAGGTAGAGCACCGCGAAGATCGCGAACAGCGACTGATAGCTCATTCCGGCGGCGAGCAGCAGGCCGTTGCGCTGCAGGAAGAGCCGCCACACCCGCACGGGGAACCACCCGAGCGTGCGCCGTGTGACCCGCGTCGCCTGGGCGATCGGCTCGTCGAGACGCTCCCGCACGACCCGCTGCGCGTCCTGCAGGCGGGCGCGCACACGCTCGGCGAGCTCGCGCTCCTCGTCGGCCGGGTCGGTCCGACCCCGGTCGGTGGTCACGGACCCAGACTAGCCAGCGTCAGCCGCGGTGACGGATGCCGCGGGCCGCCGCAGTCGTCGGAGCACCGGCAGCACGGCGGCGAGGGCCACCGCGGGCAGCAGAAATCCGAGCGCCAGCCCGAAGACGTCGCCGAGGAACCCGACCAGCACGGCGCCAGCGATCGCGCCGGCGTAGTTGAAGAGGTTGACCCGCGCGATGATCTCGTCGCTGCGCGCGGGATCGAGCTCGCCGGTCGCGCCGAACGTGATCGGCACGAGGGCGCCGACCGCCACACCGGCCAGGGCGAAGCCCGCGATCGCGGCACCTCCCGCCGGGATGAGCGAGACGACGAGGCATCCGATAACCGACACGATGAGCGCGGCGGCTGCCACCGTGGCGCGAGGGAGCGTGCCGAGCAGGCGGTCGGTCACGAGGCGGGTCACCAGGATCACCACCTGGTACAGCGCGTAGCCGAGCGGGGCGACCGCAAGTGTCGTGCCGAGGTTGTCCGTGAGGAGGATCGAGCTCCAGGTGCTCACCGCCGAGTCGACGGTGAACGCGGCCAGGATGATGAATCCGAGCGCCCAGATCGCGCGGTGCGGGAGCGCGGTGCGCTCCGCGGCGACAGCGGTCTCGGGCGCCGCCTCGCGGGCGAAGAAGCGCAGCCCCGCGAGGGCGACGAGCAGCGCGATCGCCGCCGCCACGACGAGCGCGACACCAGCGGTCGTCGGGGTCAGCGAGAAGGCCGACACCAGCAGGGCGCCGACGATCGCGGCGGCCGTGTACGCGGCGAAGAACCCGCCGAGCAGGGATCGGCCGTACGCGCGCTGCACCACGACGCCCTGCATCGCCGACGCCGCGTCGACGCATCCGAGACCCACGCCGTAGACGACGAAGGCCGCCACGAACACCGGGAACGGCACGGGCAGCGCCGCCGCCGGAAGCGCTATCGCCTGCAGCACGAACCCCGTCGAGAGCGCCACGCGCGCGCCCAACCGTGTCGCGAGGGCTCCGGCGAGCACCGATCCGCCGGCGGCGGCGACGCACACCCCCAGGATGATCAGATTCACGACCGTGTCGTCGATCTGCTGCCGGTTCTTCAACGTCGGCAACGACGTGACGACCACCGCGTAGCCGAGACCCTGCGTCGCGTAGGCGGCGGTCACCGCCACGCGGGAGGCGCGCGGCATCCGCTCACTGCCGGGGGAAGGAGCGAGCGGCACCGCCATCACCTCACGGCTTGCCGCGCAGAACCGCCTGCTTGACCTCGGCGATCGCCTGCGTCACCTGGATGCCGCGGGGGCACGCCTCGGTGCAGTTGAAGGTCGTGCGGCAGCGCCACACGCCCTCCTTGTCGTTGAGGATGTCGAGACGCACGTCGCCCGCGTCGTCGCGCGAGTCGAAGATGAAGCGGTGCGCGTTGACGATCGCCGCCGGTCCGAAGTACTGGCCGTCGGTCCAGAACACCGGGCACGACGAGGTGCACGCGGCGCACAGGATGCACTTGGTCGTGTCGTCGAAGCGCTCGCGGTCGACGATCGACTGCACGCGCTCCTTGCCCTTCTCGGGGAGCGAGTTGGAGATGAGGAACGGCTGCACCTCGCGGTAGGAGGCGAAGAACGGCTCCATGTCGACGATGAGGTCCTTCTCCAGCGGCAGGCCCTTGATCGCCTCGACGTAGATCGGCTTCGAGATGTCGAGGTCCTTGATCAGGGTCTTGCAGGCGAGGCGGTTGCGGCCGTTGATGCGCATCGCGTCCGAACCGCAGATGCCGTGGGCGCACGAGCGGCGGAAGCTCAGCGAGCCGTCGACCTCCCACTTGATCTTGTGCAGCGCGTCGAGGACGCGGTCGGTCGAGTAGACCTCGACGTCGTAGTCCACCCAGCGCGGCTCTTCGTCGACCTCAGGATTGAATCGACGCACGATGAAGGTGACCAGGAACGCCTGGATGCCGGTGTCGTCCGCCTCTTCGAGGTTCGCGACGGCGTCGGGATCGACGAGAGCGGTGGACATCAGTACTTCCTCTCCAGCGGGGGATAACGCAACTCGCCGGCCTCGTTCTTCGTGAAGACGACCGGCTTCCAGCCGAGCGCGATGTGGTCCTCCGGGCTCGACGAGTGCGGGTCGCCCGAGAGGTAGGCCATCGTGTGCTGCATGTAGTTCTCGTCGTCGCGCTTCGGGAAGTCGTCGCGCATGTGACCGCCGCGGCTCTCCTTGCGGTTCTTCGCGGTGACGACGACGACCTCGGCGATGTCGAGGAGGAATCCGAGCTCGACGGCCTCGAGCAGGTCGGTGTTGTACCGCTTGCCCTTGTCGTCGACGTGCACGTTCTTGAAGCGCTCGCGCAGCTCCTCGATGACCTCCAGCACCTCGCCGAGCGACTCGTCGGTGCGGAACACCTGCGCCTTGCGGTCCATCTCGTCCTGCAGCGTCTTGCGCAGCACCGCGATGCGCTCGGTGCCCTCGTTCGTGCGCAGGCCCTCGATGAGCTCGCGCACCTCCTTCGCGGGGTCCTCGGGGAGGGCGACGAAATCGGCGGTCTTGACGTACTCGACGGCATTGCGGCCGGCGCGCTTGCCGAACACGTTGATGTCGAGCAGCGAGTTGGTGCCGAGGCGGTTCGAGCCGTGCACCGACACGCACGCGCACTCGCCGGCGGCGTAGAGGCCCGGCACGACGGTCGTGTTGTCGCTGAGCACCTCGGCGTTGTTGTTCGTCGGGATGCCGCCCATCGCGTAGTGCGCGGTCGGCATCACGGGAACGGGCTCGACCACCGGGTCGACACCCAGGTAGGTGCGGGCGAACTCGGTGATGTCGGGGAGCTTCGTCTCGAGCACCTCGGCGCCGAGGTGGGTGCAGTCCAGCAGCACGTAGTCGCGGTGAGGACCGGCGCCGCGGCCCTCCGCGACCTCCTGCACCATGCAGCGGCTCACGATGTCGCGCGGCGCGAGGTCCTTGATCGTGGGGGCGTAGCGCTCCATGAAGCGCTCACCCGACACGTTGCGCAGGATGGCGCCCTCGCCGCGAGCGCCCTCGGTGAGGAGGATGCCGAGGCCGGCGAGGCCGGTCGGGTGGAACTGGAAGAACTCCATGTCCTCCAGCGGCAGGCCCTTGCGCCAGATGATGCCGACGCCGTCGCCCGTGAGGGTGTGGGCGTTGGAGGTGGTCTTGAAGATCTTGCCGAAGCCGCCGGTCGCGAAGATCACGGCCTTCGACTGGAACACGTGCAGGTCGCCCGTGGCGAGCTCGTAGGCGACCACGCCCGCGACCTTCGTCGAGCCGTCCGCATCCTTCACCGTCACGAGGTCGAGCACGTAGAACTCGTTGAAGAAGTTGATGCCGAGCTTCACGCAGTTCTGGAACAGCGTCTGCAGGATCATGTGACCCGTGCGGTCGGCCGCGTAGCAGGCGCGGCGCACGGGGGTCTTGCCGTGGTCGGCGGTGTGGCCGCCGAACCGGCGCTGATCGATCTTGCCCTCGGGCGTGCGGTTGAACGGCAGGCCCATGTTCTCGAGGTCGATGACGGCGTCGATGGCCTCCTTCGCGAGGATCTCGGCCGCATCCTGGTCGACGAGGTAGTCGCCGCCCTTGACAGTGTCGAAGGTGTGCCACTCCCACGAGTCCTCTTCGACGTTGGCGAGCGCCGCCGCCATGCCGCCCTGCGCCGCACCCGTGTGGGAGCGCGTCGGGTAGAGCTTCGAGATGACCGCCGTGCGGGCGCCCGGACCGGCCTCGATCGCCGCGCGCATGCCGGCGCCACCGGCGCCCACGATGACGATGTCGAACTGGTGGTAGTAGACCCCGTCCTTCAGGACGGGCGCGGTGTCGGAGGCGGTGTCAGTCGTCATGATCGCAATCGGTGAGGCTCAGGAAGCGCTGCAGAAGTCGGGGAGAAGGTTGGCGGCGGCGCCGGCCGGGCACGGGTCGAATGTGAAGACGACGAGCGTGCCGAGGAGGATGAGGAAGGCCGCGACGAGCCAGATCGCCCAGATGAGCGTGCGTCGCACGCCGTTGTGGGTGACGTAGTCGTTGGTCACTGTGCGCATGCCGTTGGCGCCGTGGATGAGGGCCAGCCACAGCATCAGCACGTCCCACCACTGCCAGAACGGCGAGGAGAGCTTCCCGCCGACGAACGCGAAGTCGATCTGGTGGATGCCTTCGCCCGTGAGGAGGTTCACGAACAGGTGGCCGAAGATGAGCACGATCAGCAGCACGCCCGAGACGCGCATGTAGATCCAGCCCCACTTCTCGAGGTTGAGGCCCGTGCGGCGCGGCGCGGTGTGCGGGGCGCGCGGGTCGGCGATGGCGGTCATCAGTGCCCCCCTCCCGTCGCCGAGAAGACGTTCATGAGGTGGATGGGCGCGAAGCCGAGCATCGTGATCAGCCAGATCACCAGCACGACCCACCACAGCTGACGCTGGTACTTGGCGCCCTTCGACCAGGCGTCGACCAGGATGATGCGCAGGCCGTTGAACGCGTGGTAGGTGATCGCGGCGACCAGGATCGTCTCGCCGACGCCCATGACCTGGTTCTTGTAGGTGCCGATCACCGCGTTGTACGCATCGGGGGAGACCCGGATGAGCGCGGTGTCGAGGATGTGCACCAGCAGGAAGAAGAAGATCGAGACGCCGGTGATCCGGTGCAGTACCCACGACCACATGCCCTCGTGTCCGCGGTACAGCGTTCCGCGCGGGACTTTCGATGTGGTTTCCGAGATCTGCGGCGTGACACGCGCTGGTGCAGACACGACGGTCCTCCCTGTTCGAACACGGTCGGGGCAGACGTTGCCCCCGGAGGCAGAGCCCCCTGGCGTCACTCGGGCGCTGGGTCTCATCCTATGCCGAGCATGTGCATCGGTTCGCGTTAGGCAGACCTAACTGTCTTGATATCGAGATAAACGGGAGCGTCATCCGACACCGCTACTCTGTGGCCATGACCGAGCCGATCCCCGACTTCTACGCCGTCATCCCCGCCGGAGGGGTGGGATCACGTCTCTGGCCGCTGTCGCGTGCCGACGCACCCAAGTTCCTCCACGACCTGACCGGGTCGGGGCACACCCTGCTCCGCGACACCTGGAACCGTCTCGAGCCGCTCGCCGGACACGACCGCATCGCCGTCGTCACCGGGCGTGCGCATCGCGCGGCGGTGGAGGCCGAGCTTCCCGGCGTGCTCGACCGCAACGTCATCCTCGAGTCGGAACCACGCGACTCGACCGCCGCCATCGGGCTCGCCGCCGCCATCCTCGTGCGTCGGGAGCCCGACGTCATCATCGGATCGTTCGCGGCCGACCACGTCATCAAGGTGCTCCCGGTGTTCACCTGGGCCGTGGAGCAGGCCGTCGCCGTCGCGCGCGAGGGATACGTGTGCACGATCGGCATCCAGCCGACCGAGCCGTCGGTCGGTTTCGGGTACATCCGCAAGGGTCAGATGCTGACCGTCGCCGGTGCTCCGGAGGCGGCACTGGTCGACGCGTTCGTCGAGAAGCCCGACGCGGAGACCGCGCGCGGCTACTTCGCCGATCGCGGCTACCTCTGGAACGCGGGCATGTTCATCTCCCGGGCTGACGTGCTCCTCGCCGAGATCGAGGCGAACGAGCCCGAGCTGCACGCCGGACTCATCGAGCTCGCGGAGGCGTGGGACGACCGTGATCGTCGAGGCCCCGCCGTCGACCGCGTCTGGCCGCGCCTGAAGAAGATCGCGATCGACTACGTGGTCGCCGAGCCCGCCGCCGCGAAGGGGCGACTCGCCGTCGTGCCCGGCCATTTCGACTGGGACGACGTGGGCGATTTCGCCAGCCTCGCCAAGCTCAACAGCAGCGGCCGCAAGAACGAGCTCGCGATTCTGGGGGAGAACGCCCGCATCCTCGCCGACGCGTCGAGCGGGATCGTCGTCTCGCAGACCTCTCGGGTCATCAGCGTCATCGGCGTGCAGGACATCGTGGTCGTCGACACCGAGGACGCGCTGCTGGTGACCACGAGCGAGCACGCGCAGAAGGTGAAGGGGATCGTCGACGCCCTCAAGCTCAGCGGTCAGGGCGACGTGCTCTGACCGAGCGGTCCGAGCGCGGCCCGATGGCGCGCATGAGCATTTCGCGGCGTTCTGTTAAGTGTTTGTAACCATTCCGTACCAGGTGTTGGCCAGGACAACAATTCGCCCGACGCGATAGGTAACTTCGACTCGTCCCGACTCCCCGCGACATCCGCGGGGTACCGATTATGGAGGAACGAGTGACCATCTCAACCACCAAGAAGATCGCCGGCGCAGCCACCGCCGCCGGGCTTCTCGTGGCTCTCGCCGGCTGCGGATCCGCGCCGACGGCCACCAGCACCACCACCGCTCCCGCTGTCGCGGGCTTCAAGCCGTGCATCGTCTCCGACGCGGGCGGCTGGAACGACAAGTCGTTCAACGAGTACGCCAAGAAGGGTCTCGACGAGGCTGCCGCGACCCTGGGTGTCACCCCGGTCGAGGTGCAGTCGAGCTCCGCGAACGACTACGCGCCCAACCTCGAGAGCCTCGTCGCCGCGAACTGCACGCTGATCATCTCGGTCGGCTTCAACCTGGCCGCCGACACCGTGAAGTCCGCCCTCGCGAACCCGAACCTGCAGTACGCGATCGTCGACGACAGCGCCGACCTCAACAACGACGGCAAGACGGATGCCCCCAACATCAAGCCGCTGCTGTTCAACACGGTCGAGGCGGGCTACCTCGGGGGCTACGCCGCCGCCGCGTGGTCGGCGCAGGACGGCGTGAACAAGGTCGGCACCTTCGGCGGCATGCAGATCCCGCCGGTGACGATCTTCATGGACGGCTTCATCGACGGCGTGCAGAAGTACAACACCGACAAGGGCGCGAACGTCCAGACGTTCGGCTGGGACGTCGCCTCGCAGAAGGGCGTCTTCACCGGCGGCTTCGAGGCGAACGACACCGCGAAGCAGACCGCGAAGAGCATCCTCGACCAGGGTGTCGACGTGATCCTCCCCGTCGGCGGACCGATCTACCAGAGCGCCGCTCAGGCGATCAAGGAGTCGGGCAAGAACACCGTCATGCTCGGTGTCGACTCCGACCTCGCCGTCGCCGACCCCTCGGTCGCCTCGGTGCTGCTCACCTCGATCACCAAGCACGTCGACAACGCCGTGCGCGACACGGTGATCGCGGCGGCCGCGGGCAAGTACGACCCGACCCCGTACGTGGGCACGCTCGCCAACGGTGGTGTCGGTCTCGCCGACTTCCACGACTTCACGAGCAAGCTCCCGGCCGGTCTGACCGACGAGCTCGCGAAGCTCCAGAGCGAGATCATCGCCGGCACCCTCACGGTGACGTCGCCCAGCTCGCCCAAGTGATCTGATCACCCAGCTGCGGCCGGGGACGCGTCAGCGCCCCCGGCCGCAGTCCGTTGTCCACGACACCTCGATCGATAAGGTGCACATATGAAGCTCGAACTCCGTGGCATCACGAAGCGGTTCGGAGCACTCGTCGCCAACAACCACATCGACCTCACGGTCGAGGCGGGCGAGATCCACGCTCTCCTGGGGGAGAACGGCGCCGGCAAGTCCACGCTCATGAACGTGCTGTACGGCCTGTACCAGGCCGACGAGGGCGAGATCCTCCTCGACGACGAGGTGCAGCACTTCCGGGGTCCCGGCGACGCGATGCGCGCCGGTATCGGCATGGTGCACCAGCACTTCATGCTCATCCCCGTCTTCACGGTCGCCGAGAACGTCATGCTCGGCCATGAAGAGACCAAGGGTCTCGGCACACTCGACCTCGCGAAGGCGCGAGCGCGGGTGCGCGAGATCGCCGACCGGTTCGGGTTCGACGTCGATCCCGATGCCCGCGTCGAGGACCTCCCCGTCGGCGTGCAGCAGCGCGTCGAGATCATCAAGGCGCTCTCCCGCAACGCACGCGTGCTCGTGTTCGACGAGCCGACAGCTGTGCTCACCCCGCAGGAGACGGACGAGCTCATGGTGATCATGCGCCAGCTGCGCGACGAGGGCACCTCGATCGTGTTCATCACCCATAAGCTGCGCGAGGTGCGCGAGGTCGCCGACCGCATCACCGTGGTGCGCCTCGGCACCGTCGTCGGCGAGGCGAGCCCCACCGCGTCGAACGCCGAGCTGGCGTCGATGATGGTGGGTCGCGCCGTCGAGCTGCGCGTGCAGAAGGATGCGGCGACCCCCGGTGAGGGCGGGCTCGCCGTGCGCGACCTGCGCGTCATCGACCCCGCGGGCGTCGTCGTCGTCGACGACGTCAGCTTCGACGTGCGCCCCGGTGAGGTGCTGGCGATCGCCGGTGTGCAGGGCAACGGCCAGACCGAACTGTCCGAAGCCATCGTGGGCCTCCAGGCGCGCGTCACCGGGTCGGTGCGGCTGGGCTCGGTGGAGCTCGTCGGCAAGAGTGTGCGCGGCATCCTCGACGAAGGTGTCGGGTTCGTGCCCGAGGACCGTACGCACGACGGTCTGGTCGGCTCGTTCTCGGTCGCCGAGAACCTCATCCTCGATCGCTCTGCGGATGCCGCGTTCAGCGTCGCGGGGACCATTCGCCGCGGAGCGCTCGATCGCTTCGCCCGCGACCGGATCGCCGAGTTCGACATCCGCACCCAGGGACCCCAGACGCGCGCCGGCGCGCTGTCGGGCGGCAACCAGCAGAAGGTCGTCATCGCGCGCGAGCTCAACCGCGAGCTCAAGCTCTTCCTCGCCTCGCAGCCCACCCGCGGCGTCGACGTCGGCTCGATCGAATTCATCCACAAGCGCATCATCGACACGCGCGACGCCGGCATCCCGGTGATCGTCGTCTCGACCGAGCTCGACGAGGTCACCGCCCTCGCCGACCGGATCGCGGTCATGTACCGCGGCGCGATCGTCGGCATCGTCCCGGGGGACACGCCCCGCGACGTGCTCGGACTCATGATGGCCGGGGAGGCAGCGGCGTGAACGACAACACCCCCGGGAGCACCACCCCCGACGCCGGCGGCGAGCAGCTGCCCGCGGCATCCGGTCCCCTCACCGGCCACGCGGTGACCGCCGACGGCCCCGCGGCACCGGTCGCGGGCGCCGCCGTGCCGCCGCCGCCCCGCTCGAACCAGCTCATCCGCGAGATCCTGCGGGGGAGCGTCGTCACCACGATCCTGGCGGTCGTCCTCGCGATGCTCATCGGCGGCATCCTCATCGCCGTCACCGACCCGAAGGTGCAGGCCGCGGCCGGCTACTTCTTCGCCCGGCCCGGCGACACGTTCGTCGCGCTGTGGACCTCGATCTACGGCGCGTACGACGCGATGTTCCGCGGGTCGATCTTCAACGCGACCGCGCCGACCTTCGAGGCGGCCATCCGCCCGCTGACCAACACGCTCGGGTTCGCGACACCGCTGATCGCGGCGGCGCTCGGCGTCGCACTCGCGTTCCGGGTCGGCCTGTTCAACATCGGCGCGCGCGGTCAGATGCTGATCGCCGCGGCGACCGCGGCGCTGGTCGCCTTCAACCTGAACCTGCCGATGTGGATCCACATCCCCGTGACGCTCCTCGCGGGCATCGCCGGAGGTGCGATCTGGGGCGGCATCGTCGGGCTCCTCAAGGCGCGCACGGGCGCCCATGAGGTCATCCTCACGATCATGCTCAACTACGTCGCCTACTACCTGGTGTCGTGGCTGGTGCGCACCCCCGGCCTGCTGCAGAAGCCGGGCACCAACCAGCCGATCTCGGCGCCGACGCCCGAGACGGCGCAGTTCCCGGCGCTGTTCGGCGAGCAGTTCCCGCGCCTCGACTGGGGCTTCGTGGTGGTCATCATCGCGACGATCTTCGTGTGGTGGCTCATCGAGCGCTCGAGCCTCGGCTTCCGCATGCGGGCCGTCGGCGAGAACCCTCACGCAGCCCGCGCTGCGGGCATCAACGTCAAGCGCGTCTACGTCTACGCGATGCTGTTCGCGGGCGCGCTGGCGGGACTTGCCGGCATGAACCAGATCATGGGAACGGTCACGAGCGGGTTCGACGGCGGCATCGACGCCGGCATCGGTTTCGATGCGATCACCGTCGCGCTGCTGGGGCGCAGCTCGGCGTGGGGCACTTTCGCCGCCGGCATCCTGTTCGGTGCGCTCAAGTCCGGATCGTTCACCATGCAGGCGAGCGAGGGCATCCCCGTCGACATCGTGCTCGTCGTGCAGTCGCTCATCGTCCTGTTCATCGCGGCGCCGCCGCTCGTGCGCACGATCTTCTTCCTCCCGAAGGACGAGGCCGAGCGTTCCGCGCGGGCGAAAGCCCGCCTGGCGAAGAAGGCGGTGGCTCGATGAGCGTCGCAACCCTCGCGGCATCCGCGGTGCCCCACCTTGTGGTGCGGGTACGCCGTATCAAGCTCCCGGTCACCCTCACGATCGTCACGGTCGGTCTCGCCGCCCTGTTCCTGTTCGCGCCGCGCGACGGGCAGAGCGTCTTCCGGCTGAGCGACGACGCAGCGGTCATCGCCCTCGGCGATGTCGCCGTACCGTCGGCGCCGACGGCGTGGATCACGGTGGCGATCCTCGCGCTCCTCACGGTCTGGACGTGGCTGGATGCCGCGGCCTACCGCCGATCGAACCTGGCCGTGCCGATCGTCTACGCGATCCTGGCCGTGTTCGCCTTCCTCACCTGGTCGGCCGCGGGCGGTCTCGTTCCCGTCACGGGCCTGCTCTTCGGTGCGATGTCGCTCTCGGTGCCGCTCGTGTTCGGCGCCCTCGGCGGCGTGATCGGCGAACGGGTCGGCGTCGTGAACGTCGCGATCGAAGGGCAGTTCCTGCTCGGCGCGTTCGCGGCGGCCGTCATCGGCAGCATCACGCAGAACCCCTTCATCGGGCTCCTGGGCGCCATGGTGGGTGGTGTGCTGGTGTCGTTCGTGCTGGCCGCCTTCAGCATCAAGTACCTCGTCGACCAGGTCATCGTCGGCGTCGTGCTCAACGTGCTGGTCACGGGTCTGACGAGCTTCCTCTACGGCGTCGTGCTCGCGAACAACGAAGCGGCACTGAACAGTCCCGTGACGTTCTCGCGGTGGAAGATCCCGGTGCTCGGCGACATCCCGGTGCTCGGTCCGGTGCTGTTCGATCAGCCGTTCATCGTCTACCTCATGTACGCGGCCGTGATCCTCGTCGCATGGGGTCTGTACCGCACGCGCTGGGGCCTGCGCCTGCGAGCGGTCGGTGAGCACCCGCAGGCGGCCGACACGGTCGGCATCAGGGTCAACACGCTGCGCTTCTGGAACGTCTCGCTGGCGGGTGCGATCGCCGGTATCGGAGGCGCCTACTTCACGCTCGTCTCGGTGCCGCACTTCACGAAGGAGATGACCGCCGGCCTCGGCTTCATCGCCCTCGCCGCGGTGATCTTCGGACGCTGGGACCCGGTGCGCGCCGCGCTCGCGGGGCTGCTGTTCGGCTTCGCCACCAACCTGCAGAATCTGCTCACCGTGCTGAAGACCCCGATTCCCAGCGAGTTCATGCTCATGCTGCCCTACGTCGTCACGATCCTCGCGGTCGCCGGTTTCGCCGGTCAGATCCGGGGGCCTGCGGCTGCCGGCAAGCCGTACATCAAGGGCTGATGAGCGGATGCCGCGACCCGCGGCATCCGGTTCATCACCCCTCGCACCCGACACCACGGAGGTCAGCCATGCCCGACATCGACTGGGACGCCCTGCGCGTCGCCGCGAACGACGCGATGCGCCGCGCGTATGCGCCGTACTCGAACTTCCCCGTGGGGGCGGCGGCCCTCACCGACGACGGTCGCATCGTGTCGGGATGCAACGTGGAGAACGCGTCATACGGCGTGGGCCTGTGTGCAGAGTGCGGTCTGGTCTCGAACCTGAACATGACCGGCGGCGGACGACTGGTGGCGTTCACCTGCGTCGACGGTCACGGCGCGACGCTCATGCCGTGCGGGCGCTGCCGCCAGCTGCTGTTCGAGTTCTCGGCGCCCGGGATGCTGCTCGAGACCGTGTCGGGTGTCCGCACGATCGAGCAGGTGCTTCCGGATGCCTTCGGTCCCCGCGAGCTCGAGGAGTACGCCCAGTGAGCGTGGAGCCGTTCGACGCGGTCGACGTGATCCGCACGAAGCGTGACGGCGGCGCCGTGCCCGAGGACGCGCTGCGCTGGATGGTCGACGCATACACGCGCGGCTACGTGTCCGACGCCCAGATGGCGTCGTTCGCGATGGCGGTGCTGCTGCGCGGCATGGAGCGCGACGAGATCCGTGTGATGACCGACGCGATGATCGCGTCGGGGGAGCGGATGAGCTTCGACGGCCTCGGCAAGACCACCGTCGACAAGCACTCCACGGGCGGGGTGGGCGACAAGATCACCCTGCCGCTGGCTCCTCTCGTCGCCTCGTTCGGCGTCGCCGTGCCCCAGCTCTCGGGCCGTGGGCTCGGGCACACGGGCGGCACGCTCGACAAGCTCGAGTCGATCCCCGGGTGGCGCGCGGCGCTGTCGAACGAGGAGCTCACCGCGCAGCTCGCCGGCGTCGGCGCTGTCATCTGCGCCGCCGGCTCCGGGCTCGCCCCCGCCGACAAGAAGCTCTACGCGCTACGCGACGTGACCGGCACCGTCGAGGCCATCCCGCTGATCGCCTCGAGCATCATGTCGAAGAAGATCGCCGAGGGCACGGCCGCCCTCGTACTCGACGTGAAGTTCGGCTCGGGCGCGTTCATGCAGGACATCGATCGTGCGCGCGAGCTCGCCCGCACGATGGTCGCCCTCGGCACCGACTCCGGGGTGGCGACCACGGCGCTCCTCACCGACATGAACACGCCCCTCGGCCTCGCCATCGGCAACGCCAACGAGGTGCGCGAGTCGGTCGAGGTGCTCGCCGGCGGCGGTCCCGCCGACGTCGTCGAGCTCACGATCGCCCTCGCCCGGGAGATGCTCGCGCTCGCCGGGCTGCCCGACGCCGACGTCGAGGGCGCGCTCGCCGGCGGCGCCGCGATGGACGCCTGGCGGCGCATGATCGTCGCGCAGGGCGGCGACCCCGACGCATCCCTGCCGGTCGCCCGCGAGACGCACACCGTCACCGCCGCGCGCGACGGGGTGGTGTCTCGGCTGGATGCCCTGCCGTTCGGAATCGCCGCGTGGCGCCTGGGAGCCGGACGCGCCCGCGCCGAGGATCCGGTGATCCACGCGGCCGGCATCGACCTGCACGCCAAGCCGGGCGACGCCGTGCGCGCCGGCGACCCGCTCTTCACCCTGTCGGCCGACGACGACGCCCGTTTCGAGCGCGCGCTCGCCGCTCTCGACGGCGCCTACGAGATCTCGGATGCTGCGCCGGCCCGCGCGGCGATCGTGAGGGAGCGGATCTCCGCCTGACCCGTCAGAATGATCGGTGGGGGAGCCGCGACATCCGATCAGAAGGAGACCCGATGCCTATCGACCAGCACGACGACGCCCGCCTCGAGGGCGTGTCGATCCGGTCCCTTCCGAAGGTGTCGCTGCACGACCACCTCGACGGCGGGGTGCGCCCCGACACGGTGATCGAGCTCGCCGAGGAGGCGGGCATCGCCCTGCCCACCGGGGACGCCGACGAGCTCGCGGAGTGGTTCTCGGCGGTGCGGCCCGATCGCTCGCTCGTCGAGTACCTGCAGCGCTTCGAGCTGACGACCGGGGTCATGCAGACCCGCGACCAGCTGACCCGCGTCGCCCGTGAGTTCGTCGAGGACCTCGTCGACGACGGCGTCGTGTACGCGGAGGTGCGCTGGGCGCCCGAGCAGCACCTGCGCGGTGGGCTGACGCTCGAAGAGGCCGTCGAGGCCGTGCAGGAGGGCATCGAGCAGGGCGAGGACGACGCGGCGGAGGCAGGCCACGACATCCGCGTCGGACAGCTCATCACCGCGATGCGCCAGAACGACCGGTCGCTGGAGATCGCGAAGCTCGCGGTCGCGTTCCGTGAGGCGGGTGCGGTCGGCTTCGACATCGCCGGGCCCGAGGACGGCTTCCTGCCGTCTCGGCACCGCGAGGCGTTCGAGTACCTGGCGGGCGAGTTCTTCCCCGTCACGGTGCACGCCGGCGAGGCCGCCGGCCTGGAGTCGATCCGCTCCGCCCTCGTCGACGGTCGCGCGCTGCGGCTCGGACACGGCGTGCGCATCGCCGAGGACCTCGACGTCGTCTCGCGCAAGGGCGAGCAGGTGCTCGTCGAATTCGGCGACCTGGCGCGCTGGGTGCGCGACCGGGAGATCCCGCTCGAGCTCTCGCCGACCTCGAACGTGCACACCGGCGCGTTCGCGGCGTGGGGCAGCGAGCTCGAGGACCACCCCTTCGACCTGCTCTACCAGCTCGGCTTCGCGGTGACGGTGAACGTCGACAACCGCACGATGAGCCGTACGTCCCTCACCCGCGAGCTGGCCCTGCTCGCTGAGACGTTCGAGTACGACCTCGACGACCTCGAGAGCTTCCAGCTCAACGCCGCGGGCGGCGCGTTCCTGCCGGTGGAGGAGCGCGAGGAGCTCATCGACCTCATCTCCGAGGGCTTCGACCGCTGAGCCCCGACATGGTCGAGGGCGGCACCACGATCGGGTTCGCGGCGCCGCCCTCGGTCGGTTCGGTCAGGCCAGGTCTGCCTGCCGGGTCGTGACGGCGGCTACGAGGCCGTTGTAGAGCGGATGCCCCGCCTCGATGCCCGTGACGCGGGTGACGAGCGCCGTGGTCTCGGTCGTGCGCAGCAGCTCCTGCAGCTCGACGGCTTCCGGGTCGTCGGCGGTCTCGAAGGCGAGCGCGGCGCCGACGGTGCCGAGGAGCGCCGCGACCGACAGGCCCCGTTCGGCGGCGTCGGCCGCCGGGCCGACGAACCGCTCGTGGCGGGAGAGCTTGCGCAGCGGCTGACGACCCACACGCCATACGGTGTCGGGAAGCTCGGGGTTCTGGAACCGGCGCAGGATCGTCGCGCGGTAATCGGCGAGCTCCTCGGCCGTGAAGCCGTGACGGGCGATGAGCACCGCCGACGTCTCCTCGAGCGTCGAGCGCACCGCCGCGAGGATCTCGGGATCGGCGAGGGCGTCGGAGATGCGCTCGATGCCGGCGCGGGCGCCGAAGTAGGCGGTCGAGGCGTGCCCCGTGTTCACCGTGAAGAGCTTGCGCTCGATGTACGGCGTGAGGTCGTCGACGAAGTGCGCACCGGGGATCGACGGCAGTGTTCCCGCGAACGGACCCTGCTCGATCGCCCACTCGAAGAACGGCTCCACCGTGACATCCACCCCGTGCTGGCCCTCGGGCTGCCCGGGCACGATGCGGTCTACCGCGGTGTTCGCGAACACGGCTTTAGCCGCGACCGCAGGCCAGTCGGCGCCGGCGAGGGCGGCGATCTCGTCGCGCAGGGTGTCGGTCGCGCGGATCGCGTTCTCGCACGCCATGACGGCGAGGGGAGGCAGCTCGGCAGAGCGCGCCACGAGCCCGGCGTAGATTACCGGGGCGATGAAGCGCAGGATGTTGGGACCGACCGCTGTGGTGGCGACATCCGCGGTCGCGAGCTCGTCGACGACCGCCTGCGGGTCCAGCTGGCTGTTGACTGCGCGGAAGCCGGTCACGACGGTGTCACCGCCGCCGTCTCCGACGGCGTGCACGGTGTAGCTCGTCTCGGCGTTGATCGCGTCGACGAGGGGGGCTGCGACATCCGAGAACACGACCTCGTAGCCGCCCTCGTGCAGCAGCAGGCCCACGAAGCCGCGACCGATGTTGCCGGCGCCGAAATGGACGGCCTTCATCAGGCGTTCACCGTGGCAAGGCGGGCGAAGAGCTCCTCGGGCGTCGCGGCGGCCTTGAGGGCTGCGACCTCGTCCTCGTCGGAGAACAGGATCGCGATCTGGGAGAGGATCTCGAGGTGCTCATCGCCGCGACCGGCGATGCCGATCACGAACGTCACCGGCTCCCCGTCCCAGTCGACGCCGCCGTCGTAGCGCACGACCGACAGGGCCGAGGCGAGGATCTCGCTCTTGGCCTCGTTGGTGCCGTGCGGGATCGCCAGCTCATTGCCCATGTAGGTCGACACTGTCGCCTCGCGGGCGAGCATCGCGTCGTAGTAGGCGCCGGTGACGGCGCCCGCGGCCTCGAGGATGTCGGCGGCCTCCCGCTGCGCCTCGAGGCGCGTGGCGGCACCCGCGTGGATGCGCACCTGTCCGAGGGTCAGGATCTCTCCGGTCATGTTTCTTCCTTCCACAAAGAGTGCGGGGCGGGCGGATCGCTCCGCCCGCCCCGCGACGAACTCAACCCTGTGCACCATCCTGGTGCTGCGAGGCCACGAGGTCGACGACCTCGTCGTATCGCGGCGAGTTCATGAAGTTGTCGACCGACACGTGGAGCGAGTTCGGCGACGCCGACCGGGCGCGGTCGGTGAGCTGGTTCTGCGTGACGACCAGGTCGGCCGACCCGTCGAGGTTGGCGATGGCCTGGTTGGTCACCGTGACGCCCTCGATACCGGCCTTCTTGATCTTGTTGCGCAACACGCTCGCACCCATGGCGGACGACCCCATTCCGGCGTCGCAGGCGAACACGATCGTGGAGATCGGCTTGGTGGCGACGGCGGTGGTGCCGGCCTCCGACGAGGTGCGCAGGCCCGCGAGGGTGCTCGAGGACTTGCCCTTGTTGGCCTCGGTCGCAGAGATCGCGGCGCTGAGGTCGCCCGACTCGCCGAGCTCGAGGTCACGCTTGCGCGTGCGCAGGAGGAACAGCGAGGAGAGCAGGAACGAGACCGTTGCGGCGAGGATCACCGACAGGATGACGCCCACGTAGCCCCAACCGGGACCGAAGTTGCTGTCGCCGGAGGTCTGCAACAGCACCGCGAAGATCGATCCGGGCGATGCGGGAGCGCGAAGGCCGGAACCGAACACCGCGTTGGTCGCCACACCGGTCATGCCGCCGGCGATGGCCGCGACGATGATGATCGGCTTCATGAGCACGTACGGGAAGTAGATCTCGTGGATGCCACCGAGGAACTGGATGACGATCGCGCCGGGGGCGGAAGCGCGGGCGGCGCCCACACCGAAGAACGCGAAGGCGACCAGGATTCCGAGGCCGGGGCCGGGGTTCGCCTCGACGAGGAACAGGATCGAACGGCCGGTCTCGAGGGCCTGCTGGGTGCCGATCGGGGTGAACACACCGTGGTTGACGGCGTTGTTCAGGAACAGCACCTTGGCGGGCTCGACCAGGATCGACAGCAGCGGGAGCAGGCCCGCGGAGACCAGGAAGTCCACGACGGCGCCCAGGGCGTTCGAGACGGCGGTCATGATCGGGCCGAACCCGAAGAAGCCGACGATCGCGAGCAGCATGCCGAGGATGCCGGCCGAGAAGTTGTTGACGAGCATCTCGAAGCCCGCCTTGATCTTGCCTTCCCAGATGCGGTCCATCCACTTGGTCAGCAGCGCCGCCAGCGGGCCCATGACCATGGCGCCGAGGAACATCGGGATCGTCGTGCCGACGATGACACCGACGGTCGCGATGGCGGCGACCACACCACCGCGCTCGCCGTAGACCATGCGGCCACCGGTGTTCGCGATGAGGAGCGGGAGGAGGTAGGTGATCATCGGGCCCACGAGGCCGACGAACACGGGGATGACGTTGCCGTCCTTCGTCTGCGAGAGCGCGGTCATGGCGTGAGCCCAGTTGATCTGGCTCGCGTCACCGAAGCCGCCGAGGATGTCGGCGACCGGGTGCCAGAAGCCGAGCCAGCCGGTGGCGATGAACAGTGCCGTGATGAAGCCCCACGCGATGAAGGCCGCGATGTTCGGCATGATCATGCCGGAGAGGAAGGTACCGAATCGCTGCACGGCGATCTGGGCCTTCTTACCTCCCGACAGCGCGGGCGACGTTGCCGTCGTTGTCATGTTTCTTTCCTTTTCTAGGAAGCGGCGGCCCGGGCGGCCGCACGCGCCGTTGCCGCGTCATTCGCGGCAAGTGCTGCCTCGGCGACGCGTCGGGCGTCGTCGAGCGAGTGGGAGAGCAGGCTCTGACGCACGTCGGCGAGCGCCGTGGGAGCCATGGACAGGGACGTCGCGCCGAGGCCGACGAGCACGACCGCCAGCAGCGGGTCGGCGGCGGCCTCGCCGCAGATGCCGACCGGCTTGCCGAGGGCTGCGCCCGCGGCGCCGACCGACTGGATGAGGCGGAGCACCGCAGGGTGCCAGGGGTCCTGGAACGACGCGACCGAGCCGAGGAGCCGGTCCGCGGCAAGGGTGTACTGCGTGAGGTCGTTGGTGCCGATCGAGGCGAAGTCGGCCTGCGCGAGCACCCTGTCGGCGAGGAGGGCCGCCGACGGCACCTCGACCATGACTCCCGCGGTCTTCACGTCGTACTCGCGGGCGAGGGCGACGAAGTATTCGGTCTCCTCGACGGTCGCGACCATCGGCGCCATGACCCACAGATCCGCGGCCTCGCCGTCGGCGGCCGCCGCGGCATTGGCCTCCGCGAGGGCGGTCAGCTGCTCGCGCAGGATGTCCTCGCTGGCCCGGAGGGCGCGCAAGCCCCGCAGGCCCAGCGCCGGGTTCTCCTCGTGGGCGTCGTTGAGGAACGGCAGCGGCTTGTCGGCACCGGCGTCGAGCACACGCACGACGACCTTCTTGCCGGCGAACGCGCGGAAGAGCTTTTCGTACGAGGTGCGCTGCTGGGCGACCGTGGGGGCGGTGTTCGAGCTCAGGAAGAGGAACTCGGTGCGGAACAGCCCCACGCCTTCCGCCCCGAGGGCCACGGCCTCAGCGGCGCCGTCCGGGCTGCCGAGGTTGGCGAGCAGCGGCACAGCGGTGCCGTCGGCGAGCGCACCCGGGGTGAGCGGTGCGGATGCCGCGGCCGACCGCGCGTCCGCGCGGCGCTGAGCCGCCGCACGCTCGTCCTCCGAGGGCGACACGGTGATCACGCCCGCAGCGGCGTCGACGATCACGGTGTCGCCGTCGGCGAGGTCGAGGGCGCCGGCGGTGCCGACGACGGCGACGATTCCCTTCTCGCGGGCGAGGATCGCGGTGTGGGAGGTCGGGCCGCCCTCGCTCGTGACGAGCGCGAGCACCTGGTCGAGGTCGAGGAGCGCGGTGTCGGCGGGGGCGAGGTCGGTGGCCACGAGCACGTAGGGGTGGCCGGGCTCGGGCACCCCGGGGGCGGCGACGCCCCGGAGTCGCGCGATGACGCGCTGGGCGACGTCGTCGAGATCGGCGGCGCGCTCGCCGAGGTAGCCGCCGACCGCGGTGAGCTGGTCGCGGAAGGATGCGAACGCGTCGTAGACGGCGAACTCCGCGGTCTTACCGGCGGTGATGCGTGTGGCGACCTCGGCCTCGAGCGTGGGGTCCTCGGCCATCATGGCCTGCGCCTCGAGCACGTCGCGGGCCGAGCCGCCCGCCTGGGCGCCGCGCGCCTCGAGCTCGCGGGCGACGACGCCGATGGCCTCCTGCACGCGCGCGGTCTCGGCATCGGAGCCGAGCGTCGAGGGGGCGTCGGCGGGAGCGGGGAGCGGCGCCGCCATACGGGCGACGGGACCCTGGGCGACGCCCAGGCCGATGCCGACTCCGCGGAGGGTGGTCGTGGTGCTCATGTCTGCGCTCCGTCCGGTCAGGCCGCGTCGTGGTCGGTCGTGAGGAGGTCGGCGAGGTCGTCGAGCACGTTCTCCGCGCCCTCGCCGTCGGCGGTGAGCGTGACGTAGTCGCCCTGCTCGATGCCGAGCGCGATCACCCCGAGGATGCTCGCGGCGTTGACCGGCGCACCGGCGTCCTTCGCGATCGTGACGGGGAGCCCCGCGTCCTTCGCCGCCTGGGCGAAGAGCTTCGCGGGGCGGGCGTGCAGACCGTGGGCGGATCCGATGCGCACGGTGCGGGTGGCGACTGTCATAGTGCTTCTCTCGTTGCGGCCGTCCGCGCACAGCGCGAGGCCGGGTGCGACGGACGGATGGTGCGGTCTCGGAGCGGGGAGCGGCATCCGTTCCGGCACGAGCGACGTGACGGTTCGAGTGCGTCTCCACGGTTCGGTGCGTGCCCTCGCGTCGTGCGCTGCGTGACGCAGCTGCTGTGCTTCGCCTGTGCCGGTCGTACCGGCGGCGCACGTCGCCAGGATCCTCATCGATCCGCCTCCTGGGTCTATCTTGAGAATTCCCCGAGAGCGCGGGCAACCAGACCTGTTTCCGCCCCCCGCGGAAACGTCGCGGTCGCGTGATGGAATAGGGGAATCGGCGTATCGGAGGGATCACGTGACGCGTGCCAAGCAGGACCGGCTTCTCGGCCTGCTCCTTCGCGACGGCGGATGGGTGACGGCGGCGACCCTCGCCGATCAGCTGGGTGTGACGGCCCGGTCGGTGCGCTCCTATGTCACGAGCGTGAACGGTCGTGTCTCCGGCGGCCAGGCTGTCGAGTCGGGGCCGCAGGGCTACCGCGCCGGCGTCGAGGCGGGCGCCGCCCTGCAGACCTCTCCCGGTGACGGCGGGTCGCCCCGCGATCGCCTCCACACCCTCGTGACGAGGCTGCTCGACGCCCCCGACGGCCTCGACGTCTACGCCGTCGCCGACGAGATGTTCGTGAGCGCCGCGACGGTCGAGTCCGATCTCGCGCGGGTGCGCAGCCTGCTGGGCGGCACAGAGCTCATCCTCGACCGCCAGGGCGCACAGGTGCGCCTGCGCGGCACTGAGATGGCGCAGCGGCGGCTGCTCAGCCGGCTCGTCCATGACGAGATGGATGCCGGTGCCTACGACACCGCGGCGCTCCGGCGTGCGCTCGGCGAGCAGTCCGCGGTGCTCCCGTCGCTCGCGCCGTTCAAGGCGGCGCTCGTGGCACAGCTGGTCGATTTCGGCTATTACGTCAACGAGTACGGGATGAGCGACGTGCTCACCCACGTCGCGATCGCGGCCGACCGTGTCGCACGCCAGCGCGGCCTCGACGCGGCGGGGCTCCCCGAGCCGGTCGCGGCGCAGCTGCGGGTCGCGAACGCGATCGAGACGCTCGCCCGAGAGCACCTCGGCGTCGACCTCGGGCCGGCCGACAGTCGCCACCTCGCCTCCGTCGTGCTCACGCGGGTCGTCGCGCCGGGCATCGCCGACGAGACGCGGGCGCCCCTCGACCCCGAGGTGGAGGGAGCCGTGCGGGAGGCGGTCGGGGCCGCGGCATCCGAGTTCCTGGTGGAGATCCACGACGAGGACTTCGTGCTGCGGCTCGCCCTCCATGTGCAGAACCTGCGGCTGCGGGCGCGGGACAAGGCGTGGTCGCGCAACCCGCTGACCCGATCGTTGAAGTCGACCTATCCGATGATCTTCGAGGTCGCGGTCTTCATCGCCAGTGAGCTGTCGCAGCGACTGAACATCCCGCTGCACGACGACGAGATCGCCTACATCGCGATGCACGTGGGCGGCCAGCTCGAGCGCAGCCGCCGATCGGACGAACGGCTCACCGCGACGATCATCTGCCCGGGGTACTACGAGCTGCATGAGCTGCTGCGCTCGAGCGTCGCCCGCTCGCTCGGCCAGTCGATCGAGGTCGTGCGGGTCGAGACGCGCGTCGACCCCGACTGGGCCGACATCGACACCGACCTCGTGCTCACGACGATCGACGCGCCTCCGGGAGCGCCGGTGCAGCCCGAGCGCGTCGTGCGCATCCAGCCCTTCCTCACGCCTGCCGACGTCGACCGCATCCAGGTCGTCGCGGTGCGAGCGCGACGCACGCGTCGCCTCGCGAAGCTGCGCACCGAGCTCGAGCGCTACTTCCGCCCCGACGCGTTCGTGCACGGCATCGATCCGACGCTCGGCGAGGAGGGCACCATCCGCCTCCTCGGCGGGCTGCTGCGGGACGCCGGCGTCATCGACGACGCCTACCTCGAGCGCGCGGTCGCGCGCGAGGGGATGTCGTCGACCGCCTTCACCGACGCGCTCGCGGTGCCGCACGCGATCGGGATGACCGCGGCCCACACGGCGATCGCCGTCGGCATCGCCGACCCGTCGATCCCGTGGGGCGACGCCCGCGTGCAGGTGGTGGCGCTCGTCGCCTTCTCGGAGAACGACCGTGCGGCGTTCCAGACGGTCTTCGAGCAGTTCGTCGAGGTGTTCAACGAGCGCGAATCGGCGCAACGCATCGTGCGCCGCGCGACGAGTCTGCCGTCGTTCCTCGACGAGCTCGTCGCTGTCATCGACGGCTGATCCGCCGATCCCGCGTCAGGCCCGGATGAGCCTCTCGTCGAGCCCGCGCCGCACCGCGGGCCACTCGTGCGCGAGGATCGAGTAGACCACGGTGTCCCGCAGCGAGCCGTCGGGCATGATGCGGTGGCTGCGCAGCACGCCGTCGAGCTTCGCGCCGAGCCGCTCGATGGCGGCCCGTGACTGCCGATTGTGCCAGTGGGTGCGCAGCTCGACCGCGACGGCATCGCAGGTCTCGAAGGCGTGGGCGAGCAGCAGGCGCTTCGCGGCCGTGTTCACGGCGCTGCGCTGGGCGGAGAGTCCGAGCCAGGTGTGTCCGATCTCGACTCGACGGTTCTCCTGGTCGATGTTGCAGAACGTCGTTTCGCCGACGACCTCGCCGTCGCTCTCGCGCACGACGACCCACGGATTCATGCCGCCGGCGGCATGAAGGCCCTCGCGCATCGCGATGTCGGCATCGACGGCGGCGTCGCTCGTCGGCACGCTCGTGTACCAGGCGTGGTCGAGACCGGATGCCGCGGCGCGGAGCCCCGCCGCATGTGCGGCCGTCAGCGGCTCCAGGCGGACCCAGTCGTTGGCGAGGACGAGCGGTGCGGCGAACTCCATGCCCCGAGCCTAGGGGCGCCGGGCGGCGGGCCGTGTGGGTCAGCTCCGATCGGACAGCAGTCGGCGGGCCCCGTCCCGCAGTCGTTCGAGCCGCGCGTCGGCGTCGGAGGCGCTGTCGCCGCGCACGTCGAGGTAGAGCTTGAGCTTCGGCTCGGTGCCCGACGGGCGCACGATCAGTCGGGTCTCTCCCTCGAGCCAGTAGCGCAGCACGTCGCCGGGCGGGAGGTCTCCGTGACCCGTCGCGAGGTCGTCGACACGCTCGACGGCGACCCCGCCGACCTCGGTCGGGGGAGCCTCTCGCAGCGACCCCATGAGGCGGGGGATCACGGCGAGGTCGTCGACCCGCACCGAGACCTGACCGCTCGCGACGTGGCCGACCTCCTCGGCGAGCTCGGCGAGCAGGTCGGAGAGGGTGGCGCCGCGTTCGCGGGCCTCTGCAACCAGGCCGAGGATCGCCACGGCGGCCGAGATGCCGTCCTTGTCTCGCACCGTCTCGGGGTTCACGAGATAGCCGAGGGCCTCCTCGAACCCGTAGACGATGCCAGGCGCGCGGGAGATCCACTTGAACCCGGTGAGGGTCGCGTGGAAGCCGAGGCCATGGCGCTCCGCGATCGTCGCGAGCGCCGGCGACGACACCAGTGAGCACGCCAGTGACGCACCCGCGACCGGGTGGGCGGCGGCGAGCCGTGCGGCGCGCAGCCCCAGCAGCAGACCCGTCTCGTTGCCGGTCAGGCGGCGCCAGCCGCCGGTGGCGGCGGCATCCGGGATCGCGACCGCGAGCCTGTCGGCGTCGGGGTCGTTCGCGATGACGAGCTCCGCGCCGGCGGTGCGCGCCGTCGCGAAGGCGAGGTCCATCGCTCCCGGCTCCTCAGGGTTGGGGAACGCCACCGTCGGGAAGGCGCCGTCGGGGTGGAGCTGCTCGTCGACCGTGACCGGCAGCGGGTAGCCGGCCGTGCGCAGGATCGCGGCTGTCGTCTCCCAGCCGACTCCGTGCAGTGCCGTGTAGACCCACCGCAGGCCGGCGGCGCCGGCGGGGGCGGGCGCGACGGCCGCCGTGGCGGCGACGTAGGCGGCCACGACCGCCTCGTCGGCGATCTCGTAGTCCTGGGAGCGGGGCAGCGCGTCGACGCGCTCGTCATCGGCGACCCGGGTGATCTGCGCCGCGATCTCGGCGTCGCTCGGCGGCACGATCTGCGCGCCGTCGTCGGCGCCGCCGAGGTAGACCTTGTAGCCGTTGTCGTTCGGCGGATTGTGGCTGGCCGTCACCATCACGCCGGCGTCGGCGCCGAGGTGGCGCACGGCGAAGGCGAGCACGGGGGTCGGCAGCAGGCGGGGGAGGAGGATCGCGTGCAGACCCTGACCGGCGATGAGCTCGGCCGAGTCGCGGGCGAACACATCGGAGTTGCGCCGACCGTCGTAGCCGATCACGACGGTCGGGGTGTGGCCGGGCCGGGCCGAGGCCGCGAGGTACCGCGCGAGGCCGGTCGCGGCCTGCGCGACGAGCACCCGGTTCATGCGCTGCGGGCCCGCGCCGAGCTCTCCGCGCAGCCCTGCGGTGCCGAAGGCGAGGCGTCCCGAGAACCGCTCGCGCAGGGCGAGCACAGAGGCGTGATCGGATGCCGCGGCCCCCGCGATGAGCGCATCGAGCTCGGCGGCGGTGAGGGGGTCCGGATCCTGCGCGACCCAGGCGCGGGCGCGGACGAGAAGGTCGTCGTCGCTCACATCGCCTCGATCACACGGGCCAGGAGCGCGGAGATGACCGGCTCGGCGAGCTGGCCCGCCTCGATGACCTCGGCGTGGCTGAGCGGGGTGGTCTGGATGCCCGCGGCGAGGTTGGTGATGAGAGACATCCCGAGGATCTCCATGCCCGCCTGGCGGGCCGCGATCGCCTCGAGGGCTGTCGACATGCCGACGATGTGGCCGCCGATCGCCTTGGCCATCTGCACCTCGGCGGGCGTCTCGTACTGCGGCCCGCGGAACTGGCAGTAGACGCCCTCGTCGAGGGTCGGGTCGATCGTGCGGGCGAGATCGCGCAGGCGTCGCGAGTAGAGGTCGGTGAGATCGATGAACGTCGCGCCCTCGAGCGGCGAGGCCGCCGTGAGGTTGATGTGGTCGCTGACGAGCACCGGCTGCCCGGGAGTCCAGGCCTCTCGGATCCCGCCGGCGCCGTTGGTGAGCACCATGATGCGGGCTCCGGTGGCGGCAGCGGTGCGCACGCTGTGCACGACGCGGCGGGTGCCGTGCCCCTCGTAGAAGTGCGTGCGCGCGCCGATGACGAGCACGCGCTTTCCGGTCGGGGTCAGGATGCTGCGCAGCGTGCCGACGTGACCCTCGAGCGCGGGCTTGCTGAAGCCTGTCACCTCGGTGGCGGGGATCGTCGCGACCGTCTCACCGAGGAGGTCGGCGGCCTTGCCCCATCCGCTCCCGAGCGTCACCGCGATGTCGTGCGTTGCGACGCCGCTGAGGCGGGCGATGTCGGCGGCGGCGGTGGCGGCGACCTCGAACGGGTCGGCGGCGGGGTCGTCGAGGGGGTGGGCGGTGTGCGTCATCCCCTCACTCTAGGAACACCGCTCGGACGGGGCCAGTCGGTCCCGGTTCGCTGCGCGCGACGGGACGCACCAGAATGGAGGCATGTCGACGAGCTTCGATAACGCCCAGCGGGTCGCGATCATCGGAGGCGGACCCGGCGGCTACGAGGCGGCCCTGGCCGCCGCCCAACTCGGCGCCGAAGTCACCCTCGTCGAGCGCGCCGGCGTCGGCGGGTCCGCCGTCATCACCGACGTGGTGCCGTCGAAGAGCCTGATCGCCACCGCCGATGCGGCCGTCGCCATCGCAGGAGCAAGCGACCTCGGCGTGCAGCTGTTCGCACGCGGCGCGAAGGGCACGCCTCTCACCCCCGAGATCGCCATCAACCTGGCTGCTGTCAACAAGCGGCTGCTCGCGCTCGCCCGTCAGCAGTCCGACGACATGCGCTCGTCGCTGGTCGAGGCGGGCGTGCGCATCATCTCCGGCCACGGGCGCCTCGACGGCCCGGGCGCGGTCGTCGTCTCCACCGGACCGCAGGGCACCGCCTTCGACCGGGTCGAGGCCGACACCCTCGTCGTCTCGGTCGGCGCCTCGCCCCGCCAGCTCCCGCAGGCCAAACCCGACGGAGAGCGCATCCTCACCTGGACCCAGCTCTACGACATGACGACGCTCCCCGAGCACCTCATCGTGGTCGGGTCGGGCGTCACGGGAGCGGAGTTCGCCTCGGCTTACATGAACCTCGGGGCGAAGGTCACCCTCGTCTCGAGCCGCGACCAGGTGCTCCCGGGTGAGGACCCCGACGCGGCCGCCGTGCTCGAGAAGGTCTTCCGCCGCGGGGGGATGACCCTCCTCGCCAAGGCGCGCGCCGACCGTGTGGAACGCACCGACGACGGCGTGCGCGTGCTCCTCGCCGACGGCCGCGAGATCGTCGGCAGCCATTGCCTCATGGCGGTCGGCTCGATCCCCAACACCCACGACATCGGGCTCGCCGAGGCGGGCGTCGAGCTGACCGACTCCGGTCACATCCGGGTGAACCGGGTCTCGCGCACTTCGGTGCCGAACATCTACGCGGCCGGGGATTGCACGACGCTCATGCCGCTCGCGTCGGTCGCGTCGATGCAGGGTCGCACCGCGGTCTTCCACGCGCTCGGCGACGTCGTCATCCCGCTCGAGTCCCGCCGCATCACCGCGAACATCTTCACCGCGCCCGAGATCGCGACGATCGGCTGGCAGGAGAAGGACATCGCGGCCGGTCTCATCAACGGCGTCGTGCACAAGCTTCCGCTCGCGGCCAACGCCCGCGCCAAGATGATGGGCATCAAGGACGGCTTCGTGAAGGTGATCGCCCGCGAGGGCAGCGGCACGGTCATCGGCGGTGTGATCGTCGGTCCCCGCGCCTCCGACCTCATCTACCCGCTCGCGATCGCCGTCGAGCGCCGCCTCACCGTCGACCAGATGTCGCGCGTGTTCGCGGTGTTCCCCTCGCTGACCGGCTCCATCCAAGACGCCGTGCGCGCGATGCACGGCGTCGAGCGCTCCAGCGGCGACGAGAACTGACGAACGACGAGGCCGCGGCATCCTGATCGGCTGATCGGATGCCGCGGCCTCGCCGTGTGCGTCAGGAGATCGTGAGCAGCTGGTGGCCGGCCGACACGGTCGTGCCGGGATCGGCGTTGATCGCGCCGATGACACCGTCCTTGTGGGCCTGGATGGGCTGCTCCATCTTCATGGCCTCAAGAACCACGACGAGGTCGCCCTTGACGACCTGCTGTCCCTCTTCGACCGCGACCTTCACGACCGTCGCCTGCATCGGCGACTTGACCGCGTCGCCCGAGGCGCCCGCGGTGGCGGACGTCTGGTGCGAGCGGCGCGACGAGGGCACGGCGGCGGGGCGGCCGACCTGGGCCGGGGAGCCGGCGATGCGATCGGGCAGACTCACCTCGAGTCGCTTGCCGCCGACCTCGACGACGACGGTGTGTCGCGTCTCGGCGGGTGTGGGGTCGGCGAGCTCGCCGTCCCACGGCGCGATGTCGTTGTCGAACTCGGTCTCGATCCAGCGCGTGAACACGCCGAACTCGCCGTTCTCGGCGGTGAAGGCGGGGTCGCGCACGACCTTGCGATGGAAGGGGAGCACCGTCGGGAGCCCCGCGACCTCGAACTCGTCGAGGGCGCGGCGGGCGCGCTCGAGCGCCTCCTGACGGTCGCGACCGGTGACGATGATCTTCGCGAGCAGCGAGTCGAACGCACCCGAGACGGTGTCGCCGGCGGTGACGCCGGAGTCGAGCCGGGTGCCCGGCCCGCCGAACGTCTTGAACACCTTGATGGGGCCGGGCTGGGGGAGGAAGCCGCGGCCCGGGTCCTCGCCGTTGATGCGGAACTCGAAGGAGTGGCCGACCGGCTCCGGGTCGTCGTAGCCGAGCAGCTCGCCCTCGGCGATGCGGAACTGCTCGCGCACGAGGTCGATGCCGGTTACCTCTTCGGAGACCGGGTGCTCGACCTGCAGGCGGGTGTTCACCTCGAGGAAGGAGATGGTGCCGTCGGCGCCGATGAGGAACTCGCAGGTGCCGGCGCCGATGTAGCCGACCTCCTTCAGGATCGCCTTCGACGCGCTGTAGAGCGTCTCGCGCTGAGCCTCGGTGAGGAACGGCGCCGGGGCCTCCTCGACGAGCTTCTGGTGGCGGCGCTGCAGCGAGCAGTCGCGGGTGGAGACGACGACCACCGTGCCGGCGCCGTCGGCGAGGCACTGGGTCTCGACGTGGCGCGGCTTGTCGAGGTACTTCTCGACGAAGCACTCGCCGCGGCCGAACGCGGCGACGGCCTCTCGGGTGGCGGACTCGAACAGCTCGGCGACCTCGTCGAGCTCGCGCGCGACCTTCAGGCCGCGGCCGCCGCCGCCGTAGGCGGCCTTGATCGCGATCGGGAGACCCACCTGCTCGGCGAACGCGATGACCTCCGACGCGTCGGCGACGGGTCCGGGGGTACCGGGGGCGAGGGGGGCGCCGACCTTCTCGGCGACGTGTCGCGCCGTCACCTTGTCGCCGAGGGCCTCGATGGCGTCGGGGGAAGGGCCGATCCACACGAGGCCGGCGTCGATGACGGCGCGGGCGAACTCGGCGTTCTCGGCGAGGAAGCCGTAGCCGGGGTGCACGGCGTCGGCGCCGGAGCGCCGGGCGATCGAGAGGATCTTCTCGATGGAGAGGTAGGTCTCGGCGCTCGTGGCGCCGTCGAGGGCGTATGCCTCGTCGGCGAGCCGCACGTGGAGGGCGTCGCGGTCCTGGTCGGCGTAGACCGCCACCGAGGACCTGCCGCTGTCGCGCGCCGCGCGGATGATGCGGACGGCGATCTCACCGCGATTGGCAACGAGGACCTTGGCGATTCGAGGCATGAGTGCCAGCCTACCGACGGATTCCCGGCGGAATTTGACCGTCCCTCACAAGAACTCGGCGTAAGCGTGTGCGGATGTCTACGAAGCCACCCACAGCGACGTCCAGTGGACTCCCAGCCGACGCACCAGCGAGCGCAGGGTGGGGAGCGACATCCCGACCACCGTCGAGGGGTCGCCGTCGATGTGGGAGATGAAGGCGGCGGCCCGCGCGTCGAGGGTGAACGCACCCGCGACGAGCAGTGGTTCGCCCGTCGCGACGTAGGCCGCGATCTCGTCGTCGTCGACGTCGGCGGCGAAGGTGACGGATGCCGCGGCCACCGCGTGCTCCTCGCGGTGACCGCCGTCGGGGGTGAGCCGGAACACGCTGTGACCGGAGTGCAGCACCCCGGTGCGGCCGCGCATCTGCTCCCATCGGGCCGTCGCCGCCTCGGCGGTGTAGGGCTTCCCGAGGATCTCGTCACCGAGCGCGAACATCGAGTCGCCGCCGATGACGATGCCGTCGAACGCGGGGTCGTCGGCGCGCACGGCGGCCGCGACATCCGCCGCCTTCCGTCGGGCCAGCAGCAGCACGTGCTCGTCGGGGGAGAGCGTGCGCCCCTCGGATGCCTCGACCGCCGCGACGACCGCCTCCTCGTCGACCTGCGGGGCGCGGGTCTCGGGGTCGATGCCGGTCTGGTGCAGCAGCATGAGGCGGGCGGGAGAGGTGGAGGCGAGCACGACGCGCATGCGCACCACGGTAGCCCGCGGCATCCGCCGCGCGGAGCGCCCCGGTGTGGGAGGCTCGGGGGATGACTTCTGCGGGCGACCTGATCGATCTCGACATCACCGGCGTCGCGCACGGCGGCGTGTTCGTCGGCCGGGTCGGGGGCGACGGGCGCGTCGTGTTCGTGCCCGACACCCTCCCCGGCGAGCGGGTGCGGGTGCGGGTGACCGAGGCGGGCGACAAGTCGTTCTGGCGCGCGGAGCCGGTGGAGATCCTGGATGCCTCGCCCGACCGAGTGCCCCACGTGTGGGCCGAGGCGGGGCTCGACGTGCCGGCCGACCGTCGCCCAGGCGGCGCCGACTTCGGTCACATCGCGCTGCCGCGGCAGCTCGAGCTCAAGAAGCAGGTCGTCACCGACGCGCTGAGCCGCGTCGGACGCCTCGACCTTCCGGTCACGATCGAGGCCCCCGCGCCCGTCGACGGCCTCGCGCCGGAGCCCGCGGACCGCGGCGGCTGGCGCACCCGCGTGAGCCTGCACGTCGACGAATCGGGGACGGTCGGGCCGATGGCCTCGCGCAGCCACCGCGTCGTGCGCACCGAGACGCTGCCCCTGGCCACGGCGGCGATCGAGCGCGCCGCGGCGCGCCTCATCGGGGAGCGCCCAGGGCGCATCGACCTGGTCCAGCCCGCCGACGGACGTGTGCGTGTGATCAACCGGCCGGCCCTCGCCCGCGGCCAGCGCCGGCCCGTGAACCCGAAGGACCCGGCGTTCGAGCCGGTCGTCGAACGGGTCGGGGAGCGTGCGTTCCGGGTGGATGCGGGTGGCTTCTGGCAGGTGCACCGCCTCGCCGCCGCGACCCTCACCGCTGCGGTCGCCGCTGAGCTCGGCGTCGTCGGTGTCGACTCCGAGGGGCGCCACCTCGACTTGTACGGCGGGGTGGGACTGTTCGCCGCGACGATCGCCGAACTCGGCGGCGAGGCGACTCAGGTGGTCTCGGTGGAGGCCGATGAGCGCGCGACCGAGCACGCCGGCGAGAACCTGTCGGAGTGGGTGGGTGCTCGCGCCGAGACGGGTCGCGTCGACCGATGGCTCGCCGCGCTCGCCGCGGGAGCCTCCGCGCGCGACCGTGACCGGCTCTCCCGCGGAGTCGTGGTGCTCGACCCGCCGCGCGCGGGCGCCGGCCGTGACGTCGTGCGGGCTCTCGTCGCGCTCGCGCCCGCTGCGGTGACCTACGTCGCCTGCGACCCTGCCGCCCTCGCCCGCGACCTGGCGTTCTTCCGCGAGGCCGGCTACGAGACCTCCAGCGTGCGGGCGATCGACCTGTTCCCGCACTCGCATCACATCGAGGCCGTGGCGACCCTGACTCCGGTCGCGCCCCGCGGATAGCATGAGCGCATGATCCGCGTCGCCACCATCGACGACCACGAGTCGGTGCGACTCGGCGTCGAGGCGGCGTGCTCGCGGGACGCGACGATCGACGTCGTGTTCTCGGGCAGCGGTGTGCGCGACTACCGGCGGTGGCTGCGCGACTCCGGTGCCGACCCGGTGCAGGTCGCGCTCCTGGACATCACCCTCGGCGACGGCACGACGGTGAGCGAGAACATCCAGTCGCTGCAGTCCGACGGCTCCGAGGTGGTCATCTACAGCGTCGCCGACCGGCTCGTCGCCGTGCGCGAGGCGCTTGCGGCGGGCGCAGCGGGTGTCATCAGCAAGTCGGCGCCGATGGATGACATCGTCGACGCCGTCCGCACGGTCGCCGCCGGGGAGCCGCTGAACAACATCGAGTGGGCGAGCGCGGTCGCCGGCGACAGCGCGTTCGGAGATGCCCAGCTCTCGGCGCGCGAGCGCGAGGCGCTCGCGCTCTACGCCGCCGGACTCCCGCTGAAACTCGTCGCGCAGCGCCTCGGCATCACGTACAACACGGCCAAGGAGAACATCTCCCGCATCCGGGCGAAGTACATCGAGGTCGGCAGGCCCGCCCCGACGAAGATCGACCTCCGTCAGCGAGCGGTCGAGGACGGCGTCATCGACCCCGACGCGGGCGTGTCCGGGGCGCGGTCATGAGCGGCATCCGCTTCGACTCGGGCCCCGTGGTGCTGCCGGCGCCCCACGCGATCGCGCGCGACGGATCCCTCACCCGCGAGCGGGTCGAGATGGTGCTCGGCCGAGCCGTGGCGCTCGCGAGCGTGGTGCTCGGCGCCCAGACGATCGTCGAGGCGATCGCCGCGCAGGCGGTCGATCCGTTCTGGAACACGATCGAGATCCTGCTGATCTTCGTCCCCCTCGCGGTGGCGATCGTCTCGTTCGCGACGGGGCGGCAGAAGGAGCTCGCCGGCACGATCTTCGTGATCGCCTACACGATCGCCCTCGTCCTGTGGCCCGTCCGCGCCTACGGCCACGGATCGCCCGCCACCTCGCACGCCTGGCCCTACGTGCTGGGCAACGTCGCGACCCTCGCCGCCGTCGTCGCGCTCCCGAGGCGGTGGCAGGTCATCGCGACGGTCGGCATCCCTGTCGTCTACGGTGCGATGCGCATGGTCGAGCTCGGCTTCGCGCCGGCGGCCTGGCTGCCGACGGCGCTCGACGTCGCGTTCCTGGTCATCTTCGGCGCGGTGCTGCTCGCGCTCGCCTGGACGTTCCGTTCCACGGCGAGCCGTATCGACGAGCATCGCGAACGCGCGATCGAGGCGTCCGCGCGGGCGGCGGCGATGGCTGCGACCGAGAGTGAGCGTGTCGCCGTCGCCGCTCTGATGCACGACAGCGTCATCGCGGCGCTCATCGCCGCGCAGCGCGCGGGGACCGATCGGGAGCGCGAGCTCGCCGTGCAGATGGCACGTGACGCGCTCAACCGCCTCGCGAACGTCGACGTCACGGCGGGCGAGGGCAGTGACCATCCCCGGTCGGCGTCATCGCTCGCGGACGAGCTGCAGCGCGCGCTCGTCGAGGCGGGGTCGGATGCCGCGGTCCGCCGTCGCATCGCCCCCGACACCCCGGATGTCCCCGGCCGTGCGATGCGGGCGATGGTGCTCGCGGGCACCCAGGCCATCGTCAATGCGATCGCCCACGCCGATGGCGCGGGGCTCGAGGTGACCGTGACGGGAGAGCGTGCGCCCGGCCGGGTGACGGTGACCGTGCGCGACACCGGGCCCGGCTTCTCGATCGACGAGATCCCGGATGACCGCCTGGGCGTGCGCGGGTCGATCATCGCGCGCGTGGCCGCGTTCGGCGGCGAGACCCGCATCTCCTCGGATGCTTCGGGCACGGTCGTCGACCTCATCTGGAAGGCGACGGTCTCCTGATGTCCACGGCCTCCGTCATCCGACTCCTCGCGGTCGCGTTCAGCGTCGCACTCACGCTCCGCGGCATGTGGATCGGCGCGCCCGTCGACGACGGATGGCTGCTGCTGGGCTGCATGCTCGGGTACCTGGCGGTGGCGTGGCTGTGCATCCTGTGGGGCTGGACCGCGGTGATCACGCGGTCGAGCCAGCCGGAGACGGTGTCGAGTTCGGGCGATCACCTGCCCATCCCGCTGGCGTTGCTCGCCCTCGCGGCGACGGTGGCACTGCCCCCGCTCGTCGCCTACGGCGCGGGCCCCCACACGACGCCGGGGACGCACACCACCTTGTACCTCGGTGCCATCGGCGCGCTCATGGCGACGCTCACCGTGCGCCGGCGCCCCTGGATGGCGTGGACGGGAATCGTCGTGCTCGCGGGGTGGTCGATCTCGTTGCTGGGCCCGGCGACCGCGCTCGGTCTCGGTCTCGTCGGGTCGACGGTCTGGGTGGGCGCCGCGCAGTTCCTGGTGCTCGCCCTCGACCGTGCCGCGCTCGACACGGAACGGCTCGGCGAGGTGCAACGTGTCGCTTCGGCCCAATCGGCCGCGCAGGGCGCGCAGGCCCATGAACGCCGCGTGCAGGTGAACCGTGTGCTCCTGAGCGCCGGCGACGCGCTCGCCCGGGTCATCGATCGCCGGGGCGTCCTCTCCGACGACGAACGGATCGAGGCGCGCGTGGTGGAGGGGCGCCTGCGCGACGAGTTGCGCGGTGCGCGCCTGCTCGATCCCGAAGTCAGGGCGGCGCTCGAGAGCGTGCGCCGACGCGGGGCATCCGTGTCGTTGTCCGACGACGGGGCGATCGACGACATCGGCGAGGAGGAGCTGGGCGAGATCCGGGCCGAGCTGGCCGACACCCTGCGTTCGGCTCGGTCGGACCGTGTGTACGTGCGCACGAGCAGCGATCCTCGTGTCGCCGTCACGGTCGTCGGGCGCGCCGCCCGCACCATCGGCCTCGACGAGGACGACAGTGTCGACCTGTGGCGCGAGATCGAGCGCTCGCCGCGCTGAGCGCTCGGAGTGCTCGCGCAGACCTGCCGCGCACCAAAAGAGAGGGCGAGGGGCGGCGGATGCGCCTGCCCCTCGCCAGCAGACAATTACCCGATATCGTCTGCGAGTGGCTCCCTGACCCCGCAACAGTGTCAGGTCGAGCTCTCGCTGGGAAACCCAGCGATATCAGTATTCGCACCTTCAGCGCGCCTGTATGTAGGTACTTCGGGTGACATCGTTCCGACAGCGTCGGATCAACCGCGGAAGCCGCCCCAGCCGCCCCTGCGGTCGAACGATGTGCGCAGCGAACGGCGGGTGAGCTGCCATCCGCTCGGTCGCCGCGCCGGGGCGGCGACCGCTCCCGCCTGTTCGGCCGCATACGCCTCGGTCACCACCGCGACGATCGCCGCCAGCTCCTCGTCCGTCGGGTTGCCGCGACGCACGTCGATGCGCACGGGCACGGGGGACGCGGCATCCGTCTCGTCGAACAGGCTCACAGGGGGATGTTCCCATGCTTCTTCGGCGGGAGCGACGCACGCTTGCCGCGCAGTGCCCGCAGGGCCTTCGCGATCGACACGCGGGTCTGCGCCGGCTCGATGATGCCGTCGAGCTCGCCGCGCTCGGCGGCGAGGAACGGGGAGGTGACGTTGTAGGTGTACTCGTTGGCGAGGCGGGCGCGCACGGCGGCGACGTCCTCGCCGGCCTCCTCGGCGCGCTTGAGCTCGCCGCGGTAGAGGATGTTCACCGCGCCCTGGCCGCCCATGACCGCGATCTCGGCGGTCGGCCAGGCCAGGTTGATGTCGGCGCCGAGCTGCTTGGAGCCCATGACGATGTACGCGCCGCCGTAGGCCTTGCGCAGGATCACCGTCACCAGCGGCACTGTCGCCTCGGCATACGCGTAGAGGAGTTTCGCGCCGCGGCGGATGACGCCGGTCCACTCCTGGTCGGTGCCGGGGAGGTAGCCGGGCACGTCGACGAGCGTCACGATCGGGATCGAGAACGCGTCGCAGAAGCGCACGAAACGCGCCGCCTTCTCGCCTGCGTCGATGTTCAGGGTGCCCGCCATCTGCGACGGCTGGTTGGCGATGATGCCCACCGAGCGGCCCTCGACGCGGCCGAACCCGATGAGGATGTTCGGCGCGAACAGCGGCTGCACCTCGAGGAAGTCGCCGTCGTCGACGATGTGCTCGATGACGCCGTGCATGTCGTAGGGCTGGTTGGGGGAGTCGGGGATGACCGTGTTGAGGGTGCGGTCGGAGTCGGTCGTCTCGAAGTCGAACGCCGACTCGTAGTCGGGCACCTCCGACATGTTGTTGTCGGGGAGGAAGGCGAGCAGCGAGCGCGCGTAGTCGATCGCGTCCTCCTCGTCGTCGGCGAGGTAGTGCGCGACGCCCGACCGGGTGTTGTGCGTGTGGGCGCCGCCGAGCTCGTCCATCCCGACGTCCTCGCCGGTGACCGTCTTGATCACGTCGGGGCCGGTGACGAACATCTGGCTGGTCTTGTCGACCATGATCACGAAGTCGGTGAGCGCCGGGCCGTAGACGGCACCGCCCGCAGCCGGGCCCATGATGATCGAGATCTGCGGGATCACGCCCGACGAGGCGGTGTTCAGGCGGAAGATCTCGCCGTACTTGCCGAGCGCGACCACACCCTCCTGGATGCGCGCGCCGCCCGAGTCGAGCACGCCGATGATCGGGATGCCGCTGCGCAGCGCCAGCTCCATGACCTTGATGATCTTCTCGCCCGCGACCTCGCCGAGGGAGCCCCCGAAGGTCGAGAAGTCCTGCGAGTAGACGGCGACGGTGCGACCGTGGATCGTGCCGACGCCGGTGACGACGGAATCGCCGTAGGGACGCGACTTCTCCATGCCGAACGCGGTGGTGCGGTGGCGCACGTACTCATCGACCTCGGTGAACGACCCGTGGTCGAGCAGCATCTCGATGCGCTCGCGGGCGGTGAGCTTGCCCTTGGCGTGCTGCTTGGTCTGCGCGACGGTCTCGGCGTCGACGACCGCCTCGCGGTAACGGCGGCGCAGGTCCTCGATCTTGGCAGCGGTGGTCGTGAGGTCGGGGGTGTCGGTCACGGATTCCACCCTATCCACCGGCCCCGTCCGACGCTTGGAGGGTTCGGACAACAGGCGGAGGCATCCGCTGTTCCTCGTCTGAGACATGGCGGTGGATGCCGGCGGCCCGGAGCCCGCGCGTAGGGTGGCGGCATGCCCATTCCCGCCGCAGGATTCCCCCTCGCCGCCGCGGTCAGCCCGAGGCTCCAGGTCGCCGAGCACACCGACTCCACGAACGCCGACCTCGTGGCCGCCGTGCGCGACGCGCCCCGCGACTGGCCGCACCTGTCGGCGCTGCTGACCACCGACCAGCGTCGGGGGCGGGGTCGCCTCGACCGCACCTGGGTCGCGCCACCCGGCGCCGCGCTCGCCCTGTCCGTCGTCGTCGACGTCACCGGGCTCCCGATTGCGGCCCGCGGCTGGATCCCGCTCGCCGCCGGCGCCGCGATGACCCGCGCTGTCGCCGCGCAGCTGCGCGGAACCGGCAACTCCGCCGGGCTGAAGTGGCCCAACGACGTGCTCGTGGACGGACTGAAGATCTGCGGCATCCTCGCCGAAGCCGTCGCCGGCTCGCCCTCGACCGTCGTCGTCGGCTCCGGAGTGAACACGCGGATGGCCGCGGTCGACCTGCCCGTGACCACCGCGACCTCGTTCGCCGCCCTCGGGGTCGCCGTCGACGAGGATCGCCTGATCGCCGACTACCTGACGGCTCTCGACGAGCAGCTGGCCGCGCTCGCGGCAGCCGGAGGCGACGCGTCGGCGGCGGGTCTGCGGGGTGAGATCGAGGCGCTGTGCCTGACGCTCGGGCGCGCCGTCACCGTGTCCCTCCCCGACGGTTCCGCGCTCGTGGGCGAGGCCGTGCGCATCGACACCGACGGACGCCTGGTCGTGCGCGGGGCTGCGGGTGAGACGGCCGTCGCAGCGGGAGACGTCACCCACGTGCGGTGAGGTGGGGCGTCGCTCGCCGTTCCGGTCCCGCGTGGCGCAGCTCGCGCCGTCGGTACCGGCCGCCACAATGAGAGGGTGAGCAACACCTCGGCCTACGGCTACGGCCGGCCGCAGACCCCCGCCCCGGGTGTCGACGCGCCCGAACGGCGCATCGCCCGGATGCGACCGGTGGGTGCCGGACTGTTCTGGTCGGCGCTTCTGCTCATCGCTGTGTGCGGCGCGACCGGCTACTTCCTGTTCGACCCGCCTTTCGGGCTGCCGATCTGGGTGGTCCCCGCCGTGGCCGCGATCGTCATCGTGCTGCTCGTCGTACTGCCGTATCTCGCGTGGTCCGCGCACACCTACACGATCACGACGCGCCGGGTCATCGAGCGCAGCGGTCTGCTCTCACGCACCCACCGCGAGGTCGGTCACACGCGCGGCTATGCGATCACCGTCCGGCGCGGCCTGTGGCAGCGTCTGTGGCGCGCGGGCACGATCGAGCTCGCCTCCGGCACCGAGAAACCTCTCGTGCTGCGCGGCATCCGCGACGTGAACCTCGTGCACGAGGTGCTCGTCGACCAGGTCGAGGTCGGACAGATCCTGGCCCACCGCGACAGTCACACCACCGGCGAGACCCTCTGACGCGCACCCGTCGCGACGCCTGCGGCAGAATGGATCGGTCGAAGGGAGACGCATGACCGTGCGCGTCGGAGTCGTCGGGGGCGGGCAGCTCGCCCGCATGATGATCGCCCCGGCGGTCGAGCTGGGCGTGGAGATCCGCGTGCTCGCGGAGGAGCCGGGCATGTCGGCGGCGCTCGCCGCGACGGCCGTGGGCGACTACCGAGACATCGAGACGGTGCGGGCGTTCGCGAAAGACGTCGACGTGCTCACCTTCGACCACGAGCACGTTCCGCAGGACGTGCTGCGCGCCCTCATCGCCGACGGCGTCGCCGTGCACCCCGGGCCGGACGCCCTGCAGTACGCGCAGGACAAGCTCGCGATGCGCCGTAAGGTCGCCGAGCTCGGCCTCCCTCAGCCCGACTGGGCGGAGGTCGCCGACGCCGAGGCGCTGGGTGCATTCCTCGCCTCCCACGGCGGCCGCGCCGTGGTCAAGACTCCGCGCGGCGGCTACGACGGCAAGGGCGTGCGGGTCGTCGGTGCGGCCACCGACGCCGACGACTGGTTCGCGGCGCTCGCCGAGGATGGCCGCGGCGGTGCGCTGCTCGTCGAGGAGCTCGTCGACTTCGACCGCGAGCTCGCCGCGCAGGTCGCCCGCCGCCCCTCGGGGGAGCTCGTCGCGTATCCGGTCGTGGAGACGGTGCAGCGCGGCGGCGTGTGTGCCGAGGTCGTCGCCCCGGCGGCGGGCCTCGCCCCCGAGGTCGCCGCCGAGGCGACCCGCATCGCGACCGGCGTCGCGCACGGCGTCGGCGTCACCGGGATGCTGGCGGTGGAGCTGTTCGCGACGGCCTCCGGACGCGTGCTGGTCAACGAGTTCGCGATGCGCCCGCACAACAGCGGCCACTGGACGCAGGACGGCGCGGTGACCAGCCAGTTCGAGCAGCACCTGCGTGCCGTGCTCGATCTGCCCCTGGGCGACACCGCCGCGCGCGCGCCCTGGACCGTGATGATCAACGTGCTCGGCGGCCCCGTCGCCGGATCGCTCGACGAGCGCTTCGCTGCGGCGATGGCCGCGCACCCCGACGCGAAGGTGCACACCTACGGCAAGGCGCCCCGACCCGGGCGGAAGGTCGGCCACGTCAACGTGTCGGGGAGCGATCTCGACGCGGTCCGCGCGGACGCCGTGGCCGCGGCATCCTTCTTCCTCGACTGAGGCGTGCGCCGGGCGGCCGGCGCCCGGATGCCGTGACCGCGCGCCGTTGCGGTGATGTCCAGCACGAGCGCCCTAGCCTGGACGGGTGACGCGCGCGCTGCATTCCTCCGACGCGCCCCTGGTCGGGGTCGTGATGGGTTCCGACTCCGACTGGCGGGTGATGGCCGACGCCTCCCAGGTGCTGGGCGACTTCGGCGTGCCGCACGAGGTCGAGATCGTCTCCGCCCACCGCACCCCCGACAAGCTGATCGCCTACGGGCGTGAGGCGCGCGGCCGCGGCCTGAAGGCGATCATCGCGGGCGCCGGCGGTGCCGCGCACCTCCCCGGGATGCTCGCCTCCGTCACCGCCCTCCCCGTCATCGGGGTGCCGGTGCCGCTCGCGACCCTCGACGGGCTCGACTCGCTGCTGTCGATCGTTCAGATGCCCGGCGGCATCCCGGTCGCGACCGTCTCGATCGGCGGCGCGAAGAACGCCGGGCTGCTCGCCGTGCGCATCCTCGGTGCCTCCGATCCGCGCCTCGCCGACAGGGTCGAGGCGTACGCGCGCGAGCTGGAGGATCAGGTGGCGCAGAAGAACCGCCGCCTGAAGGACAGCCTGTGACCGTCGCCCCCCCGCACCCCCCGGCGGCCGGGCGACGAACGGGGTCTCGTCAACCCCTATCCGATCCGCTACCCCGACAGCACGTCGCCGGCGGTCATGACGCGGCGTGCCTGGTGGCTCGTCGTCGTGAACCTCCTGATCCCGGGCTCGGCACAGGCCGCGGCGGGCAACCGCCGCCTCGCGAAACTCGGCCTCGGTGCGACCCTCGTCATGTGGGTGCTCGCGGTTCTGGCCGTGCTCGTCGCCGTTGTGTGGCGACCGTTCTTCCTCACCGTCGTCACGAACAGTCTCGTGCTGCTGATCATCCAGATCGCCCTCGTCGCGTACGCCGTGCTCTGGATCGTGCTCGCCCTCGACACGCTGCGGCTCGTACGGCTCATCAAGACGCGCCCGTGGGCACGCCTCGCGGTGCCGGCCGCTGTCGTCGCGGTGACGCTCGTGGTCAGCGGCGGCGCGGGGTACGCGGCGGTGCTGGTCGGCTCGGCACGGAATGCGCTCGGGTCGGTGTTCAGCTCGGGCGGCCCCGCCGTCGCGCCGACCGACGGGTACTACAACATCCTCCTGCTGGGCGTCGACAGCGGAGCGGGACGCGATTCGATGCGCCCCGACAGCATCTCCGTGGCATCCGTCAACGCCGACACCGGACAGGTCACCATCACCGGTATCCCGCGCGACATGAAGGACGTGCCGTTCGCGCCGGGGCCGATGCAGACTCTCTTCCCCGACGGCTACAAGGGCAAGAACTGCGGCACCGCCCACTGCGCGATCAACGAGATCTTCACCGAGGTGAACGTGCTCCGCAAGGGCACCGACATCTATCCCGACGCGACCACGTATCAATACAGCCCCGGTATCGAAGCGGTGAAGGATGCCGCGGAGGGCGTCACCGGACTCACGATCCCGTACTACGTCTTCATCGACATGGACGGCTTCGCGGCCCTCATCGACGCGCTCGGCGGCATCGACATCACCGTCACCGAACGACTCCCGAAGGGCTGGGGGCCGACGTACACGAACGAGCCCGCGAGCAAGTGGGCGATCGGGTGGATCGAGCCGGGTGCGCAGCACATGGACGGCGACACGGCGCAGTGGTACGCCCGCTCGCGCTACACGACGAGCGACTGGGACCGGATGCTCCGCCAGCGTCAGCTGCAGGAGGCGATCCTCGCGCAGTTCACCCCGGCGAACGTGCTCTCGCGCTTCCAGGATGTCGCCAACGCCGGCACCCACATCATCGAAACGGACATCCCCGACTCGATGATCGGCTATTTCCTCGATCTCGCGATCAAGGCGAAGGGTCAGCCCGTGCAGTCGCTCGAGCTCACGCCCGCCGGTGCGAACATCGACCCCGACAAGCCGGACTTCACCGTCACGCGCGCGCTCGTAGCCGAGAAGCTGCATCCGTCCTCCGCCACTCCGAGCCCCACCGGCTGAGCGCGCGCTCGGGTTCGCCCGACACGCGGTGGGTAGGCTCGAGACCATGACGGTGACCCTGCGCGTGGTGCTCGATCAACTGGTCGGAGCGCCCGCGTCGGAACTCACGGCAGCATCCGCCGAGGTGGCGCGCGCCCTGATCGCGACCGCGCCGCGGGACTGCGAGGTCGCCGCCCTCGTGCCGGCCGGCGACGCTGCCGCGCTCGCGCGCGAGGTTCCGGGGCTCGCCCGCGTCGACACGGTCGGGATGCCGCGGGCCGCCGCTCTCGCCTCCTGGCAGCTCGGCGTCGCGCCGGGTGTCGGCGGCGGACTCATCCATTCGCCGACGCTGGCGGCGCCGCTCGTGCGTCACGACCGCATCAACGACAACGACCAGACGGTCGTGACGCTCTGGGACATCCCTGACTTCTCGGATGCCGCGTCGAAGACCGCTGCGCTCGCGCACAAGGCGATGCTCAAGCGCGCCGAACGGCACGCCGACGCCGTGATCGTCCCGACCCATGCGATCGCGGAGCGACTGGCGGCGACCACGAAGCTGCGCGGACGTGTACGCGTGATCGCGGGGGCGGCACCTCAGGGGTTCGCCGTTCCCGGTGACGCGATCGGACGCCGCCGCGCGCTCGTCGTGCCCGACCGCGTGCTCGTGCTCGACGGTGCGGGTGCCGAGGCCGACCTCGACGCCGGATTCGCGGCGGCACTGTGCGGCGCCCCGGATGTGCCGATCGTCGTGCTGGGCGCCGGCGACCTGCGCGTCGACCGGGTGAGGGCGCGGGCGGAACAGGCCGGGGTACCGAGCGCCCACCTGCGGGTGCTCGCCGGGCTCGACGCGCACGACCGCGCGGCGGTGCTGGATGCGGCGGTCGCCGTCGTCGCGCCCTCGCGGGCCTCGGCGTTCCCATGGCGGGTCCTCGAGGCGTTCGCCGTGGGGGTGCCGGTCATCGCCGCGGACTGCGACGACCATCGGGAGATCATCGTCGACGGGGGAGTGCTCGTCGACCCCGCCGAGCTCGGCGCCGCGCTGCATGACGCGATCGGCGACAGCGCGCGACTGCGGGTGCTGGCCCGCGATCGCGGACGCGGCTTCTCCTGGTCCGACCACGCCGCGCGGGTCTGGGAGCTCCACGCGGAGCTGTGAGGCGCGCCCTATCATGGGTCGCATGGCTGCCCGCGTCGACGTCATCGTCCGAACCAAGGAGCGGCCTGACTTCCTCGAACGCGCGTTGGCGGACATCGCTGCACAGTCGATGACCTCGTGGCGCGCCGTCGTGGTCAACGACGGGGGACGGCCGCACGAGGTCGAGCAGGTCGTCGCCGACTCCTCCGTCTCCGACAAGGTGCACGTCGTCCACATCGCGCCGGGGGAGGGCGGACGGTGCATCGCGGCGAACACCGGGGTTCGAGAAGCCGATGCGCCGTTGGTCGTGCTGCACGACGACGACGATCTGTGGCATCCGGAATTCCTCGCCCGCACGACGTCCTGGCTCGATGCCCATCCGGATTCCGGTGCGGTCTCGGTGCCCACCGAGATCGTCTACGAGGAGCGGCGCGGGAGCCGGTGGGTGGAGGCGGACCGCGCGCCGTTCTGGGCCGGGATGTCGCGGATATCGCTGGCCGAGATGCTCGTGATCAATCGCATCGTGCCGATATCCATCGTCTACCGACGTTCCCTCCATGACGAGGTCGGAGGGTATGACGAGTCGCTCGACGCCGTCGAGGACTGGGAGTTTTATCTGCGGGTGCTCCCGCGGCATCCGATCGGATTCATCCCAGGAACGACGCTCGCGTATTGGACCCAGCGTCCCGGAGTGACGGGCGCGGCCGCCAACAGCATGTTCGAACTGTCCGCCGATCACGCGCGCGACGATGCGATCGTGAGGGATCGAGCCCTCGCGACGTGGATCGCGACTTACGGGCCGGGCCTTCCGCTGTACCTGGCCGGCATCGAGAAGCGCGTGCTCGAGCGCATAGCCGGTGTTTCGCCGGGCAACCGCGGCCGCTCGATCGTCGACGTCTCCGTCTGGCGAGCGGTGCGACGGCGGCTTCGGAGGGTGCTGCGGGGTCTGCGTTCCCGGAGCACGGCCTAGGATCGTACGGTGCGCAGCCGGATCCGACGTCTCGTGCGGGGGCTGCGATCGGCACCGGTCCTCGGTGCCGGCATCCGTGCGCTCGACCGTGTGTGGTGGGCGCGCACCGTGCTCGCCTCCGCGCTCATCGACGCGCAGTACTACTCCGCGCTGCTCGGCCATCGCGTCGGGCGACGGGCGGCCGTCGCGCACTACGTCACGCGCGGCTTTCGTCGCGGAATGAGCCTGAATCCCCTCTTCGACGAGGTGTACGCCGGTGCCGAGCTGCCGGAGGTTCTGCGCGTTCCGGCCCTGTACGCCTATCTCGTCAGCGAGCGGGCGACGGTGTCCGTGCACCCTTGGTGGGACGCCACGAGGCATGAACCCGGCGACGGAGCCGTCGCGGGCGAGGGCGATCCGCCCCTGGAGCGTCTCTGGCGCGACCCCTCCGGCTCGCTGGTGCTCCGCACCGCGGCGGCGGAGACGACGATGAGCGTCGACCAGTACCGCCGCCTCGCCATCGAGGCCGCGCGCACCTGGCGCCGCGGTGCCGCGCCCACCGGTGGTCCGGTCCCGCATCACGAGGTCGGGTTGGTGCGCATCCTGCAGGCGGGGGATCGTCGTTACCACCGCAAGCTGGCGCAAGCGGCGCACCGAGCCACCGATGGCAGCGCCGCCGCCGTGGTGAGCTTCGTCGCCCCCGACGCATCCGCGTGGGTGTCAGCGATGATCCTTCGTCAACTGGTCCCCTCCCTCGTCGTGCGGCGGGAGGCGGCGACGAGCACCTGGTCGCGGGTGGTCGGCGCGGCGCTGAGCTCTCTCGCCGCCGACACGCTCATCGTGCTCGATGCCCGTGCCGAATTCTCCGAGGGGGAACTGGATCGGCTCGCGCGAGAGGCCGGCGCCGGGTCATTCGTGATCCCCGCGCATCGGCGATTCGACGGGACCGTCGCGGGAATCGGAGCAGCGACGATCGGGCACGGGATTCCCGGCCGGATCCTGGAGTGGATGCCGCCGGAGGATCTGGACCGGCTCGACGCGGTCCTCGACGTCCCCCTGCTGACCGGGCGCACGTTCGCCGTGGCGCGGGCGACGCTCGATCGCGCCGGGGCGTTGCCCTCGCTGACCAACGACGGTGAGCTCGAGGCGATCTCGATCGACGTGCGCCGCCGGTGCGCGGGCGTGCCCTTGCGCGTGCTGACCGATGTCCGACCGGTCTTCGATGAGCCCGAGATCGCCTTCAGGCGCCGCCGCGCCGGTCGCGACGCACGGTATTGGCGTCGACGTTCGGGTGTCGATGACACGCCGGTCGCTCGGAGCATCATCGGGGCCGCCGGGTTCGACGTCCGCGGCTGGCGGCACCGACGCCCGTCCGTGCGCCCGTCAGCCGATCTCGTGTGGCGGCGTCCGCATCCCGGTGCCCAGAGATGGTCGATCAAGATCTGCGCACCGGCGGGGCGCCAGGGCGCGGTCTGGGGGGATCGACACTTCGCCGAAGGTCTCGCGCGTGCCCTCCGACGGCGCGGCCACACCGTGGTCATCGATGCGTTCGACGCCGCGTCGCGTCCGACCGACGCCGTCGACGACGTGAGCGTGGTGGTGCGGGGACCGTATCGCATCCGGGCACCGCGAACTCGTGTGCGACTGCAGTGGATCATCAGCCATCCTGATGAGATCACCCGCGCGGAGGTGTCGGGGTTCGACCGGGTGTTCGCCGCGTCGAGGGGCTGGGCGGCGCGCGCGTCGGCGCGCTGGGGCCGCGACATCCGTCCGTTGCTCGAGTGCGTCGACACCGACCTCTTCCATCCGCGCGGACTGCCAAGGGGCGACGACATCGTCTTCGTCGGGACGGCTCGGGGGATCGCGCGTCCCAGCGTCGTGGTGCCGTTGGCGGCCGGGATCCCGGTGCGTGTCTACGGGCCCGATTGGCGACCGTTCATTGCGCAGTCCGCACTGGCCGCGCGATCAATCCCGCACGATCGACTCCCCGAGCGGTACGAGACCGCATCGATCGTTCTCAACGATCAGTGGCCCGCGATGCGACGAGAGGGGTTTCTCGCGATGCGGCCGTTCGACGTGGTCGCCGTCGGTGGACGGGTGATCTCAGAGGAGGTCGAGGGGATCGAGGAGATCTTCGAGGGCGCGGTGGTGACCTACCAGGACGCCGCACACCTCGTCGACCTGCTGCGCGCCGACCCGGCGACGATCTTCCCCGACGACGCGCAGCTCGCTCGCATCTCCGCAAGAATCCGCGCGGAGCACTCGTTCGACGCACGCGCCAGGGAGCTCGACGAGGCGGCCCGCGAGGTGTGGACGTCCGCCGGTGAGCCCGGTGTGCCGGGGCCGAGCCGATAGGATCGCGGGGACGCCGCGCGCCGATCCGGACGATGGCCGCGCTCCCGACGTGGATGAATGCATGACGACACCGAACCTGTTCCGAAAGCTCGAATGGCAGATCAACGCGATCCGCCACCGTGACCCGCTCTCCCCGCGGCTGTACTGGCGTCTCTTCGGATCCCTGCGGCGGCGTCCATGGGATCCGACACGCACTCCGCGACGCATCGTCGTGATGCGCAGCGACGAGATCGGCGACACCGTCACCACGACGACCCTGCTCGCTGCGATGCGGGCTCAGTGGCCGAAGGCGTCGATCCACCTCGTTGTGAAGCCCGGTCCGGCGACGATCTTCCACGCGGCACCGACGGTGGACCGGGTCATCCCGTGGTCCCCCGTCCTTCACGGGTCGGCGCTCAAACGACAGGTGCTGACGGTGAGGCAGGCGCTGCGCCGCTTCCGGCTGCGGGGGTACGACCTCGCCGTCCTGCCGCGATGGGACTTCGACGACACTCCTCTGCGCTACCTTGCCGTCGCCTCGCGCGCCCGTTCGGTCGTCGGGTTCGCACCCGTGCCGTCGCGGGAACCAGCCTGGCTCGGAGACCAGGAGCTCCTCCTCACCGATGTGATCGACCGCGGCGACGTCCCGTTGCTCTCCGTGCAGCAGCTCGAACGGGTAGCCGCCCATCTGGGCGTGCGCTGGACCGACGAGGCGACCCGCCGAGCGGGGACCGCGCTGTACGACGTGTCCGACCGCGATCGGGCCGCGGAGGCCGCCGCTCTGCGGCAGCCTCCGGGACGGGTGGTCGGCTTCGGGATCGGTGCGCGCGATGGGAAGCGGCAGTGGCCGATCGAGCGGCTGAACGACCTCGCCGCCGCGCTCGCTGCGACGGGGCCGTTGTCTGTGCAGGTTCTGGGGGGCGCGGTCGACGTCGAGCGGGCGGCGGCCCTCACCGAGCTGTTGTCGGCCCAGGGGATCCCGGTAGCCGATCTCGCCGGCGCACTCAGCCTCAGTGAGAGTGCAGCCGCGATCAGCCGCTGCGATCTGTTCGTCGGCAACGACTCCGGACTGCAGCACATCGCGTCGAGTCTCGATGTGCCGACGGTCGTCGTCACATGCCATCCCGCCACAGGGTCGCCGTGGAGCGACAACGCGCCGGAGCGCTTCGGCCCGTGGTCGACGCGATGCCGTGTCGTCCAGCCCGCCGCTCCGACCGGTGACTGCGGCGAGGAGTGCGTCGCATCCCATGCCCATTGCATCCTCGCCGTCGAGACGCATGATGTCTTGCGGGCCGTGGAGGAGGTCAGCCGCGAACTCGCGGGTTGAGTCGGCTACGCTCGTTCGGTCGCGCCCACTTCAGTGCGCCCCTGTTGGAAGGTCTGGATCCTCGCAGATGTCTACGCCGCCGTCGATCACCCCGCGCCACGTGCTCGGATTCGAAACGACCCGGGTGTTCGTCATCGGCGACGCGATGCTCGATCGATACGTCGACGGCACCGTCAACCGGATCTCGCCGGAGGCGCCGATCCCCGTGCTGCAGGTCGCGCAGGACCGCAGCGTCGCGGGTGGCGCCGCGAACGCGGCGATGAACATCGCCGCCCTCGGTGCGTCGACCACCCTGATCGCCGCGTGGGCGACTGATGAGTCGGGACGTGAGCTGGAGCGACTGCTCGCCGACGCCGGGGTGGCGACCTGCCGCGTCGATCGCGGCGACGCGCCGACCATTGAGAAGCTCCGCGTCGTTGCAGGTCAGCAGCAGATCGTGCGCATCGACCGTGAGGACACATCCGCACTCGACTTCGAGGGTCAGGCCGCGGTCGTCGCGGCGCTCGCCGAAGGGCTGGCCGCAGGCACGGCGTCGACCGCTGTCGTGATCTCCGACTACGCAAAGGGCCTTCTCGACGCGGACCTCGTCGCCGAGGTCATCGAGCTCGCGCAACGCCACGGAGTCCCGGTCGTCGTCGATCCCAAGTCGACCGACATCCGGAAGTACCGCGGGGCGAGCATCGTCAAGCCGAACTTCGCGGAGGCCTGCCAGATGTCGCGAGTGCGAGCGGCCCGACCGGACGCGGCCACCCTGGAGCACATCGCGCACGAACTGCTGGTCGACGGAATCGGTGCGCTCGCCGTCTCGCTGTCGGCCGCCGGCGTGGAAGTCATCGAGGCGGGCTCACGTGTCCGGATTCCCACGCGGGCGCGGTTGGTCGCCGACGTGTCGGGGGCCGGAGATTCGATGATCGCCGGCATCGCGGTGGGCCTTGCGAGCGGGCTGACGACGACCGAGGCCGTGCAGGTGGGCAACATGGCCGCGGGAATCGCGTGCGGCCGGCCGGGTACGGCGGTCGTGACGGGCGCCGATCTGCTGGACGAGCTGCTGGTCGAGTCTTCGCCGGACAGGCGACCCGGGACCGTCGAGAACTGGGCCGAGCTCGCCCGCCTGGTCGAAGTAGAGAAGTCGGCCGGCAAGCGGATCGTCTTCGCGAACGGCGTTTTCGATCTTCTGCATGCCGGCCATGTCGCGCTGCTCAAGGAAGCCCGGTCGTTCGGGGATGTGCTCGTGGTGGGGGTCAACTCCGACGAGTCGACCGCCCGACTCAAGGGCCCGTCGCGTCCCCTCCAGCCGCAGCGAGATCGCATGGGTGTGCTCGATGCCGTGCGCTACGTCGACTTCGTCACTGTCTTCGATCAGGACACGCCGCGCGAGCTGATCCTGGCGATCAAGCCGGACATCATTGTGAAGGGCTCCGACTACAAGCCCGAAGAGGTCGTCGGGGGCGAGGACGCCAGAGCGTGGGGCGGCCGCGTGCAGATCGTGGGGTTGCTCGACGGCGTGTCGACAACGCGCCTCTCGCAGGGCGAGCAGGTGCGCCGCGGATGATCACGCGATGCTGCGTGCGAAAGGAAGCAAGATGAGTGTGATTGCCGACAACCTTCGCGACAACGTGCGGCGGATGAGTGCTCTCGCCGAGGATGCCGCGTTCGTCGACTCGTTCGACCGTGCGGCGGCGCTCATGGTGACGTCGTTGCGCGCCGGAGGCACACTGTTCGCCTGCGGGAACGGGGGGTCGATGACCAACGCCCAGCACTTCGCCGAGGAACTCACCGGTCGTTTCCGAGGTGACCGTCCGCCGCTGCGGGCGATCGCGATCTCCGACCCGTCGCACCTCACCTGTGTTGCCAACGACTACGGGTACGAGTTCGTCTTCTCCAAGTTCATCGAGGCGCTGGCCCGTCCCGGCGATGTGCTGCTCGCCCTGACCACGAGCGGGAAGTCGGCCAACGTCCTGCGAGCGGCCGAGGCGATGAAGTCTGCCGGCGGCGTCGTGATCGCGTCATCCGGGCCCGCCGACACTCCGGTTGCGGCCGTCGCCGACGTCGCCCTCGCCCTGGGGGAGAACCGATGGGCGGACCGCATTCAGGAGTCCGAGCTCGTCGTCATCCATTCGTTCATGCAGGCTATCGAGGACGCATTCGGCTATTCGGCCTGACGGATGCATCGACTCGCGTGACGGGCGCGCTCATCGAGGTGTCGCGGCAGGTCGTGCGACGGCATCGGCGAATGCGGCGAGGCTCGGATACGTCGCGTCGGCGTCCGCATCGACGCCGCCGTCGATGCGGACGGCGAGACAGTCGCCCGTGAGGGATGCCAGTCGGCGAGCCATCTGGACATCCGACGGCTGATCGCCGACGAAAACCGAACCGGCGCCGTCGATCTCGGGGTGGGCGCGGAGGTAGCGCGCGGCCATTCCCGGCCGCGGCTTGCGACATTCGCAGTCCTCCGCCGCGAGATGCGGGCAGAACTCGATCGCGTCGATTCTCCCGCCGGCATCGCCGATCACCCGGCACATCTCGCGGTGGATGTCGGTCAGATCCTCGAGCGACATCAGCCCCTTGCCGATGCCCTGCTGGTTCGTCACGACGACGATTCGCGGTGCCCATCGGGCGAGCGAGACGAGCGCCTCGACGGCACCCGGCTCGAAACGGAACTCGTCCCATGTCGTCACGTAGTCATCGACCAGGCGCGAGTTTATGACGCCGTCGCGGTCGAGGAACAGGCACCAGTCTCGCGCCGAGTGCGCCGTCGGATCGGCTCGGTGACTGGCGCGTGACATCGCCTGAACGATACCAGCGGGGTCGATGCGCACGGGCCCGCAAGGAGGCCCAGTTAGGATGATCGGGGCACGTCAGGGGGAGGACCGAACGAGATGATCGTCCGATTCGCCGTGTCGTCGCGCCTGCGTTGGGAGCTGTGGCTCACTGCGGGCATCGTGGCCGCGGCTACCGTCGCGGTCGCCGCGGGATCTTACTTCGACCGGGATGATCTCGTCTTCGTCGAGTACTTCCGAGCCAATCCGATCACGCCCGATGTGCTCGTGCGCTCCTGGTTCGGGCATCTCATGCCCGGATACATCGCCAGCGTCATCGCGTTCCTCAAAGTCTTCGCCCTGTCGTGGCCGGCCGCGCTCGTCTTCATCGTTCTGATCCACGTGGGATCCTTTGTCGCTCTCACCCGCTGCATCGACGCCGTCGTGGGGCCGGCACGGATCAATCTCATCGCGGGGCTCGCGTTCACGCTCTCCCTTGGCCCGCTCGCAGTTCGTCTCTGGTGGGCGGCCACGCTGAACAACATGTTCGCGCTCGCGCTCGGACTCGCCGTGCTGGGGTGTGCGACCAGGTGGGTGACCACCCGGAGGGCGCGCCACCTGATCGCCGGACTCATCCTTTACGCGCTGGCACTCTCGCTCAGCGAGAAGAATCTGCTGTTCTCCTTGCACATCGTGATGTGGTGTGTGTTCGTCATCTGGCGCGGGCGGTCCGTCGCGGAGCGCGCTCGTGAGCTTCTGAGGGCGTGGCCACTGTGGCTTGGTCTCATCACGCTCTCCCTCGTCGACGTGATCGCCTTCCTGTCGGGGCCGTATGTCGACGAGTCGGGGGATTCGCCCAGCATCGGATTCTCGCTGCGCTTCATCGCGCAGAACGTCTTCGGCGGACTGGTGCCGTCTCTGTTCGGTATCGACATGGCGAACCAGCCGACCTCGTGGGCGGAGCCCCGAGTCGTGATCACCTGTCTGTTGGTCGCGGTGTTCATTCTCTGGACGATCCTTCGCGCGCGTTCGAACGGCAGCGTGTGGATCTTCGCGGCGATCGCTGTGTTCGCGAACGCAGCCGTGCTGTCACGTCGGGGCGAGCTCATCGGGCTCGCCGGTTCGCGACAGCTCCGGTACCTGCTCGAGAGCACCGCGCTGGTGTGGTTGGCGATCGGTGTCGTGCTAGTTGTGGCTCTTCGTGCCGTGGTGGTGGAGCGGGAAAGCCGTACCCGACCGGCCGTCTCCCGCGTCGTCCGCGTCTTCGCGCTCGTCGGCGGGTGTGCGCTGTTCGTGACCGCGGCCGGTTCCTGGGCGGTCACGTCGCTGCGCACCATCGAGACGAGTGGCGGCTACGCGGCCCGCGCCTGGGTGACCAATCTCGAGGTGACCCTCCCGAACCCCTCGCCTCCTCTGATCGACTCGCCGCTGCCCACCTCCTTCGGCATACCTGAGCTGCACCCCTACGACATGGTGGTGCCGTTGCTCCCGAGTATGGGATGGCGCGGTGCGCAGGCCACGACGGTGCTCGACGGCGCCTGGATCGTCGGGCGGGACGGTCGAGCAGGCCCGGCTACCGTGTCGTCTCCTTCACAACAGTTCACCGGAAGTGCGTGCACCGACGGATCGGAGTCCCTGCCGATGCCCGGGGTGCGGACGTCGGGGCGAACGTACATCATCGTGGACGTCTCGGCCGGTTCCGGAGACAAGATGGCGCTGCACTACACCGGCGGCTGGGTGACCGTCGACCGGCCCTCCTCCGGCGGCCGAGTGGCCGTGTACTTTCCGAACTCACTGCATGGCGACCTGGTCATCGACTCTCAGGGCGGCAAGATGTGCGTCGAATCGATCGTGGTCGGCGACGTTGTCCCCGAGGGTTCCGCCGGTTGATCCGGTGAGGTCTCGTGTCGTTGGGAGCGTCGGCGACGCCTCGCGTTGATACTGGAATGGTGACCCGACTCCACGACAGGCTCCTGATCGCTCCGGGCCGCCGAGCCTCCGCGCCGCGTCGCTCGGGGCTTGTCCGTGGACTGGCGCTGTTCGTCGTGCTCGTCGGCGGCGGAGGGCTTGCCGCCTGTGCGCCACTTCGCGCTGATTCGCCGTCGTCGAGTCCGACCGCGTCCACCGTTGCGCCGAGCGGTGCTCCCGCGGTGAGCTCGACTCCGTCGAGCACGGCGCCCACGCCCGCAGCCACGGACGTCGTGGTTCCGGATGCCCCGTCGACGCCGTCGGGTCAAGCGACCGTGACCATCGTCAACTTCGGTGCCGACGGACAATCGCTCTGGGCGTCCGGTCTGGTGACCGGCGCCGCCGGGACGGACGGGACCTGCACGCTCACGGCGACGGCGTCGGACGGGCGTGTGGTGAGCGGCACGATCGCTGCCAGTGCGACACCCGCCGCGGTCAACTGCGGATCCATCTCGGTTCGCGCGACCTCCGGTGAGTGGACGCTCGTCCTGAGCTACGCGTCATCGACGGCCGCAGCGTCTTCTGCTCCCACGACCGTTAGCCAGCCGTGACAGGCACCGGTCGACGCGCGCGCAGGCCCCGGCTGATCGCGATCTTCGCTGTCTGCCTCGCGGTGGTCGGCGGCCTCGTCGCTGTCGTACTCCCCGCGGCGTCATCGCCGGCAGCCGCGGCCAACGCCTCGGACTTCCAGCCCGGGTATCTGATCTCCGATCAGAACTTCTTCGACTCCCAGTCGATGACCGTGGCGGATGTCCAGGCGTTTTTGAACTCCAAAGTGACCTCGTGCAGCGGCAGCAACGGGATGCCCTGTCTGAAGGACTACTACGCGCAGTCCACTCCGGCGCTCGCGGCGAACAGCTACTGCGCAGCCACGCCGGGTGGCACGCTGAGCGCCGCGCAGGTCATCGTGCTGGCCGCCCAGGCGTGCGGTATCAACCCGAAGGTGATCCTCGTGATGCTCCAGAAGGAGCAGGGTCTCATCACGTCCACCGCGCCGACGGCCCGGAACTACTCTGCCGCGCTCGGACAGGGATGCCCGGACGGCGCGGCGTGCGATCCCGCCTACGCGGGGTTCTTCTACCAGGTGTACGGGGCGGCCCGTCAGTTCCAGGTCTACATCAAGAATCCGAAGTCATTCGGCTATCAGCTCGGCTGGAACAACATCCTCTATCAGGCGACGCCTCCCGACAACAGTCGGATCTGCGGGACGAAGCCGGTCTACATCCAGAACGATGCGACCCGGGCTCTCTACATCTATACGCCGTACACGCCGAACCAGGCAGCGCTCGACAATCTCTACGGGACAGGCGACTTCTGCTCGACCTATGGCAACCGCAACTTCTGGCGGCTGTACACCGACTGGTTCGGCAACCCGCTGAGCCAGCCGGTCGAGGGCGCCTACGCCGATGCGTGGCAGGCACTCGGCGGCGCGAGCGGGATTCTCGGTTCGCCGCTCGGTGGCGTCGTGTGCATCGACAGCAAGTACTGTCAGCAGTCGTTCACGGGCGGAACGATCTTCTGGTTCCCCGGTCGAGGAGTGTTCGGTGTGCCGACGCTCATCGAGACGATGTGGCGCAATCTGGGATTCATCACGGGGACGCCCGGGCTTCCGACGGGAGTCGTGGTCTGTAATCCCGACGGCACGTGTGTGCAGTCCTTCGACGGCGGGGTGATCGCGGCGGACTCCACGGGCGGGTCGCTGGTCGGTTCCCATGTCGCATCCGCCTGGTTGGCGGCCGGGGGCGTCGCGCTCGGCGGCGCGCGCGGACCGGAGCTCTGTTCCCCTGGCGGAAGCCAGTGCGCCCAGCTGTTCGCGCGTGCGGCGTTCTACACATCCGGCACGCAAGTGACGTCTGTGACGGGCCCGATCTTCACAGCGTGGAACACGGTGAACAGCTCGAGCGGACCCCTGGGGTATCCGTTGTCGAACGCCGCATGCGTCTCGGCCGGCTGCACGCAGCAGTTCAGTGGTGGACTCATCGTGTCGTCGGGCACCGTCGCCTATGTGATCCCGTCGGGCATCGCCGCGAAATACACCTCGATGGGCGGGATCGCCACGCTCGGAGCGCCTTCGGGCCCGGCGGACTGTGCTGCGTCCAGCGCCTGCGCGCAGACGTTCGCGAACGGTCGCATCGATGTGGCGGCATCTGGATCGGCGATCGCGACGACGCAGGGGTTCTACCGCGCGTGGGCGGCAGTGGGACTCGACAGCGGCGTGCTCAAGCTGCCGACGGGTGAGGCAACGTGCTCCTCGGTGACGTGCATGCAGTCGTTCGTGGGTGGCGCGCTGGTCGGAACGACCTCGGCGGGAATCGTGCCGGTGATCGGGCAGTACCGCGACGTGTGGATGGCCGCCGGTGGTCCGACGGGATCACTGGGTCTTCCGATGGGTGTTGACTCCTGCAACGGTATGAACTGTTCGCAGGTCTTCCAGGGCGGCGTGCTGGTATGGACGCCGACGTACGGTGTCGCATCCGTGTCCAGCTGGTTCCTCGCTCCGTGGCAGGCGCAGGGTTCGGGTGCCGGTGCGTTGGGTGCGCCGACGGGGAACTCGACGTGCTCCTCGGTGACGTGCATGCAGTCGTTCGTGGGTGGCGCGCTGGTCGGAACGACCTCGGCGGGAATCGTGCCGGTGATCGGGCAGTACCGCGACGTGTGGATGGCCGCCGGTGGTCCGACGGGATCACTGGGTCTTCCGATGGGTGTTGACTCCTGCAACGGTATGAACTGTTCGCAGGTCTTCCAGGGCGGCGTGCTGGTATGGACGCCGACGTACGGTGTCGCATCCGTGTCCAGCTGGTTCCTCGCTCCGTGGCAGGCGCAGGGTTCGGGTGCCGGTGCGTTGGGTGCGCCGACGGGGAACTCGACGTGCTCCTCGGTGACGTGCATGCAGTCGTTCGTGGGTGGCGCGCTGGTCGGAACGACCTCGGCGGGAATCGTGCCGGTGCTGGGGGCGTACCGCGACATCTGGGTCGCATCAGGTGGCGTGACCGGCGCACTGGGGCTGCCGACCGGCGTGACCCAGTGCAACGGGCGTTGGTGCGCTGCGCCCTTCGCCGGGGGGAGCATCCTGTGGTCTCCGGCGACGGGCGCCTACGCGGTTTCGGGGGCGGTCAACATCGCGTGGGTCGGCGCGGGCGGCGCGGCGGGTACGTACGGTCTGCCGATCGCGGCGGCGACGACGTCTAACGGGAAAGTCTCGCAACGGTTCCAGTTCGGCGTGATCTCGGTGAACGGGTGAGCGTCAGTCGTCTCAAAGGGACACGCAGTGCCGAGGTGATAGCGTGGCGGGGCGCCGCGGTCGGTCGGGAACATCGATCTTCGAGCGTGCTCGCGAGGCGGGTGCGAGATCACGGCGGCGATGGTGCCACGACGGAGTCTCGTTGCTGCGCGCCCGTCGCTACAGAGCCGGCTGATCGGGTCGGCGGAAAGAAGGAGGTGCAGCGCGATGTCCGGTGAGGATGAACTCTCGCCCGCGCTCGTCGGCGCGGTGTCCCTGGAGCGGGCGCTCGAAGACGCGGCGATCGCCAATCAACGCGCGATCGAGCTGGCGCAGAAGCTCCTGACCAGTGAAGAGCGCGTGGCCGCGCTGAGTGCGGAGGTCGCGGACCTGAAGCGACTCCTCGATCCGCGCCGCAAGCTGGAACACCTCATCCGTCAGAACCACTCCCTGCACGTAACGGCGCAGCGAGCGAAGCGGATTCTGGGGCGGTGACGGCCGCGCACACGCCGAGGGTCCTCCTCGCCGTCACGTTCTACAACGGGCGCTCATTCGCTGAGCGCACGTTGTCGTCGATCGCCTCCCTGGCACACGACGGATTCGACCTCGATGTCCTCGTCCTCGACGATGCGAGCCCGGAACCGGGATTCAGTGACTATCTCGCGTCTCTGAGCGCCGACGTCGGAGCGACGTACTATCGGTCGCCGCGAAACCTCGGTATCCCGCGCAATGTCAATCTCGGTCTCGCGACCGCCCTCCGTCTCGAATACGACTACGTCGTGATCTCCAACTCGGACGTCATCTACGCGGCGAACTCTCTCGAGGTGATGATGAAGGTGGCCGTCGCGGGCGACGACCTCGCGTCAGTGACGGCGTGGTCGACGAATGTCGACCCGTACTCGCTCCCGAACGCGACAGAGCTCTTCGCCGAGACGCAGGAGGTCTCGGATCGGATCGGGCGTGTCCTCGAGCAGACATTCGGCACGGAGACGCTTGATATCCCGGCGGGAATCTCGTTCGCCATGATCATCCCCACCCGAGTGCTGTCGGCGGTCGGGCTGATGGACCCCATCTTCGGTCGCGGCTACGGCGAGGAGTCGGACTGGTCGGCGCGGGCGACAAGCGCGGGCTTCCGTCATGTCCTTGCGACCGGCGCGTTCGTCTATCACGCCGGTCGAGGCTCCACTCTCGCTGCCGGGGTAGTGAGTGGCGACGAAATCGCCAACTGGGCGAATCAGCGCATCGTCAACCATCGGTCGCCGATGTTCCGATGGAATGTGGACGGGTTCCTTGCGTCCGGAGCGGTGGAAGTCGCCCAGTCCCGCGCGGTGACTGCCCTCGTCCGATCCGCCGCGGACGAGTCCGGGTATTCCCTGATCACCGCTGCGCGCGACTGGGTCGATCAGAGCCCCGAGATCGTGTCGGTTGCCATCCGTTCTGAGGTGAGCGAGATCTGCACCGCGCACTGGTACGGATTCGTGGCAGAGATCGACACCGTCTCCGCCGACGTCGAAGGCGACATCCGACGCTACTTCGGTGGACGGAATCCGGTGTACAGCAATATCAGACCGCCAGTCTGGGACGTGGCCGGCGCCGCGTACCCCCGCTCGATCTGAGGTTCGGATGACGACGCTTCACGCAGCTTTCAACCCGCGAAAGAACTCCATCGGATTCCTCCGGTGGCTCATGGCATTCATGGTGATCTTCTCGCACGCCGGCCCGGTCGCGGGGCTGTTCGGTGGAGTGGACATCGGCGAGCAGTGGCACGCGGAGACCTCCCTGGGTGGTGTGGCCGTCACAGGGTTCTTCTTTCTGTCGGGCATGCTCATCACGCGGAGCATGACCAATTCGAGCTCTCCCGTGAGGTTCCTGTGGCATCGCGTCGTCAGGATCTTCCCCGCCTGGTTTCTGATCCTCATCGTCACGGCGTTCGCGCTTGCGCCGCTGGCATGGATCGGTGAGAGGGGGACGATCCGGGGGTTCTTCTCGGTCGCGGTCGACTCGCCCTGGGACTACGTCGCGAAGAACTTCACCCTCATGCTCAACCAGTGGGCGATCTCGGGCACCGGCGCCAGCACGCCCGCCGTCGCGCACGGGTACAACACCTGGAACGGATCCGCCTGGACCCTCATGTACGAGTTCGCCTGCTATCTCGCAGTGCTCGTGCTCGGTCTCATCGGGGCTCTCGCAGGGAGGATCGTGGGCGGCGCGATCGCGGCCGGCGTGCTCATGCTGTCGACGTTCCAAGCGCTGCACGTGGGAGATCTGGCGTCGGTCAGCGGCATCCTTGCGAACCATCAGGTTCTTCAGCTCGCCGCACCGTTCGCGTTCGGCACGCTGGTTCAGCTATTCATCGAGAAAGTGCCGTTCAGCGATGCGCTCGGCATGGGGATGCTCATCATCGCCGCAGTGAGCTGGTGGAAGGGCGGGTGGTTCCTCTTCGGACAGTACGCGTTCGCCTATGGCCTCATCTGGTTCGGCACCCGTGTGACCGCGTTGTCCGGATGGGATCGTCGTGCGGACCTCTCGTACGGGATCTACATCGCCGGGTGGCCCGTGATGTTCCTCGCCGCGAGTCTCAATCTCCAGGGGATCAGCAGCGCTGTCTACCTCGCGGTCGTGATCGTCGCGGTGCATGTCTACGCCTACGTGAGCTGGACGCTCATCGAGAAGCCGGCACTCGATCTGAAGAACTGGCGGCCGCGCATCGTGGCGCGCATCGGCGGCCGGCAATCGGTGCCGCCGAAGGCAGGGGGCGTCGCCGGCCTGCGCCGGGTGAGGTTCGTCCCGCTGACTCTTCTGATCGTGGCCACCGCTGCACTGGTCGTGGTCGGCGTGGCTCGGAACGGCGTATGACGTCCGGCGAATCCCCGCGGCGTACCGTGGTCGTCACGGGCGCCGGCGGATACGTGGGCCGCCACGTCGTCGCTGCGGCGATCGACCTCGGCTACGACGTGCGGGCGGTCGTCCGAACCGCCCGTGCGGATGACGTCGACCCCCGCGCGACCATCCTGCAGGCGGACGTGCTGTCGCCCGAGTTCGACATCACCGCGATCGCATCACCCTCAGAGGTCGCCGCTGTCATCCACCTCGCGTGGCAGGACGGCTTCGTCCACAATGCGCGATCGCACATCGAGTCCGTCTCGGCACATTTCCGGTTCCTCGCCGGGCTCGTGGACGCCGGCATCGTGAGGATCGCCGCGCTGGGAACGATGCACGAGGTGGGCTACTGGGAGGGAGCGATCACCTCCACCACTCCGACCAATCCCGTGACGCTCTACGGGATCGCGAAGGATGCTCTGCGACGCTCGCTCTTCGCCGCACTCGAGGATCGCGCGGAGCTGCTCTGGATGAGGGCCTTCTACATCGTCGGTGATGACCGGCGAAGCAGGTCGATCTTCGGGAAGATCCTCGATGCGTCTGATCGGGGCGATCGGAGCTTCCCATTCACCACCGGACGGACGCTGTACGACTTCATCGACGTCGACGAGCTCGGTCGGCAGATCGCGCTGGCCTCGACGGCGGACGGGTTGGTCGGAGTGATCAACACGTCGAGCGGTGTTCCGGAGTCTCTCGCCGATCGTGTCGAGCGATTCATCGTCGAGAACGGCGTGGACATCTCGCTGCAGTACGGCGCGTTTCCGGATCGGCCGTATGATTCCCCCGGTGTCTGGGGCGATGCGTCCCGGATAAAGGCTCTGATCGCCGCGTCGCCGTTCGCGAAGGAGACATGATGGCGCTCGAATACGGGAAAGAACTCGCCGTTCGCACGACCCCGATCCCCGGTCTGTTGGTGGTCGATCTCCCCGTGCATGGGGACAATCGCGGGTGGTTCAAGGAGAACTGGCAACGCGAGAAGATGACGGCGCTGGGGCTTCCCGACTTTCAGCCCGTGCAGAACAACATCTCGTTCAACGACGCGATCGGAACGACGCGGGGGATCCACGCCGAACCGTGGGACAAGTTCATCTCGACCGCGACCGGCTCTGTGTTCGGCGCGTGGGTGGACCTGAGAGCCGGCGCGTCGTTCGGGACGGTCTTCACCACCGAGTTGGACCCGTCCACGGCGATCTTCGTTCCGAGCGGGGTGGGCAACTCCTACCAGACGCTCGAAACCAACACGGCTTACACATACCTCGTGAACGCGCACTGGAGTGCGGACCGCATGGACGAGTACGCATTCGTCAACCTCGCGGACCGCGCACTAGCGATCTCCTGGCCCATCTCGCTCGACCAGGCCGAGCTCTCCGACAAGGACCGCGGGCACCCGCCGCTCGCCGACATCACCCCTCTCACGACCGACTGACGAGGCGGTGGCGTCAGCTTCCGCCCAGACGGCTGCGGATCCGCTGCCCCCAGGACCGGCGAGCGGCGCGTGTCGCCTCCATGCTCGAGACCGCTTGTCGGGCGGCGTCGAGCTCGACAGCCATCTCCGCCTTCGAGGCCTCGACCTCGTCGAGCACGCGTCGGAGCTCGTCATTCGACGAACGTGCGGCGGTCAACTCGGCAGCGAAGGACGCAGCGTCGTGGATGAGTGACGAGACCACCTGCGGCGACACGACCTCGGGCGGAGCTCCCTCGCGGAATACGACGCGTCCGCCCTCGCCGTAGTCCACGGCTGTCAGGCCGTCGGGCACGCGGGTCCGCAGCAGATCCAGGTAGGCCTCGAACGTGGCGGCGCGATGCGCGATCAACTCGGTGTTCCTCGACGACGCAGCGCCCGCGAGTTCGCTGAATGCATCGGAGAGCGACGCGCCGCCAGCGAGGTCGACGCTCACACTGAGGAAGCCGTCGGTCGTGTCTGATCGGAAGTCGTGGCCGAGACTGATGGTCGGAATTCCCTGCGACGCAGAGATGCCGCATCCATGGACACGCGTGGAGATGACGAGATCGTAGGCGCCGAACAGATCGGCGTAGTCCGCGGAGTCGAACGAATAGCGCACGACGTGGTCCGGGAAGCGCTCACGGAGCACCGGGATCTCATCGATGTAATGGGCGACGAACTCGATGGCGACCTCGGAGCCGTAGGCGGCGATCAGATCGTCGATCGCGGCGCACACCTGCTCGTAGAACGCCGTATCGAGTCCGTTCGCCCACACGGCGTCCTCGTAGGGCACGCCGATCGCGATGCCGACGCGTGTCACCGAGGTGACCTCGCGCGTCGTCGGCGCCGACAGCAGCGCGGGGCAGGGCAGGTACTCGATGTCGAACCGACGCGCAAGCGGGGTCCGGGCGAGGCTCCGGCTGCGTGTGGTGAGCGCCACAGCCTTGCCGAGGGCGACATCCACGAACTCGGGCCGCTCCTCCGGCATGGAACCGAGCCCGAGGCCGATCACGGGGATGCGGTGGCGGAAGACATGGTCGTAGAAGCTCCAGCACCGATCCGACGCCCATTCCGGGCTGCCCGCCATGAGGGCGAGACTCACGGAGGAGAGGTCGGAATCGAACTTGACGGAGTTGCTCGAGAAGCCCAGCCGCAGGTGCGCGGAGAGCCGCTCGTAGAGCGCCCCCGCGGTCTCATCGAGCGGACGCCGGAGGTTTCGGGCGCCGATCGTCGTTCCATCCGCCGGTCGCACGTCCGGGTTGCGGTCGTAGAGCACCGGATCCAGCGGGCCGAATGCCGCGTCGATGATGCGTCGCGTCCCGGCGAGGATGAACTCGTCGCCGGGGTTCCACTGCCGGGTCGCCGAGTACATCGCGAATCGACCTGAGTGGAGCTGAACCGTCACGACAAACGACCGACTTTCGGGGGTGATGAACTACTTTTCCGGGGGGGGAGTCAGCGACCTCGCTCGAGCGCCTTCAACAGGTAGGTGCCGTACCCGCTCTTGACGAGCGGCTCCGCGCGCTCGCGCAGCTCCTCGTCGCTGAGGAAGCCGAGCCGCCACGCCACCTCTTCGGGGCATCCGATCGACAGTCCCTGACGCTTCTCGACAGTGCGGATGAACTCGGTCGCCTCGCTCAGCGAGTCGAACGTGCCGGTGTCGAGCCACGCCGTGCCGCGGGGGAGCACCTCGACGTGCAGGGTTCCGCGGCGCAGGTACTCGAGGTTCACGTCCGTGATCTCGAGTTCCCCGCGAGGTGACGGCGCGAGGTTCCGCGCGATCTCGACCACGTCGTTGTCGTAGAAGTAGAGACCCGGTACCGCATAGTTGCTCTTCGGGATCGTCGGCTTCTCTTCCAGCGACACCACGTGTCCGTCAGGGTCGAACTCGACGACGCCATAGGCGGTGGGATCGTCGACCCAGTAGCCGAACACCACGCCGCCGGTGAGTTCCGTGTAGTTGCGGAACCTCGTGCCCATACCCTGGCCGTAGAAGATGTTGTCCCCGAGAACGAGTGCGACCGAGTCGGATCCGATGTGGTCGGCACCGAGCACGAACGCCTGCGCGAGACCATCGGGAGATGGCTGCTGCGCGTAGGTGATCGACACGCCGAAACGCGAGCCGTCGCCCAGCAGTCGCTCGAACTGGTCGGCGTCGTGGGGAGTGGTGATGATCAGGATGTCGCGGATGCCGGCGAGGATCAGCGTCGACAGCGGGTAGTAGATCATCGGCTTGTCGTAGACCGGAACGAGCTGCTTCGACACGCCGAGAGTGATCGGATGAAGCCGCGATCCGGTTCCGCCGGCCAGGATGATTCCGCGCATTCGTCCATTCTCGCGTAGGTCGCCGCCGCACACCAATCACGCAGACCTGCTGGACTACTGTGGATGCCTATGAGCAGACTCCTCGTCACCGGCGGAGCCGGCTTCATCGGGTCGAATTTCGTTCGCTATGCCGTCGAGAACACCGACCACCACATCACCGTGCTGGACAAGCTCACCTACGCGGGGAATCGGGCCTCTCTCGACGGGCTTCCCGACGAACGTGTGACGTTCGTGCACGGCGACATCGCGGAAGCATCCACTGTGGATCCTCTCGTGCGCGACGCGGATGCCGTCGTGCACTACGCCGCGGAGTCCCACAACGACAATTCGCTCGCCAATCCGAGGCCCTTCCTCGACACGAACATCATCGGCACTTACGTGCTGCTGGAGGCGTCACGACGCTACGACACCCGCTTTCACCACATCTCCACGGATGAGGTCTACGGGGATCTCGAGCTCGACGATCCGGCGCGGTTCACCGAGTCGACCCCGTACAACCCGTCCTCGCCTTACTCCTCGACCAAGGCCGGAAGCGACCTGCTGGTGCGCGCGTGGGTGCGATCGTTCGGGGTCCGTGCGACCATCTCGAACTGCTCGAACAACTACGGCCCGTACCAGCACATCGAGAAGTTCATCCCGCGGCAGATCACGAACGTGCTGCGCGGCATCCGGCCCAAGCTCTATGGCGCGGGCGAGAATGTCCGGGACTGGATCCACGCCGACGACCATTCGTCGGCCGTTCTCGCCATTCTCGAGCAGGGGCGGCTCGGCGAAACCTATCTGATCGGCGCCGACGGCGAGAAGAACAACCGCGAGGTCGTCGAGCTCATCCTCGAGATCATGGGCCAGCCTCGCGATGCCTACGATCACGTGACGGACCGCGCCGGGCACGATCTGCGTTACGCGATCGATTCCACGAAACTGCGCACCGAGCTCGGCTGGCTCCCGACGTACGGGTCGTTCGATCACGGGATCGCGAAGACCATCGACTGGTACCGGGCGAACGAGTCGTGGTGGGCGCCGGCGAAAGAATCGACCGAGGCCTTCTACGCCGCACAGGGCCAGTAGTCGCACCCTACCCGCGCCAGGGTTCAGAGCTCGCGGCCGGAGGGGTCACACTCCTGAGGAGAAGTCGGCGTCGACGTCGATCCGCACGAAGCCGATGGCCCGCGGGTCGGGAACGACGTTGAAGGACGTCGCCTGCATCACGTTGTGGAGACTTTGGCCCGACTCGTCCAACAGTGTGGCGTTGACGAAGTACTTTCCGCCCCCGAGAGCCGGGCGCCTCAGGAGCAACGTGAGATCGCATGCCCCGGCGAATGCCGGCGGAGTGATTCCGAGCCAGTCGGTGCCCGTGACGAAGACCTTCTGCCCCATCGCATCGTCGATCTGGATGCGGCATGTCCACGAGGACAGAGCCTCCGCTGCAACGCGCACGGTGATGGAGAGGTCCTGGCCGGGTTCGAGGGAGTCGCCGACCGAGGATCCCGCAGGCACCGCGGTGACATCTTCGATCGCTCCCTGCGGGCGCGCGCGGGTGCCCTTGGCTGCGTCGCGTTCGGCGATGCGGCGCTCCTCCAGCAGGTCGCGGAACTTCGCCACCGCGAGCGACGGCTTGCCGTCGAAGACGACGTGACCCTTGTCGAGCAGAACGCACCGGCTGCACAGCTCGGAGACCTGGTCGAGCGAGTGGCTCACGAGGATGATGGTCCGACCCTGGCGCTGGAACTCGCGGATGCGATCCATGCACTTGCGCTGGAATGCCTCGTCACCGACCGCCAGTACTTCGTCGACGAGAAGCACATCGGGATCGGTGTGCACCGCGACCGCGAACGCGAGCCGGACGTACATGCCGGAGGAGTAGAACTTCACCTGGGTGTCGATGAAGTCGCCGATCGCTGCAAAGGCGACGATGTCGTCGAACTGCTCCTCGGTCTGCTCGCGGCTGAGCCCGAGCACGGCGGCGTTGAGGAAGATGTTCTCGCGCCCGGTCAGGTCGGGGTGGAAACCCGCACCGAGCTCCAGCAGCGCCGCGAGCCGACCGCGCTCCTCGACGGTACCCGTCGTCGGCTCGATGATCCCGCCGATCACCTTCAGAAGCGTGCTCTTGCCAGATCCGTTGTGCCCGATGAGACCGATCGTCTCGCCGGCGAAGATGTCGAGGGACACGTCGTTCAAGGCCCAGAAGTCCTGGCGGTGGCGGCGGCCGGCGCGACCGAAGGTGACGATGCGCTCCTTGATGGAGGAGTCCTTGCGGATCGTGAAGCGCTTCGAGACGTGCGCGATCTTGGCGACTTCGACCGAAGGCAGGTCGTCGGAGGGTGTCGCGATCGCGGGTGGGGGAGTCATCGGGCTCAGAGCTCCTGGGCGAAGTTGCCCTGCAGGCGCACGAACACGCGGTGGCAGAGGATGAGAAGCACGAGGCCGACCACGACCGAGATCCCGAGACGGAGGGCCAGCCCGCCCGGCGACTCGATATCGCCGCCGGCGACCCAGAAGGCTCGATGGAAGCCGAGCACGGCGAGAGTGAGCGGGTTGTTCGTGTAGGCCTCGAGAAGGATCGGGGACGCGATCAGGGTCTTCACCATCGCCCACGAATACACGATGGGACTCGCCCAGAAGAGGAGCATGGTAATCACCTCGACCAGGTACTGGGTGTCCCGCAGGTACACGTTCACCGCCGAGAACAGCAGTGCGAATGCGGTGCCGTAGATCACGATCACCAGCACCGACGGGACTGCGTAGACGAGCTCCCAGTGCAGAGGGGGCTTCCCGACCATGAGTGTCGCGAGGAGGAGCACGATCAGCTGGATGCTGAAGTTGAACAGCGCAGAGCCCACGCTCGACAACGGGAACACCTCGCGGGGGAGGTAGACCTTCTTCACGAGGCCTGCGTTGGAGAGGACCGAACTGGTGCCGCCGACGACGATCTCCGTGAAGAGGCCGACCGCGGACAGACCGGCGAAGATGTAGACCGCGAAGTCGGGGATGTTCTTGGCGGCGCCGAGGAACTGGCCCATCACGATGAAGTAGATGAGCAGCTGGATGAGCGGTCGGATGAGAGACCAGAGGAAACCCAGAGCGGAGTCCTTGTAGCGCGCTTTCAGATCGCGGCGGACGAGGAGTCCGAGCATCTCGCGGTGCGACAGGATGCTGCGCACCGCCGCCCACGAGGCGCCCCGCCCGGTCACGGCTCCGACCGGGCGAAGCGGGATGGCCTCCAGCCGGCGGGCGCGCGAAGCGGCCTCTCCATCTGAGGTCAACATTCCACCGATCCTATAGCGAAAGCATGGCGTTTTCCGTGGTTCTCGCGCAGCCCGAGAGCGCGGTGGGCGATCTCATCAGGGGCCGGTTGGAGTGCGCGCGGTGCCGCATGCGAAGTCACGGAGCATCCTGTCATACGTGCGCTGAATTCCCGCCGGAAGTGTGGTGGTCGCGAGCGCGTCGAGATCCGTCCAGATCGTGGAGCGAACCCTCAGATCGGGGGCCTGTCCTCCCTGCCCCCCGCCGGCGAGCACGATCGGAGCGCGGGTTCGACGCAGCCGGGCGATCTCACCCAGTACCGCCCCCACGGACACTGCGGTCCCGTACCCGAGGATCTTCAGTGTCGCGCAGCCGGCCTCGCCCGCCTCGGCGCGCCGCGTGGCGGCCACGGCGATCGCCGCACCGTCGTCGACGAACAGGTAATCGCGGAGGGTGTCCAGCGACACGAAGATCGTGGCGGGGGCGCCCGTGAGATAGCTCCGCAGGGCCACGGAGATCAGGCCCTGGGCCTTCGAGACATCCTGACCCGGACCGTAGAGGTTCGTGATGCGTCCGATGACCGCCCGCCCGCCGGTCGACTCCGTCCACGCCGACAGCGAGCGTTCCATATCGAGTTTCGCCTCGCCATAGGCGGAGGCGGCCCGCGCGGACGTTCGTTCCGTGAACGGGGGCGCGGTCGCTGCCGCGTAGGCGCCGCCGACCGAAGAAGCCAGGAACACCGTCGTGCGGGCGGCATCCTGGCCGCGGAGCGCATCGAGGAAAGCGTGGAATGTGGTGATCTCCCGCGCGAGTTCGGCCGCGGGCGTCGCCGTCACGCCCTTCCCTGCGCACCAGTAGATACGCAACGGTCCCGGCTGGGCGACGAACGTGTCGACCGCGTGTCGGAGATCTGCCTCCGCCGTGTCCGCGTCATCCCACCGGACGCGAGTCGCCCACGTGTGGGTGACCGCGCGCCGGATCGCGGAACCGAGCAGTCCGCCGCCGCCGATCACCCAGTCGGGATTCATCGCTGGTCGTCTGACCTCGGTGCACCGAGAGGCCCCGTCGCCGGGTCGCGGACGATCAGATACGACGGCCGTCCGAGAGCCATGTTCACGGCGACGCCCAGGTACTCGGCGATGATCCCGAGCGCGACGAGTACCGCGCCGGTGCCGATCGCGGTCAGCACCATCTGAGAGGTCCACCCATCCGGAACGTTGCCCCAGACGAAACGGGCGACGGTCAGATAGATCGCGAACAGCACGCCGCCTGCCGCGAAGATCACTCCCAGCCACGTGACCAGACGCAGGCCGCGAGTACCCGACGTGAGGATCATTCGCCAGAAGTGCGCGAGCAGCCGCCTGTAGGAGTACCCGGAGGAGCGGTCGCCCTCCTCGCGCAGGCGGACCGGCGCGGTCACGGTACGACGGGAGACCCACGACAGGGCAACATCGAGGTAGACCCCGGTGCCTGAGTACGCCGCGACGCTGCGTGCGATCTCGCCGAGTATCAGGCGGAAGCTGCTGTAATCGCTCGCGCCCGAGCCTCCGAACACCGACTCGAGGATGCGCTTTGCCGCCTTCGAGGCGGCATTGCGCACGGCGCCGTGGGGCGCCGGGTTGTCGCCGACCCCGTACACGACCGTCGCCCGTTCGCTCAGTGCAGCGTCGAGCAGCACGCTGATCTGGGCCGGGTCGTGCTGGCCGTCTTCATCGAGGGTGACGACCCACTCACCGCCCGAGGAGGCGATGCCGGCCAGCGTCGCAGCGTGCTGACCGAAATTGCGGCTCAACCAGACCGCTTTCGCGAACGGATACTCGGTGATGAGCTCGCGGATGACGTCGTCGGAACGATCCGGTCCGTTGTCCCATGCCAACACGACTTCCTCGACGCGCGCCGTCGCCCCGGCGGGTGTCGTGAAGTCTTCGGTGAGCGGGAGGATCTCGGCGAACAGGTCGCGCAGTGTGCGTTCCCCCTGGTAGACGGGAACGACGATGGAGACCCGGTGCACGTAGCGCGACGTCACGCCATCCTCCGTTTGAGAACCTCGAAGGTCACCCGTCGTAGCCGCGAGTTCATCCCGGCCCGGAAGTCACCGACCCGAACGTCGCCTGCGCTGATGACCTGAGGGTGCTCCGTGCGCATCCAGGCGTGGAAGCGACGAGCCTGCTCGGCCTGCGACGCCGACTGGGCCACGGAGCCCTGATCGGCGTTGAGGCGGAACGTCGCGCCCGTCACGAGATCCGGAACGAAATCGCCCTCCAGGAGCACTCGGGTATAGGTTGCCATGTCGATCAGGTAGGGGGAGAGATCTCCGAACCAGCCGCCGGCGCGTTCGAACGCGTCCCGGCGCATCGTCACGCAGCCCGGTTCGCCCAGGATGTTCCTCCCGGCGCGCACGAGTGCGCGTGCGGTGTCCGTGCCGGCCATTTTCGACTTGACGCCCTGCAGCCCCATCGAGCGGATGAGGACGTTACCCGAGGCATCGGTCACGTCGCGCGGGCACGCCGTGAGGACGGCACCCGGATTGGCCTCGAGCAGTGCGACCTGGCGGGCGAGGATGCCCGGGTAGACGACGTCGTCGGCGCAGACGAGCTTCACGTAGGTTCCGCGAGCCTCGGCCGATACGGCGTTCCAGGCCCGCTGCACGTAGCCCCCGGCAGGGATCTGCACGACCCGCACCCGCGGATCCGCCGCGTATCGTGCGATGACGTCGGCCGTGCGGTCGCTCGACGAATGATCGCCGACGATCACTTCCATGTCGGTGTCGGTATCGACCAGCACGGAGTCGAGAGCCTCGGCGATGTACTTCTCGCCGTTGTAGACGGGGAGGACGACCGAGAGGGTGGGGGAGGTCATGACGAGGTTTCCTTCCTCCGGAAGCTGAAGTAGCGGTGTCCGAAGTAGCTCAGGGTGACCGTGACGACCACGATGATCGCCTGGCTGACGATGGGAGTGAGCCCGACGGCCTCGACCAGAAGCGGCAGGGCGACGAGGTTGATGCCGAAGGCGACGAGCTGCACGACCTCGAAGCGGGCGAGGTCCCGCCATACGTGACCCCGCACTCGGAAGACGAACCGGCGGTGCATCCAGAACGCGCACAGGACACTCGCGATGTGTGAGAACACGAGGGTCGCCATGTAGCCCCACAGGCGTCCCACCGTCAGCTCGAACACCACGAACCAGAGGAACCCCACGACCGTGTTGATCCCACCGACGATCAGGAACGCGACGCGCCGATCCTTGATGAGCTTGAGGAGGAGACCGTCTGGCCCGGATCCCCCCGCGTCGTCGACCTTCGTGATGTCTGCCACCGGATTCGCTTCCTCCGACGCCGGGTCGGTTCGGTGGTCGAGTCTAATGGAGCGATTCCGCGTGCTCCCGTGGTGCTCGTGCACTACGACGGCGCGCGATGAAGACGCGCGAGATCGGCCACCAGATGCCGAGCACGACGGCGATCGCGAGCGAGGTGAGCTCGAGCGTCCACCCCGGCGGGCGGAAGCTGATGGTGACGATCTGCCCGACCGAGGCGTGCGACAGATCCACCGTCAGAAGGTAGCCGCGCACCGGCGCTGCCAGGGCTGCACCGCTGACGGAGTAGCCGGGATAGGCGAGCCGGCTCAGCGTGGCGCTCGGATCGGAGCCGAGCGCGTCGATGCGCAGCGTGACGTCTGTGTCCGACTCGCTCGTCACCGTGACCTGCGTGCCCGCGCTCGTCGCCACCACCCCGCCCGCCGTCGGGCCAGGAGTATCGCGTTCGTACACCCACACCGTCGAACCGCTGCGCATCAGATGCCACCCCGGTGCCGCGGGAGGTGCCGTGGGGTATGTCGCGCGCGTCGCGATGATCGTGTTCACGCCGAGCAGATCGGCGACGACTCTGCCGGTCGTCGGGTCAGTCGACAGGAGAGTGGCGTAGGCGGTCTCGCACGTCGAGCCGCGCAGGTCGATGCACAGATCGTTGGTGAAGGCCGTGTAGGGCAGCACCGTGTAGACGTTGCTCACCTCGGTCGGCGAAAAATACCAGAGGTTCCCGACGAGGAGCTCGTCGAAGGACGCGGGATCCCCAACACCCGAATAGACGTCACCGACGACGAACCCGTCGTTGACACCGTCGGTGAGCACCTTCTCCATGGGGTCTGCCGTTGTCGGCGTGGCGAAGGTCGGCAGCGGCGTAGTCCGGTACTCGTAAAGCTGCGGCACGGTGACCGAGATCGTTCCGGCCACCACGACGATCGCTGCGATCGCAGATCTGGTCCCGGGAGGCCAGTTCCATCGCCGTTGAGTGCCGATCAGATAGATCGCGACCAAGGCGATCGTCGTCGCGAGGAAGGTGCCGGCGAGGACCTTCGCGGTCGGGGTCTGCGTCCACGCGAGGTATCCCAGCGCGAGCGTCACGATCAGCATCGCCGTGAGTCCGCGGCGGCCGAGCTTCTGAGGGAATCCGCGCGTGAGCATGACAGCCCAGACGATGACGATCGCGACTGTCAGGTAGGGCAGGAAACGCACCGGCCAGCGAATGGGCCCGATCTGGTCGGGGCCGATGATGATCGCGACCGCGACCGCGGCGAGGACGAGGGGCACGACGAGGTCGCGCCAGCCCCGGCGGAGTACACCCCAGAAGGCGATGGCGAGAGGGAGGGCCCACGAGATCGACATCATCGGCGCGTGCGTCGCGGGGCCCCACCATGCGCCGATGGACATGGTGGCCGTTGGTGAGGCTATCCCGCCGAAATCGGACAGGTCGGCGTTGAGGAACCAGGTCTGGAGGATGCGCGTCGTGCCGCGCGCGGTCACGCCGGCCGTGAGCACACCGGGCAGGAAGACCGCGACGGACACCAGCGCGCCGAATACGGAGGCGTACGCCAGTCTGCGCACCGCCCGCCATTCGCGTCGGACGGCTGCGTCGGCGATGCTGATGACGAGCAGCAGCACCAGCATGATGACACCGAAGACGTAGCCGAACGTGATCAGGAGATAGGCGCTGATCAGATAAGGAAGCGGTCCACCGCCGACCCGGATGCGGCGCACCCCCCACCAGGTGAACGCGAACGCTGCCGCGTTGAACAGACCGGACACCCAGCTTGGCGCGTCCATGTAGACGGTGAAACCCGCGGTCGGGATGATGACGGCGGCAGCGGCCGACCACCAGGCGGATGCCCCGTACGACCGGGCGACCAGGAACGATCCTGCGGAAAAGCAGCCCAATGCCGCGATCTTCACGACGGTCACATACCCGAGGATGTTCGTCGTCGCGACGCTCCCGATGCCGATGACCCAGGCGAGCGGGTTGAACAGCCCCCACTGCCCCTCGGCGAAGTAGTTGCCACCCTGCCAGGCATGCGGATTGAGGATCGGGAACGTTCCCGACTGCGCCAAGACCCCGAGCTCGTGCCAGATGCCGACTGAACCGAGCTGAGTGTCGTCCGCGAAGTAGAACGACGGGGACACGAGGAGTCGTGCGGTCGCGATCGCGATCGTCACGATCACCGCTGCCGCAGCGAGGCCGACCTCGGCCAGCCGGGGGTGTGCGAGCCCGCGCCGGTGGGCTGGGCGTGTCGGGGTGGCGTCGGTCACGAGATGATCCTAGGTCGCGCGCGTCGTGCACCCCGCGGCGGGGAGCGGGGTGGTTTTCGGGCGACGGTACACTTCAGTGTTCGTGCGCGGACCCGGCGCACAATGAAGGGAGCCCTCGTGGATCTGCTCGTCGTCGGTTCCGGATTCTTCGGACTAACGATCGCCGAACGGGCCGCCGCGTCCGGTCGCAAGGTGACCGTGATCGACCGGCGGCATCACATCGGAGGGAACGCCTTCAGCGAGGACGAGGCGAGCACCGGCATCGAGGTCCATCGCTACGGCGCTCATCTCTTCCATACCTCCAACGCGACCGTGTGGGAGTACGTCAATCGGTTCACGACGTTCACGGACTACGTGCATCGGGTCTACACGACGCACCGAGGCACGGTGTTCCCTCTCCCGATCAACCTCGGAACAATCAACCAGTTCTTCCATGCGGCGTTCTCGCCGGACGAGGCCCGCCGCAAGGTGACGGAGCTCGCGGGCGAATTCGACGCCGCCTCCGCCGGCAATCTGGAGGAGCGTGCCATCGGCCTCATCGGGCGCCCGCTGTACGAGGCGTTCATTCGCGATTACACGGCGAAGCAGTGGCAGACCGATCCGAAGGACCTCCCCGCCGAGATCATCAGCCGTCTCCCCGTTCGCTACACATACGACAATCGCTACTTCAACGACACGTGGGAGGGGCTCCCCACCGACGGGTACACCGCCTGGCTCGAGCGCATGGCAGATCACCGCAACATCGAGGTGAAGCTCCACACCGACTTCTTCGACGAATCGCAAGGGCTGAACAAGGCGGCGACCGTGGGGCAGGTCCCGATCGTCTACACCGGTCCGGTCGACCGGTACTTCGACTTCAGCGAGGGGGAACTCTCCTGGCGCACGCTCGACTTCGATGAGGAGGTGCTGGAGGTCGGCGACTTCCAGGGAACCCCCGTGATGAACTACGCGGACGCTGACGTCCCCTACACGCGCATCCACGAGTTCAAGCATTTCCACCCCGAGCGTGCCGACCGCTACCCGCGCGAGCGCACCGTGATCATGCGGGAGTTCTCCCGCTTCGCGACGCGCGACGACGAGCCGTACTACCCCGTCAACACCCCGACCGACCGAGCGGGTCTGCTCGCGTATCGCGAGCTCGCGAAGGGCGAGGTCGACGTGCACTTCGGCGGCCGACTGGGCACGTATCAGTACCTCGACATGCACATGGCCATCGGCGCGGCACTCTCGATGTGGAACAACACACTGGCGTGAGCGTCCGCGCTGCCCGCTAGTCGGACTCGCTCGGCCGAAGACCCAGGTGCACGCGCCACGCGGTCGGACTCGTGAGATCGGGGAGGGCGGCCCGATATGCCGCCGCGAGGGGCGCCCATTCCGCCTCGAGTCGACGATGCAGCGTCATGCTCTCGCGCAGGAGCGTTCGGAATGCACGGCGGTCGTGACGGTAGACGTTCGTCGCCGCGCCGTCGGCGGTGCCGACCCTCGCATGGGGGATTCCGGGCAGACGCCACCAGGTGGCATCCGATTTCGCGAAATCCGTCGCGGGGGCGTCGGCAGGCGCGCTGGGTTCGAACCAGCGCCGCAGCACCCCCGCCGCGGTCGCGCCGACGCGGGCCAGACCGGAGGGGCCGGAGCGCTCGACGCCGATCTCATCGACGGGGAGGTGAAGCTGTCGTGCCGGCCGGCTCACCGCCGGCGACGAGGAGAGGTGGCGCTCGGTCTCGGGGAACGACGTCGCCGCGGCACGTGCCTCGGGCATCGCCTCCGAGAGCGTTCGCCACATGTGGTCCGGCCCGGTGAGGATGTCCCGGATCGCCTGGTGGCGCAGCGTGACCGGGTAGTACTGCATCATCATCAGGTGCTTGAGGTCTGCCCGACGGCTGTGACGCGTGAGCCGGCCGCCCCGAGGGTGCGGCGAGTGCAGCAGCGCGGTCACGATTCGGTTGCGCGCGTGGAAGTAGGCCTGCCAGTCGATCGAGTCGTCCTTGCCGACCCAGGACACGTGCCACAAGGCTGCACCGGGGAGCGATACCGTCCGGATGCCGGCGGTCGCCGCGCGCAGGCAGAACTCCGCGTCATCCCACTTGATGAATGCGGGCAGCGCTGCGCCGACCTCTCGGATGGCTTCCACGGGAAGCAGGCACATCCACCAGCCGTTGTAATCGGCGTCCAGGCGCCGGTGAAGGAGCGGGGTCTGCCGCAGATTCGCGCGACTGAAGTCGTGCGGGAACTGTTCCTGATACAGATTGCGCCACATGAACGGGGCTGACTCGACGACCTCGGCCCAGGCGTGAAGGACGGGGCGGTTCAGAAGGTCGAACATGTGCCCGCCGACGATCGTCGGTCGTGAGGCGAACCGCGCGAACATGATCGATCGGCGCACGGACTCCGGCTCGATGAGGACGTCGTCGTCGAGCAGCTGGACGAAAGCGGTTTCCGGGCGCGACAGCGACTCGATCATCGTGCGGGCAAAGCCGCCAGACCCACCGAGATTGGGCTGCGTGATGACCACCAGCTGATCAGACAGCGCGGTGGCCACCTCGTCGAACCCGGTGGCATCAGTCACCGCGTCGGTGCCCTGGTCGACGAGGAAGATTCTGTCGACCAGGTCACGCAGATCCGGCGCATCGGCGATCTGGCGCAGGGTCTTCACACAGTAGGCCGGCTTGTTGTACGTGGTCACGCCGATCGATGCGCGTCCGTCGCGCGGCGGCTCGATGTCGCTCGTCCATTCAGCGCCGTCGATCTCCATCTCGGACTGGGCGATGACGTCGAACCAGATCCAGCCGCCGTCGCGGTAGGCGTCGAGGGGGATGTCGAAGGAGGTCTCGGTCGTGTCGGCCACCCCCGCGGAGTCGACCTCGCGCCGCACTCCGACGTCGGTCGACCGATAGACGACCAGGGTGCCTTCACCTTTCGTGCGCACCGTCAGGCGCACCTCGTCGACGCTGGTCCACTCCTGCCAGTACGACGCCGGGAACGCATTGAAGTACGTGCCCAGCGACGTGCGCTGACGCGCCGGTATCCGCAGCCGCGTGCGGGAGAGCACGTCGGCGACGTGTGTGTGCTCCTTGAGCTTGCGCACCTGGCCGTCCGTCCGGGCCCATTCGTCCGCGTCGACGTACAGCGGGAGCACGTCAGGGTCGTGGTCGGTCGGCAGGACAAACTTCTGCAGAACGTGCCTCATTGGCGGGATGGTCCCTCGTGTCGATCTGTTCGGGTGCCCGGGCGTAGCCCGTCGCGGGCGCGGTAACGGCGGATCGCTTCCCGGGAGTCGGCCCGGCGCCGGCGCGGTGGTACGCGAGCGCGCCGCCCCGTCGAGCCACGAGTCTATGCGACCCCCCGCTTCAGGAGATGTGAGGAGCCCGCGGTGGTCGGCCGCTCCGGGACGGGTGTCGAGCGTCAGAACTTCGGCAAGGATGGTCGGGTGTTCATCGCGTGGCTCCCGGTCGTGCCCGTCGTCGTCGGCGCGCTCGCCGTCGTGCTGATCCCGGGGATCGCGGCCACCCTGCCGGTGCGCATGGGGCTGCTCTCGCGCGTCGCGCTCGCCGGGCCTATCGGGGTGACGGCGATCGGCGTCGCGGGCATCGTGTCGCAGCCGCTGCACCTGCCGTTCAGCGCCGTGTCGCCGATCATCGTCGCGCTCGTCGTCGCCATCGTGCTGTTCGTGACGACCCGCCTCCTTCCAGGGATCCGGGTGCGCCCCGACGGTGTGCGGGTCGTGTGGCTGCTCCCCGTCTGGATCGTCACGGCGCTCGCCGTCGCGGTGATCGCGTTCTGGCAGGTTCCGTCGCCCGATCTGTTCAGTCAGACCTACGACAACAACTTCCACCTGGCCGCGATCGCGCACATCCTCTCCACGGGCGACGCCTCCTCGCTGACGCTGCGCTCGATCATCGAGACCGGCAAGACGTTCGCGTTCTACCCGTCGGGGTGGCACTCGATCGTCGCCGCGACCGTGCAGGTCACCGGAGCGACCGTGCCCGTCGCGGTGAACGCGGCGTGGATCGCCGTCGTCGCCGGCATCTGGCTGCCCGGGGCGGCCTGGCTCGCGCAGGCGCTCGTGCCGCGGCATCCGCGCGGTATCGTCGCGCTCGTCGCGTTTCCCCTCGGCGCCGCCTTCGGCGCGATGCCTTACGCCCTGCTGAGCTGGGGCACGCTCTACCCGACCTTCCTCGGCACGGCGCTACTGCCCGCGGGCGTCGCGGTCGTGGTGCTCGCGGTGCGAGCGGTCGTCGCGGAGCGCGGCCCTCGCCGTGTCGCCGCGCTGCTCTGGGGCGGGGGGATGTCGCTGACCGCCGCCGCCGCGATCGGCTTCGGCCAGCCACGGGTGCTGGTGAGCTGGGCGGTGCTGCTGCTGCCGTTCGTGCTCGCGACCGCGGGTTCGCTCGTGCGCGCCGGATGGCGTCGCGGCGGGCGCTCCCGTCGCGCGGTGACGTGGAGCCTCATCGGAGTGGTGATCGCCCTCGTCGTGGTCGCGGCGGTCGGCTTCTGGTACCTCGTCGCGCGCCTCGGCCTGTTCACCCGCCCCCTCGACGACCGTCTCGGCGGTCCGCAGGCGAAGGCCACTCAGAGCGTGCTGGACGGCCTCGGGCAGGTTCTGCTGCAAGCGTGGCCGACGGGCTCCACCGTCACCTTCCCGGCGGTGCTGCTCGCCGCGGCGGTGGCCGGCGGTATCCTCGTCGCGCTCCGATCCCGCGGGCTGCGGTGGATCGTGGTGTCCTACGCCGTGCTCGCGCTGCTGTTCGCGGCCGCCGCCGGCTCCGACGACGTCGTCACGAAGCTCGCGACCGCGCTCTGGTACAAGGACCGCTACCGCATCGACTCGGTGCTGCCCGTCATCGGTGTGACCCTCGCGACCCTCGGCGTGCTCGCCGCGACCGCGTGGCTGCGCCGCGCCGGTGCGCGCAGCGGCGGCGCGCTCGCCCTCGCCGGGGTCGTCACCGCGACCTCCGCCGTGTCCCTGGTCGCCGGCGGCGCGTCCGCCTCGATCGGGCGCGTGTTCGCGATGCCGGCCTCGCACGCCACCGAGGCGATCGTCTCCGCCGCGCAGATCGAGTTCATGAGCTCGCGTCTGCCGATGATCGTTCCCGTCGGCCAGCGCGTCATCGGCGACCCGTGGGACGGGTCGGGGCTGTCGCTGCTGTTCGGCGACCGCGAGCCGGGCTTCCCTCACGTCAACGGACAGTGGGATCCGCAGCGGCTGCTGCTCGCCTTCCACCTGCAGGACATCCGCACCGACCCGGCCGTGTGCCAGGCCCTCGACGACCTGCGCGTGCGGTACGTGCTCTACAACCCCCACGCCTTCGGCGGCGGCGACCCCTCGGGGAACCACTTCTCCGGCGTGCACGCCGCCGTCGAGGCGGGCCTGTTCACCCCGGTCGCGACCGACGGCGACACGTCACTGCTCGAGATCACGCAGTGCGGGCCTCTGCCCGCCGGGTAGGGCTCAGTCCCCGAGCGGCGGCATGACCGCCCACGAGCGGTCGCGGGCGATGCGCAGGCCGTCGCGCATGCCGCGGAACAGATTGCTGGTGCCGCGCACCTTCCGCTCGACGATGAGCAGTCGGATGATCTCCTTGACGAACGTGAGCGCCGTGCCGAGCGCGAAACGCACCGGACGGTAGGCGCCGTGCTCGGCGAAGTAGTGCCGCATGATCCCGCGGTTGCGCATGATGTAGTAGCGGTACGCGTCGCTCGACGCGTTCAGGTGCCGGATGCCCATGTCCCACTGGCGGATCTCGCGCGTGCGGGTGAGGACGAACTCGTTGACGATGACCGCGGTCGTGCGCAGCGAGGCGAGCCAGCCGTAGACCGAGTCATCCCAGTAGATGAAGAAGCGCGGGTCGGGAAGGCCGATCTCGGCCACGATCGAGCGGTGGATGAACATGCCCTCGAAGCACCCCGAGTTCATCTCCCGGTAGCCGGCGCCATCGAACCCCGCGGGCGCGAACGGGATCGGGATGCCGAGGGGGATCGACAGGCGGTACTGCCAGTAGAACTCGCTGCCGTCGTAGTCGTAGCGGCGCCCCTGGATGCTCTTGAACCGCGGTGCCCACGCGCCCATGCGCGCGAGTCCGTCGGAGATGACCTCCACGTCGTCGTCCATGAGCCAGATCCACTCGCTGCCCAGCTCGTACGCCACCTGCATGCCGGCGCTGAATCCGCCGGATCCGCCGGTGTTCTCCTCGAGGCGCCGGTAGACGAGATCGGTGCCGAGTCTCGAGCGGTAGCCCTCGACGACCTCGGTGGTGTCGTCGCCCGACGCGTTGTCGACGATCACGACGTGGCCCGGTTTCGGATCCATCGCGATGATGCTGTCGAGGAGCTTCGACAGCAGCGCCGACCGGTTGTAGGTGACGATCGCGATCGTCGCCGACGCGGGGTCGAACGAGGTGGTGGCGGGCACGTCGAAGGCAGGGGATGCGGCGGCCATAGCCCTCACATCCTACCGAGCCTTCCTCGCCACTCCCACAGCGACTGGTGCTCGTAGGCGCGCGTCGCGCAGACGACGAGCAGCAGCCATCCGAATCCCGAGAGGGCGAAGCTCTCGAAGCAGGAGTAGACGATGAGGGCGACGAGCACGAGCGGCGTCCACGCGTAGACGACCGAGCGCCGGTTGGATGCGTCGAGCCATGAACGCACGAAGGCCGTCGCGCAGAGCGCGAAGAAGAGGACGAACCCGATCCAGCCGAGTTGCAGCAGCGCGTCGAAGAAGGCGTTCAGCGCCGACAGGTTGGTCGTGCCCAGGCTGGCGTTGATGGCCGAGAACGGCATGTCGCCGGGGATCCACGGTCCGAACCAGCCCCATCCTCGGAAGGGGTGGCTGCGCACGAATCGCAGCACCGTGAGCCACAGGTCGTAGCGTGCGTTGATGTCGTTGTCGGCGCCGATCAGGGTGATGAGGCGCTGGCGCAGCAGGTAGGCCAGCACGATGCTGGCGAGCACGGCGGCGCCGAGGGTCCACTGCACGGCGGACCGATACGGCGCCCGTGTGTGCCGAACCATCAGCAGAACGGATGTCGCCACCGCGCCGGCGATCGCGACGACCAGCACGATCGGCGATCCCGTGAGGAGGGCGAGCGCTCCGGCGAGCAGCACGGAGCCGAGCGAGAGCCACGGGGAGACCGTGTTCGCTCGCCACTCGATCACGAAGGTCACGATCGCCATCACCGCCGTGAACCCGAGGGCGTTGCGGGTGCCGAAGATGCCCTGGATGGGTCCGAGCGAGGCGATGTTGCCCTGGATGCCGAGGACGTCGATGGGATGGTCGAGGAAGACACCCGCGAGCAGTTCGAGGGCGAGCGAGAGCACGAGCACGATGCGCGCGACGTTGGCGAGCGCGTGCACGACCTCGAGCGTGTCGCGGGTGTTCGCGATCGCGACCCCGACGAGCGCGATCGCGACGATCGAGACCGCTGAGACGAGGCCGGCCTGAGGGTCGGTGTTCCACAGCAGGCTGAGGGCGGCCCACCCGACGAATCCGACGGCGAGCGGCGTGGTCAGCCGGGGGAGGGAGATGACGCGTCGGTGGGCGAGGAGGACGGCCACCGCGAGCACCGACAGCACCGCCACCATGGTGACGTAGGTCGCGATGCCCGCTGTCCGTTCGATGACCGTGCGGCAGCAGACCACCAGGAAAGCGGTCATCGTGAAGGCGTGCGCGAATCTGTCGGAGCCGAGGAGCGTGGTCAGGGGGTGTTCGGGCGGGCGGGCGGAGGCGGCATCCGTCATCGAGACCGCCATTGCTCAGAGACGGCGCCGCGCGCGGGCGCATCGCCGGTCACGCGCGGCGCGCGCTTGATCGCGAACGTCACGGCGACGACGAGTGCCCACGCCGAGGGCGGCAGCCCGGCCGGCGAGGTCGCCGAGTGGATGAGGGTCACCGTCAGAGCGAGGGTCGGCACGAGTGTGAGCGCCGAGTAGGGACGGTCGTCGCGGATGTCCCATCTCGGTCGGTCCACGCCGAAGAACCACGATCGCCACACGGCGCCGGCCAGTGCCGCGGCGCCGAGCACCGTCGCGACGGGGCCGGCGGTGAGCCAGAGGCCGCTCCACGCCGGAGCGATGGTCACCTCCCGCGGCCACAGCACGACCACGATGAGCGAGAGCACCACGGCGGCGGCCGTGTACGCGGCGTACAGCGGCGTGCGTCCGCCGAAACGCCGCACGGTCCGCATGAGGAGCTGGGTGGTGAGCACGAGCCCGACCGCGAGTGCGGCCGCCGCGCCCGCGGGCGACCAGGCGTGCACGAACATCACAAGCTGCAGCGCCAGGACGATCCCGCGCACCCCGCGCCGTGATGCCCGAGCACGCAGCAGGGCGCCGGTCGCGATGAGGCCGGTGAGGGCCGTCGCCGCGAGGACGTCGGGGGATCCGAGGCCACCGGTGATCGAGCCGAGACGCCAGAGCGATCCGTCGCTCACGAGGAGCCCGGTCGCGCCCTCGAGAGGTCCGCGCAGCACGGTCGCCGCCCACGCCTCCAGCGCGAGTCCGGCCCCGAGCACCCATGACGCCGCCGACGAAAGCGCGATCACGAGCTCGACCCACGTCAGCACACTCGCCAGGAAGAGGCCGTGCACCGCGGCGGACGCGAGAGCGAGTGCCGCGGGCCAGAGCGTCGCCCGATCGGGGGAGAGGGCGATGGTCGTCGCCGCGACGACGACGAACGCGAGCGCCGCCCACGGCAGCCGGCGCCAGGCGAGGCGCCCGCGGCCGAAGAGCCAGATCGCGAGCGTGGCCACGAGCGAGGCGGCGAGCAGCAGCTCGGCGACGTCGGGGCCGAGCAGCGATGCCCAGAGAGGGAGACCCACCAGGATGACGAGCGCGACGAGGCACCACGCGCGCAGCAGCAGGTGCGGGGTCGTCTCGCGGAGCGGGGCGGCGGGCGGCGCGGCGATCGGGTGTCTCGAGTGCACGGCCATCGTGATCTCAGCGTAGTCGCGCCCGCCTAGGCTGACAGGGTGATCGTGACGCTGACCAATGCTCCGCGCGACTACGCCTGGGGTTCGAGTACTCTCATCGCCGACCTCGAGGGCCGTGCGCCGTCGGGCCGGCCCGAGGCCGAGACCTGGTTCGGCGACCATCCGGCGTCTCCGGCGCTCGTCGGCGCACCGGGGTCCCCGACGCTCGACGCGTGGCTGACGGCGCGCGGCGAACGCCCCCTCCCGTATCTGCTGAAGCTCCTCGCCGCCGCGGCGCCCCTCTCGATCCAGGTGCACCCGTCGAAGGCCGAGGCCGAGGCCGGGTTCGCCGCGGAGGAGGCGTCGGGGCTCGCGCGCGATGACGCGGCGCGCAACTACCGCGACGACAATCACAAGCCCGAGATCCTGGTGGCGCTGAGCGCCCGATTCGACGCGCTGGCAGGGCTGCGGCCGGTCGCGGCATCCCGGGCTCTCGTCGAGGCGCTCGGTGTCTCCGCTCTCGCCGACCGGCTCGCCGGGAAGGACGATGCCGACGTGCTCGCCGCCGTGCTCGCGTGGGTGCTGGGCGAGGGTGACGAGGTCGCCGCCGCGGTCGGTGCGGCGCTGCAGTCCCCGGATGCCGCGGCCCGCGCGGCGTTCGCCGCCGAGCCCACCGCGAGCCTCGAGGCCCTCACCCGCGTCGCGGCGATGAATCCGGGCGACCCCGGCGTCGTGGTCGCGCTGCTCATGAACCACGTGTCTCTCGGCACCGGCGAGGCCGTCTACCTGCCGGCCGGCATCCTGCACGCCTACCTGTCGGGCCTCGGGGTGGAACTGATGGCCGCGAGCGACAATGTGCTGCGGGGCGGGTTGACGCCGAAGCACATCGACGTCGCCGAACTGCTGCGCATCGTCGACACCCGTCCGTCGGCGCCACCGTTGCTGGCGCCTGTCGTGTCCGGCGCGGTGCGACGCTACGCGCCGGCGATCCCCGACTTCGCGCTCACCCGGGTGAGCCTCGAGGGCGGTGCGGTCGAGGTGCCGATCTCGGGGCCGGCGATCGTGCTGGCGACGGCCGGGACCCCGTCGGTCGCGGGCGGTGAGGCCGCGACCTCCATCGCTCTCGTCCCCGGGGGCGCGGTGTTCCTGACAGCCGATGAGTCCGTCGTCCGGCTGTCGGGCGTGGGTGAGGCGTTTGTGGCTGAGCCGGGTGGGAACGCGGGCTGAAACCTCTGCCAGACCGGCGCGTCGCAAACCTTCGACTCATGGTTGAGTGTTTATGATCCGCGACTTGACCAATCCGAATGACACCGCTGTAATTTACATACGCGCTTCGGGTGGACGCGGAGGGGAGAACGAGATGTCGGCATCGCAGTACCGATCGAGTGTTCCCGGCAACTGGTTCGTCGATCCGGTGTTCCTGGGCGTCCCGGGCGTACGCCGCCCCGAGGTCGACGACGACAATCCGCTCTCGTGGCAGACGGACGCTCTCTGCTCGCAGACGGACCCCGAGGCGTTCTTCCCCGAGAAGGGCGGATCGACCCGCGACGCCAAGCGCATCTGCTCCACCTGCGACGTCCGCGGCGAATGCCTCGACTACGCGCTCGAGAACGACGAACGCTTCGGCATCTGGGGCGGGCTGAGCGAGCGGGAGCGCCGCAAGCTCAAGCGTCGCGCCTGACCTCCACCCAATGCGGCGCCGCTCGGCGCGGCGCGGGGGAGTGCGTCGACGCTCACCTAGGCTGACCACGTCATGCCCGACCGTGTCCACGCTCTCCTCGTCGTCCGCCCCGACGGGCGCGTCCCGGCCGCGGCGCATCTTCGCGCCACGCTCGACGCGCTCTCCCGGCAGACCCGTCAGATCGACGCGCTGACCATCGTCGTGTGCGGTGGAACCGGCGAAGTGCTCGACATCGCCGGGACCTCCGGTGCCGAAGGCGTCATCACGGCGGGGTCGGCCGTCTCGTTCGCGGAGGCCCTGCGGCTCGCGACTGCGCGCCTCTCGGGCGACGCGGTGTGGCTTCTCGCGCAGGACACCGCCCCCGCCCCCGATGCTCTCGCGCGCCTGGTCGGCGCGTTGGAGATCTCCCAGACGGTCGCGGCCGTCGCCCCGAAGGTCGTGAGCGCCGACGACACCGCGCTCATCGTCTCGCTCGGAGAGACCCTCACCCACGGTGGGCGCCGTATCGGCCTGGCGGACGACGAACTCGACCAGGGCCAGCATGACCACGTGGAAGACGTGCTCGGCGCCGACGTGCGCGGCATCCTCGTGCGCACCTCGGTGTGGCGGGCGCTCGACGGTCTCGACGACGCGCTCGCCGGTGCCGACGAGGGGCTGGACCTCGGCATCCGGGCCCGACTCGCCGGGCATCGCGTGACCGTGCAGCCCCGCGCCGTGGTCGCGGTGGCGGGTGATGGTGTCGCCGGTCTGCCGAGCCCCGACACCCGTCGTCGCCGTCGGCTTCGGGCGTTCGCGACCCGCACGGCCCAACTGCATCGGCGCCTCGCGTACGCCCCCGCGGGGGCCGTCCCGCTCCACTGGCTGACCCTGCTCCCGATCACTCTGTGGCGCACGGTGATGCACCTGGTGGCCAAGAGCCCGGCGCTCGTGCTCCCCGAATGGGGTGCGGGTCTCGTCGCCGCCTGGCGGCCCGCCGCGCTCGCCCGGTCGCGTTCACGCATCCGCCGCGCGCGGGTGGCTGCGTGGTCGTCTCTGTCGTTGCTGCGCATCTCCCGCTCGGACCTGCGAACGCGGGTCGAGGCCGACGGTGATCCGGATGCCGCGGCCCGCCCGACGCGCGAGGAGCTGCGCTTCTTCGCGGGTGGCGGAGCCTGGGTCGTGCTGGCCGCGCTCGTGGTCTCCATCGCGGCATTCCCGGCTCTGCTGGCCTGGCCCACGCTCGGCGGAGGAGCACTGGCTCCGCTGTCATCGACGCTCTCGCAGCTCTGGGCGAACGCGTTGTACGGCGCCCATTCGGTCGGATTGGACGCCGCGATCCCCTCCGATCCGTTCTCCGCCCTGCTCGCGCTGATCGGAACCCTCTCTCCCGGGGCACCGTCGCGCGCGCTGGTCGTGCTCTGGATCGCCGCGCTGCCGCTCGCTGCTCTCGGCGGCTGGTTCGCCGCCACCCGGATCACCTCCCGCGACTCGCTGCGCATCCTCGGTGCGGTGCTGTGGGCGCTCGCACCCACCTTCCTGGTGGCGCTCGTCGATGGTCGGCCGGCGGCATTGATCGCGCACCTCGCCCTCCCGTGGCTGCTCTACGCCGGCGCGGTGGCGCATCGGTCGTGGGCCTCCGCCGGCACGGCCTCCCTCGTGATGGTGGTGGTCTGGGCGGCGTCGCCGTCCCTCGCTCCTGCGCTCGTGGCGCTGTGGGTGCTGGCCGTCATCTCCACAGTGGTCGCGCGCGGGGGGCGGGGTGTCGCGCAGGTCGTGTGGACGATCATCCCGGCCGTCGTCGTCTTCCTGCCCCTCGCCTGGGCACAGATCAACGCCGGCACTCCGTGGGGCCTCCTGGCCGACCCGGGCATCACCGTCTCCGGTGGGGCGAGCGCGGATGCCGCGGGTCGCCTGGCGCTCGTGGCCGGATTCCCCGTGGATGGACTCGGGGGGTGGGAGCAGCTCGTCTCCGCTCACCTGCCCGGGCTCCCCACGTGGGCGCCGGCGCTGCTCCTGGCCCCGCTCGCGATCGTGGCGCTGGCCTCGCTGCTCACGCCGCGCTGGTTCGTGGGGGCCGCGGCCCTCATCCTCGTGGTCCTCGGTCTCGGCACGGCGTTCCTCGCCGTCGGGGTGAGCGTCGCGTTCGCCGCCGACGGCACGCCCGTCGCGCTGTGGCCGGGCGCGGCTCTCAGTCTGGCGTGGGCGGGGGTCGTCGGCGCTGCGCTCGTCACGCTCGATGCCGGGCTGCCGGTCCGGGCCGCGGCGGCACGCGGCGTCACGATCGCCGTCCTGGTCGTGCTCGGCGCGGCAGCCGTCCTGCCGCTGCTCGCGTCCGAGCGGCGTGGCGCGCTCGAGATCACCAACGGCCCCGACTCGACGGTGCCCGCCTTCGTCGACGCGCAGACCCGTACCACGCCGAACGTCGCGACCGCCGTCGTCACTCCGCTCTCCTCGGGAGCGATCTCTCTCGACGTCGTCTGGAACGGCGGCGCCACCCTCGACGGCCAGTCGACCCTGCTCGCCACGCGTACGTCGGCGTCCGGGGCGTCCGTCCAGTTCGCCGGTCTGGTCGTCGACACACTCTCCTCCGGCGCCGACGCTCCGCTCGCGGCGCTCGCCTCCGCCGGTGTGGGATACATCCTCATCCCGACGCTGCCGGGCTCTGAGACCGACGCGGCTCGCGCGACCCGTCTCGCCGCAGCCGCCGCCCTGAACCAGAACGCGCAGCTCGCGGATGTCGGCCTCACTCCCAAGGGGGAGCTCTGGGCCGTGCGCGCCGGGGTCGTGCCCCGAGCGGATGCCGCGGCATCCGTCACCGCCACTGCCACGCTGGTCGGGGTGGGGCAGCTCGCCATCGTCGTCATCGCGCTGCTGCTCTCGCTGCCGACCGCCGCGTCTCGGCGACTCGCCCGCCAGACCCCGCGTGTCGTGGGTCCGCGCGCTCGGGAGGACGACCGATGACCCGCGAACGCGTCGTGTTCTGGGCGGCCACGTCCACGCGTCTGATCGTGGGCGCCGCCGTCGCCGTGGCGCTCGTCCTCGCCGTGGGTGTCGCCGCGGCTGCGCCCTGGCCGATCGTCGCCGCGGACAAGTCGGCCGTCACGGCGGCCCCGGCCGCATCCTCGACGACGCTCGCGTGCACCGGCCCGCTCATCGGGGTGGGGCGCAGCTCCACCGACATCGCGGCCTTCGACAACGCGGGTCCGGTCGCGGTGACGACGGCGTCGGCCTCGGGCGGCGACCCGGTCCTCGGACGGGTCTCCAGTCCGGCGGTGCCCGGCTCCGCGCCGGCCACGATCACTCAGGCGCCGGCCAACGGCGCTCGCGTCGGCGTGGCCGCCGCACAGTCCGGCTCGGTGAGCGCCGACGATCTGCGCGGATTCGCCGCCAGCGCCTGCACCTCGTCTCGCTCCCAGCAGTGGCTCGTGGGCGGTGCCGCGACGACCGGATACGCCGATGTCGTGGTGCTCACCAACCCCGAGGACGTACCGGCCACGGTCGACATCACGGCCTACGGCTCGCAGGGCGCGCTGAGCCCGACCGGCGGTCAGAACCTCGTCGTCCCGGCGCGATCCCAGCGCGTGCTGCCGCTTGCCGGCCTCGTGCCCGGCGAAGAGGCTCCGGTGCTGCGCGTGAGCGCCACGGGCGCCGCCATCGTCGCCGCCCTGCAGTCGAGTCTCACCCGCACCCTGCTCCCTGGTGGGATCGACCAGATCACCGCGACAGCGGAGGCAGCGACACGGGTCGTGATCCCCGGAGTGACGATGCCGTCATCGGCCGTCGGCGCCCAGGGCTCGTCGCCGGTGACGGTGCTGCGCGCCCTCTCAGCCGACGTCGCGACGACGGCGACCGTGACGGTCGCGGCGGTCGGCGGCGGCCAGCTCTCGACACGGCAGATCCCGCTCGCGGCCGGGATCCCCACCGAGCTGGAGCTTCCGGGCCTCGCGGCCGGAAGCGTCACTGTGACCGTCACCGCGTCCGCCCCGGTCGTCGCCGCCGTGTGGCAGGCCACCGGACTCGGTGAGGGTTCGGATTTCGCGTGGTACTCCGCGGCGCCGAGCCTCACCGACGATGCGATCGTCGCCGTCGCGGCAGGCCCGTCACCGGTGCTCACCATCGCAGCGGGCGAGGCCGCGGCATCCGTCACGCTCACTCCGACATCGGGCGGCTCGGCGACCACCGTGTCCGTTCCCGCGTCCGGGTCCGTCGCCGTCCCGGTGGTCAGCGGCGCCGGTTACGTGCTGTCGGCGAGCGCGCCCGTGAGCGCGAGCGTAGGCTACAGCGCCACCGGGCAGCTGGCGTCCTACCCGGTGGCGGCGTCGGCCAGCCAGACCGCGCAGGTCACGGTCATCGTCGATCGCTGAGACAGCTCAGAGGAAACGGAACCGCTCGGGCCCGAGATCCCACGGATCGCGATCGAGGTACTCTGCGGCCGCACGGAACACGCAGCTCTCGACGATCATGCGCCGGTGGTGCTCGTCGTTTCGATGGAGCCTGCTCATCCGCTCGATGGGAAGCCGATAGAGCACGATGCGCTTCTGCGTCGCATCGACGCTCCACCGCGGCACTCCGGTCGGCGTCTCGGCGGACGGCAGGTCCGCGATCTCGAACCGCACCTCCCGCAGCTCCTCCCATGCGCCGCGCAGGAATTCCGCGGTGCTCCCGACAGCGAGGTCGAAGCGGTCGACACGCGTCTCGAGCGGGGGAAGCGGCGGGCGGACGACGGCGCTGCGGCCCTCGCGGCCGTGTCGTCCGTGCCGGCTGGGCAGCGCACGGGCACTGCGGCGGGAACGTCGACGCATCATTCGGCTAGCCTAACGAGCCGTCGGCCGCACCGATTTGTCCCCCGATCTACCTACAGACAGGTCACAGGGTCGCCCGTAACCTACGGTCGGGGCGTACTTTGACCATGCTCGGGGATAAGGGGTGGCGTGGGCTCGCTCAGGCAACGAGTCGTTGCCGCCGTCCTCGCGGTGTCGGTGATCGGAATGGGACTGGTGGCGCTGATAAGCGCGCCCGCCACCGCCTCCTCACGCGCCGCAACGACGGTTTCCGCGAAGTGTGACGCCGACGTCGTCTTCATCGGCGTGCGCGGCACGGGAGCGCCGGCCGGCACCGATTCGGGCGACGGTGGGCGCACGTGGAACGACGGCGGATTCGGCCAGGTCGCGGGGCTCGCGGCGCGGTTCACGATGGATGCCTCGGCCTCCGGGACGACCGCCTGGGTCGAGAGCCTCGACTACCCGGCGTCGCTGGACGGCTTCTACCTCGGCAGCATGAACGAAGGCGCGCGGGCGCTGAAGGCCGAGCTGGACGAACTCGCCGGCTGCGCCACTCCGCCCAAGGTCGTGCTCGCCGGTCACTCCCAGGGTGCGCACGTCATCCTGCAGACCCTTGCGCCGCAGAACGAGTTCGGCGCGGCCAGCGGATTCAGTCTCACCGCGCAGGAGCGCGCGATGATCACGGGTGTCGTGCTGTTCGGCGATCCGAGCTACGTGCCCGGCGAGCCGTGGAATGCTCCCGGTTCCGGCACCGGATGGGGTATCTTCCCTCGCAGGGCCGAAAGCCTCGCGATGCTCGCTCAATACACCTGGGAAGACACCCCTGCGGGAGCGAGCCAGCCGCAGACGACCTCCAAGATCCGCTCGTACTGCGTCGCGGGAGATGCATTCTGCCAGAGCGGTCTTGCCCCCAACGCGATCGAGCTCCACAACGAGTACATGGTGGATTTCACGAATGACGCTTATGCCTTCCTCCAACGCACGCTCCGCGCGCACTGACGGCTCGGTACCGTCCCTCGCGACGCACCTGCGTGTGGCGCGGGCCACCGGCATCCTTCTCGTCGTGCAGCTGCTGGTCGCCGCGGCGGGCTCGTTCTTCGCCTGGTCGACCTGGTGGCTGTCGCCGTCGTGCGCCCCGGGCTGCAGCACGGCGCCGGTCTACTGGAACACCGTGGTCTACACGATCGTCGCGGTCGTGCTGTGGCTCGTCGCCGCGGCGGGAGCGGTGGCGTTCAAGGCGCACGGTGCGCGCACCGTGTGGTTTCCGATCGCAGGCTCTGCGATCACGGCGGTGCTCGCGCTCGCCGTGTATCTCTGGAACGTCGCGGCCTTCGGCGGCTGAGCCCGGCGCGGCAGCGTCGGGCGATGCGCGACCGCGCGTAGGGTCGAGCCGTGCGAGGGCGACTGTGTTCGAAGATCGGGTGCGCCCGGGAAGCCGTCGCGACGCTGACCTACGACTACGGCGACCGGATGGCCGCTCTCGGCCCGCTGGGACGCGCGGGTGATCCGCACGCGCACGACCTGTGCGCGGCGCACACCGAACGCCTGTCGGTGCCGCAGGGGTGGGTCGTGCTGACCCACGACGCGCTGGCCCGCTGACACCGACTCGTCACGTCGCGTTCTTTTTTGATTCACTCAAAAACAGCGCTAGCGTTGGGGGTGTGCCCCACATACACGACAGCGACGCGGATGCCGCCATCCGGCGAGCGGGGCTGCGGGTCACCGAGACACGGCGCGCGGTGCTCGCCGCCGTGCGCCCGGACGAGCACCTCGGCGCCGACGACGTGTTCGCGCGCGTGCGCGACGCACTGCCCGGCACGAGTCTGCAGTCGGTCTACAACGCGCTCGGCGACCTCAGCGGCGCGGGACTCCTGCGACGCATCGAGCCCGCCGGCCACCCCGGGCGCTACGAACGGCGGGTGGCCGACAACCACCACCATCTCGTCTGCCGCTCGTGCGGGCGCATCGAGGACGTCGACTGTGTGATCGGCGAGGCGCCCTGCCTCCAGCCCGACGACACGCGCGGCTTCGTGCTCGACACCGCCGACGTGACCTTCTGGGGCTTGTGCGCCGCGTGCGCCGCCCCCGCAGACATCCCCCAGACCCCCACGAAAGGAACGAGATGACCGACATCACGACCGGCTGCCCGGTGCCCCACGACGGCGCCGATGAGACGCGCCTTCCCGTCGGATCCGCCCCCGGCGACAGCGCACCCGAGGGGCGCCTTCCCTCGCCGACCGCGGGCGACGCGAACCGCGTGTGGTGGCCCGAGCGCCTGAACCTGCGCATCCTCGCGAAGAACCCCGCGGTCGCGAACCCGGTGGGCGAGGAGTTCGACTACAAGGCGGCGTTCGAGGCGCTCGACCTCGCCGCTGTGAAGGCCGACATCGCGAAGGTGCTCACCACCTCCCAGGACTGGTGGCCGGCCGACTTCGGCAACTACGGTCCGCTCATCATCCGCATGGCATGGCACAGCGCCGGCACCTACCGCATCTTCGACGGCCGCGGCGGCGCCGGGGCCGGGCAGCAGCGCTTCGCGCCCCTGAACAGCTGGCCCGACAACGTCAATCTCGACAAGGCGCGGCGCCTGCTGTGGCCGGTCAAGAAGACCTACGGCCAGTCGATCTCCTGGGCCGACCTCCTGATCCTCGCCGGCAACGTCGCGCTCGAGGAGATGGGCTTCCGCACGTTCGGCTACGCCGGCGGGCGCGTCGACGTCTGGGAGCCCGACGACGACGTCTACTGGGGGCCCGAGACCACCTGGCTCGGTGACGAGCGCTATTCGGGCGACCGCGACCTGGAGAAGCCCCTCGCCGCCGTGCAGATGGGTCTCATCTACGTCAACCCCGAAGGTCCCAACGGCGAGCCCGACCCGCTGAAGTCGGCCCGCGACATCCGCGAGACGTTCCGCCGCATGGCGATGAACGACGAGGAGACGGTGGCCCTCATCGCCGGCGGCCACACCTTCGGCAAGACGCACGGGGCAGCCCCCGACACGACCGTCGGGGAGAACCCCGAGGGTGCGCCGCTCGAGCAGCAGGGCCTCGGTTGGAAGAACACGCACGGCACCGGCACGGGCGACGATACGATCTCCAGCGGGCTCGAGGTCACTTGGACCTATCACCCGACGCGCTGGGACAACGAGTTCTTCCACATCCTCTACGGCTACGAGTGGGAGCTCTTCAAGAGCCCCGCGGGTGCGTGGCAGTGGCGTCCGAAGGACGGCGCCGGAAGCGACCTCGTACCGCTCGCGCACTCCGACGGCCGTCGCGAGCCCCGCATGCTCACCAGCGACCTGGCGCTGCGCTTCGATCCTGAGTACGACAAGATCTCGCGTCGCTTCGCCGCCGACCAGGACGCCTTCTCCGACGCCTTCGCGCGCGCCTGGTTCAAGCTCACCCACCGCGACATGGGTCCCAAGGTGCGCTACCTCGGCCCCGAGGTGCCCGCCGAGGAGCTCATCTGGCAGGACCCGGTGCCCGCCGTCGATCACGAACTGATCGACGGGGCGGACGCGGCATCCCTCAAGGAGAAGATCCTCGCCTCCGGGCTCACCGTGTCCGAGCTCGTCTCCACCACGTGGGCGGCGGCGTCGACCTTCCGTGGCGGCGACAAGCGCGGCGGCGTGAACGGTGCGCGCATCCGCCTCGCGCCTCAGAAGGACTGGGAGATCAACAACCCCGCCCAGCTGCAGAAGGTGCTCGCCGTTCTCGAGGGCATCAAGGCGGCGTTCGACGCCGATGCGCCCGCGGGCAAGCGCGTCTCGCTCGCCGATCTGATCGTGCTCGCCGGCAATGCCGGTGTCGAGAAGGCCGCGCGCGAGGGCGGCGTCGAGGTCGAGGTGCCGTTCCACCCGGGACGCACGGACGCGAGCGTCGAGCAGACCGACGCCGAGTCGTTCGAGTACCTCGAGCCCGCGGCCGACGGTTTCCGCAACTACCAGCGCCGCGGACTGACGCTGCGCGGCGAGTATCTGCTGATCGACAAGGCGAACCTGCTCACCCTCAGCGCGCCGGAGACCACCGTGCTGGTGGGCGGTCTGCGTGTGCTCGGTGCCAACTGGGACGGCTCGGCGCACGGCGTGCTGACCGACCGGGTCGGCGTGCTCACGAACGACTACTTCGTGAACCTGCTCGACCTCGGCACCACGTGGGCTCCGATCGATCCCGGCTCGCACGCCTTCCAGGCGACGTCGGATGGCTCGGGCGAGGCCCTCTGGACGGCGACCCGCGCCGACCTGGTGTTCGGCTCGAACTCGGAGCTGCGTGCGGTCGCAGAGGTCTACGCGAGCGACGACGCGACCGAGAAGTTCGTGCGCGACTTCGTCGCGGCCTGGACGAAGGTCACCGAGCTCGACAGGTTCGACCTCGTCTGAGCCACGACGCGCGGCGGCCCGCTCCCTTCGGAGCGGGCCGCCGTTCGACTACTCTGGGGTGATGATCCCGCCCTCCGGCCTCACCGCCGCCGGCGACGGAGAACAAGGACGACACCTCGCATGACTTCCCGCATCCTCGTGGTCGATGACGACACCGCGCTCGCCGAGATGATCGGCATCGTGCTGAACACCGAGGGATTCGACGCGGAGTTCTGCGCCGACGGCGGTGCGGCCGTCGCCGCCTGGCGGTCGGTGCAGCCTGATCTGGTGCTGCTCGACCTGATGCTGCCGGGCATGGACGGCATCGAGATCTGCACGCGCATCCGCGAGGAGAGCGGGGTGCCGATCATCATGCTCACCGCACGCACCGACACCGCCGACGTCGTGCGCGGACTCGAGTCGGGCGCCGACGACTACATCGTGAAGCCCTTCAACCCGAAGGAGCTCGTCGCCCGTATCCGCACCCGGCTCCGGCCGACTCCCGCCGCTCCGAGCGAATCGTTGCGCATCGGCGATCTGACCATCGACGTCGCCGCGCACGAGGTGCGCCGCGGTGACGCTCCGATCGCGCTCACCCCGTTGGAGTTCGAACTGCTGACGGCGCTCGCCGGCAAGCCGCAGTTGGTCTGGTCGAGGGAGATGCTCCTCGAGCAGGTGTGGGGATACCACTACAAGGCCGATACGCGGCTCGTCAACGTCCACGTGCAGCGTCTGCGCGCCAAGGTCGAGCGCGACCCCGACAACCCGCGCATCGTGACCACGGTGCGCGGTGTGGGCTACCGCGCCGGCGCGATCGTGTGACGACATGAGCGGGTCCGCGCAGCGTTCGCCGGTCGATCGTCTGCTGGTCGCGTTGCGCGGGTGGCGGGAATGGCCGCGTCAGCTCGCCGGCGTGTGGCGCCACTCGCTTCGGGTGCGCACCGTCGTCGCGACCGTCGCCCTCACCGCGCTCGCCGTGATCGCGGCGTGCGTCGGGCTCGCCCTCGCCATCCAGAACGACCTGTTCCAGTCCCGGTTGCAGCAGGCGCTCGGTGACGCGAGCCGCGCGCGCATCGAGGCGCAGCGCACGCTCGACTCGTCAGAGACGCAGGGCGACAGCGTGAACGTGCGCAACCTGATGAACAGCGTGCTCGTCACGCTGTCGCGTCAGTCCTCGAGCGATCTGATCGCCGCGTTCCGCACCGACACCGCGCCCTCCTCGATCGCGCCCCTCGACTTCACCTCCACCGGCTTCCCGACGAGCGCCCCGTCCCCCGAGCTGCGGTCGCAGGTGCAGAGCAGCTCCAGCGCGCAGTTCTGGCAGTCGGTTCCGGTGACGCTGGCCAACGGCTCGACGGTTCCCGGCATCGTGGTGGGCCAGCAGCTGACGGTGCCCGGGGTCGGCGCATACGAGTTCTACATCGCCTACGACCTGAGCGCCGCCGCGCAGACCCTCGCGTTCGTGCAGGGCATCCTCTGGATCGTCGGCTTCGCGCTCGTCGCCATCATCGCGGGCATCTCCTGGCTCGTGCTGCGCTCGATCACCGTGCCGGTCGCGCAGGCCGCGGAGACCAGCGCCAAACTTGCCTCCGGCGACCTCGACGTGCGCCTGAACGTGCGGGGAGCCGATGAGCTCGCGACGCTCGGTCGGTCGTTCAACGCGATGGCCGACAGCATCCAGTCGCAGATCAAGGAACTCGCCGACCTCTCCCTCGTGCAGCAGCGCTTCGTGTCGGATGTGTCGCACGAGCTGCGAACACCGCTGACGACCATCCGGCTCGCCTCCGATGTGCTCGCCGACCGGCGCGACGACTTCGAGCCGGCGGCCGCGCGTGCCGCCGAGCTGCTCTCGACCCAGGTCCAGCGATTCCAGGTCCTCCTCGACGACCTGCTCGAGATCAGCCGGTATGACGCCGGTTCGGTGCAGCTGGAACGCGAGCCCACGAGCATCGCCCAGCTCGCCGAGGACGTGATCGGCTCGATGCAGCAGCTCGCCGACCAGCGGGGGAGCGAGGTGCGGCTCGTCGCGCCCGGCGGCTACTCCCTCGTCGATCTCGATCCTCGACGGGTGCGTCGCATCGTGCGCAATCTGCTCGGCAACGCCATCGAACACGGTGAGGGGCGTCTGATCGTCGTCACGGTCGACAGCAATCAGGATGCTGTCGCCCTCGGTGTGCGCGACTACGGTCTCGGCATGCGGCCCGAGGACGTCGAGCGCGTGTTCGACCGGTTCTGGCGTGCGGATCCGTCCCGGCGGCGCACGATCGGCGGCACCGGCCTCGGCCTGTCGATCTCCCTCGGCGACGCGCGGCTGCACGGCGGCACTCTCGCCGTGTGGTCGGACCTCGGACGCGGGAGCAACTTCGTCCTCACCCTCCCTCGCCGCGACATCGACGGGGAGCTCGTGTCGCCGGTCGTCGTGGACGTGTCCGACGAGACCTCCGTGCTCGACAGTCTCGGTCTCACCGAGCCGATCGCGGTGCTCGCCCCCGAGCGTGACGCGAAGGAGAAGCGATGAGGCGCGGCATCCACTCACTCGTGCTCGTCGGCGCGCTGACTCTCGCGCTCGTCGGGTGCGCGGGACTGCCCATGACGGGAGCCGTGCACGAGGGGCTCTCGAGCACCGCCGAGCCCGATGTGCCCGACGTGCAGTTCAAGCCGAACGGTCCGCAGGTCGGCGCGACCCCCGAGCAGATCGTGGACGGCTTCCTCAACGCCGGCTCCGGACCCGCCGGCGGGTGGGCCACGGCGCGGGAGTTCCTCACGGGCACGGCAGTGGACAGCTGGCGCCCGGATGCGGGGGCGACCGTCGACGTGCTCTCCGCACGCTCGATCGCCGTCGCGTCGTCGGATCAGAGCTCGGCGACCGTCACCGTCTCGCTCTCGCCGACCGCGACGGTCGACGGCGAGGGCGCCTACACGGCGGTCGCCGAGGCCGCTGCTCCGCCGCTCACGTTCACTCTCACCAAGCTGCCGGCGGGGTGGCGCATCACCTCGGCCCCGAACGGCATCGTGCTCGATCAGGACCTCTTCAAGAGCGTCTTCCGCGCTTACTCGCTCATGTACTACGACCCGACCTGGACGTTCCTCGTGCCGGACGTGCGCTGGTTCCCGACCCTCAACGCGTCGACGCGCATCGCCGCGGCCCTCATCAACGGACAGCCGAGCCCCTGGCTCGCCAAGAGCGTCGTCTCGGCGTTCCCGGAGACGGTGTCGCTGGGGAGCCCCTCGGTGCCGGTCGTGAACGGTGTCGCGCAGGTGGACCTCAAGGAGTCGGCTCTCACGTCGGATCAGACCACGCTGTCGCGCATGCAGGCACAGCTCACCGACAGTCTCGCCTCGACCGGGCAGGTGACGTCGGTGACACTCTCGATCGCCGGTTCGGCCCTCGACGTGACTCCGGCGCCCTCGCGTGACACCCGCGTCGACTCCCGCACTCTCGCCCTCACCGCCAAGGGCTTCGGCTTCATCGCCGCCGGGCAGGTCGACGAGCTGCCCGGCGTCTCGGCGGCGGTGGCCGCTCTCTCCCCGCGTTCGGTGGAGCTGAGCGACGACCGGACGACGGCGGCGGTGCTGGCGGGCAACGGCGCGGTGACCCGGGTGGATGCCGCCGGCCCCGCAGCCCTCGACCAGCGCGCCGGACTCATCGCGCCGTCGATCGATCCGTTCGGCTACATCTGGAGTGTCCCGCAGACGTCGCCGTCCGCGCTCGTCGCGGCGGGGACGGGGGCGACGCGCATCGCGATCTCATCGCCGTGGGGAGGTGCGAGCCGCGTGGACGCGCTCCAGGTCTCGCGCGACGGCACACGCATCGCTGCGCTCGTCATCTCGGGGGGCCGGTCGGTCCTCATGGTCGCCGGCGTCGTGCGCGACGCGCAGGGGGTTCCGAAGTCGCTGGGTGACGCCGTCACACTGCTGAGCTTCCCGGCGGGCGCGAGCGACGTCGCCTGGCTCGACGAATCGACGCTCGGAGTGATCTCGGGCAGCGGCTCGACGGCGCAGTTCGCCACCGTGCAGATCGGCGGCGTCGCCACGACCGTCGACGCCCCGCCGGGAGCCGTGGCCATCGCCGGCGTGAACGTGCCGACCATCGCCCGTGTGCTCGATTCCAACGGCACCGTGTTCATCCGATCCGGTACGACCTGGCAGCAGGACAGCACGGGCGTCTCGGTGCTGGGCACCCAGCAGGGGTCGCCGCTGACGAGCCCCTGATTCCTCCCCCGCACGGATCTGGAGCGCGGTGTCCTCCGTCTCGCCGGACCCGCACGCGCGCCCGGCGGGTGTCTCGGAGGATCGTCGCATGACGATGAGCGGATGGGCGGAAGCGCGCTGGCTGGTGCGTGAGGCGTTCGCGGATGCCGCGGCCCTCGCCTTTCCCGTGCGGTGCGCCGGGTGCGGCGCAGACGGCCGGGTTCTGTGCGCCGCGTGTCGGGTCGCGCTCGTGCCGCGCGTCTCTCGACGCACTCTCGAGGGCGGTCTGAGCGTGTGGAGCGGGGGAGAGTTCGACGGGATGCCCGCGCGGGTGCTGCGGGCGGCGAAACAGACCGGGCAGGGTGCTCTCGCGGCGGGCCTTGCGCCTCTGCTTCGCGCATCCGCCGAGGCTGCGGCGTCTTCGGCTGCGGTCGATGTGATCGTCCGCGTCCCGAGCTCTCGCGCCGCTGTGCGCCGGCGCGGCTTCGTTCCGCTCGAGCAGATCGCGGCGCGCGCCCGGCTGTGCACGACGGGAGGGCTGCGTGTCGTGCGCCCGGTAGCCGATCAACGCGGTCTCGACGAGGCATCCCGTCATCGCAACGCCGAGGGGAGCATGCGCGTGCGGCGCGTGGTGGCCGGGCTGCGCGTGCTCGTCGTCGATGACGTCGTCACGACCGGAGCGACGCTGCACGAGGCCGCCGCGGCCCTGCGGGCTGCGGGTGCGGTCAGCGTCGTCGCGGCGACCGTGCTGCAGACCCCGCGGCGGCGCTGATCAGCGTGTGCCCCAGTTGTAGGACTGCTTGCGCAGCTCGAGATAGACGAAGGTCTCCGAGCTGAGCACACCGGGGAGGGTGCGGATGCGGGAGTTCAGCAGCTCGCTGAGTTCGGCGTCGGACTCGCAGACGACCTCGATGACGATGTCGAAGCTGCCCGCGGTGAGGACCACGTAGTCGACGGCTTCGAGCTTCTCGAGCGCGGCCGCGACGATGCGGGTGTCTCCGCTGACCCGCAGGCCGACGAGAGCCTGACGCGGGAACCCGACCTGCAGCGGGTTGGTGACGGCGACGATCTGCATGACGTCGCTGTCGATCAGCTTCTGCACGCGCTGGCGCACTGCCGCCTCGCTGAGCCCCACCGCGGCGCCGATGCGCGCGTAGGAGCGCCGGCCGTCCTCCTGCAGCTGCTCGATGATCAGCTTGGATGTCTCGTCGAGCGCGTCGCGTCCGGCCATGCTCCTCCTCCGCGGTCGAGGTCGTGGACTCCACGCTACTGCGGATTCCGACGCTCGGAAGGGTACCGGAATCGCGATACATGTGAAATCTATGTTTCAGCCGACGATATCCGTAGTCTTTCGCCATAGTTGCTGACAGGATCGGGAGTCCCGAGAGAGTTCCGCACCGCACAGAGGAGTCATCATGCCCCGAGGTCCGCTGCCCGAAGATCCCACCGTTCGCGCGCTCATCGCGCAGGCGCGTGCGTCCCAACTCACCCGCCGTGGCTTCGTCGCCGGCGTCGGCGGGCTCTCGCTCGCCGCCTTCCTCGCCGCCTGCACCGGGCGCGTCGGCGGCGGCACCGGCGGTGCGTCGCCCAGCCTGACGCCCGCCACCGACATGTCCGACACCGTCAAGCAGCTCACCTGGGCGAACTGGGCCTTCTATCTCGACGAGGACGACAAGGGCGGCTACCCGACCCTCGAGGCCTTCCAGAAGGACACCGGCATCACCGTCAACTACGACGTCGCCGTCGACGACAACAACACGTACTTCGCCAAGGTTCGCGACCAGCTCGCGCTCGGCCAGGGGATCGGCGCGGACACCGTCTGCCTCACCGACTGGATGGCCGGCATCTGGATCCAGTCCGGGTTCACCCAGGCGCTCGACAAGTCGAAGCTCCCGAACGTCAGCGCCAACCTCGCGGCGAGTCTGCAGAACCCCGGATTCGATCCCGGTCGCGCGAACTCCGTGCCGTGGCAGACCGGCTTCGCGGGCGTCGCATGGAACAAGGAGAAGGTGCCCAACGGCATCAAGACCCTCGACGATCTGTGGGACCCGGCGTTGAAGGGGCGCGTCGGCGTGCTCAGTGAGATGCGCGACACGATCGGCCTGATCATGCTCAGCCAGGGCGTCGATCCGTCGAGCTCGAGCTGGGGCGATGACCAGTTCAACAACGCGCTCGACGCCTTCCAGAAGCAGGTGACCGACGGTCAGATCCGCAACATCAAGGGCAACTCCTACGCGGACGACCTGAAGAACGAGGACACCCTCGCCGCCATCGTGTGGTCGGGCGACATCTCGTCGATCAACGCGGAGGTGGGGGACAAGTTCGAGTTCGCTCTGCCCGAGTCGGGCGGCACCCTGTGGGCCGACAACTTCCTCATCCCGATCGGCTCGACTCAGAAGTCGAACGTCGAGAAGCTGATCGACTACTACTACCAGCCCGAGGTCGCCGCCCAGGTCGCCGCCTACGTGCAGTACGTCACCCCGGTGCAGGGCGCCCAGGAGGCCATGGCGCAGGTCGATGCGTCTCTCGTCGACGACCAGCTGATCTTCCCCGACGCGGCCACGCTCTCGAAGGCGCACATCTTCCGTCAGCTCACCAACGCCGAGCAGCAGAAGTACAACGCGGCCTTCGAAGCCGTCGGGCTCGGGGCCTGACCCGTGGCGGCGACGTCCTTCGGCGAGGCCGGGGCCGACCTCGAACTGGTCGGGATCCGCAAGGAGTTCCCCGGGTTCACCGCGATCGAGGAGCTCGACCTCACGATCCCCGCGGGGTCGTTCTTCGCGCTCCTCGGACCTTCGGGGTGCGGCAAGACGACGACCCTTCGGCTCGTGGCCGGGCTCGAGGACCCGAGTGCCGGGCGGATCCTCATCGGCGGCGCCGACGTGACCGCGGTGAAGCCGCACAAGCGTCCCGTCAACACGGTGTTCCAGAGCTACGCGCTCTTCCCGCACATGACCGTGCTCGAGAACGTCGCGTTCGGCCTGCGCCGTCGTCGGGTCTCCGATGCGCTCGCCAAGGCGCACGAGGCACTGCGCCTTGTGGAGCTCGACCACGTCGCCGAGCGCAAGCCGAGCCAGCTCTCCGGCGGCCAGCAGCAGCGCGTGGCGCTCGCGCGTGCGGTGGTGAACCGGCCCGCCCTCCTGCTGCTCGATGAGCCGCTCGGCGCGCTCGACCTGAAGCTGCGCCGACAGATGCAGCTCGAGCTGAAGTCGATCCAGGCCGAGGTGGGGCTCACGTTCCTGCACGTGACCCACGATCAGGAGGAGGCCATGACCATGGCCGACACGGTCGCGGTCATGAACAAGGGGCGCATCGAGCAGCTCGGCAGCCCGACCGAGCTCTACGAGCTGCCGCGCACGGGATTCGTGGCCGGCTTCCTCGGCCAGTCGAACCTCATCACCGGCGACGTCGAGTCGACGGCCGGAGGCATCGTGACGGTGCGCACCGCCGGGGGCGTGCTCGCGGTGCCGGCCTCGCGCGCTGTGTCGACCGGCGGGCGCATCACGCTCGGCGTGCGTCCCGAGAAGCTCCTGCTGCACGCGACGGCGCCCGCCGCCGACGCGGATCAGAACGTGCTCGGTCCCGGTCGCATCACGGATGTCTCGTTCACCGGCGTCAGCACCCAGTACCTCGTCGAGGTGCCGGGTGCCGGCACGGTGACCGTCTTCGCGCAGAACCTCGTGTTCGGTGCGGTGTATCCGGTGGGCGTCGAGGTGTGGGTCGCCTGGCACCGGGAGCACACGTTCGGGCTCGACAGCGATGCCCGCGCCGACGCCGCCGAGGGCGACGAGCTGGCGGCCGCGGCATCCGTCTCGTCGGACGAGGCCGCCTGAGATGGCACTGTCCGCACTCGCCCCGGCGGGGGGTGCGACCGCGAAGCCGGTCTCCGCGGCGCGCCGCGGCGGGGTCGTCGCGCTCGCGCTGCTGATCCCCGGGCTCGCCTACCTCGCCCTGTTCTTCCTGGTTCCGTTCGTCTCGCTCGTGATGACCTCGTTCGGTGTGAACGACCCGAACGAGTACGGCGTGTTCTCCTACGGCTTCCAGTGGCAGAACTACGTCGACGCGATCAGTTCGTACTGGCCGCAGTTCCTGCGCTCATTCTGGTTCGCGCTGCTCGCGACGGTGTTCGCGCTGCTCATCAGCTACCCGATCGCCTATTTCATCGGAGTGCGGCTGCGCGAGCGCGTGCTGCTTCGCAACCTGCTTCTCGTGTTGGTGATCGCGCCGTTCTTCATCTCGTTCCTCCTGCGCACGCTCGCGTGGAAGCAGATCCTCTCGGACGAGGGCCCGGTCGTGAGCTCTCTTCAGTTCCTCGGCCTCATGGGTTCGCAGGATCACCTCACCGGCACCGCCTTCTCGGTCGTGTTCGGCCTCACCTACAACTTCGTGCCGTTCATGACGCTGCCGCTGTTCGCCTCGCTCGAGCGGCTCGACAAGCGGCTCCTCGAGGCGGGCAGCGATCTGTATGCGAGTCCGGCGACGACGTTCTGGCGGGTCACGTTCCCGCTCACCCTTCCGGGCGTCGTGTCGGGCACCCTGCTGACATTCATCCCGGCTGCCGGCGACTATGTGAACGCAAGCCAGTCGTTCCTCGGCAGCGCGTCGACCTCGATGATCGGAAACGTCATCCAGTCGAACTTCCTCATCACCGTGAACTACCCGCAGGCGGCGGCGCTCAGCATCCTGCTGATGCTCGTGATCGTGGTGATCGTCGGCATCTACGTGCGCCGTTCGGGAACGGAGGACCTGCTGTGAGTGCGTCTGCTCCCACCCGCCGCCGGTTCGGACTCGGCCGTTGGCTGCTGCCGACCTACGTGACCGTCGCGTTCGTCCTGCTCCTGATCCCGATCGTCTACACGTTCGTGTTCTCGTTCAACGACGCGAACCGCTCGAACATCTCGTGGAACGGTTTCACGTTCCGCAACTGGCTGACCGTGTGCGACCAGCCCGACGTCTGCGTCGCGTTCGGCAACAGCATCGTGGTGGGTCTGACGGCGACGGTCATCGCGACCATCCTCGGCACGATGATCGCGATCGCCCTGGTGCGCTACCGGTTCCGTGCCCGTTCGGCGATCACGCTGCTGCTGTTCCTGCCGATGGCGACGCCTGAGGTCGTCATGGGTGCAGGACTCGCCGCCCAGTTCCTCACCGCCGGGGTGCCGAAGGGGCTCGGCACCATCATCATCGCCCACGCGATGTTCTGCCTCAGCTTCGTGGTCGTCACGGTGAGGGCGCGCGTGCTCTCGCTCGACCCGGCTCTCGAGGAAGCCGGTCGCGACCTGTACGGATCGCCCAACCAGGTCTTCTGGCGGGTCACCTTCCCACTTCTGCTCCCGGGCATCGTGGCGGCGGCGCTGCTGAGCTTCAGCCTCAGCTTCGACGACTTCATCATCACGTACTTCACCTCGGGCAGCACCCAGACGTTCCCGATCTTCATCTACGTCGCCGCCCAGCGCGGGTTGCCGCCGCAGGCGAACGTGATCGCGTCCTCGGTGTTCCTGCTGGCGATCGCGGCGGTCTTCATCTACCAGGCCATCGCCTGGCGCAGAGCGAAGAAGAGCGCGTGAGAATCGGATGCCGCGGGGCTGGGGCCGCGGCATCCGACAACCTTTCCTCGCCCTGGGCGTCGCATTCTGAACACATGCGAAACGCGGGGTGACAAGTCCGCGACCTCGGACTACCGTGGGGGCACCAAGAAGGTGACGGCCGGTCCGCCCCTTTCCGGGCGGGCCCGGAACTAGGAGGTCAAAGATGGACACCAGCATCGTCGGCGTGGGCGTGGGAATCACGGACCGCTTCCGTACTGTCGTCGACGACAAGGCCCCCCGCATCGAGAATCTCGCGCCCCGCGCGCAGCGGCTCGACGTCAAGGTCACCAACCGTCCCTCGCACGGCGGGCGCGGCGAGCACTCCACGGTGGAACTCACCCTCACCGGCAAGGGACCGATCGTGCGGGCGGAGGCGGTCGACGACGACAAGTTCGCGGCGCTCGAGGTCGCTGTCGACAAGCTGTGCGAACAGGTGCGGCGTGCCAAGCAGAAGCGGGTCGACTCGCGAAATCATCCGCGGGGCGCGACGTTCGACAAGGGAACTGGCGCGCTTGAGGGCATCGATGTCGAGCCGGCGTCCGTCGAGGTGCTGCGCGCCGTCGCGACGGGGGAGATCCCGGTGGTGGGCGAGGACGCGGCCGATGACGAGTATTCGCCCGTGGTCATCCGCACGAAGCTGTTCGATGCCGAATGGATGACCGTCGAGGAGGCCGTCGACCGCATGGAGCTCGTCGGGCATGACTTCTTCCTGTTCGTCGATGCCCGCACCGACCACCCGAGCGTCGTCTACCGCCGCAAGGGCTGGGACTACGGTGTCATCTCGCTCGGCACGCAGGCTGCTCCCGGCGCGGAGCAGCTCGCATCCTGAGCGCCTATCCGACGACGATGCCCGGGCCGTGAGGTCCGGGCATCGTCGCGTGCGGGGTCCGGCGCGAGGCGAGCGCCGAGCGGGCGCGGTGAGATGTCAGTCGAAGATGTCGCCGATGAGTCCGCCGATGACGAGTCCGCCGAGGATGCCGCCGACCGCGTCGCCCATGCCGCCGCCGCGTCCGCCGCGGCCTCCCCAGCCGCCTCCCCAGTCGTTGCCTCGCGAGTTGTCGATGTCGCGCTGCGCGAGGGCGAGCGCCTCGCTCGCGAGCTGCGCGGTGCGGCGCGCGTGCCGCAGCGCCGGCTCACGCGACTCCTCGCCCGAGGGGAGCGCATCGATCTCGGCACGGGTGCGCTCGGCCTCGGCGAGGCGCGTGCGGGCGTCGGGGCCGATGTAGCCGCGGTGCGAGGAGATGACGTTCGCGGCGATCGCGAGCTGCCGATCGGCGTCGTCGATCGCGTGGCGCACGAGGTCGGGCGACGGGAGAGGGTTCGCGGCGCGGGCCTGCGCTTTCGCGATGACGTCGTCGAGCGCCGTGTTCGCCTCGCGGAGTCGGGTGAGCTCGCGGAACGGGTCGGTCTTCGTCCCGGTCGGCGGGAGCGCCGAGAGCGCGGCTTCGAGCGCCGAGGTCGCCGCGGCCACCTCAGGGGTCGCGGGTGCGTTCCGGGCGCGCACGATGTCGCCGCGCGAGTCGGCGATCACGTCGGCGAGCGTCGACTCGGCGCGCAGCGCCTCGATCTCGAAATCGTCCACGCCGTCGAGCAGCGACTGCGCGCGGCGCACCGACTCGGTCGCGGCCTCGAGCGCGAGGTTCGCCTCCTCGGCGTTGCCCGCGGCGCGGCGGCGGGAGGAGACATCCGCGCTGTGCAGGGCGAAGTCGAGCACCTGGGATGCCTCGTCGGGGGCGCCCTGCACCTGTGCGAGCGCGCTCGGGGCGTACCGCGCCGCGAGGCGTTCGACGCTCTCGCGCGCGCCGGGGATGCGGGAGCGCAGAGTCTCGGCCGAGGTTCGCACTCCCGCGAGCACCTCGGGGGCGCGCCGTACCCGTTCGACCGCGTCGCTGAGGGCGGCGGTGCGCTCGTCGAGCAGGTCGTCGGCCCACGCGCACAGCTGCACGATGCGCGCATTGCGCGTGCGCAGTTCTTCGACGGTGTCGGGGATCTCGTCGTGGTTGAGCTGGTTCAGGTGGAACGCCTCGCCGAGATGCGTCCGCACGGCGCCGAGCGCGTCGCGCAGCCCCTGGGTCGCGGCCGGTCCCAACTCGGCCTCCGCGAACTCCAGTTCCTCGGTCGTCACGCGGATGCGCTCGTCGACATCGACGAGCGCGCGGCCCGCCTGATGCGACAGTTCGGCGTCCTGGGCGGCAGTCGCCGCATCCTGCTCGCGCTTGCGTCGTCCCCAGAAGCCTGCCATTCCTCGATCCTATGGGCGGGTGCGCGGCGCCCCTCTGGGTGTTCGCCGAGGGCGGTCAGGCGATCGCTGTGGCCTTCGGCGGCCGTCCGCGTCGCGGCGGTTCGGTCTCGAGGGCGAGTTCGAGCGCGCGGGGAGGATGCTGCGTGAGTCGGCCTTCCACGTGGTCGAGCCAGCGCACCTCGGCCTCGGCCTGGAAGATGAGCGCATCCGCGACGAGCAGCCACGCGAGCTCTTCACCGCTCGGGTCGCCGTCGCTGCGCTCGCCGCTGCGCTGTGCGCGTCGCAGCTCCTGCAGGTGGGCCAGCGACGCCCGGCGTTGCGTCTGCACGATGGCGGTGACGTCGACGCCGGGGAGGGTCGCGGCGAGTGCGAGTTTGATGGGCAGCTCGTCGCGCGTGCCGGTGGCGCGGGCGACGGGTGCGGCCAGCCAGTCGCGCGCTTCCGTGCGGCCGGCGTCGGTGATCGCGTAGAACACGTGCCCGTGTGCGTCGGTGTCGCCCTTGGCGACGAGGCTGTCGCGTTCCAGGCGTTCGAGCGTGTTGTAGATCTGACCGACGTTCAGGGGGGATGTCCCGCCGGTGCGGCGGTCGAACTCCGCGCGCAGCTGGTAGCCGTAGCAGGCTCCCTGGTCGAGGATCGCGAGCAGACTCTGACGCACCGACATCCGGGCCACCTTTCTGATTTCCGCGTATGTAATTGCTGAGTATATACATGCCGGGAATGCAAAGATCGGATGCCGCGCCCCCGAGTGCCCTCACCCAGCCCCCTTCAAAGTCACGGGTCTATAACATGGGGACGTATGCCCGGGCGCGGTGAGCGTTCGGGCCGGCGCGTGCGCCGCACCCGACCAGATGGAGATGTTCCGTGGCCAATCCTCTTGAGAAGCTGCTCCGCGCCGGCGAAGGCCGTGTGCTGCGGAGACTCCAGCAGGTGGCGAAAGCCGTGAACGCGCTCGAAGACGAGTACGCGCAGCTCACCGACGACGAGCTGCGCGAGGAGACCGCCGACTTCCGCGGACGCTATGCGCAGGGCGAGACGCTCGACAAGCTCATGCCGGAGGCGTTCGCCGCCGTGCGCGAAGCCGCCCGGCGCACCCTCGGTCAGCGTCCCTACGACGTGCAGATCATGGGCGGCGCGGCACTCCATCTCGGCAACATCGCCGAGATGAAGACCGGTGAGGGCAAGACTCTGACGGCGACCTTCGCTGCGTACCTCAACGCGATCGCCGGTGAGGGTGTCCATGTCGTGACCGTCAACGACTTCCTCGCGTCGTATCAGTCCGAGCTCATGGGTCGCGTCTACCGCGCGCTCGGCATGACCACCGGCACGATCGTCTCGGGTCAGACGCCGGAGGTGCGCCGCCAGCAGTACGAGGCGGACATCACCTACGGAACGAACAACGAGTTCGGCTTCGACTACCTGCGTGACAACATGGCGTGGCAGAAGGAGGATCTCGTGCAGCGAGGTCACTTCTTCGCGGTCGTCGACGAGGTCGACTCGATCCTCATCGACGAGGCGCGAACCCCGCTCATCATCTCGGGCCCTTCGTCGGGCGAGGCGAACCGATGGTTCGGCGAGTTCGCGAAGGTCGTGCGCACCCTCGAGTCGGGCGTCGACTACGAAGTCGATGAGAAGAAGCGCACCGTGGGTGTGCTCGAGCCCGGCATCGAGAAGGTCGAGGACTATCTCGGCATCGACAACCTCTACGAGTCGGCGAACACCCCCCTCATCTCGTTCCTCAACAACGCGATCAAGGCGCTCGCCCTCTTCAAGCGTGATGCGGACTACGTCGTCATGAACGACGAGGTCATGATCGTCGACGAGCACACCGGCCGCATCCTCGTGGGACGTCGCTACAACGAGGGCATCCACCAGGCCATCGAGGCGAAGGAGGGCGTGCCGGTCAAGGCCGAGAACCAGACCCTCGCGACCGTCACCCTGCAGAACTACTTCCGCCTCTACGCCAAGCTCGCGGGTATGACCGGTACCGCCGAGACCGAAGCGGCCGAGTTCATGTCGACCTACGACCTCGGCGTCGTCCCGATCCCCACGAACAAGCCGATGATCCGTCAGGACAAGCCCGACCTCGTCTACAAGAACGAGCAGGCCAAGTTCGCCCAGGTCGTCGAAGACATCGCTGAGCGGCACGCCGCAGGGCAGCCGGTTCTCGTGGGCACCGTGAGCGTCGAGAAGAGTGAGTACCTGTCGCGCCTCCTCGCCAAGAAGGGCGTGCGCCACGAGGTGCTCAACGCGAAGAATCACGCTCGCGAGGCCGAGATCGTGGCCCGCGCCGGTCGCCTCGGGGCGGTCACTGTCGCCACCAACATGGCCGGCCGCGGCACCGACATCATGCTGGGCGGGAACGCGGAGTTCCTCGCCGTGCAGCAGATGAAGGAGAAGGGCCTCGACCCGGTCGAGACCCCAGAGGCCTACGAGGCCGAGTGGGAGGGCGTCTACACCGCGGTGCGCGACGTCGTCGCCGGCGAGGGCGAGAAGGTCATCGAGGCGGGCGGACTGTACGTCCTCGGCACCGAGCGGCACGAGTCCCGTCGCATCGACAACCAGCTGCGCGGTCGCTCGGGTCGTCAGGGTGACCCGGGCGAGAGCCGCTTCTACCTCTCGCTCACCGACGACCTGATGCGTCTGTTCCAGTCCGGCGCGGCCGAGGCGATCCTCGCGCGCACGAACTTCCCCGACGATGTCGCGATCGAGTCGGGCATGGTGTCGCGCGCGATCAAGAGCGCCCAGGCACAGGTCGAGGCCCGTAACGCCGAGATGCGCAAGAACGTGCTCAAGTACGACGACGTTCTCAACCGCCAGCGCGAGGCCATCTACGCCGACCGCCGGCACATGCTCGAGGGCGACAACATCGCCGACCGGGTGCAGAAGTTCCTCGACGACGCAGTCGGCGCGATCGTCGACGACCACACGTCGAGTGGGCACACGGAGGCATGGGACTTCGATGCGCTGTGGACCGAACTCAAGACCATCTACCCCGTGAGCGTCACGATCGACGAGGTCGTCGCAGAGGCAGGGGAGAAGGGACGCATCACGGCGGAGGGGCTCAAGCGCGAGCTGCGCAGTGACGCGGTCATCGCCTACCAGAAGCGCGAGGGCACTCTCGGCTCGTCGGCGATGCGGGAGCTCGAGCGTCGAGTCGTGCTGCAGGTGCTCGACCGCCGCTGGCGCGACCACCTCTACGAGATGGACTACCTCAAGGAGGGCATCGGACTGCGCGCGATGGCGCAGCGGGACCCGCTCATCGAGTACCAGCGCGAGGGCTTCGAGATGTTCCAGTCGATGATGGGACAGATCAAGGAGGAGTCGATCGGGTTCCTCTTCAACCTCGAGGTCGAGGTGCGACGCCAGGACGAGCAGACCGAGGTCGCGGCGAAGGGTCTTGACACCCCGGCGCTCGAGGGCCAGCGTCTCGAGTACTCCGCTCCCACCGAGGACGGCGACATTGAGGTGCGCAACGACCGCGGTCAGGTGCAGAAGGCGGCGACCGGGCGCGCGCGCGACCGGGCCGCGGCATCCGCTCCGGCACAGGCCCCCGCACCCGCCGCCGAGGCGCCGCGCGGTGCGTTCGGTCAGCGGGTCGCCCCCGAGCAGCAGACGCCGGCGCCGCAGAACCGCGCCCAGCGTCGCGCGGCCGATCGCAACAAGTAGCCCGTCGCCCCCGACGCGATCGACCCCCGGTGCAGGCCACCGGGGGTCGATTGGCTTGTCGGGGTCGGGTCTATCCTGAACCGGTGAGCCCGCTTCGCCCCCTCGATCAGTCCCGCAAACTCAAGGATGTCCTCTACGAGATCCGTGGTCAGGCCCTCGTCGAGGCCGACCGGCTCGAGGCCGACGGCCACCGCATCCTGAAGCTGAACACGGGCAACCCGGCCACGTTCGGGTTCGAGGCGCCGTACCAGATCGTGCGCGACATGATCGAGGCCGTACCGCACGCGCACGGCTACTCCGAGAGCCGCGGCATCCTGTCCGCCCGCCGCGCCATCGTCTCGCGCTACGAGCAGGTGCCGGGGTTCCCGCACGTCGATCCCGACGACGTCTATCTCGGCAACGGGGTCTCCGAGCTGATCACCATGACGATGCAGGCGCTGCTCGACGAGGGCGACGAGGTGCTCATCCCGAGCCCCGACTACCCGCTGTGGACGGCGATGACGAGCCTCGGCGGCGGCTCACCCGTGCACTACCGCTGCGACGAGCAGAACGGCTGGCAGCCCGACATCGACGACATCCGCGCGAAGGTCACGCCGCGCACGAAGGCGATCGTCGTCATCAATCCGAACAACCCCACGGGTGCGGTCTACTCGCCCGAGCTGCTCTCCCAGATCGTCGAGGTCGCCCGGGAGCACTCCCTCCTGCTGCTGGCCGACGAGATCTACGACCGCATCCTTTTCGACGATGCGGTGCACACGCCGCTCGCGACTCTTGCCCCCGACCTGCTCTGCCTGACGTTCAACGGCCTCTCCAAGACCTACCGTGTCGCCGGTTATCGCTCGGGCTGGCTCGTGATCACCGGTCCCAAGTCTCACGCAGCGGGCTTCCTCGAGGGCATCACGCTGCTCGCGTCCACCCGGCTGTGCCCGAACGTCCCCGCGCAGTATGCCGTGCAGGCGGCGTTGTCCGGAGTGCAGTCGATCGACGCGCTGATCGCCCCGGCGGGGCGACTCCACGAGCAGAGGGATGCCGCGTGGCAGGCGCTCGAGTCGATCCCCGGCGTGAGCTGCGTGAAGCCGGCCGGTGCGCTCTACGCGTTCCCGCGCCTCGATCCCGAGGTGCACGAGATCCACGACGATGCGAAGTTCGTCTACGACTTCCTCGTCGCCGAGCACGTGCTGCTCGTGCAGGGCACGGGATTCAACTGGCCCGACCCTGATCACTTCCGCATTGTGACGCTTCCGGAGACACGCGTGCTGGTCGAGGCGATCGAGCGGCTCGGCAACTTCCTCTCGTCGTACCGCCAGTGACGGCGCGGCGCCCTCGGGGCCGGCGATGGCCGAGCCGGGGCGCCGCGGAAGAGCGACGGGGGTGATCGTCGTTCAGAGGAGCGCGAGCGAAGTCGCACGCCAGCGGTGGTCGACGCCTTCGAGTCGAAGGGCGATCGCCCGGGTGCGGGCGGGGCCTCGCACGATCACGACGCCCTCGACGACGCCGTCGGCAGGGCTCGACTGGTGCACGCGGATGATGTTGTGCACGGGGCGGCTCGGCGCGACGCCGCGGGCGCTGCGGGCGCGGGCCGCCAGGTTGGCGCGGGTCAGCAGCTTGCGGTAGGCGTCTTCGGTGAGCCAGCGCGCGAGTTGCTCGACGTCGCGCACTCCCGCGAACACTTCGAGCACTCCGACCGACAGGTTGTGCAGGATCGGCTCCGGCGCCGGCAGCTCGGCGGCGCTCGTGGGGCGTGGGGCGAAGTCGTCGCCCGCGTCGACGCGGCCTGCCGGGGGAGCGGCGCGTCGTGCGCCGGTGAAGGTGATCGCCATCTCGACCTCGCTCATGAAACGGGGGTAACTGCTGGTCGTTTTCAGTTGAGCACAGGCGATTCATAGAGTGGATGAGAGTGCTCTCATGTGGCGCCTTTGTCGATGAGAGTCCTCTCATAGAGGCCGTCGTGGGCGCGTCCGGCGCTGCTGCGCGCACGTGTCGGGGCGGCTCGACTGTGGATGCCGCGGCCTTCCCGGCGCCCGCGGCCGCTAGCGTGCGCGGGTGACCTGGGACCCGTTCCTCTCCGAGCTCGAGCTGCAGTTCGCCGCGCAGGCGCAGGCCGAGCGCCGTCTCGCGGCCACGGAGACCGAGCGCGTCCGCATCGCCGAGCTCGCCCTCACCGACCGACTCTCCGCTCTCGCGGAGGTGCGCGCCGCGGTAGCGCTGTGGCTGGCGGGTGCGGCGCCGGTGCGAGGCCGCCTCGTGCTCGCCGGCCCCGACTGGGCGGCGATCGAGGACGAGTCATCCGCTCTCTCGCTCGTCGCGGTCGGGGCGATCGTCCGCATCGACCTGCCGGCTGTGACCATCGCCGACAGCGTGCGCGAGATCAGCGCCCCCCGACCCCTCCGCGCCCGGATGGGCCTTGCATGGATGCTGCGTGAGCTCGGCCGCCGCCGGGTGGGGGTGCGGGTCTGGGATCTCGACGGGAACATCGTCACCGGAACGATCGATCGCGTCGGCACGGACCATCTCGACCTCGCCGTGCACGACGCCGGTCAGTCTCGCCGCGAGGCGGTGGGCGACATCCGTGTCGTCCCTCTGGTGCGACTCGCGCGGGTCGTCGGCGACCTCGACCTCTGACGATGGCCGACCGACTCAGTCGGGGTTGCGTACCCGCCCGCTGCCCCACAGCTCCGGGAAGCTCGCCGCGTTCGACTCCCGCCACAGCGCCATGCGGCGGGACTCCTCGGCGCGGTCGTCGAGGTAATCGGTGACGCTGTCCTCCTCCACACGCCACTGCGCCGGAACCCCGACGCGCGTGCCCCGCAGTTGCCCGTCGATGACCAGAGCGATCACCTCGTCGACGCTGAGTGACAGCGCCGACGCGACCTGTGCGGGGGCGATCAGACGCGCCCCAGGTCGGGCAGACTCGGGCATGAGCACCATTATCCGCGTCGCCGGCGCCGGCCGGGCCGTCCGCTCGCGCGCACTGTGGAAAACGGATGTCGCACCCCGCCGGCCTGCGTGACCATGGTGCGCATGCCGTCCGACCGATCAGCCAGAGGCCCCCGCCGCACAGCGCGCATCGACCTTCGCCTCGTGCTCGGCATCGCTCTCGTGCTCGCCTCGGTGGCCGGCGTCTGGGGAGTCATCGCCGCGGCGCGGCAGTCGACGACCGTGCTCGTCGCGGCCCGGACGATCCTCCCGGGCGAGGCTGTCGGCGCCGACGCCACGACGACGGCGGAGGTCGTGCTCGGAAGCGGTGTCGATGCCTACGTCCTCGCCGACACCCTCGCCGCCGACGCTGTCGCGACGCGCACGATCGAGGTCGGCGAGCTCGTGCATCGCACCGCCGTCGGCGCACCCGAGCGCGCCACAGCGACGACGGTCGTGCTGCGCGCCGCGGGAGACCTGCCGGGCGAGGTGCGCGTGGGATCGACGGTGGATGTCTGGGCCGCACCCGCGATCGAGGGCGGCGGCTACGACACTCCGCGCATCCTGGTCGCGGGAGCGATCGTGGTGGCGCTGCCCGCTTCCGACGCGGTGGTATCCCGCCAGGGGTCGGCCGTCGAGGTCTCGGTGCCACGGGCGGATCTCGTCGACGTGCTCGCCGCGACAGCCAACGACGCGCGGGTCACGGTGGTTCCGGCGTCGGGCGGTGCGCCGTGAACGTCGTTCTCGCGCTCTCCGAGCCCCGGGCGCAGTCTCTGGCCGCCGACCTCCGCCGGGAGGGGGTGACGGTGATCGCCATCGTCGCTCCCGGTGCGCTCGACCACACGGCGCGCCGGCTCGGTCAGGGCGTCGGCGATGATCCCGTCGCCGAGCTGCTCGGGGTCGCCGACGCGCTCGTGCTCGACGGCGACCGTCGAACGCTCACCCGGCCCGCGGTCGACCTCGCCGATCGGTTCGGCGTGCGCATCCTTCCCCTCGGCCGCGGGGTCGCCCTCGCGCGACTGTGCGCTTCGTACGGGCTGAGAGAGCCGCTGCCCGCGGACGCCGACGCGGAGGAGGTCGTCGCCGCGCTCGCCGCAACGCCTGCTCTTCCCGCGGCTGCGAGCGCGATACATCCCGTGATCGCCGTCTGGGGGCCCGCGGGAGCCCCCGGTCGCACCACAGTGGCCATCGAGGTGGCCGCCGAGCTCGCGCGGGGCCACCGTCGGGTCGCGCTCGTCGACGCCGATGCGCACGCGCCGAGTGTCGCCGTTGCGCTGGGGCTCCCTGTCGACGGCCCGGGTCTCGCCGCCGCGTGCCGTCAGCACGACCAAGGCGGCGTCGACGCGGCCGAGCTCGAACGGGTCGCAATCGCCGTCGATGTCCCCGACGGCGAGGTCGACGTGCTCGTGGGCATCAACCGTGTCGCACGCTGGCCCGAGCTCGCCGCGCCCCGCGTCACCGGGGTGCTCGCCGCGTGCCGCACCTGGGCCGACGCGACCGTCGTCGACATCGCGGCGCCACTCGAGCGTGACGAGGAGATCGTCAGCGACGTCATCGACGGACCGAGACGCAACCAGGCCGCCCTCGCCGTGCTCGCCGGCGCCGACGCCGTCGTGGCGGTCTGCGCAGCAGACCCGGTCGGCGTCTCGCGGTTCGTCGCCGCCTACGATCAGCTGCACGAGAGTGTGGGCGCCGCACCCATCGTGGTGGTCGCGAACCGCGTCCGCAGCGGCGTGATCGGCGTCGACGCCCGGGGGCAGGTGCGCTCCACGCTCGAGCGCTATCTCGGCATCCGTGACCTCGCCTTCCTGCCCGACGACCGCCGCGCCGCCGATCGGGCGCTGCTGCTCGCGCGGCCGGTCGCCGCGACATCGCCCCGTTCGGCCCTCGTCCAGGCCGTGCGACGCGCTGTCGGTGCGCGCCTCGCGCCGTGGGTCGCCCTCCACGCACCCCACCGGGAGGAGGCGGCCGGGGCCGTAGGCTGGTGAGGTGTCGACCCTCAGCGATCTGGTCACGGCCCATGGCGTCCACGACGCCGCCGATATCGAGTGGCTTCATCGCCTCGCCGGAGACGGGCAGCTGCTCGCCGACCTGGCATTCGCCGACATCGTGATCTGGGTGCCGACGGAAGACGAATCCTTCATCGCGGTCGCCCACACCCGGCCGAGCTCGGCAGCGACGCTCTTCTACCGTGACATCGTCGGCGACCGGGTGCGGCCGCAGTGGCGCACGCAGATCCGCGACGCGTTCGCCGAGGCCCGGATCGTCGACTCCGCGTCACCGGACTGGTTCGAGGAGACTCCCACGCGCGTGCGTGCGGTGCCGATCGTGCGCGGCACAACGGCCGCCGGTGCCGCGCCGCGCGTGATCGGCGTGCTCACCCGGCACACCAACCTCGGCGAGGCCCGTACGCCCTCGCGTCAGCAGATCACCTTCAACGACTGTGCGGACGATCTGTTCGGGATGGTCGCGTGGGGGGAGTTCCCCGACCTCAGCGCCCCCACCTCGCCGCGTCGAGGCGCACCGCGCGCTCCCGACGGGCTCATCCGGATCGACGTCGACGGCGTCACGACCTTTGCGAGCCCCAACGCCCTCTCCGCGTTCAACCGCATGGGCTTCGACGACGAGCTCGAAGGCGAGTCGCTCGTCGAAGTCGTCACGCAGATCCTGCCGGCGAAGCGGCAGTTCGACGAGAGCCTGCCCGTCGTCGTGACGGGTCGGGCGCCGTGGCGCACCGACATCGAGGCGCGAGGGGTGACGGTCTCACTCCGTGCGATCCCGCTCCGTGACCACGGCGTGCGCATCGGCGCGATCGTGCTGTGCCGCGACGTCACCGAGATGCGTCACCAGGAGCAGGAGCTCATCACGAAGGATGCGACCATCCGCGAGATCCATCACCGGGTGAAGAACAACCTGCAGACGGTCGCCTCACTGCTGCGCATCCAGGCGCGACGCACGTACTCCGACGAGGCACGAGAGGCGCTCAGCCACGCGACTCGCCGCGTCGCCGCCATCGCGGTCGTGCACGACACGCTGTCGGAGGGTCTCGCGCAGAACGTCGACTTCGACGATGTCTTCCACCGTGTGCTCAAGCTCGTCGCCGAAGTGGCAGCGGCCCCCAACACCCGCGCGCGCACGAAGACGACAGGATCCTTCGGGCGCCTGCCGAGCGAGTACGCGACGCCGCTCGCTCTGGCGCTCACCGAACTCGTCACGAACGCCGTCGAGCACGGTCTCGCCGACCGTGAGGAGGGCGAGGTGGAGATCCGCGCGGATCGCACCGACGAGCGACTCGAAGTGCGCGTCCGCGACACCGGAGTCGGTCTGCCCGAGGGTCAGGTCGGACGCGGGCTCGGCACGCAGATCGTGCGCACCCTCATCCAGGGCGAGCTCGGCGGCACGATCGACTGGCACACCCTCATGGGCAGCGGCACCGAGGTGACCATCGACATCCCGCTGCGCTACATCGAACGGGACGTCTGAGCAGAGCGGATGCCGCGGCATCCGCTCTGTCGCGAGCGCGCGGTCAGGAAGCGCGACGGGCGCGGGCGGCGCGGCGCTTCAGCGCACGACGCTCGTCCTCGCTCAGGCCGCCCCAGACGCCCGAGTCCTGGCCGCTCTCGAGGGCGTACTGCAGGCAGATCTCGGTGACGGTGCACCGCGCGCACACGGACTTGGCCTTCTCGATCTGGTCGACGGCGGGTCCGGTGTTGCCGACCGGGAAGAAGAGCTCGGGGTCGACCGTCAGGCACGCGGCTTTGTCACGCCAATCCATACTGTGTTGCTCCTATGACAGCGGGGGAGGAAGTTCGGGTGGGTTCCGCAGGGCCGAATCGAGTCCGTTACCCTGAGTGTTGTGCGAGATCTGTCTCGCCCCACGCCGCTGTGGGATCACACAAAGGTCTATCGTTCCACAACGGTTGAGCCTGATCAAGGGTTTCCCGGCTCTCATACGCGATCGTGTCCGAGTCGAGACGCGCGCGATGGTGCGGATCCGACCGTCAGGAACATTCAGGAGGATGCATGCGCCCGCAGCCGTTCGCCGTCGCCGCGGGGGTGCTGGTGTGTCTCGAAGCGGTCGCTCTGCTCGCTCTCGCAGGGTGGCAGATCAGTGCGCTGATCGGTGGTGACGCGGACTCGCTGACGAGCTCGATCGCGCTTCTCGTGCTCATCGTGCTGGGCGCCGTCGCGGTCGCCGCGTTCGGGGTCGCGACGTGGGTCGATCGATCGTGGGGGCGCTCCGGTGCGATCGTCACCCAGCTCCTCGTCGTCGCCGTCGCGCTCGGCGCGGCCACGGGCACGTTCGCGCATCCGATCGTCGGCGTCGAGATCGGCATCCCGGCCGCGATCGTGTTCGTGGTCGTCGTGCTCGCCGCCCGCGAGTCGGCGCGGCGCCGGCGTGAGCTCGATGTCGCATCCGACGAGTCGCCGCGCCGCTGACGCCTGACCTCGCGTGCCGTCGGCGCGGCGCGGCGCGGTGCGGGCGTCACGGCGCAGCGCGCCGTCGTCGCTCTGCGCCGCGAGGGGCGTGCGGTCCCCCGGCGCTCAGGCCGCGAGACCGAGGAGCCCGCGCAGGCGAGCCACGTGTCCGGTCGCCTTGACGTTGTAGAGCGCGTGGGTCAGGTGCCCGTCGGGACCGACGACGAACGTCGAGCGCAGCACGCCCTCGACGACCTTGCCGTAGTTCATCTTCTCGCCCCAGGCCCCGTACGTGTCGTGGACGGCGTGGTCGGGGTCGCTCAGCAGCGGGAAGGTCAGCCCGTCGCGCTCGGCGAACTCGGCGAGCTTCGCGACGCTGTCGCGCGAGACGCCGAGCACCTCGATGCCGGCGCCCTGCAGCGACGACAGGCTGTCCCGGAAGTCGCACGCCTGCGTCGTGCAGCCGGGCGTCATGGCGGCCGGGTAGAAGTAGACCACCACGGTGCGACCGCGCAGCCCGCTCAGCGACACGGACCGGCCGTTCTGATCCTCGAGCGTGAAATCGGGTGCGGCGTCGCCGGGCTGAAGCTGCGTCATGCCCCCAGCCTACGGGCGCCGGATGCCGCGCGGCGCCGGGGTGCGGCATCCGGTGTCTTCGTACCGTCAGCGGTCGGAGAAGGTCTCGAGCAGGCGCTGGAGGGAGTCCAGGCGGGCCGCTCCGGACTCGCCGAGGCGCCCGTCGGCGACGGCCTCGATGATGGCGCAGTCGGGTGCATCGGGAAGGTGGGTGCAGCCGCGCGGGCAGTCCGCCGCGATCTCGGCGAGATCGGTGAACGCCTGCAGGATGTGGGCCGGATCCACGTGGCCGAGGCCGAAGGAACGCACTCCCGGGGTGTCGATGACCCAGCCGCGGCCGTCGTCGCCGGCGTAGCGGAGCGAGACGGTCGAGCTCGAGGTGTGTCGTCCGCGGCCCGTGACGTCGTTCACGTGACCCGTCGCGCGCTGCGCCGACGGCACGAGGGCGTTCACGAGCGTGGATTTGCCCACGCCGGAGTGCCCCACGAACACCGTGCTGGAACCGACGAGTTCGCCTCCGATGGCGGCGACGGGCAGATCGTCGCGGGCACTCGTGAACACCGTGAGGTCGAGCCCCTCGAAATGGGCGAGGAAGTCCGTCGGGTCGGACAGGTCGGTCTTCGTGACCACGAGCAGCGGACGGATGCCCGCGTCGAGGGCTGCGACCAGATACCGGTCGACCAGACGCGGGCGCGGCTCGGGATCAGCGGCGGCGACAACGACGACCATCTGGTCGGCGTTGGCGACGATCACCCGCTCGACCTGATCGGTGTCGTCGGCGCTGCGGCGCAGGAGCGTCGTGCGCGGTTCGATGCCGACGATGCGCGACAGGGTGCCCTCATCACCGCTCACATCTCCGACGACGCGGGCTCGGTCGCCCGTCACGATCGGCTGCGAGCGCAATTCGCGCGCACGGGCGGCGAGGGCCTCGTGCTCGGTCGGCCCGTCCTCGTCGATCAGCACGGTGTAGCGCCCACGGTCCACACCCAGCACGCGGGCGATCACCGCATCCGCGTGCGCGGGGCGTCGCTTCGTGCGCGGCCGGTTGCCCTTGGGGTTCGGCCGCACCCGCACGTCGCTCTCGTCGAAGGCGGGCTCGTCATCGTCGTCGATGTCGTCGAGCCAGCTCACGGGCGCTCCGTCGTGAGCATGTCCGCCCACAGGTCGACGAACTGGGGGAGGGTCTTGGCCGTGGCTCCGATGTCGTCGACCTCGACACCGTCGACGACGAGGCCCAGCAGTGCGCCGGTCGTCGCGAGGCGGTGGTCGTGGAACGCCCGCCAGAGTCCGCCGTGCGCGGCGCCGGGGTGCACCTCGATGCCGTCGGGACGCTCGTAGGCCGTCACCCCGATCGCGGCGAGGTTCGCCACGAGCGCGGCGAGACGGTCGGTCTCGTGCCCGCGCAGGTGTCCGATCCCGCGGAACCGCGACGGCGACGAGGCGAGCGCCGCGATGCCGACGAGTGTGGGGGCGAGCTCGCCCACCGCGCTCAGATCGAGGTCGGCGCCGTCGATCGTGCCCGTTCCCGTGACGGTCAGGGCGTCACCCGCGATCGTGGCGGTGGCGCCGAACGCCGCCAGAAGCTCGGGCAGCAGGTGCCCGGGCTGAGTGGATGCCTCCGGCCACCCCGTGACCGTCACCTCGCCGCCGGTCACGACCGCGGTCGCGAGGAAGGGGGCCGCGTTGGAGAGATCGGGTTCGATCGCGACATCCATCGCTCTGATCGGCCCGGGAGCGACGACCCACTCGCCCTCTCGCGGGGAGGAGGTCTCGACGCCGCGGTGACGCAGCGACGCGAGCGTCATCTCGATGTGGGGGAGGCTCGGCACACGCTCGCCCCGGTGCACGAGGTGCAGGCCCTCATCGAATCGGGCGGCCGACAGCAGCAGACCCGAGACGAACTGGCTCGACGCGCTCGCATCGATCTCGAGCCGGCCGCCTCGCACCGAGCCGGTGCCGTGCACCGTGAAGGGAAGGGCCCCTGTTCCGCCGTCGTCGACGGTGAGGCCGAGGGAGCGCAGCGCCTCGATCAGGGGACCCATGGGGCGGTGCAGTGCGCTGTGATGCGCCGTGAGGTGCACGGCACCCTCTGCGAGGCCGGCCACGGGTGCGATGAAGCGCATGACGGTGCCGGCCTGACCGCAATCGATCGAACCGCCGTGGAGCCGGGCGGGGGTGATGCGCAGATCGTCGCCGAACCGGCCCGAGCCGGGCACGCTGGCGACTCCGACGCCGAGCGCCGCGATCGCATCGATCATGCGCGCGGAGTCGTCGGACGGGAGCGGCGCCGTGACGAGCGCGGGGCCGTCAGCGAGCGCCGCCAGCACGAGCTCGCGGTTCGTGAGCGATTTGGAACCCGGCACGCTCACGGTCGCCGTCACCGGCCGACCGGCCGCGGGCGCAGGCCACGGCGGTGACGCTGGGGAATAGCTGGGCGCGCTCATCGGTTTCTAGCCTACTGAACGCCTCGCATCGGTCCCGGGGCGCAAGGAGGATGCATGCTCGCGATGCTCGAGCGCACGACGGGTGCGCCGGAAGCCGCCGACGTAGACTTTGCGCTGATGACCGAGCAGGCGACGACCACCGAGGAAGCGCGCACCCAATTCGAGGAGCAGGCGCTGCCGTTCATGGACCAGCTGTACGCGGCGGCGATGCGGATGACGCGCAACCCTGCGGACGCGGCCGATCTCGTGCAGGAGACCTTCGTGAAGGCGTTCGCCTCGTGGGCGACGTTCACGCAGGGAACCAACCTCAAGGCGTGGCTCTACCGCATCCTGACCAACAGCTACATCAACACGTACCGGAAGAAGCAGCGCGAGCCCTATCAGGGCACGATCGACGAACTCGAGGATTGGCAGCTCGGCGGCGCGGAGTCGACGACCGCGACGAGCTCCCGCTCGGCGGAGGCCGAGGCCATCGACCGGATGCCGGCATCCGTCGTCAAAGAGGCGCTGCAGTCGATCCCGGAGGACTTCCGCCTGGCCGTGTATCTGGCCGATGTGGAGGGGTTCGCGTATCAGGAGATCGCGGACATTATGAAGACGCCGATCGGCACGGTCATGAGCCGCCTGCATCGTGGCAGGCGCATGCTGCGCGACCTGTTGGCCGACTATGCACAGGAGCGGGGCATCGGCTCCGCGGCACCGGGAGTGGGGAAATGAGCGATTGCGGCTGCGACAAAGCGCGGCGTGACCTGGAGGAGTACCTCCGCAACGAGGTGTGCAGCACCGAGCACGCCGACATCCGGCAGCACCTCGAGAGCTGCCCTGCCTGCTCCGACGAGGCGCTGGTGGCCCGCACCCTGACGGACGTCGTCGCCCGCGCATGCCGCGAGTCGGCCCCGGAGGAGTTGCGCGACCTCGTGCTGACGCAGCTGCGCGCGGCCCAGGCGACACACCACTGACAAACGACGAAGCCCGCGGATGCCGCACCTCAGGGTGCGTCCGCGGGCTTCGTTGTTTGTGACGGCCCTCTCAGAGAGTCAGGGCCTTCTCGATGAGCTTGGCCTGCTCGACCGCGTGCACCTTGGCGGATCCGGCAGCGGGGGACGCCGCGGCGGCACGGGTGACGGAGCGGATCGTGCGTCCGTGCAGGTGCTTCACGACCTCCAGGGCGATGAACGGCCAGGCGCCCTGGTTCTCCGGCTCCTCCTGCACCCACACCAGCTGGGCGTTCGGGTAGCTGTCGATGATCGCGTTGAGCTCGGACACCGGCGTCGGGTAGAACTGCTCGACGCGCACCAGGGCGATCTCCGGGTTCGGGTTCTTCTCGAGCTCCGACCGCAGATCCCAGTGCACCTTGCCGGAGTGCAGCAGCACACGCTTCACGACGGACTTGTCGATCGCGCGGTCATCGTCGAGCACCGGCTCGAACCGACCCGAGGTGAAGTCCGCCACCGGGCTCACCGCGTCGCGCAGACGCAGCATCGCCTTGGGGGTGAACACGACGAGGGGGCGACGCGGACGGGCGTAGGCCTGTCGACGCAACAGATGGAAGTACGACGCAGGCGTCGAGGGGCGGGCGACCGTCATGTTGTCCTGTGCGCACAGCTGCAGGAAGCGTTCGATGCGTGCCGACGAGTGGTCGGGACCGGCGCCCTCGTAACCGTGGGGGAGCAGCAGCACGACGCTCGACTGCTGGCCCCACTTCTGGTCGGCCGCCGAGAGGTACTCGTCGATGACCGACTGCGCTCCGTTCGCGAAATCGCCGAACTGTGCCTCCCAGAGCACGAGCGCGTCGGGGCGTTCGACCGAGTAGCCGTACTCGAAGCCCATCGCCGCGTACTCGCTGAGCAGCGAGTCGTAGATCCAGAGACGTCCCTGGTTCTCCGACAGGTTGGCGAGGGGGTACCACTCCTGGCCGTTGCTGCGGTCGTGGAACATCGCGTGGCGCTGCACGAACGTGCCGCGGCGCGAGTCCTGGCCTGCGAGGCGCACCGGGGTGCCCTCCATGAGAACCGAGCCGAAGGCGAGGAGCTCGCCGAAGGCCCAGTCGATGCCGCCGTTGCGGCTCATGTCGGCGCGCTTGTCGAGAAGCTGCTGGAGCTTGGCGTGCACGGTGAAGCCGTCGGGCTTGTTCACGAACGCGTTGCCGATGGCCTGCACGACGTCGGCCGAGACCCCCGTGGTGTCGGGCTCGCCGACGGCCGGCTCGACGAGCGCGGTGGTCGACACGATGCCCTGTGCGCCCGTCTGGGCGGCGTGCGTCTCGGCGAAGGCGATCTCCAGGCGGTCCTGGAAGTCGCGCTTGGCCTGCTCGTACTCGTCCTCGGTGATGTCGCCGCGGCCGACGAGTGCCTCCGTGTAGAGGCGACGCACCGAGCGCTTCGCCTCGATGAGGTTCGTCATGAGGGGCTGGGTCATCGAGGGGTCGTCGCCCTCGTTGTGGCCGCGTCGGCGATAGCAGACGATGTCGATGACGATGTCGCGGTGGAACGTCTGGCGGTACTCGACGGCCAGCTCGGCCACGCGCACGACGGCCTCGGGGTCGTCGCCGTTCACGTGGAGGATCGGGGCCTGGATGGTCTTGGCGACGTCGGTCGCGTACACCGAGGTGCGTCCGTCGATGGGGAGCGTGGTGAAGCCGACCTGATTGTTGACGACCACGTGGACCGTGCCGCCCGTGCGGTACCCGCGCAGCTGCGACATCTGCAGCGTCTCGACGACGACGCCCTGGCCCGCGAAGGCCGCGTCGCCGTGCACGAGGATCGGAAGCCACGCGAACGAGCCGATGGGTCCGCGGTCCTGCTTGGCGCGCACGATGCCCTCGAGCACGCCGTCGACGGTCTCGAGGTGCGAGGGGTTCGCGGCCAGATAGACGGGGAGCTCGTGGCCCTCGTCGGAGACAAAGGTGCCCTCCGTGCCGAGGTGGTACTTGACGTCGCCCGAGCCGAGCTTGTTGCCGGGGAGCGACGTGCCCTCGAACTCGCGGAACACCTGGCCATAGGTCTTGCCGGCGATGTTGGTCAGCACGTTGAGTCGGCCGCGGTGGGCCATGCCGATCGCGGCACCATCGAGGCCGGCGGCGGCCGCACCGTGCAGCACCCGGTCGAGCAGCGGGATCAGCGACTCGCCGCCCTCGAGGCTGAAGCGCTTCTGGCCGACGTACTTGGTCTGCAGGAAGGTCTCGAAGGCTTCGGCCTCGTTGAGCTTCGAGAGGATGCGCAGCTGCTCGTCGTGGCCGGGCTTCTGGTACTTGACCTCGCAGTTGTCCTGGAACCACTTGCGCTGGGCCGGGTCCTGGATGTGCATGTACTCGATGCCGATGGTGCGGCAGTACGAGTCGCGGAGGACCCCGAGGATGTCCCGGAGCTTGAGCGTGCGCTTCCCGCCGAAGCCGCCGGTCACGAACTCGCGGTCGAGATCCCAGAAGGAGAGCCCGTGCGATTCGATCTCGAGGTCGGGATGCGTGCGCTGCACGTACTCCAGCGGGTCGATGTCGGCCATGAGGTGTCCGCGCACGCGGAACGCGTTGATGAGCTCCTGCACGCGGGCCGTCTTGTCGACGCGCTCGGACAGGTCGACGTTGATGTCGGCGTTCCAGTGGATCGGGCTGTAGGGGATGCGCAGTGCCGCGAAGATGCTCTCGTAGAACCCGCGCTGCCCGATGAGCAGCTCGTGCACCTTCTTGAGGAACTCGCCGGACCCGGCGCCCTGGATGACGCGGTGGTCGTAGGTGCTGGTGAGCGTGATCGTCTTGCCGATCGCCAGCTCAGAGAGCGTCTTCTCGCTCGCGCCCTGGAACTCCGCCGGGTACTCGAGGGCGCCGGCGCCGATGATCGCACCCTGGCCCTTCATCAGGCGCGGCACCGAGTGCACGGTGCCGATGCCGCCCGGGTTGGTGAGCGAGATCGTGGTTCCCTGGAAGTCGGCGGCGGTCAGCTTGTTGTCGCGCGCGCGCTTGACCAGGTCCTCATAGGCGACGAGGTACTCGTTGAAGCTCAGGGTGTCGGCGCGCTTGATGCTCGGCACCATGAGCGCTCGCGTGCCGTCGGGCTTGGGCAGGTCGATCGCGATGCCGAGGCCGATGTGCGCGGGAGCGACGACGGCGGGCTTGCCGTCGACCTCGGCGTAGAAGACGTTCTGGCTCGGGAACTCCTTGAGCGCCTGGATCAGGGCCCAGCCGATCACATGGGTGAAGCTCACCTTGCCGCCGCGGGTGCGGGCCATGTGGTTGTTGATGACGATGCGGTTGTCGATCATCAGCTTGGCCGGGACGGTGCGCACGCTCGTCGCGGTCGGAACGGACAGCGAGTCGTCCATGTTCGACGCGAGGGTCTTCGTCATGCCCTTGAGGACGGTGACCTTGTCCTCCTCGGCCGACTCGGTCGGAGCCTGCGTCTTCACGTCGGGCGCCTGAGCCGGGATCGGCTGCGGCGCCGCCGGCTTCGTCGTCGTTCGCGCGACGGGCGCGGCTCCCACGACCGGGATCGGCGCGGTGACGGGCTTCGGCTCGGCCGGCGCTGCGGCGGCCGGCGGGGCCGCGGGCGCCGCGGGGGCCGCGGCATCCGTCGACGTCGTCAACGTCGAATGGTAGGTCTCGAGGACGGGCCACCACGCCTTGTCCACGGAGTTCTTGTCGACCTTGAACTGCTCGTAGAGCTCTTCGACGAGCCACTCGTTGGCCCCGAACTCTCCGTCGTTCGACAGCCCGACGCCGGTCACCTGGCTCGACACGTTCGATCGCCCGCTTTCGTGAGATTGCGAATTTTCCGCGGGCCATCGTGGCCTGCGCGCACGGGTGTCAAGCGTAGCCCAGTCGGGAGCCGCCTGCCCCGGGATCGCGCGGCTGGAGCGGAAGAATCTCTGTTCATTTCCTATGAGGAAGACTCGGCCGATCCTGTCGCGGCGCTCAGTACCGTTGGGGGTATGGAGTTCTCGGGTGAGCGTCCCCTCGTCGATCTGACCTATTCGGATGTGTTCCTCGTGCCGCGCCGGTCGGCGATCACGAGCCGTCTCGACGTCGATCTGTCGCCGCACGACGGCACATCGGCGACCATCCCCCTGGTCGCCTCGAACATGAACTCGGTGACCGGTCCGCGCCTCGCCGCCACCCTCGCGCGCCGCGGGGGTCTGGGCGTGCTGCCGCAGGACCTCGCCCTGCAGCGGGTCGACGATGCGATCCGCTGGGTGAAGGCGCAGCCGGTGCTGTGGGACAGCCCGCGCATCCTGCCGCCGTCGGCGACCGTGGCCGACGCCCTTCGGGAGCTCCCCGCCGTCGCCGGCCACGGCATCGTGGTGGCGGATGCCGCGGGCTCCGCGCCGACCATCGACGAGATCGCGGGCGTGGTGCCGGCCACGCGGCTCGCGACGGCGCTGCCCGACGCGCAGCTGGGCGACCTCGCCCGCGGCCGGCCCGTCGCGATCGACGCCGACGACGTGACCGATGCCCGCCACGCGTTCGACCTGGCCGCCGAGCTCGACGCCGAGACGATCTGCGTGCTGCACCACGGCGTGCTCGTCGGCACCGTCACCGCGCGCAGCGCCCTGCGCGGAACGCTCTACCGGCCGGCGCTCGATGCTGACGGTCGCCTCGTCGTGGCCGCCGCGGTCGGCATCAACGGCGACGTCGCCGCGAAGGCGCGCGCGCTCGCCGAGGCGGGCGTGGACGTGCTCGTGCTCGACACCGCGCACGGGCACCAGGAGGGGATGCTCCGCGCTCTTCAGACCGTGTCGGGCCTGGGCCTCGGCCTGCCGATCGTCGCCGGCAACATCGTGAGCGCCGACGGGGTGCGCGACCTCGTCGGGGCGGGCGCCACGATCCTGAAGGTCGGCGTGGGCCCGGGCGCGATGTGCACCACCCGCATGATGACCGCCGTCGGACGCCCGCAGTTCTCCGCCGTGCTCGAGACCGCCGAGGCGGCCCGCGCCCACGGCGCCCACGTCTGGGCCGACGGTGGCGTGCGCTACCCGCGCGACGTCGCGCTGGCGCTGGCGGCGGGCGCGGCATCCGTCATGATCGGCTCGTGGTTCGCGGGCACGCTCGAAGCCCCCGGCACCGTCGAGACCGACGCTGCCGGTCGCGTCTACAAGGAGTCGTGGGGGATGGCCTCGACGAAGGCCGTGCAGGAGCGCTTCGGTCGCCTCGATGCCTACGAGCGCGCCCGCAAGGAGCTGTTCGCCGAGGGCATCTCGTCATCGCGCATCTACATCGACCCGCTGCGCCCGGGCGTCGAGGATCTCGTCGACATGATCACCGCGGGCGTGCGGTCCTCGTTCACCTACGCCGGCGCCGGCTCGGTGCCGCTGTTCCACGAGCGCGCGCTCGTCGGCCTGCAGTCGGCCGCCGGATACGAGGAGGGCAAGGCGCTGCCGGTCAGCTGGTGAGAGAGCGGATGCCGCGGCATCCGCCCCACCCCGGAAACTGGCAATCCGCCGGGCTCGCCGTCCCAGGCCGCCCATAGACTTCAACCACTATGGACGACCCCCCGAGTTGCAGACGATCGCCCCACCGACCCGCCTCCCACCGCTCTGACGCGCGAGGAGGTGATGCGTGATGGATTACGTCATGTTGGGCGTGGGGCTCCTGCTGACAGTCGGGACCGGCCTGTTCGTCGCGAGCGAGTTCGCGCTGGTCAACCTCGACCGCGCCGACCTCGAGGCGCGACAGGCCGCCGGCGAGTCCCGGCTCGCGCTGACGATCAGCGCGCTGAAGCTCACGTCGACGCACCTGTCGAGTGCGCAGCTCGGCATCACGCTGACGACGTTGCTGACCGGTTACACGATGGAGCCGGCGATCTCGAACCTGCTGCGGCCGGTGCTCTCCGGCTGGGGACTCCCCGACGGGGTGGTCACCGCGACCGCGGCGACCATCGCGATCGTGTTCGCGACCGTGATGTCGATGATCCTGGGCGAGCTCGTGCCGAAGAACTTCGCGCTCGCCGTGCCGCGTCAGACGGCCAAGCTCGTCATCCCGTTCCAGACCCTGTTCACCACCGTGTTCCGGCCCGCGATCGCCCTCCTCAACGGCAGCGCGAACAAGGTGCTGCGCGCCATGGGGATCGAGCCGAAGGAGGAGCTCTCGGGCGCGCGCACGGCGGAGGAGCTCTCGAGCCTCGTGCGGCGCTCGGCGAGCGCGGGTGTGCTGGAGGCCGACACGGCGACGCTCCTGAACCGCACCCTGACTTTCGCGCGCCTGTCGGCGGGAGACGTGATGACCCCCCGCCCGCGGGTGCACGCGCTCGCCGTCGACGCGACGGCGGACGACGTCGTCGCACTCGCCCGCGCGACCGGACACTCTCGCTTCCCGGTCTTTCAGGAGTCGGTCGACGACATCACCGGCATCGTGCATCTGAAGGCCGCGGTCTCGGTTCCGCGCGAGCGTCGGCGGGACGTGCCGGTCGCGGCGCTCGCGACCGAGCCGCTGCGGGTGCCCGAGACGGTGCACCTCGATCAGCTGATCTCCGAGTTGCGCGCCCGGGGCTACCAGATGGCCGTCGTCGTGGACGAGTACGGCGGCACCGCCGGGGTCGTCACCCTCGAGGACCTCGTGGAGGAGATCGTCGGCGAGGTGCTCGACGAGCATGATCGCCGCCGTGCCGACATCGTGCACGTGCGCGACTCGGTCTCGTTCGCCGGGTCGCTGCGTCCCGACGAGCTGCGCGAGCGCACCGGTGTGGTCGTGCCCGAGAGCGACGTCTACGACACGGTCGCCGGCTTCGTGATGGCCGGTCTCGAGCGCATCCCGGTCGTGGGCGACACGGTGGCGGTCGACGGCGGGAGTCTCGCGGTGACCCGCATGGACGGGCGACGCGTCGACCGACTCTCCTTCACCCCGGATGCCGCACCCGATGCCGTCGACGAGTCGGCTGCTGTGGAAGGGGGTGCGCGATGAGCGATTGGGCGGGACTTGCCTGGCTCGTCGTGCTGCTGCTCGGCAATGCCTTCTTCGTCGGCGCTGAATTCGCCGTCATCTCTGCGCGCCGCTCCCAGATCGAACCGCTCGCGGAGCGCGGCTCGCGCTCCGCGAAGACCGCGCTGTGGGCGATGGAGCATGCGACCCTCATGCTCGCGACCAGTCAGCTCGGCATCACGATCTGCTCGCTGCTCATCCTGAACGTGTCGGAGCCGGCGATCCACCACCTCCTGGCGGTGCCGCTCGGCCTGACGGGTCTCGAGGAATCGGCCGTCGACGTGATCGCGTTCATCGTCGCCCTGCTGGTGGTCTCGTACCTGCACGTCGTGTTCGGTGAGATGGTGCCGAAGAACCTCGCGTTCTCGGTGCCGGACCGCGCCGTGCTCATGCTCGCGACGCCGCTCGTGTGGGTGTCGCGCATCTTCCATCCGGTGATCGCCACCCTCAACTGGATCGCGAATCACATCGTGCGCCTGTTCCGCGTCGAGCCCAAGGACGAGGCCGCCTCGACGTTCACGCTCGACGAGGTCGCCACGATCGTCGACCAGTCGCGTCGAGAAGGCGTGCTGGAGGACTCGGCCGGCACGGTGGCAGCCGCAGTGGAGTTCACCGACAAGACCGCGGGCGATGTGGCGGTGCCGCTCGGTGAGCTCGTGACGTTGCCGACCTCGGTCACCCCGGCCGAGATCGAGAAGGCCGTCGCGACCCACGGCTTCTCGCGGTACGTGATCGTGGACGACGCCGGCGAGCCCACCGGGTACGTGCACCTCAAGGACGTGCTGCGGGTCGCGGGTGAGGGGGAGGACGACGAGAAGGTCGCGCGCCCGATCCCGGCCAAGCGCATCCACCGCATGGTGTCGCTGCGTGAGACGACCGACCTCGAGGACGCCCTCGCTGCGATGCGGCGAAACGGACGCCACCTGGCTCTCGTGCGCGATGCGCACGCGGAGATCACCTCGGTGCTGTTCCTCGAGGACATCATCGAGGAGCTCGTCGGTGAGGTGGAGGACGCCACCCGTCGCGCGCGCTGAGGATGACGACCACTGAGGGGGCGGGCCGCAGGCCCGCCCCCTCAGTGCGTGCGGCGCCGGGCGCGTTCGTACTGCGGCGGCCACGGGACATCCGCCCCGATCTCGGTCGCCGCGCGCAGGCCGAAGTGCGGGTCGCGCAGCCACTCGCGGGCGGCGAGGATCGCGTCGGCGTCGCCGGCGGTGAGGACGCTCTCGGCCTGCGGCCCGTCCGTGATGAGTCCGACCGCCGCCGCGGGGAGCCCTGCGTCGCGCAGCGCCCGGGCGAGCGGCACCTGATACCCGGGACCGACCGGGATCTGCTGGTGGGCCACGAGCCCGCCGGAGGACACGTCGAACAGATCCGCGCCGCGCTCGGCACTCCAGCGCGCCACCTCGACGACCTCGGCGACCTCGAGCCCGCCCGGTGCCCAGTCGGTGCCCGAGAAGCGCACGAAGACGACGGTGTCGGGAGCGGCGCGGCGCACCGCCTCGACCACCCGCAGCACGAGGCGGGCACGGTTCTCGAGGGAGCCGCCGTAGGCGTCGGTGCGGGTGTTCGCGAGCGGGGAGAGGAACTCGTGCAGCAGGTAGCCGTGCGCGGCGTGGATCTCGAGCACGTCGAATCCGATCGCGACGGCCCGGACGGCCGCCGCCGCGAAGTCGTCGACGATGCCGTCGATCTCCGCGATCGTGAGCTCGCGCGGATCGACGAGCCCCTCGAACGCGATCGACGAGGGGGCGACCGGCTCCCAGCCGCCGTCGGCAGGCGGCACGGTGCCGCGCTGCGGGGCGAACGGCGGCCAGGTCGACGCCTTCCGGCCGGCATGGGCGAGCTGCACCCCGACCGCCGCGCCGCGGGCGTGCACGGCGGCCACGATCGGTGCCCAGGCCTGCGCCTGCGCGTCGTTCCAGAGGCCGACATCGGCGGGGGAGATGCGCCCGTCGGGCGACACGGCGGTCGCTTCGGCGAGCACGAGGCCCGCGCCGCCGCTCGCGAACTGCGCCAGGTGCACGTGGTGCCAGTCGTTCGGGAGCCCGTCGACCGCCGAGTACTGGCACATGGGCGCCACCCACAGTCGGTTGCGCAGCGTGGTACCCCGCAGGGTCAGCGGTGCGAACAGTGTGCTCATCGAGTCCTCCTCCGGGCGGGCGACCGCCGGTGATCGAGCCGCGCGGCTAAGGTGACGCCATGAGCGCTTCGGCTTTCGTCGACGTCGCCGCGGTGGCGCGGGTCCTTCGGGGGCCAACCGACGCCGATGACAAGTATTCCCGCGGTGTCGTGGGATTGCGTACGGGTTCGCTCGCGTATCCGGGCGCCGCGGTGCTGGGCGTCGAGGGCGCCTGGCGGGCGGGAATCGGAATGGTCCGCTACACCGGTCCGGCGCGTGAGCTCGTTCTCGCTGCGCGACCCGAGACGGTGACCGCGGATGGGCGCGTCCACACGTGGGTGGTGGGGTCGGGCACGGATGCCGCATCCCGGCCGTTCGCCGAGACCGAGACGCTCACTCGCCTGCTCGCGGGCAGTGTGCCGGTCGTCGTCGATGCCGGGGCGCTCGAGCTCGCGCCCGCCGCGCACGCACCGGTGATCGTGACGCCGCACGCCCGGGAGTTCGCGCGGCTGCGGGCGCAGCTGGGTCTCGATCACACCGACATCGAGGGCGATGACGGCCGGGCGGCAGCGGCATCCGAGACCGCGCGGGCGCTCGGCGCCGTGGTGCTGCTCAAGGGCGCGCGCACCGTCCTGGCGGCGCCCGACGGGCGCGTGCGAGTCGTCGCGGCGGGCACGCCGTGGCTCGCGACGGCGGGCACCGGGGACGTACTCGCCGGCGCGATCGGGGCGGTGGCGGCATCCGTCATGGCAGGCCGCGTCGCGGGAGACACCGCCGTCGATCTCCTCGATGCGGCGGCCGCGGGCGCCTGGCTCCACGCGCGCGCCGGCGAGCTCGCGGCATCCCGGGCGGGCAACGGTCGACCGGGCCCCATCACCGCGCTCGACGTCGCGCGCGCCCTGCCCGAGGCCGTGGGGGAAGCGCTCGCGCGGGGGATTGCCGTTCGGTAACGGTTCCCGCGGGGCGTCGTCCTCTACAGGGAGCGGCACGGTTGCCCCTCGTACACTGGTCCGCGATGTCGAAACGTTCGGTGCTCTGGATCGCATTCGTGGTCGTGCACCTCGGCGTCGCCATTCTGGGATTCACCTATCCGAATCAGCCCATGGGCGACGTGTACAACGTCTACGAACCGTGGTCGGGCGCGTTCTTCCACGACGGACTCTTCCCCGTGCGGGACGCGTACTCCGGGATCGTGCACGATTCGTACTTCGGCTACGTCGGCATCGACACCGGCTGGGTCTACCCACAGCTGGCGATCTTGCCCATGCTCGCCTCCTGGCTGTTCGCCTGGGCCGGCGGGTACACGATCGGCTGGGCCGTCGTGGTCACACTGCTGGATGCCGCCGCTTTCGCGGTGCTCATCGGCCGCGGCCGATCGAACGGGCGCAACGCGGGAGCCTGGTTCTGGCTCGCGTTCATCGCGCTGCTCGGTCCGGTCTACGTCTACCGTCTCGAGGCGGTCACCGTGGCGCTGTCGGTCGCGGGCATCCTGTGGCTGGCGCGCCGACCCTGGCTCGGATCCGCACTGCTGGCGGTCGCGACCTGGATCAAGGTGTGGCCGGCCGCGCTGGTCGGCGCGGCGCTCATCGCGCTGCACCGACGATGGGTCGTGGCTGCATCTGCGGCGATCGTCACCGTGCTCGTCGTCGTGCTGGTCGCGGCGGCCGGCGGCGGGCAGTACGTGTTCGGGTTCGTGGGGGACCAGACCACGCGTTCGCTGCAGATCGAGTCGCCGGTGAGCTCGATCTACCTGTGGATGTACTACGTGGGCGTGCCGACATCCGGCATCGGGTGGGATCCCAACCTGCTGACCTTCTATGTGACCGGCCCCGGTGTCGACCCGGTCATCAGCGTGATGACGCCGCTCCTCGGAGTGGGTGTTCTCGCAGTCGCCGGCGTGGGTGCGTGGAAGAAGTACCGCGGCGCGACCTTCGGCGGGCTGCTCCCGTCGCTGTCCCTCGGCCTCGTGCTCGCGTTCATCGTGCTGAACAAGGTCGGCTCGCCGCAGTACATCGCCTGGATCGTGCCGCCCCTCGTATACGGCCTGGTGCTCGATCGCGGGCGCTGGTGGAAGCCGGCGACCCTCGCGCTCCTCATCGCCCTGGCGACCCAGATCGTGTATCCGCTGGTGTACTTCAACATCCTCATCGTGGACCTCGGGCCGCTGCTGGTGCTGACCATCCGCAACATCCTTCTCGTGGTGCTGTTCGTCTGGACGATCGTGCTGCTGGTCCGCGTGCCGGTGCACCCCCAGATCGCTGCCCGCCGCGACCATCGGGTGCCGCCCGCGCCCGTCACCGCCGACTGATCTTCCGGAGGTCACCATGCTCGTCGCGTTCTCCGTCGCTCCCAGCGGCACGGGTCGTGAAGACGGCTCGGTGCACGATGCGGTGGCGGCCGCTGTGCGCATCGTGCGCGACTCGGGTCTGCCGCACCGCACGACGAGCATGTTCACCGAGATCGAGGGCGAGTGGGACGACGTCTTCGATGTCGTCCGGCGTGCGACGGAGGCGGTGCTGCCCTTCGGGTCCCGCGTCTCGCTCGTGCTGAAGGCCGATATCCGCCCGGGCTACACGGGTGAGCTCGATGCGAAGATCGAGCGCCTCGAACGGGCCATCGACGACTCTGAGGAGTAGACCCGAGGGCCTCGCGTGCACGCTCCGATCTGCGCGCGCGGACGTGCATGGCGTCGGGTGCGGGCGTGGGCGCCGAAACGATTCGACAGGGGTCGATCCCGGGCGTACCATTTTGTTGTGACCTCCCCTCAGATATCGAAGGGGGCGGCAACGGCGGCGCTTCTCTCCTTGGCCATCGGCAGCTTCGCGATCGGCATGGGCGAATTCGTCGTCATGGGCCTGTTGCCGAACGTCGCGCAGGACCTGCTGCCCCAGACGTGGGCCACCGCCCCCGGCGACGCGATCGCCCAGGCCGGCTGGCTCATCAGCCTGTACGCGCTCGGCGTCGTCATCGGCGCGCCCACCATCGCCGGGTTCGTCGCACGCTATCCGCGCCACCGCGTCATGCTCGTGCTGTCGATCGTGCTGGCCGTCGGCAACCTGCTCACCGTGCTCGCGCCGACCTTCGGGTGGGTCGCGGTCGCGCGCCTCGTGACGGGACTGCCGCACGGCGCCTACTTCGGCATCGGCGCCCTCGTCGCCGCCGACGTGATGGGTCCGGGCAAGCGGGCCAAGGGTGTCGCGTTCATCCTCACTGGTCTCACCGTCGCGAACGTGGTCGGCGTGCCGCTCGGCACGTTCCTCGGGCAGCAGATCGGATGGCGCGCCGCCTACGGCGTGGTCGCCGTGCTCTGGGTGGTCACGGCGATCATGATCGCCCTGTTCGTGCCGGCCCACCCCGGCGACCCGGGCCGCACCATGCGAGCGGAGCTGCGGGTGTTCCGTATCCCGCAGGTGTGGTTCACCCTCGCGCTCGGCGCGATCGGCTTCGGCGGGTTCTTCGCGCTCTACAGCTACGTCGCGCCGATGGTCACGGATGTCGCCCACGCGCCCCAGTGGGTCGTGCCGATCGTGCTCGTGCTCATGGGCGTCGGGATGACGATCGGAAACATCATCGGCGGGTACCTCGCCGACATCAACCTACGGCGCACCCTCCTCGGCGGGCTGCTGTCGATCGCGCTGGTGCTGGTGATCCTCGCGCTCGTGTCGCACTGGATCGTCCCGCTCGCGGCCCTCGTGTTCGTCATGGGGCTGGTGTCGTCGTCGGTGAATCCGACCGCGCAGACCCGTCTCATGGATGTCGCGGAGGACAACCAGTCGATCGCGGCCGCCCTCAACCACTCGGCGTTCAACATCGGCAACAGCCTCGGCGCATTCCTCGGCGGCGTCGTGATCGCGTGGGGCTGGGGGTTCGTCGCGCCGGCGTGGGTCGGTGTCGGTCTTGCGCTGATCGGCTTCGGCATCGCGTGGCTCTCGTTCCGCGTCGAGGACAGGTCTCGTCGCCGCGCGGGCCTGGCGATCGCCGGTCCCGCGGACTGACGCCCGCTCCCGGACTGACCGGGACGGCTGCTTCGCGCGTGTCAGCCGGCGGGTGCGTCGAGCAGCCGCCGCAGGTGTCCGCCGACCTCGTCGGACTCGATGAGGAAGCCGTCGTGGCCGAAGTCGCTCGAGATGACGACCGCCCGGTCGCCGTCGAGTGTGCGCGGGATGCTGCGCGCGATGCGGTGCTGGCCGTCGACGGGGAAGAGTCGGTCGCTGTCGACGCCCAGCACGAGGGTCGTGGCGGTGATCCGTCGCAGCGCCTCCTCGACGCCGCCCCGGTCGCGGCCGACGTCGTGCGAGTTCATGGCCTCGACGAGCGTCACGTAGGCGTTCGCGTCGAAGCGGCGCGTGAACTTGTTGCCGTGGAAGTCGAGGTAGGACTCCACGGCGAAGCGTCCGCCGTGGCCGAGGGGCGAGACATCCGACTGCCATGACCGCTGGAAGCGCAGGTTCAGCTCTTCGGGGCTGCGGTAGTTCAGCAGCGCCATGCGGCGCGCGAGCGCGAGCCCACGGTGCGGTCCCTCACCGGCGGCCGCGTCGTAGTAGTCGCCGCCGTCGAACCCGGGGTCGAGGCGGATGGCCGCGAGCTGGGCGGAGTTCAGAGCGACCTGGTCGGCGGTGACGATCGGGGGAGCGGCGAGGACGCCGAGCCGGGCGACCCGCTCGGGATGCGAGATCGCCCACTCGAGGGCGTGCATACCGCCCATGGATCCGCCGATCACCCCCGCGAACCGCTCGATGCCCAGCGCATCGACCAGCCGCAGCTGCGCCTCGACCTGGTCGCGGATCGTGAGATACGGGAAACGCGCACCCCACTCGGCGCCCCGTGGTCCGATGCTCGCTGCACCCGTCGATCCCTGGCAGCCGCCGAGCATGTTGGGGGCGATGACGAACCACCGGTCGGTGTCGATCGGAGCGCCGGGTCCGACGATGTCGCCCCACCAGCCGTCGGTCGGATGCCCCGGCCCGCCCTCGCCGCGCACGTGCGAGTCGCCCGTGAGGGCGTGCAGCACGAGCACGGCGTTGTCGCGGGCGGGGGAGAGCTCACCCCAGGTCTCGAAGGCGAGCCGGTAGGCGGGGAGGGTGGCCCCGCCCTCGGTCGTGAACGCGCCGAAGGCGGCGAACCGTCGGTCGCCGGCCGGATCGCCGTCACGCCACGCCCCGGTCGCCGGTGGGCGCCCGCCGAGGCGGCGGGCGTCGGCTTCCGAAACCGGCGCGCTCGGCACCGTGTCCTCGGAAGTCTGCCAGTCCATCGCTCCATTCTCCCCGCCCGTGGCGCTGCTCCGGGGACTGTTACGCGAACGGGGTGATCTCGTAGGTCGCGCCGTGCTGTCCGGCGAGGGCGATCGGGGTGCCGTTGCGTCGCTGCACGAATCGGTGGTGCGCTCGAAGGTCGGCGGGGAGCCGATCGTCGAGCGCCGGGAAGGTGCCGCGGCTCTCATTGGACAGCCAGGTCACCGGGCGGCCGAGCCGTCGACCGAGGTCTCCCACGAGCGCGACGAACGTGTCGCGTTTCGCGGCATCCGGGTACATCAACACCGCGCTGTGGAAGACCACGAGGTGCGCGTCCGCCGGTGCTGTCGCAGCGAGCGCCTCGAGGTCGTCGACGAGGTCGCCGCTCACGATCCGGGGCGGGGCGGATGCCGCGGCATCCGCTGCCTGACGAAGTCGTGCGATGCGCGCGTCGTGGTCGGGGCCCTGCCACACGAGAAGCTCGAGCCAGCGCAGCGCTTCGGGGTCGCGCACGTCGATGGGGGCGAGGTCGAGCCCGGCGCGCCAGGCCACCTCGACCGGTCCGGTCGGCACCGCCGCGGCGTCGTCGACGGTGCACCGGAGGTCGATGGTCGGGCCTGCGGCATCCGGCTCGTGCAGGAACTCGCCTGGGGGAGTCGTGTACGTCACCCGGCAGTGGTCGGGGAAGAGGCACAGTCCGCCCGCGGCGCCCACCTCGAGCAGGGCGACCGGCCCGTCGAGCCGTGACAGCGGCGGCAGCCATGTCGCCGCGCGGCCGGGTTCATTGGTCTGGGTGGAATGCGTCGCGGAGATCTCGGAAATGCGATCCCACGCGTCGAGCAGCTCATCTCGCACCTCGGCGTACGGGTGCAGTGGCACTCCGGCGCGACGCGCGGCGGCGAACAGCAGGTTCGCCTGCTGCTGGCGGCGCGGCAGTGCGGTGAGGCGTCGCACCACCTCGGCATCCTCGGCGATCGCGCAGGCCCAGTCCTCGTACAACGGCGACGTGCCGTGCGCCCAATGCCGGCCGAAGTCGTCGTAGTAGGCGGCGAGCGCTCGCTCGTCATCGGCGTCGCCCATGCGCACCCCCTCGATGTGACGGATGCCGCCAGCCTGCCTCACGATCGGTCGAGTGGCCAGTCGGAGGGCGGTGTCGGGGCCGCAACCGACGACGCCCCCGCCCGGAATCCGGACGGGGGCGTCGATCGCCTGAGGAGGGTCAGACCCGCGCGGCCTCAGCGACCGTGCGGGCGGCGCCGAGCGCCTGCTCGAGGTCGGCCTTGAGGTCGTCGATGTTCTCGATGCCGACCGAGAGGCGCACGAGGCCGGGGGTGACACCGGTCGTGAGCTGCTGCTCGGGGGTCAGCTGCGAGTGCGTGGTCGAGGCGGGGTGGATGACGAGCGAGCGCACGTCGCCGATGTTCGCGAGGTGGCTGAACAGGGTCAGCGCGTTCACGAACGCACGGCCGGCCTCGACGCCGCCCTTGAGCTCGAACGAGAGCACCGCGCCGACGCCCTTCGGGGCGTAGCGGTTGGCGGCGGCGTACCAGGGCGAGGTGGGCAGGCCCGAGTAGTTCACGCTCGCGACGTCCTCGTGGTTCTCGAGCCACTCGGCGATCTCCTGCGCGTTCTGCACGTGACGCTCGATGCGCAGCGACAGGGTCTCGAGGCCCTGGATGAGCAGCCAGGCGCTCTGCGGCGCGATGGCGGCGCCGAGGTCGCGCAGCAGCTGCACCCGGGCCTTGATGATGTACGCGAGACCGTCGCCGACCGCCGCGGTGTAGCTGGCGCCGTGGTACGAGGGGTCGGGCTCGGTGAGACCGGGGAACTTGTCGACGTTCTGCGACCACGGGAAGGTGCCGCCGTCGACGATGATGCCGCCGATGGTGGTGCCGTGACCGCCGATGAACTTCGTCGCCGAGTGCACCACGATGTCGGCGCCGTGCTCGAACGGACGGATGAGGTACGGCGTCGCGATCGTGTTGTCGACGATCAGCGGCACGCGGTTCTCGTGCGCGATGTCGGCGACCGTGCGGATGTCGAGCACGTTGATCTTCGGGTTGCCGATCGTCTCGGCGAAGAAGAGCTTCGTGTTCGGGCGCACCGCGCGGCGCCACTCCTCGGGGTCGTCCTGGTTCTCGACGAAGGTCGTCTCGATGCCGAGCTTGGCGAGGGTGTACTTGAAGAGGTTGTAGGTGCCGCCGTAGATCGAGCTCGACGAGACGATGTGGTCTCCGGCCTGCGCGATGTTCAGCACGGCGAACGACTCCGCCGCCTGGCCGCTCGCGACGAGCAGCGAACCGGTGCCGCCCTCGAGCGCGGCGAGGCGCTGCTCGACGACATCCTGGGTGGGGTTCTGGATGCGGGTGTAGATGTTGCCGAACTCGGCCAGCGCGAAGAGGTTCGCGGCGTGGTCCGTGTTGTCGAACACGTAGGAGGTGGTCTGGTAGATCGGCGTGGCACGAGCCTTGGTGACAGGGTCGGGCTGCGCGCCGGTGTGAACCTGCTTGGTCTCGAAACGCCAGTTCTCGGAAGAGGTCATCGGTGCTCCTCTGGGGTGCGGGTGGTGAAGTGGTCGGTGGCTTGCCATGACAGTAGGGGGCGTGCCGGGAGCCGACAAGGGCGCCGACTCGCCGCGTAACACGACGTTCAGCCCCGTCATAGCATCGATGGATGCCGCTCCCTCCGCCCGTGTCTGAGCACCCGCGCGCGCCCGCTAGCGTGGACGGTATGACCAAGCGTGCGGTAGTGACGGGGGCAAGTTCGGGGATCGGCGAGGCGACGGCGCGCAAGCTCCGTGCCGACGGGTGGGACGTGGTGGCCGTCGCCCGCCGCGCGGACCGTCTCGAGGCGCTCGCGGCCGAGACCGGCGTGGTCCCGTTCGCCGCCGACCTCACCGTCGCCGCCGACGTCGCCGCGCTCCGCGACTTCCTCGCCGCCTCCGGATCGGTGAACAGCGTGATCCAGGTCGCGGGTGGTGCTCGCGGCACCGATCACGTCGCCACCGGGGATGTCGACGACTGGCAGTGGATGTACGACGTCAACGTCCTGTCGACGCAGCGGGTCGTGGCATCCCTTCTGCCCCTGCTGCGCGAGGCCGCCAAGGCCGACGGTGTCGCAGACATCGTGATCGTGACCTCGACCGCGGCGCGCGTCGCCTACCAGGGCGGCGGCGGGTACAACGCGGCGAAGGCGGCGGAGTCGGCTCTCGCCCAGGCGCTGCGCCTCGAGCTCAACGGTGAGCCGCTGCGCGTCGTCGAGATCGCGCCGGGCATGGTGCAGACCGAGGAGTTCTCGCTCAACCGACTCGGTGGAGACCAGGGCGCCGCCGACAAGGTGTACGAGGGTGTCGAGGCGCCGCTCGTCGCCGACGACATCGCCGACCTCATCGCGTACGCCGTCGAGGCACCCGGCCACGTGAACCTCGACCTCGTCATCGTGCGCCCGGTGGCTCAGTCGGCGCAGCACGTGCTCGCCCGCGGCCCGCTGCACGTGCGGGAGGGCTGAGCGCCTAGGCTGGTGCGGTGCGCCGCTCGGCGCGGGAAGGACGGCGTCGAGTGGGCGAGGCGAACGAGGAGCGCGAGCATCTGACCTGGGAGGGCTTCGGCGAGGCGTCGAGGTCGCTGTCGCGGGACATCCTCGCGGCCGGGTTCGTGCCCGAGGTCGTCGTGGCGATCGCCCGTGGCGGTCTGCTGCCGGCCGGTGCCATCGCGTACGGGCTGGGCATCAAGAACTGCGGCGCGATCAACGTCGAGTTCTACACCGGCATCGGCACCGTGCTCGACGCCCCCGAGGTGCTGCCGCCGGCGCTCGACCTCTCCTACCTCGAGGGGCGGAAGGTGCTGCTCGTCGACGACGTAGCCGACAGTGGCCGCACGCTCGATCTCGCCGTGAAGCTGCTGGTCGACCGGGGCGCCGAGGTGCGCTCGGTGACGATCTACACGAAGCCGACCACCATCATCGAGCCGGACTTCTCCTGGAAGCGCACCGATCGCTGGATCAACTTCCCGTGGTCGTGGAAGGGCTCGGTCCTCGAAGAGGACGGCGGCCTTCCCGCATCCGCCTGAGAGGCACCGGGATGGCGATGAGTCTGACCGAGCTCGCCGCCGCGGGGCTGGTCGACGAGGGCTGGGCGCGGGCGCTCGAGCCGGTCGGCCCGGACATCGCCGCGCTCGGCGATCGTCTGCGCGCCGAGGTCGCGGTGGGTCGCCACTACCTGCCGTCGGGCGACCGGGTGCTGCGGGCGTTCGCCCGCCCGCTCGCCGAGGTTCGGGTGCTGATCGTCGGGCAGGACCCGTATCCGACACCCGGGCATCCGATCGGACTCTCGTTCGCGGTCGACCCGCATGTGCGGCCGCTACCGCGCTCGCTGGAGAACATCTACCGCGAGCTCGCCGACGACCTCGACCTGCCGAAGGCGCCGCACGGCGACCTGTCGGCATGGGCCGATCAGGGCGTCATGCTGCTCAACCGCGTGCTCACCGTCGCGCCGGGTCAGCCCGCATCCCACCGCGGCTGGGGCTGGGAGAAGGTGACCGAGCACGCGATCCGCACCCTCGTCGCGCGGCAGACGCCCACGGGCGAGGCGGCTCCGCTCGTGGCGATCCTGTGGGGTCGGGATGCCGCGAACCTCCGACCGCTGCTGGGCGAGACGCCGATCATCGAGTCGCCGCATCCGTCACCGCTGTCGGCGCACCGCGGCTTCTTCGGTTCGCGCCCGTTCTCCCGTGCGAACGCGCTGCTGGAAGAGCGCGGCGTCGCCCCGGTCGACTGGCGCATCCCGGCCTGACGGCGCCGTGCGTCGCGAGGCCGTCGTGCGCGTATCCTGGGCGCATGCTGGAGGAGGAATACAACCCGTCGCGCTGGAACCTGTTCCGGCAGCAGCAGCGTCGCGCCGAACTGTCGGAGCGGCCCTTCAGCTACGAGATCCGTGCCGCAGAGGAGAGCGATCTCGCCGACATCCGCGAGATCTACAACTACTACGTCACCAACTCCGTCGTGACCTTCGACGAGAAGAAGTGGTCGCTCGCGAAGTGGCGTGACAAGTTCGCCTACCTTCAGAAGCAGAAGATGCCCTTCCTCGTCGCCGAGTCGCCGACCGGCCAGGTGCTCGGGTACGCGCTCGTGCAGCCGTGGGCGGGCAAGTCCGCGTTCCGCTTCACCGTCGAGGACTCGATCTACCTCGGTCACGCGTCGTCGGGCAAGGGCCTCGGCCGTGCCCTGCTCGAGGCGCTGATCGCCGCGTGCGAGGCGAACGGCATCCGCGAGATCGTCGCCGTCATCAGCGACAAGGGCGCGGAGGGCTCCCTGGCGCTGCACGAGAAGCTCGGCTTCGTCGAGGTCGGTCGGATGGGCCGCGTCGGCTTCAAGTTCGGCCGGTGGCTCGGCACGGTCTACCTGCAGAAGTCGCTGAAGCCGACGAAGAAGCGCGGGCTGTTCGGGCGGCTGCGAGACAGCCCCGACGACGCCCGAGCCGACGCCGACGCCGACGCCGACTGACGCGGCGCGGTCTCAGATGCCGGGGAGCGTCGGGATCGCGGCGAGCAGCTGACGGGTGTACGGATGCTGCGGCTGCGCGAGCACCCGCGCGGTCGTCCCGCGCTCGACGATGCGCCCGGAGGACATGACCACGACCTCGTCGCAGATGCTCTGCACGACCCCGATGTCGTGGGAGACGAGCACGAGGGTCAGGCCCTCGCTGCGGCGCAGGTCGGCCAGCACCTCAAGGATCTGCGCCCGCACCGACACATCGAGGGCCGACAGTGGCTCGTCGCCCACGAGGATGCGCGGCCGGTGCACGATGGCCCGTGCGATCGCGATGCGCTGGCGCTGCCCGCCCGAGAATTCGTGCGGGTAGCGGGCCGCGGCATCCGCATCGAGACCGACGGCCGCGAGCACTTCGGCGACGCGCGCGCGACGGTCGCCGTCGATGCCCAGCGCCCACAGCGGCTCGGCGATGATGCGGCCGACGCGCATGCGGGCATCGAGAGAGGCGTACGGATCCTGGAAGACGATGCCGGTCTCGCGCCGCAGCCAGTGCAGGGCGCGGGCGGGGGAGGCAGCATCCACCTCTCGGCCGTCGATGCGCACACTGCCGGTGGTCGGCGCGTCGAGTGCGAGCAGCAGCCGCACGAGCGTGGACTTGCCCGACCCGGACTCGCCGATGACCCCCAGCGCCGAGCCCTCGGTCACGACGAGGTCGACACCGTCGAGCGCCGTCGTGGTCTCGCGCGGGCCGAACAGGGCGCGGCGCGGCCCGCGGTGCACCCGCGTGAGCCCGCGGGCCTCGATGAGCGCGGTCATGCGGACTCCTCGGGCAGGTCGGATGTCGCGGCCCCGCGCCACAGCGTCGCCGCGGCGTCGCGCAGCAGGCCCCGCGTGACGGGCGAGGCGGGCTCGGTGAGAAGGGTCGTGAGGGGACCGGTCTCGACCACCCGTCCGGCCGAGAGCACGACCGCATGGGTCGCGACCTGGGCGAGCACGGCGAGGTCGTGGGTGATGAACACGAGCGACATGCGGTCCTCGTCGGCGAGTCGGCGCAGCAGTTCGAGGATGCCGGCCTGCACGGTGACGTCGAGTGCCGTCGTCGGCTCGTCGGCGACCAGCAGGCGAGGGCGTGCGGCCAGGGCCATCGCGATCGCGACGCGTTGACGCTGCCCGCCGGAGAGCTGGTGCGGGTAGCGCGCCACGATGCGCTCGGGGTCGGGCAGTGCCACACGGCGGGCGCCCTCGACCGCGAGGCGGCGCCGCTCGGCGCGGGAGCGCTCACCGTGGATCGCGGCCGCCTCGGAGATCTGGCGGCCGACAGTGCGCACCGGGTCGAGGGCCGTCAGCGGGTCCTGGAACACCATGGCGAGCTCCCGCCCGCGACGACGGGCGAGCTCGCGGTCGCGCAGCCCGACGAGTTCGACCCCCTGCCACCGGATGCTGCCCGACACCGCCGCGCCGTCGGGCAAGAGTCCCAGCAGCGCCCGCGCGGTGAGCGACTTGCCCGAGCCCGACGCGCCGATCAGCCCGACGCGCGCGCCCTCGGGCACCGCGAACGTGACGCCGTCGACGACGCGCACGCCGCCGATCTCGACGACGAGGTCGGTCACCTCCAGGCTCACGCGACCACCCCCGGCACGTGGGTGCGGGCGCGGCGGGCGCTGCCGCCGCTCGCGCGCAGCAGGGGATCGGTCGCCTCGCGCAGGGCGTCACCGAGCAGGTTCAGCCCGAGCACGGTGAGCGAGATCGCAAGCCCCGGCCAGACGACCGAGAGCGGGTAGACGCTGATGTACTGCTGCAGTTGCGAGAGCAGCAGGCCCCACGAGGCATCCGTCACCGGCGCCCCGAACCCGAGGTACGACAGCCCCGCCTCGGCGAGCACCGCCACCGCCATGCCCCACGACAGCTGCACGATGAACACCGGCAGCACGTTCGGCAGCAGGTGCCGCCACAGGTTCTGCGCGGGGGTAAGGCCGGCCGCGCGCCCCGCGAGCACGACGTCGCTCAGCAGTACGCGACGCAACTCGGGTCTCGTCACGCGGGCGATGTTCACCCCGAATCCGATGCCCATCGCGACGATGACCACCCAGAGCGACCCGCCCCAGACCGCGGTGATCATCATGGCGATCAGCAGCACGGGGAACGCGATCAGCACGTCGACGACGACCGCGACGCTCTCGCGCACGAGGCGCGGCGTGAGGGCGCCGAGCGCGGCGAGCACGAGACCGAGCACGGTCGCGATGATCCCCGCGCCGACCGCGACGACGACCGTGGTGCGGGCGCCCGCCATGAGCAGGCTCAGGATGTCGCGGCCCGTCGCGTCCGTGCCGAGCAGGTGCGGCCAGCTCGGCAGCTGCCAGCGGATCTCGACGTCGGTGCGCTGCGGATCGAACGGGGTCCAGACCAGGGCGACGGCGGCGGTCGCCAGCACCGCGGCGGCGATGACGAGCCCGATGCGGCCGGCGGGGAGTCGCCACACCCGGGCGATCACACTGTCGCTCATGACGCCTCCCGCTGTCTCGGGTCGATGAGCCGGTGCACCAGGTCAACGGCGAAGCCGACGATGAGCACGAAGGCGGTGAGCGCGAGCAGCTCGCCCTGCACCTTCGGGATGTCCCGTGCCTGCACGTCGGCCACCAGCATCCGTCCGATGCCGGGCAGGGAGAAGAGCTGCTCGATGACGACGGCGCCCACGATGATCGCCGCGATCTGCAGGCCGAGCACGCTGATGATCGAGAGCCCCACGTTCGGCAGCCCGTGGCGCACGAGTGCGCGTGTGCGGGTGAGGCCCTTCGCGGCGGCGGCGGTCACGTAGTCCTGGTCGAGGGCCTGCAGTGTCGCCGAGCGCACGAAGCGCATGAGCAGCGCACCCTCGACGACGCCGATGGTCAGCGCCGGGAGGATGAGGGCGCGCAGCGCGAGCCCCGGATCCGACCAGCCCGAGCGGGGGAAGCCTTGCGCGGGCAGCCAGCCGAGGGTCACGGCGAAGACGATGACGAGCATCATGCCCGCCCAGACGACCGGAACCGCGGCCACGGCCTGCGCGCCGATGCTCAACGCCGCACCTCCCGCGCGGTGCCGCTGCACGGCGGCCACGACGCCGAGGGGCAGGGCGATGACGACGGCGATGAGCAGCGACAACAGGCCGAGCGGCAGTGTCACCTGCGCCTTCTGTCGCAGCTCGTCGCTCACCGAGCTTCCGGTGACGAGCGAGGTGCCCAGGTCGCCGCGCAGCGCTCCGCCGATCCAGTCGAGGTATTGCAGCGGCAGCGGACGGGTCAGGCCCAGCTGATCCCGGATCCGCGCGATCTGCTCGGCAGTCGCGTTGGTTCCGGCGATCAGCTGGGCCACGTCACCCGGCAGCACGTGCAGGGTGAGGAAGATCAGCACGCTGGCGAGGAACAGGCCCAGGATCAGCAGGGCCAGCCGTGTCAGCGTGAATCTGATCACCCGTTGCTCTTCTCCAGGGTGGCGAGGTTGATGCGAGAGTTGACGTTGTCGGCGGGGAAGCCGGTGATGCCCTTGCCGACGGCGACGACCGACTCCCAGTTGTACAGCCAGTCGGCGGCGTTGTCGTCAGCGACGATCTTCGCAGCCTGCGCGAGCAGGTCGTCCACCTGCTGGTCGCTGGTCGCGGCGATCGCCTGCTGGTAGAGCGACTGCACCTGCGGGTTGTTGAACGTGAAGTAGTAGCTCCCGTTCGCCCAGGTGTTGCCGAAGTCTCGCGGCTCGGCGTGGTCGACGAGGCTGAGGTCGTAGTTCTTGTTCGTGTAGACGTCGTTGAGCCACGTCGTGAAGTCGACGCTGTTCACCTTGAGGGTGATGCCGGCGTCGGCGAGGTTCGACGTGAGCAGCTGCGGGATGGTCGTGCCGTAGAACGAGGGCACGGTGAGCGTCAGCGTCAGGTTCGACACTCCCGCGTCAGCGAGAAGCTGCTTGGCCTTGGCCGGGTCGTGGCTGATCGTCGACGACAGGTCCTGGTAGCCGGGGTCCGGCTGCGGGATCGGACCGTAGAGGGGTTTGCCGGAGCCGACAGCGGCGATGATCGCGTTGTGGTCGATCGCGAGGCGGATCGCCTCGCGTACACGGGTGTCGTTCAGCGGCGCCTTCGTGCTGTTGAAGGCGAGCACGAACTTGTCGGTCGCGCTGCCCTTGACGACCGAGAAGTCGCCGCCCTTCTCGACCTGAGAGCTGAGAGTGGCGTCGAAGCCGGTGATGACATCGACCTCGCCCGACTGGGCGGCGGAGATCGCGGCCTGGTTTTCGGGGATGATGTCGAAGACGACCTCGGCGACCTTCGCCTTGTCGCCCCAGTAGGCGTCGTTGCGGGCGAGCGTGATGTTCGCGCCCTGGTTCCACGACTTCAGCGTGAAGGGTCCGGTGCCGTTCGCCTTCGTCTTGTAGTCGACGGTGTCGCCCTTCTTCAGGATGATGCCGGCGCGCCCGGTGAGGTTCCACAGCAGCTGGGAGTCGGGCGACGAGAGGGTGAGCGTGATGGTGTTGCCGGTCGCGCTGATGTTCGACACGTGCGAGAGCGTGGAGCTGTTGGCCCATGTGCTCTCGTCGCGGTGCTGCGTGAGCGACCACACCACGTCGTCGGGCGTCAGCGCCTGACCGTCGTCGAAGGTGACGCCGTCGCGCAGCGTGAACGTGTAGGTGAGCGCATCGGAGGACACCGTCCAGGCGCTCGCGAGCGAGGCGACGATCTTCTGGTCGGGCGTGCGCGAGACGAGGCCCTGATACACGTTGTCGATCAGAACCTGGTCGAGGGCGACCCCCGCGGTCTGGCGGATGTCGAGGTTGGTGGGCTCCAGTGCCAGTCGGATGTTGACGGTGGCGTTGGGGTCGCCAGAAGCGGTCGGTGCGCTGCTGCCCCCGGCGGAGCAGGCGGTGAGTGCGAGGGCGGCGGCGGCCAGGATGGCGGCCCCGGCCAGTGCGGTGCGGCGGAACATGCGGGATCCTCTCGGTGCGGGGATGTCCGTGCTGTGGAACGTCCGTGCGGGGGAAGGGCGCGCGCCGGATCGGCGAGCTTCCCTCAGCCTAGGTCGGGGGCACCGGGCCGCGGCCCAGATGACCGGCCGCCGTCACACGGCGACACGCGACGTCACACGGCCGGTGATCGGCGGCCGGAGGCCGCACGCACGAGGGCCGCCAGCTCGGCCGGGATGTCCTCCTGCACGTTGTGACGCGCAGGCACGGAGACGACGGATGCCGCGGGCAGGCGCCGCGAGAAATCATCGGCGTCACCCGCCGAGACGAACCCGCGCTCGCCGCGGATGAGGGTGATCGGTGCGGTCACGGCGGCGAGGTCGTGCCACCCCGACTCGGACAGCAGATCGCGCACCGCGGAGTCCAAGGTCGGGGCGTCCGCGTCGCCGTTCGCGACGGCGGCGGCGAGGTGCGCGAAGTGATGCTTCCACTCGACGCGGCCGTCCTCGCGCACCCGCGAGTTCAGATAGACGCCGCGGGTCGCCGCGCCACGGCTGCCGCCGAGCCCGAAGGACAGCGCGCGCTCGACCAGCTCGTCGCGGCTCGCCCACGAGGTCGGGCCGGCGAAGAAGGCGCGGATCTGCGCGGGCCCCTCGTCGGGGTTCACGCCGGGGGTGATGTCGACGATCACAAGGCTCGCGACGAGGTCGGGCCGCCGTGCGGCGACGGATGCCGCGGTCAGCCCGCCGAGCGACTGCCCGACGAGCGTCTGCGGCGACGTGGTCCAGGCCTCGAGCGCGCGCACGACGTCGTCCGCGAGAGGACCGGCCGTGTACGCGGCATCCGATCGCCACGACGAGTCGCCGTGACCGGCGAGGTCGATCGAGAGCGCCGGCAGCCCAAGGGCCAGGATCGTCGTGTCGAACGTGTGGGCATTCAGACCCGCTCCGTGAAGGAATGTGACGGCAGGCGGCGCGTCGCCGAAGCGCAGGGCGCTCAGGGTGCGGCCGTCGGGAAGCGCGAGCGTCAACCGCTCGGCGGCGGGGATCGGCCCGGTGGCGCCCAGTTCGGCGGCCTGGGCGGGGAGGAAGGAGAACTCGTCGAAAGCGTCGTCGGTCACCCGCACATTCTGCACCGCACCGCCGGCGGCGGGCGCCGCGTCGTTAGGCTGACAGCGTGACCGCCCCCCGCTCCGCACGCCCGTCGTCTGCCCGCACCCGAGGGTGGCGCTCATGAGCGGTGCGAGCGTCGAGTTGGTCTCGGGAGTCACCAACTTCCGCGACGTCGGCGGCCTCCCGGCCGGGGCCGGCACGACCCGGCACGGGGTGCTGTTCCGGTCGGGGGCGCTGTCTCGTCTCGACGACGACGGGCGACGCACCCTGCACGAACTCGGCGTCGAGCGCATCGTCGACCTGCGATCCGACGACGAGCTGGCGCGCGAGCCCAGCCGGGTGGACGGACTGGGCGTCGAGACCGTGCGCGCGCCGATGTTCGTGGGATCGCTCGAGTCATTCCTCGCCAGCGGCGTCACGCTCGACGACTCCTACCTCGACCTGCTCGAGAACGCCGGGGAGCGCATCGCCACCGTGGCGCACAGCATCGCGGCGGGGCATCCGACTCTCGTGCACTGCGCGATCGGGAAGGACCGCACCGGAGTCTCGGTCGCGGTGACCCTCGCCGCCGCCGGTGTCGACGACGAGGCGATCGTGGGCGACTACGCCCTCACCGAGCAGAACCTGCCGGCCTCGCGGGCCCGGCAGATCCGGGCGTGGCTGGCGCGCGCACACCCGGGCAGCCGCCACCTCGAAGAGCTCTACCTGCACTCACCGGCCCGCGCGATGCGGCATGTGCTCGCGCACCTGCACGAGCGCTGGGGCGACGGCGGTGCCTACCTGCGGGAGGCGGGCGTGTCGGCCGACGAGCTCGCCGCGCTGCGGTCGGCCTTGGTGGTCGCCCCGTGAGCACGTCGCCGGAGCGCACCGCCGTGAAGCCCCCGCTCCTGGTGCCGCGCTGGATCGCCGTGTGGTTCATCGTGACAGCCCTCATCCAGACCTACGACGCCTGCTACGAGCTGCTCGGCCCGCTCTCGCACGCCGGTGGACCGCTCGCCTGGTTCTGGCCGGGGCACGTGTTCTACAGCTCGTTCGACCAGCGCTACGCCCAGGCCGACGCGTTCGGCAGCGCGCAGAGCTGGGCGAACCTGCTCGAGGTGATCGCGCTGATCTGGGTGCTCACGCACCTGCGACGCTGGTCGGGCGTCGTGCTCGGCCTGATCGTGAGCGTCGCGACCTTCTGGAAGACCGTGCTCTACTTCCTCGTCGAGGCCTCGAGCGGACTCGAGATGACCCGACAGTCGCTCGAACGCGGCGACATCGCGGGGTTCCTCAGCGTCGCCGTGCTGCCGAACCTGGTGTGGATCGTCGTGCCGTTCGCGGTGATCGTCGTGCTCGGCCGTCGCATCGTGCGGCGGCTTCAGGCCACCGAGGTGCGCGGCACGTAGTTGCCGTCCTCGAGGCCCGCCTCGATCTCGAACCGGTTGCGGAGGGCGTCGCGCCCCGCGAGCGTGTAGAGCACGGGCATGAGGAACCCGTAGCGGCGCCACTGGCGGGCGTGCACCGCCTCGTGACGCAGCACCCGGTCATCGAGCCGGCCGTCGCCCGTGAGGAAGCAGTTGCCGACGCAGACGCCGCCGCGGGCGAAGGTCCATGACGGCATGCCGCGGAACACCCACAGCTCGCCGCGGCGCTCGACCCGCCCCCGGCTCCACAGGAACCCCCAGGTCCAGCCGACGGTGCAGCCGTACCAGAAGCCGACACGGCTGATCGCGGAGTCGAGCAGCACGGACGGGATGAACCGGTCGAGCCGTCGTCCGCGCGCGACGGCCGCGTCGGCGCGGGCGCGCCAGTCGGCCGGGATGCCGCGGCTCACGCGAGTGCGCCGACGAGTCGCAGGATCGTGCCGAGGTCATCGACCGCGGCCGCGGCGCTGGCCGGCGCGAAGCCGGTGATCGACGCACCCGCGAGCGGCACCCGGGCACGGAGCGCCGCGAGGGCGGCGACGATGCGCGCCGGATCGGCGCCGAACGGCGACGCGGCGGTCAGCCCCGTGATGGCGGCGGGGTCGAGCACGTCGAGGTCGAGGTGCACCCACACCGCGTCGGCATCCGTCTGGCTCACGGCGTCGGCGAGCGCGGTGTCGGCGAGATCGACGGCGTCGAGCCGGGCGAGCGGGGTGTCGGCGAGGAACGCCGACTCGGCGACATCCAGATCGCGGGCACCGACCAGCACGGTGCGGGACGGCGCGATGCCGGGGGAGACCACGAGTGAGGGCTCGCCGCCGCCGAGCGCCGCGCGCAGCGCCATGCCGGCGAACGCGCCCGACACCGAGGAGTCGGGGGTGTGCAGGTCGCCGTGCGCATCGAACCAGACGAGGCCGAGACGCTCGTGGCGGGCGGCGGCGTGGGCGATGCCGCCGAGGGCGACGCTGCAGTCGCCGCCGACGATCACGATGCGGTCGGTCTCCGAGGCGAGGAGGTCGTCGATGCGGGCGCGGGTCTGCTGCAGGGTGCTCAGGCGGTGCACGCGGGTGCCGAGCGCGTCACCCGCCTCGAGCGGCACGTCCACCCGCACACACGCCGATCGCGGCAGGTCGCCGGCGATCGCCTCGGCACCGTCGACGAGCTGCATGGCCCGCGCGGCGGGCGACCCCTGCCACTGCGGCACGACCACGAACCGGGTCATCGGGACTCCTTGCGACGGTGGGCGGGGAAGCGAGAGGGCCGGATGCCGCGGCATCCGGCCCTCTCGTGACCTCAGGGCTGCTGACGGTACTCGTCGGCCTGAGGGAGTGCCTGCGGCTGGGGGGTCGCCGCCGGGTTCAGGGCGGCGGGCGCGGCCCCGGCCTTGAGGGCGGCGAGACGCGCCTCGACCTCGGTGAGCTCGCCGACGTCCTCGAGCGACTCGAACTGGGCGTCGAGGCTGGATGCGGCCAGCTCTGCCTTGCCGGCGGCGAGGGCCTCCTGGCGGCGGATCTTCTCCTCGAAGCGGCCGATCTCGCTGGTCGGGTCGAGCAGGTTCACGCTCTTGACGGCGTCGTGCACCTTGTTCTGAGCCTCGGCGACCTTGGCGCGCGCGACGAGCTCGTTGCGCTTGGTCTTGAGCTCCTCCAGCTTGCCCTTCATGCCGTTCAGGCCCGACTTGAGCTTCTCGACGACCTCGGTCTGCGCCGCGATCTGGGGGGCTGCGGCCTTGGCCTCGGACTCCTCGGAGATCTGACGTTGGATCGCGATCTTGGCGAGGTTGTCGAACTTGTCGGCGTCGGCGAGGTTGCCGACCCCGCGGAATTCGTCGGCCTTGCGGCTGGCGGCGAGGGCCTTGTTGCCCCATTCGGCCGCGGCCTGCACGTCCTCCTGGTGGTCGCGCTCGAGCAGGCGCAGGTTGCCGATCGTCTCCGCGATGGCCGACTCGGCCTCGCGGATGTTGTTCGTGTAGTCGCGGATGAGCTGGTCGATCATCTTCTGCGGGTCCTCCGCCTGATCGAGCAGCGCGTTCACGTTCGCGCGCACGAGGGTCGAGATCCGTCCGAAGATCGATTCCTTGGCCATCGAAGTCCTTTCCGAGGGGGCCGCCCGCGCGGCACCGGCCGCGAGGCGGTCATGGGTGCGATTCGAGTCTATGCATCCGCGGGAATGGGGGCGAGAGGATGCCCCGACTCCGGGGATTCTCCCGGCGGACGGTGCCCGCGCAGCTCGCGGAGGGGCGGACGGACGGGTCGCGGGCGGGTCGCGGGGTCGGTGTCGCCGCACCGGCCTAGGCTCGCTCGTCGGAGGCGACGATGGACGACAGGTACAGCGGCGATGTGCTGGCGGCGGGCTGGCGCGAGCGCGGCCGGCGGGTCGTCCCCGACGTGCCCGCGGCACGCGATCTCGTCGTCGAGGTCGCCTCCGACGGCTTCTGCGGCGCGGTCGTCGCGGTGCGCAGCGGCATGGTCGAGCTCGAAGACCGCCGCGGCGCGGTACGGGTCTTCCCGCTCGGCAGCGGCTTCCTCGTCGACGGCGAGCCCGCGCGGCTCGTCGCCCCGGTCGCCGCCGCCCCCACGGCACCCCGCCGGTCGGCGTCGGGATCGATCGCGGTCGAGAACCATCAGGCGCGCGTCGCGCGGCCGAGTCGCATCCTCGTCGAGGGCCGCCACGACGCCGAGCTCGTCGAGAAGGTGTGGGGGCATGACCTCCGAGTCGACGGCGTCGTCGTCGAGTACCTCGAGGGCGTCGACCACCTCGCCGCCCTGCTCGACGCGGAGCCGCCGGCATCCGATCGCCGGTACGGCGTCCTCGTCGACCACCTCGTCGCGGGATCGAAGGAGTCGCGCATCGCCGAGGGCGTGGCCCGCGGCCGGCACGGCGCGCATGTGCGCATCGTCGGGCACCCGTTCATCGACGTGTGGCAGTGCGTGAAGCCCGCCGCCGTCGGCATCGCCCGCTGGCCCGAAGTGCCGCGCGGCATCGAGTGGAAGGTCGGCGTGTGCCGGGCGCTCGGCTGGCCCGCCGACGACCAGGCCGACATCGCCGCGGCGTGGCAGCGCATCCTGGCGGGCGTGCACACCTACCGCGATCTGGAGCCCGCGCTGCTCGGCCGCGTCGAGGAGCTCATCGACTTCGTCACGGCGTGAGGCGGGGGAGAGCAGTCGTTAGCCTGGACGGATGACCGATCCGGCGCCCGTGTTCCGTGACTCGCCCGTCTCGTTCGTGCGTCGCGGCGGCCGCATGTCCGACGCCCAGACCCGCGCCTGGAACGAGCTCGCACCGCGCTACGTGCTTCCGGTCGAGCGCGTTGTCGCCACGACGAGCGTCGCCGCCGGCAGCGCCGTCGATCCGGCCGAGGTCTACGGTCGACGGGCGTCGCTCATCGTCGAGATCGGCTCCGGTCAGGGGCACGCGATCGTGCACGCCGCCCGCACCCGGCCGGCCGACGACTTCCTCGCCGTCGAGGTGTTCAAGGCGGGGCTCGCGCGCACCATGCTCGACGCGGATGCCGCCTCCCTCACCAATCTGCGCCTGGTCGAGGCGAACGCGCCCGAGGTGCTCGAGCATCTGCTGCCCGCGGCATCCGTCGCCGAGGTGTGGGTGTTCTTCCCCGACCCGTGGCACAAGGTCAAGCACCACAAGCGGCGGCTCGTGGCGCCCGGCTTCCCCGAGATCGTGCGCGCGGCGCTCGCCCCCGGGGGTGCGCTGCGCCTCGCGACCGACTGGGAGGACTACGCCCTGCAGATGCGCGAGGTGCTCGACGCCGCAGACGGGTTCGAACGCGGCTTCCCGGGGGAGTGGGCGGAGCGGTTCGACGGCCGTGTCGAGACGGCCTTCGAGCGCAAGGGCGCACGGGCGGGACGCGACATCCGCGATCTGGTCTACCGCGCGGTCTGAGTGGCGACCGTCGCGCATACGGGATGCCGCCTGAGGGCGTGCTGAAGAGGCGCTCGCGGCGGAATCATGCCATCATCCATTGACACCATCGGCTCCACCGGCGCGCTCGTCGCGCGCCCCACAACGGACTCGTCTTGCCGCGCTGCGGCGGCGGAAGGGACGTCGTGACGACTTCTGGCGACCACGACCTGCGCGGCGCTGCGGGCTCTCTCCCGCCGGCCGCGACCGTGGCGTCCCCGCTGCGTCGGCGCGCCGTGCGCGCCTGGCAGGGACTGCTCGACTGGTTCGAGGAGACCTCTCAGCCGAACCCGGCCGTGCGCCCGGTCACGGCCCGCGCGGTGCGCGCCGTCGTGGGCGTGTGGGCGCTGGGGCGTGGGGTCAACTTCATGCTGATGTTCGTCATGTACGAGCTCGCGCACGCCTTCGGCTGGGCGTTCGGCCCCAACGCGCAGCGGGTGACGACGTTCCTGCAGTTCCTCTCCGACTGGGACGGCGCCCGCTACGGCCGCGTCTCGCAGATCGGCTATCCGACGCAGCTGCCACTCGACGCGTACGGCGCGGTCGTGCCGAACGACTGGGCGTTCCTGCCCGTGTTCCCCTGGCTCGAGCGCATCATCTCGGATGCCACGGGCATCCCGTGGCAGATCGTCGGCATCTCGATCGCCGTGCTCGCCAGCGGCGGTGCGACCATCATGCTCTTCCTGCTGCTGCGGGCTGTCACCTCGCCGACGGCGGCCTGGTGGGGTGCGGTACTCTTCAGCTTCGGCCCGATGTCGTTCATCTTCGTCGTCGGCTACGCGGAGTCGCTCTACCTCTTCCTGCTGTTCGCTGCGATGCTCCTCGCCGTCAAGCGGCGCTATCTGTGGATCATCCCGATCGGGCTCGTCGCGTCGTACACGCGGCCGGGCATCCTGGCGTTCGCGCTCGGTCTCGGGATCGTGTTCGTGACGCGATGGTTCCGTCGCAAGGTCGATCCGTTCCCGCCGTCGCAGCTCGTGAGCCTGATGATCACGGGTCTCGTGCTCGCCGGTGCCGGCCTGTCGTGGTCGTGGATCGCCGACGCCGTCACCGGCACGCCCCACGCGTACCTGCTCACCGAGACGAGCTGGTGGGTGCCGTTTGTCGGGGAGGGGCATTTCGCACCCTTCACCCCGTGGTTCCGCATGGCGTGGACGTTCACGGGCATCATCGGCGTCGTGCTCGTCGCCGCGCTGATCGCGGCGTTCCTGCTGTGGATCTTCTCCCGCCCGGTGCGCAGGCTCGGCATGGTCGTCGCGACCTACGGGTTCGGCTATGGCGTCTACCTGTTCGCAGTGTTCCTGCCACAGCAGAGCATCTTCCGGCTGCTGCTGCCGATGACCCCGATGCTCGGCGACGAGCGGCTCTCGTCGACCCGCCGCCGCCGCATCATCAGCCTCGTCGCGGCGCTCGTCGGCCAGGTGCTCGCGGTGTTGCTGCTGTGGACGATCGGGTTCCCGTAAAGCCTCCGTTCAGCGTCGTGCGGTCGCCGTCGCTGTCGGCGGATGCCGCGGCGGACTGGTAATCTCGACCGGTACGCCTCCGTAGCTCAGGGGATAGAGCGTTGGTTTCCGGTACCAAAGGTCGCAGGTTCGATTCCTGTCGGGGGCACCAGGCGTCACGAGGGATCGCGAGCATTCGCGGTCCCTTGTTTTATGTCCGTGACAACACCGTGACAACAAAAGATCGGCGTTTGGCAGCGTCGAGCGCGGCCGCAACCTGGTCGAGATCGTCCTCGAAGAGGTCGGCGTAGACCTCCAGAGTCATCGCCGCCGACGAGTGACCGAGCATTCGCTGCACCGCTTTGACGTGCGCGCGGGGCCGGCACCTCAACGCTCGCGGCGGTGTGTCGGAGGTCGTGCGGTGCGACCCGCGGGAAGGTGTCGTTGATGCTCTGAGCGTCGCGCACTGCGACCGTGAACCATCCGTTCCGCGATCCCGGGATAAGCAGGTGCGATGTGCCGTCGCGAAGAGTAATTCGTCGCGGCCTTTGCCCTCGGCGAGTTGAGCGAGGGGGAGCGTGAGGAACTCGGCGTAGGGCACCGACGGCGACCGATGGGTCTTCGGCGTGCACCTGGTGCGACACCTTCACCGCGTTCTCTTCTACCTTGACCCGGCGGAGGGTGTCCACGTTCCGGATGCGTAGCGCCGTCGCCGCTCCCCATCGCAATCCCGTGTACGCCAGGAACAACACCAGCGTGGGGTGCCGCGCTGGTCGGCGAGCAGTCGCACCTGAGTGTGCGAGAGGTAGCGCCGCCGCGCATCCGCAGATTTCGGCGGGAGCTTGAGGCCCCGTGCGACGTTGCGCGCGAGCAGACGGTCAGCGACGGCGGCGTCCAGGATGCCGGCGACGATGCCCTGCGAACGCCGGAAAGTTGTCGACCCGCCCTTGAGTGCCGACACCCAGGACTGCACCTCCGAGTGGCGGATCGAGTCGATCACCCGCGCGCCCCACTGAGGTTCGACGTACTCGCCGCGTGCCTTCGACACCTCGATCTCGGCGAGCCGGATCTCTGCGTCGAACTTCGTGTGGGACCCGCGGACTGTGCGTTGCGCGAAGTCCGGCGCACGGTAGCTGATGTGATAGCGCTTCGCGCCCGCAGCGGTCGTGTTGCGGTGGATGCTGCCCATTGGTGCCTCCTTTCACGGCTGCTCGGCAGGTGATGTCGAGCGCGGGCGAGAGGCCCGTGGGGCGAGGTGTCGTCTGCCGGCCGAACTCCGGCAAGGTGAGCGTCGCGAATTGTGGAGAACTGCAAGAGGGCTCGACAACTTGCTCGGCGCAACCGAAGGGCAGGATCGTTACGTCGGTCGACATCGATTCGATCGCGCTAGGCCGAGCGCAGGAGTTCGCCTACACGACTTCCGCTCGCGAGACAGGTAACCTCGCGCATCGCATTCTCCCCGTCAGCCGTCAGTCGTCGAGCGGATCATCACCCCGAGGGTGGGCACGACTAGATCGAGGCTCTCACGAACCGCCGCTCAGACTGCCGTGGTCGCCGTAGGCGAATGACGACCTAGCTTGGCGACGTCCCGAACGCCCGGATACTGGTCAAGTCCCGTGGTGTGGTGTCACTTCGGTTGTTTCCGGTGGTGGATGGGGTTAGGCGGTCAGGTAGAGCTCGGGGCGGGCGGGTTCTGCGTGGTCGCGGAGGGTGTGGATGAGCTTGCGCATGG